>Ga0335069_10004381_pt1 | contig 20978 bp, 21 predicted proteins | sample Lox_Sample_11_FD_206714 | JGI IMG/M metagenome (GOLD analysis project Ga0335069, IMG submission 206714) | Soil microbial communities from Loxahatchee National Wildlife Refuge, Florida, United States - Lox_Sample_1.1 | ecosystem: Environmental > Terrestrial > Soil > Wetlands | place: USA...
CATCAATTCCGGGCAAGTGAAGACCGGGAACTGGCCGGCACGCGCCCGCTCGACGCATTGAAGGGGATTTCCCCGCCAGCCCGTCGCGGAAAACAGGATGTTCGTGTCGAAAACGGCAGTAAGCGGCAAGGTTATTTCTCGTGCAGTAAGGCGTCGACGAAAGACTCGCGTTCATCTTCCGACAGGCGGTCCCAATCGAGGCCACGTTCCGCGCACGTCCGGCGCAACTGCGCCTCACCCAAGCGCAACCGCTCGTCCCGCCCCACTTGCGCGTCCTGGGCAAGCGCCAGCAGAGCCGCCCGCTTGCGTTCGGCCGGCAACCCCCGCACCAGTGAAATGACCTGTTCGTCACTCAATTCCAAAGTGCTCATGGTTGCTATAATATCACCCGCAGCAAGCTTACGTTCTGATTTATGCAGCGAATCCGGCCCCGGCGCGCGTCCCATGGACCCGACAAAGACGTCGCAACTTTGACACGGCGGTGCGCTACAGTTTGTAACATGCTGAATGTGGTAACGACGCCAAGCCCGATGCAGCCTCGGGTCCGCGCGGACGGCAGAGTTAAAGTTATACGGCGCAGAATCTCCATGCAGCGCGTCCTATAGACGCGACTTTGAATCGGGATCCTGCATTTCCGCAAACGCACGCATCCACTCAACAGTTCGGTCCAGAGCAAGCGGGATCCTAAGTAAATTTGAACCCAGCCTCTCACCGCCGATCAGCCCGGGAGCCTTATAGGCAAGGTCGCGGGGAACGTCGTAGACCCATGCTGCGGAAAAGCTCGTGAATGCGTTCCAAAGATCCGGGCGCACCCGGACGGCAGTTGCAGGTTGTGGTGCGGGCCAAGTCGTGGGCTGGCTCACTGGCGCGGCTACCGGAACCGGCGAGGTAAGCGCAGCCGGAAAGCCGACTTGGGTGCTGAGCGGCGATACACCTGAAGCGGTGGGACAAACCTCCAAGTCACCGCCCGGCGTGAAACGCAACTCCACGAAGCCAGCTTGCTGTGCAGCCCGCAAGAAATCCCCAAACTTTACAAATCCGAGCTGCTGCTCCGTAATGTTGTAGCGACGAAAGAGTTCCGGCTTCAAAACGGCGCCAAGAGCGCGACGTCCGCCCGCGCACAAATCGCGAGCCGTAGTGGCGAGAAGATAATAGGGATTCTGTATTGCATCGTTCGTAGTCACAGGCATCCTCCGAAGAATAGCTGAGAGTGGGGCCCCTTAAACAACAGAGCCCCGGACTCCCGCATTTCAATCATCGAATGCCGGCAAGGAACGATGCAACAGGTTTCGCGAGGTCTTGCAACCTCGGTTCCCGGAATCCATGACCTGCCTTTGCACCAGCCATGAACCCAATCGGGACCTGAAGCTATCGAGCCGAGTCGAAGTGTCCTAAAATCAACCTAATCTCAAATTGTCGTCTACGACATTCCGCCTAGGCTGAACGGATAAACAAATATAGGACTTCGACCTTCGGTCAACGGCAAAACTACGTTAACTGATCCGGGTTTGGGGTGTCAAGTCCTATATCTGTTTTTACTGCAAGCACTTAACGGTATAATGAGCCAGGCGCTCATCCAGCAGGATCTTCATTTGACCTCGGCGAGGACTTTGCCTTTTGCGGTCTCCAGCAACACCACCTGCTGGCGCGTCACGGTGGGAAAGCCCGTCAGGAAATCATCAATCGTATCCCCGGCCTCCAGGTACTCGAAGAGGGTTTGGATGGGCACGCGGGTACCGGCGAAGACCGGGGCGCCTCCCATGATGTCTGGCGAAATGGATATCAGATGATCGCCCATGAGAAGGAGTCTAAGGGCAAAAGCGGTCTGCTTGCAAGCGGAACAGTATCGAGCTCGACGATGCGGCCACGTCAAGGGTTTGGACCTCGACTTCAAGAGGAAGGATGCTTTGGAAAGGCGAATCCATCAGCTTGCCCGCACGCGCATAAAACCCGCTCCACCAGTGGAAGTCGTCTTCGAGGAAATTCGAGGAATGACGAGAATCTCCGTGGCGCGCGGCGAAAAGCCGCTCTACACGCTGGACAATGTGGTTTACCTGCGGCGAGGGTCTTCCGACGTTCAGGCACAGCCCGACGAAATAATCTCCCTGATCAACCAATTCGCTTTCTAGAATTCCAGCCCTCGTGACTTCGATTTTTGATCCCGTAAAATCTTTACGTCTACTTGACGCCTTCACGCGGAACCGTCATCGCAAAATGTAGAAACTCCAGCGCGGTAGCTGCTGCTACCGCACTCCAAGACGGCTTCGCCCGCAAGGATGTTGCTTCATCGGCCAGGCAGGCTAAGTGAACAGTACTGGCCTGAAACCTCGAGACGCCTCTCGTTTGGCTGCCACGGATTAACACGGATTAGCGCGGATCAAAGCAGAATCCTCATCCGTGCGCAGCCGTCTACATCCGCGGGTTGCTTTGGTTTCTTTCACACTTTCCCTGCAACGGACCAGGCGGCGGAACTGGAAGGGTAGCCACAACGATAGGACTGTTACTGGGTCGGGCTTTCATGCGGGTGGCGGAGGGTTTCTTACCATAGGCACTCTGTGGCGCTCTTTCCTTTGTTAATCAAGTGTGGACGGGTGGAAGACGGGTTCTTCAGGGCCAAATCTTGGTCGTGTGCTTGGCCCAGTTTCCGTAGAATTCCCAGGAACCTGCGTTATTAATGCCAAAAACCGCCCCGAAGCCGGCTTTCGCGTCTACCAGGTACTGCTGCGGCGTCACGACCTCCAGCCGGGCCCCGCTGAGGCGATTGTCCTGGATCAGGCGGGCGGCGAGGTTCCCGTAGAATTGGTCGTAGATGATCGCCTGCGCGTGCGCAATGTTTTCTCCGATGTTGCCGCCCTGTTTCATGGCCTCTTCGACGGCGTCATTCAGCCGCTTGCAGTTGAGATTGGCGTGGACCACGATGGGCTGCGCCTGGGTGCCGCCGATCAGAACTCCGCACCCGTTGATCGTATAAGTGAAGAAGTAATCGTAGGCTGTCCCCAGTTGGCCCAGGTACACCTTACCGTTCCCCCAGGGCAGCCAGTAGCAATTGGCGGTTCCGCTTGCCGAAACCTGAATGAACTGCGCGTCACCCTGCAAAGCGCCCAACTCCGCGCGGCCTGCGACGACGGCGTTGGGCATCATGTCGATCGTCTCAGCATAGGTCTTGGTTGATTCCGGGCTTATCATGGTCGAGTTGATGCTCAGCGTGGAGGTGGGCTGCAAACCCGCCGGCCCTTGGATCTTGAGGTTCACGCTGATGAGTAAGGGGTTATTCTTGAGATCTTCCAGTTTCATCGAGTGGCCTCCGCTTGATTGATTAGGATTTCCAGTAAGCCCTACGGATGGATTTCAGTATACCTCAGCCACCGCGGCCGATAACGGAGAATCGGCCGCGCAGTGGGTGGCGGAACCAGGCGGAATCAGCGCACTACGGCCAGCCAGGCCAATCCAAACAGAATCGTGAGAAGAGTAATGGGAAGGCCGACGCGAAAGTAGTCCCAGAAGCCCACATGGACGTCCGGCCGGGCGGATTCAACCACGATGATGTTGGCCACCGAACCGGTGATCGTCAGGTTGCCCGCCAGGGTGCTGGCCATGGCCAACGCCAGCCACGCCGTGTGCGGGTCCGTAAAGCCCGGCACCAGCGATTTGAGCAGCATCACGGCCGGAACATTGCTCACGAGGTTGCTGAAAAGAACCACCACCAGCGTGAACACGTCGAGACGTTGCAGATTCCAGTGGCGGGCCAGGGCGAGCAGGCGCGCCACGATGCCGGCGTTCTCCGCTCCACCCACGATCAGGAAGAGACCCACGAAAAAGACCAGCAGGCCCCAGTCGATCTCGTCGTAAAGCTTGCGCGGTTCGGTGGTGCGGGTGATCAGCAGGGCGGCCGCCCCCAGCGCCGCCATCATGGCAGGGGGCGCGCCCAGCAGGAATCCGGCGATCACCGCCGTCACCACCACGGCAGGCTTGGTCAAACGCGAAAGATCCAACGGTGGCAGGGGAATGGGTTCGGCCGGCGCCGCCTCCGCCCTGCCTCGCATGAAAACCCAATGCAGCACGGTCCAGTTCAGAAACAATCCCACCACGGCCACCGGGCCGAGATGGAAAAGGAAATCCCGATACCGGATGCCGGAAAATGAGCCGATCAGCATGTTTTGCGGATTGCCTGTGATTGTGGCCACGCTGCCCACGTTCGATCCGGTGGCTACCGCCAGGAGATAGGGAAGCGCCGGGAGCTTCATCCGGCGGGTGAGGGCCAGCACAAAAGGGACCATGACCAGGCAAACGATGTCGTTCACAAAGAAGGCGGACAGCACGCCGCAGGCAAACACCACAGCAGGCAGCAGGTACGTGGGCTTGAGGCGGCGCAGAACCAACTCCACGTTCCACTCGAAGAAGCCCACCAAGTGGAGGTTCCCAACGATCAACATCATGGAGAAAAGCAGCACGAGGGTCGAAAAATCAATGAAATGCAGAGCTTGCCCGGGGGGCACAATCCGAAAAGCAACCATGGCGACGGCGCCGATAATCGCCGCCCCGGGGCGATCGATCTTCAGCCCCGGAAACTTCCCCAGAGAAAACACCACATAGCTCGCGATGAAAATGGAATAGGCGGCGACCAGGTTGACGTCCGCCAGAGGGATGGCTGGGATGGCGTGCATACCGGCTCAGGATAACACGCATCGCGGGGGTAGCGAGGATGGCCGATTCTGGTGTACATTCCCTCCTCTGACTTGTGGAAGGGGGCCTCGAATGAAAAAGGTCCTGGTCAACAATTGGCCGACGAACGCGGCGATTGGTGTCTTCCTCCTGGTGCTTTGGCTGACTCTACGCGTTTCAATACAGCAGAACCATGGCAACCTGATCTATGCGGCCGACGACGCGTACATTGGCATGGCGGTAGCCCGGAATATCGCCTGCTTTGGGGTGTGGGGCGTCACTCGGTATGGATTCACCTCTTCCTCCTCCACGCTGTTGTGGACGCTGCTTCTAGCCGTGACCGACTACCTGGGAGGAATGGAGCAAATCGGTCCTCTTCTCTGGAACGTCATCTTCGCCCTGTTGCTGCTGGTGACGGCCGGAGCGATCCTCTCTTATTACAAAGTATCGCAGCGGGCAAGCTTCATCGCCCTGCTCGGATTAATCTTCCTGCTTCCCCTCCCCACGCTGGTTCTCCTTGGTATGGAACACACCCTCCAAACCCTGCTGACTGTCCTCACGGTGTTTCTGGCGGCGCGGGTAGCCTCCAATGAGTATCCAGGTGCCACGCGGCGAGATGCGATTCTGCTCCTCTTCCTGGCACCCATGGTTACCAGTACACGTTTCGAAGGCGCTTTCCTGGTCGCGGCCACGGCCGGCATGTTCCTTCTCGTAAAGCGCTGGCGCCTGGCCCTGGGCTTTGGGTTCTGTGGCACGCTACCCCTCTTCGCCCATGCCGTGATATCGATTTCGAAGGGATGGTTCTGGCTTCCGGCTTCCGTTCTGCTCAAGGCCTCCCTGCCGAATTCCGGATCCGGCTTGGGGTTCCTCCTCTCTCTGGTCAATCCTATTGTCATTAACTTCCATGAGGGCCTGCATACGCTCGTGCTTCTGGTTGCGGTGCTATTGGTTTATGTCCTGGCGGGTGGGAGGGGAAGCAGCAGCACGGAAAGCCGCCAATTGATGGGCGCGCTTCTCGTGGTCCTATGGATTGCTCATCTGGAGTTTGTGGGGGGCAGTTCGTTATATCGCTATGATGCACACCTGTGTGCGCTCAGCCTACTCTTCCTGGCGACTCAACTCCCGGTCTTCACGCCCCGCCTTCCTTCTCTGGTGTCTGCATCCACTTGGCAGTCGGCCCGCAACCTCGCTTGCGGCGTACTGGCCCTCGTACTCTTCCTTCCGCTGGCCGTGAAAGGGGGACGATTGCTCTGGTTTCTTCCCCAATGCACCACTAACATCTTCGAACAGCAATATCAGATGGGCCTGTTCGTTCGTAAATATTATCAAGGCTCCACGGTGGCGCTGAACGACATCGGGGCCGTAAACTACCTCGCCGATATTCATTGCCTGGACCTGATGGGACTGGCCAACCCTGAGGTGGCAAGAGCAAGAAGGCGCAGGAACTACCAACTCGAGGATATCCGGAACCTCGCGAGGGCGACCGGAACCCGAATTGCCGTAGTCTACGACATCTGGTTCCCTGGAAAGATTCCGCCGGAATGGATTCGGGTGGGAAGGTGGACGATTCCAAACAACGTAGTCGCCGGCGGAGATACGGTTTCATTTTACGCCGTCGATCCCAGCGAGGGGCCTCATTTGGCCGAATCCCTGACGGACTTTTCCTCGCAATTGCCCCCCGATGTATACCAGCAAGGGAAGTAAGAGTAAGCCTCGAAAAGGGCTTCAGTTACGCTACACTCGTTTAATTTTTTTACACCCCCAGCTGCATAACACAACACCTTCACATCGCACTGAAAAAGCAACCAGTTAACCGCTGTGATGTGACCTAATTTGAATTGACTGCTGATAAATTCATCAGCAAGATTTGATTTGACGAAATCGAAGGTGTTGCGGGTTGTTCGCCACTTCGCGTACTGACAACAATCAGCACGACTTGCGGCCCTAAAGTGCGTCCCGAGAAAATCCTGAGATTGGCACCCGGGTTGCCCCTAGTGTAAGTGAAACTGGAGTGCTTCGCTTCGCAGCAAGGTGGCTGAGCACCGTGGAGAGGCAAATGGTTCTCACATTAGTGCTGGTTACATTCGCTCTGTTGGTTGCGCATGACTTCTACCTGCAAAGGCGGCAAGCTCGCCGCCTGGAAGTGAAGGATGTCGCAACGGTGGCGCAGGCAGAGGCGACTGGATTCCCGATGAATGTGGTGGGGGGATTTAAGGCTCCCGCACACCTTGCTTATCACCCTGGGCATGCTTGGGCGATGAAGGAGTCGCGCCAGTTGGTGCGCATCGGCCTGGACGATTTCGCAGCGCGCGTAGTGGGCCAGATCGACCAGATCGACCTGCCGGCGCGAGGACGCTGGTTGCGCCAGGGTGAGCGCGGCTGGACCATTGGCCGGGGCAGCCATCGTTTTGAGATGCTGTCGCCCATCGAGGGCGAAATCGTGGAGGTCAATCCCGAGGTTCTCCGCGATCCGTCCCTTGCTCACCAGGATCCTTACGGGGCGGGTTGGCTGCTGGCGGTCAATGCCCCCGCCGTGGACGGCAACCTGAAGAACCTGCTGCATGGGCGGTTGGCGCAGCGGTGGATGGAGGAATCGGTCGGCGCGCTCCATACTCGCCTAAGTCCGGGATCGGAGGCCCGTCTGCAAGACGGCGGTCACGCCATCGGGGACGTTCTGAGCCTGGTCCCTGAATTCCAATGGGAGAAGTTCGTGCAGGAAATGCTGCTGGGCTAAAGCCACGCTCGTAATGTGGCGCGCCCGGGCCAAGCTGGAAGTGTGTCTGGAGGCTTATTATGGTCGCACTCTTTGTAGCATTCATGTTCGTGAGTCTCGTACTCGTAGATTTAGGAATGGAGAAGTGGAAGCTTTGGCGGACGGCTCAGGCCGCCTTGGCCCGGCGCCGGGCCGTGGCGATGACGGCCGCAGGATTGGGTGAGTTTTGCCAGCTCCCGGAAGGTGTTCACCTTACCAGCCAGCACACCTGGATCAAGGCTGATCCCGCCGCCGGCTTGCAGATCGGTGCGGACGCCCTGATCGCTCGCGCAGTGGGAGCCGTGCAGCGGATCATCCTGCCCAGGGTCGGCGACCAGGTAACCTCGGGACAACCACTCTTCCGCCTGGAGCGCAACGGGTGCGTGGTTACGATTCCCGCCACCCTGACTGGGCAGGTGATGGGCGTGAACGATCACCTGATCGATCATCCCGAATTACTGGGGTCCGATCCCTATGGCAAGGGGTGGGTCTGCCAGGTCATTCCCACGCGAGGGCAACAGTCTGACTCACGCGCGCTTCGCTTTGGCGAGCCGGCGGTGATGTGGCTGGAAAGGGAAGCCGCGCGCTTCGCCGAATTCATCTTCGGGCAGATGGCGCCGGACTTGGCCCTCGGCACGACAAATCTGGACGGTGGCATTCCCGCGCCAGGCTGCCTGGGTGAACTGGGTCCGAAAGCGTGGAGCGCCTTCGAAGCGAGTTTTCTCCAGCCGTCATAGTGTCGGGATTTTCTTCCGAGTGAAAGGTCTCCCCGAAGGCGGGAGTATCGGGGTTGTGTCTCTTCCCTCCCCTCGTTGAATCATCCTTCAGCCCAATTGAAGGCGGGAGGATTCCACCAGGTCCAGACCATGGACTTCCACGATCTCGAAAAACTCCAACGCCGGGGCCGCCTCGCTAAGTTCCATCAGGAGCAGGACCTGCTTGAAGATGCCGGATTGCAGGTGGCGGATCAGGTCTTCCCGCGTATTCCAGCGGACTTCAAGCCGGTATTCCCCCAGCTTCGGTGAGGTTTCGAAGAGGCGGCATCCCAAGCACCCCGCCTGTACCTCAATGGGGCCGACACAGGATGCCAGGGCGCTGCCGATTTCCTGCCTCTTTTCGGGCGGAGCAAGTATGTGGACAAGTTCGATAATCATGCTCTTTCGCCTGGAATCATGAAGTCCCCCGGCCGGTTTACCCGGTCACTGGTTGTGAATGCGGCAGCCAGGGCTGCGTGTCGAGAACGCTTTCGCCAGCTTGCCGAATGGGGCCACAGATGCCGCATTGGGTCGACCCGGCAGCGCATCGGCAAAGCGATTCCCGACGGGTGGAACAAGAATTCAGCCGTTAAAGCGCACGCCGGATGCCGAAATACGGGAGAGAGAAGCTGCTTGGCAACCCTCAGATATATAAGGCGTTCTGGCTAGAATCGATGCCTTGCGCGATGGCCGGCATGGGGTTCGGCAACGAGATTTTGGAGGGTCCTCCAAGGGATTGGAGGAGAGTTTACTCGCGGACTAGTTCTTCCGGATATGCTTACAGGGGTTCAAATGCGCGATGGCGCGCTCAGGCGGCCGACGGAGGCCGGCGAATCCCGAGCTTCTTCATTCTGGCTTCCAGGGTAGTGGGCTTAAACCCCAGGATTTCTGCCGCGCCCCCTCGCCCTCTAACCCGCCATTGCGTCGATTGCAAGACGCTCCGCATGTGGTTGGCTTCGACATCGTTCATACGTTGAGGGCCTTGCCGCTGCAACCGTTCCAGGGTGGATGGGTCGGCGCGAAAGACCGGAGCGCTATTCAGGATCAAGTTGCGCTCAATCACATTGCGAAGCTCCCGCACGTTGCCCGGCCAGTCATAAGCCTGGAAATCCCGCATTGTAGCAGCGTGGACGCCCTCAATGCCTCTCCCCATACGTTTCCCCAAATCGTGCAGAATGTGCCACACCAGGGCGGGGATATCTTCCGGGCGCTCGCGCAAGGGAGGGATGACGATGGGAAAGATATTGAGGCGATAGAAGAGGTCTTCGCGAAATTTACCCTCCTTCACCATGGCGGGCAGGTCGCGGCTGGTGGCAGCGATCACCCGTGCGTCTACTCGGAGAGTCCTGGGGCTGCCGAGGCGCTCGAATTCCCCCTCCTGAAGGACGCGGAGCAGCTTGGGCTGCAACTCGGGAGGGAGTTCGCCGATCTCGTCGAGGAAAATGGTCGAGTGGTCCGCCAGTTCAAACCGCCCCATCTGCCGGGCCAATGCGCCCGTGAACGCCCCTTTCTCCCGTCCGAAGAGCTCGCTTTCAATCAGGGTGGCGGGAAGAGCGGCACAGTTGATTTTGATCATAGAATGGCTGCTGCGCCGGCTCAGGTCATGAATGGTGCGGGCGATAAGTTCTTTGCCGGTTCCGGTTTCACCCAGGATTAGAACCGCCGAATCCGTGGCGGCAACCTGCTCCGCTTTTTTCAAGACCCCCCGCATGGCCACACTATTCGCGACCACCCCGGTGTGTGCATGGTCGAGCTTGATTTCCTCACGCAAATACACGTTTTCCCGTTCCAGTTGATCCTTCAGCTTCCTGATTTCGGCCAGGGCGTTTTGCAGATCCGCGTCGGCCCTCTTTCTGGCCAAAGCGTTGGCGAAGATGTCGGCAGTATCTTTGACCCGGCTCAAGATGATCTCGTCCCAATTCCAGTGGTGACAGAAGAAGGAAATTCCCATACCGCCCGTCACCTGTCCCCCCACGCGAAAGGGGACGACAAGGGCCGACTTCACTCCCGTCGATTCCATGAGGGCCCGCTCAATCTCCGCTTCGGGGGGAAGGTCGGAAGGCTTTTCGGCACCAGTGATGATGCCTTGCCGGATGCGGTTCTCAAGCCAAGGCAGCATTCCATTCAGAATCCGTATGCCGAAAGCGGGAAAGCCAGAGCGAACCCATTCGTGTGTCACCACGAGTTCATCGCTGGTGGGGTCGAACTTGCCGAAGGTCACGCGATCCGCATCCATGGCTTCGGCCAGGATTTGCAGACCATGGTTGATTTCCTCATCGACTCGGTCCGCCGGCAGATTGATGAACCGGGCAGAGAGGCCAACCACCGCTTGTTCAAAGGCCAAGTGGCGCCTGACCCGCTTGGCCGCTCCGCGCTCCCCGAGGTTGCGGATGATACTGTAAAAGGTAAATCCCTTCTCCGTCGGAACCGGGTTCAGGATGAGGTCAACGGGGAAGTCGCTTCCGTCTTTGCGGTAGGCGAACATTTCCACCCCATCGTTAACGGGATGAAATCCGGGCGTCGACTGGAGCGCCACGAGGTGGCTTTGCCGGGTGATTCGGTCAAACTCCGGAATGAGTTTGTCCAGAGATTCTCCCAGCAGCTCCTCCTGCCTGTAACCAAACTGCCTTTCCGCCTCGGGATTCACTTGTAGGATGCACCCTTGCTCGTCGCTCCAGATAATGGGGTCTGGAGCCGACTCAAAGAAGATACGGTGCAACCTCTCGCGGTAACGAGGTTCAAAGAACTCGTCAGCGGTGTCATTTTGGTTTTGGGGAAGACGTGACAGGGGATTGCCCATCCATTGGCACCTAAGAGCGGCATTTCTTGACGTGGAAGTATCTGCCTCACTCGTTTATAGATGAAACTGGTCCACAATTCTAATAGAATGAGCGCAGATGGGTCAAGGATACGACCGCCTCACACCTCCAACATATTGGAGGATGCACCGATAATCTGCGGTTTGCGGTTTTTTTCCCATCCATTGACGTCGCTATCTCTTTAAGTCCAAATCCGCAAAACACGCCGTGGAAGAATGGCGTTTGGAAGCCGGATTGCGACGTTTGGGTCGGTTCACCGTCAGTGCCGATGTCTTGATTCTTCTGGGTGGGAAACTCAATCCGGTGGGGAGGAGATGGAACACCGTGGGATTGGTTCACGTTGACTAGCAGCCCTGCTTGTCTTCCACTTCTATGGACTTAACCGATCTGAAGCAGATTGAGCGAAAGTTGAACGAAAGCCAGCGGCTCGTCCAGGGGATTATTGACACCGCGATGGACGCCATCATCTCGGTCGATGAGGACCGGAGAATCGTCTTGTTCAATGCCGCGGCCGGGAAAATGTTCAGATGTCCAGCCGGGGAGGCAATAGGAAGTCCGATTGATCGTTTCATTCCCAAACGGTTCCAGGCAATTCACCAGCGCCACCTGCGGGATTTCGGCGAAACCGGCGCCACGTCCCGAACCATGGGCGCCTTGGGGATAGTCTCAGGAATCCGCGCCGATGGGGAGGAGTTTCCCATCGAGGCCACGATTTCAAAAATCGGGGCGGAAGGCCGCAGGCTGTTTACGGTTATCCTGCGAGACATCACGGAGCGTATCCGAACTGAAGAGGCCCTTTCCAGGTTGGGGCAAAGGCTCATCCAGGCACAAGAGGAAGAGCGCACTCGAATTGCGCGGGAACTCCATGACGACATCAGCCAGCGCCTCGCGCTGCTGGCCATAGACCTGGATGTCCTGAAGCGCCAGGTTCCGGCTGGGGCGGCGGAGCTCACGAATGCGATCGAGGCAGCGAGGAAACAGGCGGAAGATCTGGTGAGGGACATCCATTGCCTCTCGCGCGGCCTGCATTCCACCAGGCTGGATTATATGGGTTTGCCCTCAGCGGCAGCCGGGCTCATCCGGGAAATCAGCGGTCGACAAGGGGTGGAGATCGATTTTGACTCCGGGGGCGTACCCACGGACCTATCGAACGAGATTTCACTTTGCTTGTTTCGAGTGCTGCAGGAATCCCTCCAGAATGCAGTCAAGCATAGCGGTTCGCGACACTTCCGGGTCACGTTGGCCGGATCGCCAGACGAGGTCCGGCTGATGGTCCGCGATGCGGGGAGAGGTTTTGATCCTGCCGCCGTGGAGGGGCGGGGACTGGGATTGATCAGTATGAAGGAACGGCTGAAACTGGTGGAGGGGGACCTTTGCATCGAATCGCGCTTGAATCACGGGACCTTGGTCTATGCTCGAGTGCCCCTTCTCAACAAAGTCAACTCGAGCGTCTAGCGAAGCGGGAGCGCACAACACGTGGAGCTTTGAACTGTCAAAATTGACAGTTCACATTGTATCTGGATATAAGGCATCCTCTCGTTTACTATGGACCTGAGTGGAACAGCAATTCCATTCAAGAGGAGACAACTGTAAGCGGCCTGCCAAAATCTGATCCAGGACCCGCTCTTACGAGGATCATCCAAGCGCATAACATGACATATCAACGACTATTCGACTGGCGCTGCCAGTCGTCAAAGGAGAAGGAAACATGAAGAGGCTTTCAATCGTGGCGTTAGGGGTTGCGCTTCTGGCCGGATGGTGCGGCTTGATGTTCGCCCAACCCGCAGACAATGCGGCGCAGAATCCCGATTCCGTAACCGTAGAGGCCAAACCGCTTACGGATTCGGACATTGCCCTGCTCCGCCAGGACGTCCAGACGGGGAAGAATGACCTTATCAACAAGACGATGCAGTTCTCGGCCGCTGAGGCGGCTTCGTTCTGGCCGGTTTACAAGAATTACGCGGACGAACAAAAGAAAATCGGGGACATAAAGTATGCCTTGATTAAGGACTATGCCGCCAATTACGACGGGATGACCGATGCCAAGGCCGCCGAACTGTCGCGGAAGATGCTCGACATCGAAAAGCAAACCGTCAACCTGCGAGTCAAATACCTGCCCCTGTTTGAAAAGGCCTTGTCGCAGAAACGGGCTGCGATGTTCATGCAGGTGGACCGGCGGCTCAGCTTGATAACCGATCTCCAGTTGGCATCGAATATTCCGATCCTCGGCCAATAGACCGGAGTCTCCATCAGGCTGTCGACCCTCGCGTTAATAAGGTTAAAGCGCGCCCGCAGACTTCCGCAATGGGAATGCAGGGAGACTGGCCATCCCTGCACTTCCAACCCGAACGGAGTATATCAATGAGGAAACCAGGGCAAATGGACTGGCGCCACTCGCTGATGAGGAGCGCAGGTTCTCTGGTGACGTGTCTTTGTCTTCTCCTTTCATCCTGCATCCGGGTGGGACCGAAAAAGATCCCCGGCGACCGGTTCAACTATGCCACGGCCATTGCCACCTCCTGGAAAGAGCAGATGCTGACCAACGTGGTGAAACTCCGTTATATGGAGCCGCCGGTGTTTTTGGACGTTCAGCAGATCGTCACCCAGTACACGCTGGAAGGCTCCGCGACCGTTAACACTCCGGACTGGAGTGGAAACCCCGCGGGGTCAGCGGCAAACCTTTATGGGCGTTGGGCCGAAAGCCCGACCATCACTTACAACCTCATGTCCGGGGATCGGTTCATCAAAAGCCTCTTGGAGCCCGCCTCGCCTCTATCGCTCCTGGAATTGATCCAATCGGGCTGGCCGGTTGACGCGGTATTTGAAGTGGCGGTGAAAGGTATCAATGGTCTCTATGCCGCCTCCGGCGCGGAACGATCCCGCCACCAGGGCGACCCCAGGTTTTATCAAGTAGTGAAGCTCATGAGAGAGCTCCAGATGAGGAATTGCTTCAATATTCGAGTCCAGGGAGGGAAAGGCGGTGAAGAAACGGTCTTCGTTTTCCGCAAAGAACACCCGGACCCGGAGACACGGGCCATATCCAAGACCGTCAGGGAACTGCTGGGCCTTAGTCAGACGGCGGCGGAGTTCCACGTTGCCTTCGGCTCCCTGAACAAAGATGACACAGAGATTGCCTTTCTGACGCGCTCCATGCTCGATATTCTTATGGAAACCTCAGCGGGGGTCGATATCCCGCAAGCTGAGATTGATGAGGGGCGCGTCACCAAGCCGCTCATGGGCAAAACGGAGGACGAACTCAGCCTTCAGCACCTGATCCATGTGAAGTCCTCTACGAAAAAGCCGGAGGCCACAGATGCGTTCGCCGCCATACCGTACCACGGCTACTGGTTTTGGATCGACGATCGAGATCTTAGTTCCAAGCGGGGCCTGGCTTTTCTCATGACGCTTCTGACCCTGGCATCGCCGGGCGCCACCATTGCTCCCCCCGTGCTGACCATCTCCAAACCATAAGGGGATTCGCCTTCCCACGGAGTCTTAAAGGCATTGTCCGCGTCAACCGCGGACGTGTCACGTTGTACAGGCTGCCCCCGAAAGGGCGGCGATCGAATTTGCAATCCTCCGCTCAGTCAGCGTGGCGCAGCTTGTCACCCCGAGCTGCGACTGCGAACCGCTCTTTCAACGGTCGCGGACGGTATCCGAACTCTTCGATTAAACGGGTGGCGTCCACAGCCTGAGGTATGCCCGAAACCAATTCCGCTCCCAAGGTGACCTTGACGTCCGGGCGGAGCGATGCCAGCGAGGCCTGGAGATCGGCAAAGCTCCAGGTTTCTGCGGGCGTGTTATAGACGGAATGGGCCAGTCGGTCCGCTGCCGCCAAGATGCTGATGATGTTCGCGACCTCATCCACGTGGATGAGAGGAACCAGTTCGCTGGCCCGATAGGGTATTTGGATTTCAGCCGGGCGATCCGCGCCGAGTGCTTCGAAGATGTCGCTCCGCCACTTGGATGTGGCGCTCGCGGAGCCGGCGCCCACAACGGGAGCAATGCGGACTGCGGCAAATTCAAGTTCCTGCCGGTCGCGGTGGCCTTCGCCGACGACCTCAACATAGCGCTTGCAGACCCCGTAGACGTCTTCGGGTGAAGCCGGTTCGAATTCCGCCACTTCCCCGCAGGACTGGCGGCTCTTGGTGCCATAGACACTGATGGAGCTGCCATAAATGAACCGCGTCACCTTGTGTTCGGCGGCCAGCCTTAGGAGTTCCAGGCTTGCGCCCACATTCACCCGCATGGCCTCCTGTGGCCACTTCCGGGAGTAGGTGTTCAACAAACCTGCGAGGTGGACGATGCAGTCAATAGAATATGATTGAAACAACTCACGAAGGAAATCATTCTGTGTCAGGTCGCCCCGTATGGCTTCGCCCGGCAGGCCTTTTACAAGGTCGCGATCAACAGCCACGAAGGGGTGACGACGCGCTGCAAGTGCCAAGGACACTTGCTTTCCGATAAAACCACCTGCGCCAGTAACGAGGATCATGGGCTCATTACCCGACTGCGCATTCCCCCCTCCGCGCACTTGTTGACCCCGGGGTAGGTCTACATCGAACGCCGCTCCGCTGCCTGATCACTCCGGCATCGGGTGTTTGTGCTTTTTGGGCCGCTTGTTGTATTCCAGGATCTTCTTGCGCAGGCGGATGGACTTGGGCGTGACCTCCACCAGTTCGTCCTCGGCGATGAACTCGATGGATTCCTCGAGGGTCAATGGGCGGAAAGGGATGAGGCGAATGGCCTCGTCGGCCACGGAAGCGCGCATGTTGGTCTGTTTCTTTTCCTTGACCACGTTCACGTCCATGTCGTCCCAACGCGCGTTCTGACCGATCACCATGCCCTCGTAAACCTCCACGCCAGGGGGCAAGAACAGCTCGCCGCGCTCCTGGAGATTCCAGAGCGCATAGGCGGTGGTGCGGCCGGCGCGGTCGGCAATGAGCGAACCGGTCAGGCGTGAGGGCAGATCGCCCTGCCAGTCGATGTAGCCGTCGAAGAGCGTATTCATCACCGCCGTGCCGCGCGTGGCTTTCAGGATTTCACCGCGCAGCCCGATGAGCCCGCGCGAGGGGATCGAGAATTCCAGGCGCACGCGCCCGCTCTGGGCGCGCCCCGCGCCGTGACTCACGATCTTGTGATTGATGCCCTTGCGCATGCCGATTTCCTGCATGAGCACGCCCACAAACTCCTGCGGCACGTCGATGATAAGCTGCTCGGAAGGTTCCTGGAGCCGGCCGTTCACGGTGTGGGTGATGATCTCGGGTTTCCCTACGGCCAGTTCGTAACCCGCGCGCCGCATCATCTCGACCAGGATGGCTAACTGGAGTTCGCCCCGGCCCATGACCTTGAAGGAATCCGGGCTCTCCATCTCCTCTACGCGGATGGAGACATTGGTAAGCAGTTCCTTGTCCAGCCGCTCGCGCAGGTGCCGCGAAGTGACGTACGTCCCGTCGCGGCCCGAAAAGGGCGAAGTGTTGACCGTGAAGACCATCGAAATGGTGGGCTCGTCGATGGGAATGTGCGGCAACGGCGCAGGCGATTCGGCGCTGGTGACGGTCTCGCCGATGGTGATGCCCTCCACACCGGCAATGGCCACAATGTCTCCGGCCGCGGCGGATTCCAGGTCGATGCGGTCCAATCCTTCGAAACCGTACAGCTTGGTAATGCAGGTTACCTGGACGCTCCCATCCAGCTTGGCAATGGCCACTTCGTCGCCGCGCCGCAGCGTTCCGGAGAAGATGCGGCCCAGCGCCAGGCGCCCGTGGTACTCGCTGTAATCGAGGTTGGCAACGAGGAGTTGAAGCGCGGCGTTCTCGTCTCCCGACGGCGGCGGTATGGCGCGCAGGATGGTTTCGAAGAGCGGTTGTAGATTCTCGGAAGCTCCGTCCAGCGTCTCCTTAGCGATGCCGAGCTTGGAGATGGAATAGAGGACGGGGAATTCGAGTTGGTCTTCCGTAGCGTCGAGGTCGATGAACAGGTCGTAGACTTCGTTCAGGACTTCCTGCGGCCGCGCGTCGCTGCGGTCGATCTTGTTGATCACCACCACGGGAGGCAGCTTGGCCTCCAGCGCCTTGCGCAGCACGTAGCGGGTCTGCGGCAGCGGGCCCTCGCTCGCGTCCACCAGCAGGAGCACGCCGTCCACCAGCTTCAGGGCGCGCTCCACTTCACCGCCGAAGTCGCTGTGCCCGGGCGTGTCTACAATGTTGATGCGCGTGCCATGGTAGGTGATGGCGGTGTTCTTGGCCAGAATGGTGATGCCGCGCTCGCGCTCGAGTTCGTTCGAGTCCATGACCCGCTCGACGTGCGTTTCGTTGGAGCGAAATGTGCCGCTCTGGTTCAGCATGGCGTCAACCAGCGTAGTCTTGCCGTGGTCCACGTGCGCGATGATGGCAATGTTGCGGATGAAAGGGTTCAAACCATTAGAATAGCAGCATTGGGAACAAACGCGGGGAGAAAACAGGGGTTGAAGTGGTTCCCACCGCGGGCGAATTCTCCAAACTTACGCAGACGGCGATCGCGGTCTCGGACCGCCACCGTCGATCGGAGATCGACGCTGCAATTTCTATAAGATCGTGGCAGGGTCGGATCTGGGGCTGGCCATGTCGGCTATCTCGTTTATTTTCAGTAACATCCTCGCAAATGCGCTAACCTGTCGATTTTTCAATGATATCGTGACAAAATGGATTCACCCATGTTAACGGGTCATTGTTTTCAATAACATTCGCGCTTTGTTCGCAAAAATAAGGAATCCCTTTTTTCTTGAATCCCCTGCACAGTGCTCTCAATCTCCGCAGGCGGTCGGGCCTGGGGAGTTCTGATTCAATAGCAACTTCCGCATGCTCGGCGAAAAGAGGTAGCCGGGCCAGTTCCGGTGTCATCCAGGCCGCGGCGACTTGCCCAATTCCGCCGGGCGGAGCATAGAACAGAGCCGTGGCGAATTCCCGCCAGAGTTGCGACCGTCCCCCTTCCCGCAGGGCATTCATGCGCGCGTTGCCTTTGCCCTGCTTCGTCCGCGGCCCCGTGGATTTTCGCGCGTTACGTCGGCAGGCGTCCAGCAGGGCGGGGGTCAGATGGGGGGATTTGCGCAGGGACATGGTCAGCTCGAAAAAATACAGGTGCCTAGCATAACATGCTTGCCTAGACTTGTCAAGAGACATTAAGTCTGCCACGGATAGCCTAAGGCTGGAGCGAATCGATCCATCAACCCTTATCCGACCGGCGCAATGAAAATCTGGCCCCCAGGCTCTTGCCCACCGCGGCTACCCCGGCGAATGCTGTCTCGTGTTCCGAATGTCTTTCCATACCATCCAGTGGGGTTTCAGGTCTTCCGCGCCGTGCCGGGCATAGAACTGTCGCGCTGCCACGTTGGAAGGCTCGACATTCACGCACACTCGCAGCGCCCTGGCTAGCGCAACCCCCCTACAAAGGCACGCAGTTCCCGCAGGACGTCGGCCTCGTTGCTCAGGAAGACAAAGTGGTTTGCTCCCGGCCAATCCAGGATGCGAGCCTTGGGCACGGCGCTTTGCAGATTGGCCTTCCATCGGCCGATAAACTGCATCAGGATGACATGTTCCTGCTCGACAGCCTCACGTTCCTCGGGGTTCGCGCGGGGATGCTTCTTCAAGACATCTTCCAGAGGCAGCGGGGTGGCAAAGATGGCCAGCACGGGGACGCTGATGCCCGAATAGTCCCGTTTCTTGCCGCCCTGGTCGATGGCGTCATGCACGAAGCCGGGAGTCCGGAAGGCTCCGATTGACTCGTCGGGGTTGAAATCGTACTCATTCCGCACTTCGGCTTCGCAGAAAGCAAACCCCAGTTTCGCGGTTTGCCAGGCGCGGAAGTCGGAGTAGGAATTCATGCGATTCTTTTCGAGAGGCGAAGGCGGGGGCGGCGTGACAGGAGAGAGCTTATGTACCGCGGCGCGGTAGGCCGGATCGCTCCAGGGAAAATCCCTGGGGTCCGCCCCCGCGTCGAGATAAACCAGTCCGGACAGCCGGCCGGAATGTTGGTTGCCGACTGTCGTAAGCTCGGAGCCCGCCATGGAGTGCCCCACCAGGACCGGGGGCTCGATCTGGAGGGATTCGATCACCTGGAAGACGTCATCCGCCAGCCGTTGGTCGGTATAGCCGGAGGCCGGGTGGCTTGACATCCCCGAACCGCGCCGCGTGATGGCGTAGACGTGGCAGAGGCCGTGAAGTTGGGGGGCGAAGTCATCATAGATGTGGGCCGTGCATCCCGACCCCGCCAGCAGCACCACCGCGCGCCCCGTCCCGCCCCAGTCGAGCACCTCCAGCCGCACCCCATCTTCCACCGTCACGAACTGGACGCGGTGGGGGGACGGATCGTGCCACGCGGAGGGCTCAGGGTCCCCCGCACTGGCCGTCAATGACGAGCCAACCATCAAAAATGCTGCGACAGCCCACGCACTCAAGCGCACCTTGCCTCCAACCTTCACATGGCCCCCCGGCAAAGCCAGAGAGTCTTCGAACCCAAAGCTACTGCCCCTTGGCGAGCGCCGCCGTGGCCAGATTCCCGCCCAGGCCCATGGTTTCCACAGCAGAGGACGGGACGATAACCATCGAGCCGCGCTCTTTAATGGCCTCGTAGAGCATGTTCATGGCGCGCAGGTGCAGGGCGACGGAATTGCCGGCATAAACCTGGGCGGCCCGCTCGAACTTGTCCGCGATTTCCGTCTCCGCTTGTCCCAGGATGATGCGCGCCTGGCGCTCGCGTTCGGCCTGAGCCTGCCGCGACATGGCGTCTTCCAGCGCCTGCGGGATATGCACATCGCGGATCTCCACCGACTGAACAGTGATGCCCCAGGGATTGGTCTTCTCATCGAGTATGCGCTGGAGTTCATGGCCCAGGGTTTCGCGCTCGGTGATCATCTGCGCCAATTCGTGCCGGCCGATCGATTCCCGCAGGGCGGTCTGGGAGCTCATGGTAATGGCGTCGATAAAGTTCTCCACTTCCAGGATGCACTTTTCGGCGTTCCAGACGACCCAGAACACGATGGCGTCCACGTTCACCGGAACGGTGTCGCGCGTCAGGGCGGACTCCGCCGTGACCTTGGTGACGCGCACACGCTGGTCCACATAGGAACTGAGCGTGTCAACCACCGGGACAATCATCGTGAGCCCGGGATTGCGCAGTCCGCGATAGCGCCCGAAGCGCAGCACCGCCACCTTTTCCCATTGGCGGACCACCTTGATGGCGAACAGGAAATAGACTCCTATCAGTCCCCCCGCCACGGCAAACGCCGGCCGGCTGGAGAGAGCCGTCCCCAAACCCCCGGCGGCTGCACACAACACGAAAACTGCGACGCCCACGTTGCTCACCTGCTGTAGTTTGGGATGCATGACTTACCTCCTCTTTCCCCGGGCGGGATAGCGGTCAAGCAGGGCTTCCGTCACCTCTTGCAAGGTGAACCCGGCCGACCCGGCGCGGGCCACCACTTCGGTTACCAGTTGACCGAGTTGACGCTGGCGTTCGGATAGGTCCGGCGCGGATTTGCGATGCGAAATGAAAGTGCCGGTTCCCTGTTCGGTGTCCAGCACGCCGCGAATCTCGAGCTCCCGGTAGGCCCGCAGCACCGTATTGGGATTGATGGCCAGGTCCACCGCCACCTGGCGCACGGTGGGAAGCTGGTGGCCGGGCAGCAAGGAGCCCGCCGCGATGCCCCCCTGCACCTGGTCGATGATCTGGCGGTAGACGGGCACGCCGCTTTGATAATCCAGCTTGAACTGGAAGGGCGCGGGGGGGATGGAGCGGTTCGCATTCATTTATAGTTCTAATGTACTAATGTACTAGAACAATGTCAAGAAAAAAATGCACACCCCTCCACCTTGTGCATGGACTCATATTTTGACCCGCGGGAAGGAGCGCGGCCGCCTTTGGAGTGCGGTAGCAGCAGCTACCGCCTTTGATTTCGAGTTGGGACACCGAACAAGTATGAAACAAAGCCGGAAGGCGGTAGCTGCTGCTACC
>Ga0335069_10004382_pt1 | contig 20975 bp, 24 predicted proteins | sample Lox_Sample_11_FD_206714 | JGI IMG/M metagenome (GOLD analysis project Ga0335069, IMG submission 206714) | Soil microbial communities from Loxahatchee National Wildlife Refuge, Florida, United States - Lox_Sample_1.1 | ecosystem: Environmental > Terrestrial > Soil > Wetlands | place: USA...
GAGCAGGTTGACCGTGTAGGTCGCGGTGAGCACGGCGGACTCCGGCGGCATGACGCTGTACGCCGCGGAGCCGCACGCGGTGTCCAGCACCGAGGCCACCGCGCCGGCGTGCAGGAACCCGTGCTGCTGGGTGAACCGGTCGTCGTGCCGCAGCCACATCTCGACCCGTCCCGGCTCGACCGCGATCACCTCGACGCCGAGCGTGGTCATCATGCCCTGGCGGTCGAAGCTGGCCCGCACCCGTGCGAGCATCTCCTCGGTGGTCTCCGTCACCCGCCGATTGTCTCACCGGGCATACAGCGCCGGCCGGGCCGCCGGGTGAACCGGCCGCGCAGCGCGCGGGCCGGGGCGGCGGCGCGCTGCCACGCGCCCGATATCTCGGCCGCCATCATGCCGAGCCGCATGTCGGCTCGGCGCTGCTCGGCCGCGGTCCTGGGCCGCTCCGCATCGTACTGCCGGCTCATGTCGTAGAACATCATCGTCGTCACGCCCTTGTGCTCTGGCTTGCCTGCCTGGTCACAATGACGACGAACGGGTACGCGCGGGATGGACACGTGAGGAAGCGACGATGCGATATGGGACCTGAGGACTTCCGGGCCGCTGGTCATGAGCTGGTCGACTGGATTGCGGACTACCGGGCCCGGATTCCGCAGCTGCCAGTTCAGGCGCAGGTGGGGCCGGGTGAGGTGGCGGGGAAACTGCCGGGCCGGGCGCCAGAGGAGGCCGAACCGTTCAGCCGCGTGCTGGCCGACCTCGAAGACATCGTGGTCCCGGGCCTGACCCAGGTTCAGCATCCGCGCTACTTCGGCTGGTTCCCGTCCAACGCGACCCTCAGTTCCGCGCTGGGCGACCTGGCCACTTCCGGGCTCGGGGCGCTCGGGATCACGTGGCAGTCCGCGCCCGCGCTGACCGAGGTCGAGGAGGTCGTGGTCGAGTGGCTGCGCGAGCTGACGGCGCTGCCCGAGTCGTGGAAGGGCGTCATCCAGGACACGGCTTCCACCGCGTGCCTCGTGGCCCTGCTCGCGGCCCGCGAGCGCGCGACGGACTATTCGGAGGCACGCGGCGGGCTGCAGGCCGAGAGCGCGCCGCTGACGGTCTACACCACGCGGCAGGCACACTCCTCGATCCCGAAGGCCGTCGCCCTGGCCGGCTTCGGACGGGACAACCTGAGGTTCGCCGGCGTCGACCCGGTCACCTACGCCATGCGCCCGGAAGCGCTGGCCGCGGTCCTCGAGGCCGACGTGGCGGCCGGCCGTCGCCCGGCTGCCGTCGTGGTCAACGTCGGCACCACCGGTACCACGGCGGTGGACCCGCTCGCCCAGATCGTCCCGCTGGCCCGCCGGTACGGGATGTGGGTGCACGTCGACGCGGCGATGGCGGGCTCGGCGCTGCTGCTGCCGGAGATGCGCTGGCTGGTCGACGGCGTGGCAGGCGCGGACTCACTGACCTGGAACCCGCACAAGTGGCTGGGCACCGTGCTGGACTGCTCGCTGCTGTACGTGGCCGACCCGGACCATCTGATCCGGGTCATGTCGACCAACCCGTCCTACCTTCGTTCCACCGTCGATGGCGAGGTGACCCAGTACAAGGACTGGGGCATCCCGCTCGGCCGGCGGTTCCGCGCGCTCAAGCTGTGGTTCCACCTGCGGCTGGACGGAGCCGAGGCCATCCGGGCCCGGCTGCGGCGGGACCTGGACAACGCCCGCTGGCTGGCCGGGCAGGTCTCATCCACCCCGGGCTGGCGTGTCCTCGCCCCGGTCAACCTGCAGACCGTCGTGCTCAGGCACGAACCCGCCGGCGTCGTCTCCGGCACCGGCGCCGTGCTGGACGCCGACGCGCTGAACGCGCACACGCTCGCCTGGGTGGACTCGGTCAACGCCTCGGGCGCGGCGCTGGTGACACCGTCCCTGCTGGACGGCACCTGGTCGGTCCGGGTCTCGATCGGCGCCGAGCCCACCGGGCGGGAGGACGTGGAGGAGCTGTGGAGCCTGCTCAGGCAGGCCGCCGAGAGCAGCTGAACGCCCAGAGCCAAACGCCCGAAACCATTCGACATGGCAGCTTCGGCTGAGCAGAGTCAGAGCATGGATATTCGCATCCAGTGCCTGTGCATCGATACCGGTGACCCGGCGAAGATCGCATCGTTCTGGCAGTCCGCGCTGGGCTGGCGGCGCACCTTCGAGGCGGAAGACGAGGTTGTGCTCGAGCCGCCAGAGGGAAGTCCCGAGGACGGCGTCGCCCCCGACCTGCTGTTCCTGAAGGTTCCCGAGGGCAAGGTCGTCAAGAACCGGTTGCACCTGGACCTGCGGCCCGGCGATCAGGCCGCCGAGGTCGCCCGGCTGGAAGCACTCGGCGCCCGCCGGATCAGCGTCGGCCAGGGCGAGGTGAGCTGGGTGGTCATGGCCGACCCGGACGGCAACGAGTTCGATGTGCTGCGGCCGCTCACGCCCGGGGAACCGGCCGGAGGTTAGGCTCCGGGGTATGCCGCGTACGCCGGATGACATGATGAGCGCGGTGAGCCGGTCGCTCGCCGCATGAAAGCGGGCTGGGTATGCTGTCCGGGCAGGTGACGTGATGTGGTACCGGGCTGGCGCTGACCTCGTGGTGGTCGTCCATCTGCTCTTCATCGGCTTCGTCGCGGGCGGCGTCTTTCTCGCGTGGCGATGGCCCCGGATCGTCTGGGCGCATATCCCCGCCGTGATCTACGGTGCCCTGGTGGAGTTCGCCGGCTTCACCTGCCCGCTCACGCTGCTGGAGAACGACCTGCGCCGGCACGCCGGGCAAGCCGGGTACCGCGGCGGGTTCATCGGGCATTACCTGGTCAAAGTGATCTACCCGCCGGGACTCACTCGCGGCATGCAGATCGGCTTGGGCCTGCTGGTGCTGCTGGTGGCGTTTATCGGATACCGGGGCTTCCTGCGCCGGCATCCGCCGGGCGGGACGTGGCAACCGGGCTGGCCGGCCAGCGCCCGGCGTTTCCGCGGAAACGCCTGACGCAATTGCCGAATCGGTTCCGCGCCTGCCGCACTTGCAGGAGTCGTGAGGAACGATCGGAGGCAGTCGTGGCCGCGACGTGCTGGGGCTGGCTGAGCTGGAGCCCTAGCCGCAGGCCGCGACGAGTGAGATGATGCGATTATGAGCGGTCAGCCAAATGATCCAGGACGGCAGTTGGCCGCCGCCTGGCAAGCTGCCACGGCCGCGCTGGGCGAGTGGCGGCGCCAGGTAGCGGCGGCCACCAACGACGCGATGGACAAGATCGATCCAGCGGTCCGCGCCGCGGCGGAGGCCGCGCGCTCGATGCTCAGCGGGGACTGGCGCGCCTGCCACTGCCCGTGCCGCGCGGCTCACCCGGACGACAGCGGCGTATGCGATGGCAAAGCGGTCTTGACCAGGCGGCTGGGTGACGCGGACGTGTCGATGTGCGCGCCGTGTGCGGTGGCCCAGGGCGTCGCGGAATTCCGCCGTTAACACCAGGCCACCAGGCCACCCGATACCAGTCACCGGGCCCGGCGCGTCGTCGCGGGGATATCCCGGCATGCCAGCCGGCCGTTCAAGATCATGGCCAGCCTCGTGACGTCAACATGAGACGCCGGCTGCAGGCGGCCGCGATCGCCGACGTGACCGGCCTGCCGATGTCCTCGCACCTGTACCCCGAAGTTTCCGGCCACCTGCTCCGGGTCACCCCGACCGCACAGTGGCTGGAGTGGCAGGACTGGGCTCATCCGGTGCTGGCCAGGCCCTTCGAGATCAGGGACGGCCTGCTGCACCCGCCCGCCGTACCGGGTAACGGCCTGGAATGGGACGAGACCGCCGTAGCCCGCTACCAGGAATGATCCCGAACAGACCGGTGCGAGCCGCGCGGCCCGTGTCTCCTGGTGAGACGCCTGACGCCTTGACACCGCGCGCCGCGGCTGCGGGATCATGGGTACCGTTGCGGCACGCTCCACCCAGGTCAGGGTCAGCCAAGGAGGACTGATGATCTTTATCACGGCCAAGTTCCAGATCCGGCCCGAGGACGCCGGCCAGTGGCCGCAGATCTCCGCCGAGTTCACCGAGGCGACCCGGGCCGAGCCCGGCTGCCTGTGGTTCGACTGGTCCCGCAGCCTGGACGACCCGAATGAATACGTCCTGGTCGAGGCGTTCCGCGACGGCGATGCCGGGGCGGCGCACGTCCAGTCCGGCCACTTCAAGAAGGCCCAGCAGACACTGCCGCCGCATCTGGCCCGCACGCCGCGGATCGTCAACGTCACGATCGAGCAGGACGACTGGTCCCTGCTCGGCGAACTGGCCGTTCCCGGCTCAGACTGAGCCTTCGGCCGGCACCGTGAGGCCGCTGCCTTCGGCTGGGGCCTGATCCTCCTCCACGGTGTCCCCCTCCACAGTGCGGATGAGCTTGCGGAGCAGCGACGCCAGCTGATCCTTCTCACCGTCGGTGAGGCTGGCGCTGACCAGGGCCTCGCCCCGGTTGAAGGCGGGGAACAGCCGCTTGATGACCTCGACTCCCTTGGGTTCCAGGGACACGAGCACCAGCCGGCCGTCCGCGTCGTGGCCCCGGCGACGGGCCAGGCCGCGCTTTTCCAGGGTTTTCAGCACCCCGGTCAGCGTGCCCTTGGTCACCCCGGCCTCGGCCGCGAGGTGCCTGGTCTGCTGGTCGCCCCAGATCCACAGCACGAAGAGCACCGTGAAGGCGGCCCAGGACAGGTCCTCGTCCGCGAGCACCTGCTGCTCCATGTGATGCCGGATCGCGTTGGCCGCCCGGTAGATGTTGGATACCGCCGCCATGGCGGCGAAATCGAGTTCCTGATCGCCGATGCGCGCCCGGATATCACGCTCGGCCTGGACCAGGTCCTGTTCGTTGCCGAGGGCGAAACGGCGTGGCATGGGACGATGGTACGGGCAATCGCCCCGGGTTTGAGCCGGAGGCGAGCTGCCCCGGACCTATGAGCCGGGCGGCGCGGCCGGCCGCAGGGCCTGCCAGACCCGCTGCGGGGACGCGGGCATGTCGATGTGCCGCACCGCGCGCACGAACAGCCGCTCGCGGGTGGCGAGCCGGGCCAGCGGGACCGCGGCGTCCGGGTCGCCGGCCACCGCGAACGAGCTGCTCCCGGTGTCGAAGACCAGGTCGGCCGGGTTGGCCTCCAGCTCGCTGGCCGCGCGCTGCCGGGCCACCTCGAGCAGGTCCTGCGAGGCCTGCCGCACCTCACGCTCATGATCTTGCCCGTCCCGGGCGCGGCTGGTCAAAACCAGGCGGCGGACCCCGGGACGGAAGATCGGGTACCCTTTCTGCGTTAGCGATGGCGGAGTAGCTCAGTCAGGCAGAGCAAGCGGCTCATAATCGCTGTGTCGCCGGTTCAAGTCCGGCCTCCGCTACACTTGGTCAGACCCTGTACGGGCAATAAGAGCACGATGAGAAAGGCGCTGCGCCGTGGCTGCCACCGACGTCCGGCCGAAGATCACGCTGGCTTGCCAGGAATGCAAGCACCGGAACTACATCACCCGGAAGAACCGGCGTAACGACCCGGACCGGCTCGAGCTGAAGAAGTACTGCCCCAACTGCCGCTGCCACCGGCCGCACCGCGAGACCCGTTAGTGGCCATCAACCCGGACTACGTGGGGCGGACGTTCGAGTCGTCCGAGCCCTACGAGGTCAGCCGGGTCAAGATCGCCGAGTTCGCCGACGCGATCGGCGAGCCCAGTCCGCTGTGCCGTGACCGGGCGGCCGCCCAGGCGGCCGGCTACCCGGACGTGATCGCGCCGCCCACGTTCGCGATCGTGGTCACCTCGTCGGGCGTCGCCAAGCTGATGTCCGATCCCGGCCTGGGCGTGAACTACGCCATGGTCGTGCACGGCGAGCAGAGCTTCACCCACGCCCGCCCGCTGCGCGCCGGCGATGTCGTGGTGGTGCAGGCCACGATCGAGTCCATCAAGCAGATCCGCAGCATGACCACGATGGCGACGGTCACCGAGGTCCGGACCGTGAACGGCGAGCACGTCTGCACGGCGCGGTCCACCGTGGTCGAGCGCGGCGCATAGGGGAAACAAACATGGCCAGTCCCAGTTACCAGGACATGCAGGCGGGTATCGAGATCGCGGCCAGGCAGTATCAGGTGACCCGGAGCGAGCTGGTCCGCTACGCGGGCGCCTCCGGCGACTTCAACCCCATCCACTGGAACGAGCGCATCGCCAAGTCGGTCGGCCTCCCGGACGTGATCGCGCACGGCATGCTCACGATGGCCCTGGCGGGCCGCTTCCTCAGCGAGTGGGCCGGGGATCCGGGCGCGGTGGCGGAGTTCGGCGTCAGGTTCTCCTCCCCGGTCGTCGTGCCCGACGACCACCAGGGCGCCACCGTCGAGATCGCGGGCGTCGTCACCGGCAGGCTCGACGGCAACCAGGTGACGGTCGACGTCACCGCCAGGTCGGGCGACGCGAAGGTCCTGACGCGCGCGCAGGCCGTCGTCCGCCTGCCGTGAGGCTGGCCGACTACACCACGGTCCGCCTGGGCGGGCCAGCCCGCGGTTTCGTCCGCGCGGGCACCGAAGAAGAGCTCATCGAGGCCGTGCGGGCCGCCGACGCGAGCGGCGAGCCGGTGCTGATCCTCGGCGGCGGCAGCAACCTGGTGGTGGCCGACGAGGGATTCGACGGCACCGTGATCCAGGTCGCGACCCGCGGCGTCAGCCACGGCGCCGGCCCGGGCCCGGGAATGAGCCCGGGAATGAGCACGGTGACCGTGGCGGCCGGCGAGGACTGGGACGCGGTGGTCGCCCGGACCGTGGCCGAGGGCCTGGCCGGCCTGGAGTGCCTGTCCGGCATACCCGGCCTCGCGGGCGCCACCCCGATCCAGAACGTCGGCGCCTACGGCCAGGAGGTCTCGGAGACGATCACGCGGGTGCGCGTCTACGACCGCAAGACCGGGGATGTCCGCCAGATCCCGAACGAGCAGTGCGGTTTCGGCTACCGGACCAGCCGGTTCCGCGGGGCGGACCGGTTCGTGGTGCTGAGCGTGACCTTCCGGCTGGCGGTGCAGGTCCGCTCCGTCCCCATCCGCTACGCCGAGCTGGCGGCGGCCCTCGGCGTCTCGCCCGGGGACCAGGTGGAGAGCACCGAGGCCCGTTCGACCGTCATCGAGCTCAGGCAGCGCAAGGGAATGGTGATCGATCCCGCCGACCCCGACACCCGCAGCGTCGGCTCGTTCTTCGTCAACCCGGTGCTCGACGCCGCCGCGCTGGCCGCGGTCGAGGCGGCCGCGCGGGCCACGTGCGGAGCGGATACCCGGGTACCCAGGTTCGCGGCCACGGAAGAGGGGCTGGTCAAGGTGCCCGCGGCGTGGCTGATCGAGCGGGCCGGGTTCGCCAGGGGCTACAGTCCGGGCGACGGTGCCCGGATCTCGTCCAAGCATACGCTCGCCCTGGTCAACGCGGGATCGGCCAGCACGGCCGCGCTGATGGCGCTGGCCAGGGAGATCAGGGACGGCGTGCGTGAGGTGTTCGGCGTCACGCTGGCCCCCGAGCCCGTCCTCGTCGGCGTCTCCCTCTAGTCCTGCTGGCTTCCGGCGGTCTCTGATGAGTTCGCGCGGATTGCCGTGGGACCAGTGCCGCGGTGGCCATAGCGGAAAAGAACAACCTGATCACCAGGCCCGTGACCATTCGCCAGACATGCCTGGCCGAAGCCGGAGCCGATCTGGGTGACCTTCAGCAGCGTCGGCAGGACCACCTGCGGGGTGCTGAGCACGAGCCGCAGCACCGTGCCGCCGTTGACGACGTTGCCGCCCCCGGCCACCGTGCCGTTCAGCACGTTGGTCACGAACAGCTCGGTGATGCCGCCGAGGTCAAGCGCGGTCATGTCCCACGGGCCGTTGATGCCGTGCCCGGTGATCGTCTCGCGGACGACGCCGCGGCTGTCCAGTACGATCAGGCAGCCGGACCCGGAGATGACGGTGTTGCCGTCCACTTGCCGGGTGGGCAGCGACCCGACGATCACCCAGCCGTTGCGCAGCGCCACCAGGGCGGTGGTAAGGCCGACGCCGCCGGGGCAGCGGTTGCCCAGGTTGCCGATCTGGGCGAACAGCGACGCCTGGCCGCCGGGGGTGACCTGCACGATCGTCGTGCCGGTGCCCTGTATGTTCGCCGAGTTGTTGAAGTTGCTGACGAGCACGCTGCCCTGGTGAAGGTTACCGGTGCTGCGCGGGACCACCGCCACCCCGTAGGGGTTGACGTCTCCGTTCTGCGGGATCGTCGAGGCGAGTGGGGTAACGGTACCCAAGGGTCCGATGAACGAGGTGCCGGCACTGGCCGCCCCGGCGAAGATCCCGCTCGCGGCCAGCAGCCCGGCCGCGGCGGTGACGATCATGGCGGCCGCCGCCGCCGATCGCCGTATCGGTTTCATGTCCGTTCGCTCCCTTTCGGTAGACAAAAGTCTCCGCCCACCCCTGACCACGTGCCGGGCGGTAGCCCAGTTCGATCGCGGGCACGCCGAATTGGCCCCGGGGCCGCAGCCTGGGGCGGGAGCGAAAGATAACCCGGCTGGCGCGGGGATCGGTATCGGATTGGCGCGGGGATCGGTATCGGATTGGCGCGGGGACCAGTGTCCGCGGTTGCCGTCGCGAAAGGACACGGCTCACCGAGTCGCTGATCATCAACAGACATGATCATCAGCCCGGTGATCTTCCGTGACGGCCGCGGACACTGGCCGCCAACCTCATCTACGTCCGGCCCGCGGCCCCGGCTCAACGTCCGGGCGCGCGTTATCAGTCAGTAATAGTTGAGCCCCGGGCGTCCTGCCTCCGTAATCCTGGGTATACGCCTGCGGGCATCGGAGGTGGCGTTGGTGCGACGGGGCTGGCGGGTCATCGCGGCGGCCTGCGCGGCCGGGCTCATCTGGTCCGGTCCCGCGGCGCTGGCCCTCCCGCAGGCTGCGCAGGGCCCGCAGGCCGCGCAGGGCCCGCAGGCCGCGCAGGGCCCGCAGGCCGCGCAGGGCCCGCAGGCCGCGCAGGCTGCGCCGGCCGCATCGGCTTCCAGAGCCGCGCATGCGGCCCTGGACCCGGGGGCCACGCCAGCCCGGGGGAGCCTGCCCGGCCCGCTCCCCGGCTGCCCGCCACAGCACGGGATCGCCGCGCCCGCCGGCCCGCCGTGGGCCCAGCGGGTGCTCCGCTTCTCCTCCGTGTGGCACCTCACCCAGGGCGGCGGCGTCACCGTCGCCGTGGTGGACAGCGGCGTGGACGCCAACCCGCAGTTCGGGCACCGGGTGATCATCGGCCCGGACCTGGCCGCGCGGGATCCGGCCGGAACCGGAGCCGCAGGCCCCAGGACCACGGACCCCAGGGCCGCGGACCCTGGGCCCAGGAACCCGGGGAACGCGGACTGCGTGGGGCACGGCACCTCGATGGCCAGCATCATCGCGGCCGCGCCGATGGCGGGCGTCTCGTTCACCGGGGTCGCCCCGGCGGCGAGCATCCTGTCCATCAAGATCAGCAGCTCGGACACGTTCCCGACCGCGGTGACGCCGCAGGCCATCAGGGACGCGGTGAGACTCGGCGCCCGCGTCATCAACCTGTCGCTGGCCACGACCGACGACGTCCCGGCGCTGCGCTCGGCGGTGGATTTCGCCCTCAGGAGCGACGTGGTGGTGGTGGCCGCGGCCGGCAACGACGCCCCGCGGGCCGACGGCAGCAACACGACCGGGCGCAATGCGACTAACGGGTCCGGGCCGTTCTACCCGGCCGCCTACCCGGGCGTGCTCTCGGTCGGCGCGGTCGGGCCGGACGGAGCCCTGGCCAGCTTCTCCGACCGGCAGACCCCGGTCTCGGTGACGGCGCCCGGCGTGAACGTCACCAGCGCCTATCCGGGCGTCTTCCCCGACGCCTACGACCCTGTCCAGAACGGCACCAGCTTCGCCGCCGCCTTCGTCTCCGGGGTGGCCGCGCTGGTCCGCGCCTACTACCCCCGGCTGGACGAGGCCCAGGTGGTGGCGCGGATCGAGGCCACCGCCGACGGCCCGGCCGGCCCGGGCACCGGCCACGGCCTGGTCGACCCGGTCCGGGCCGTGGCCGCGGTGCTGCCGCCCGCGCAGTTCGCCGGCCAGGCGTCCGCCGGCCCGGCGTCCGCCGGCACCGCGTCCGCCGGCCAGCCCGGTCATCCCAGTCACCCGGCGCCCGCCGGGGCCGCGGCCGGGGGTCCCGGCGCAGGCACGGTGGCCCTGGCGGTGATCGCCGGCTCGTTCGGCCTCATGATCGTGGTGGTGACGGCGGTGCGGGTCATCCCCGCGGCCCGCCGCCGGCGGCCCGGACCCTTACGACGGCGACGGCACGCGGCTCAGGGCGAGCGTGACGGCGGCGTCGGCCACCGGGTGGGGGTCGCTGCCGACCTCACCAGACGGTCGGACCTCCAGGTCCACGGCGAGCGTCTCGGCCGCCACGAACCCGGCGTGCGCGCGGATCGCGTCGGCCACCGCGCCGTCGGCGCCGACGGTCAGCCGGATCCGGTCGGAGACCGCCAGGCCGGCGTCCCGGCGGGCCTGCTGGATGATCCGCACCACGTCGCGCGCGGTGCCTTCGGCCGCCAGTTCCGGGGTCACCCGCAGGTCCAGCGCGATCAGCCCGGCGTTGCCGGGCAGCGCCGACGTCGAGTCCGGGTCCGCGGCGGCCAGCCGCAGCTCGTACTCGCCGGGCTCCAGCTCGACGCCGGCCGCGGTGACCACGTCACCCGACTGGGACCAGTCACCCGCCTTGACCGAACGGATCACCTGCTGCACCTGGCCGCCGAGCCGCGGCCCGAGCAGCCGCGGGTTCACCGCCAGCTCGAACGTGCCCAGGCTGGCCGGATCGGCGGACAGCTCGACCGTCTTGACGTTGACCTCGTCGGCGATCAGGTCGGTGAACGGCGCCAGCGACTTGGCGTCGGCGTGGGCGATGACCAGCGACGCCAGCGGCAGCCGGACCCGCAGCTGGTGCGCCTTGCGCAGCCCGAGCGCGGTGCTGCAGACCGAACGCACCAGGTCCATCGCACCGGTCAGCTCCTCGTCATCCGGCCAGCCGGCGACGTCCGGCCACGCCGAAAGGTGCACGCTCGCGCCCCCGGTCAGCCCGCGCCAGACCGCCTCGGTGGTCAGCGGCAGCAGCGGCGCGGCGGCCCGGCTGACGGTCTCCAGCACGGTCCACAAGGTGTCGAGCGCGGCCCGCTCGCCCGCCCAGAACCGGCCGCGGGACCGGCGGATGTACCAGTTGGTCAGCACCTCCAGGTGGTCCCGCAGCGCCTGGCACGCGGCGCCCACGTTGTACACGTCCAGCGCCGCGGCGATCTCGGTCACCGCGGCCGCGGTCTTGGCCAGGATGTACCGGTCCAGCACGTGCTCGCTGGCCACCGACCGCCGCGCCTGGTAGGACTCGGCGTTGGCGTACAGCGAGAAGAAGTAATAGGAGTTCCACAGCGGCAGGATCGCCTGCCGGACCGCCTCCCTGATGCCGTCCTCGGTGACGATCAGGTTCCCGCCGCGGAGCACCGGGCTGGCCATCAGGAACCAGCGCATGGCGTCCGAGCCGAACGTGTCGAACACCTCGGTCACGTCCGGGTAGTTGCGCAGGCTCTTGGACATCTTCTGGCCGTCGTTGCCGAGCACGATGCCGTGGCTGACGCAGGAGGTGAAGGCCGGCCGGTCGAACAGCGCGGTGGCCAGCACGTGCAGGGTGTAGAACCAGCCCCGGGTCTGCCCGATGTACTCCACGATGAAGTCGCCCGGGTAGTGGGAGTCGAACCACTCGCGGTTCTCGAACGGGTAGTGCACCTGGGCGAACGGCATCGACCCGGACTCGAACCAGCAGTCCAGCACCTCGGGTACCCGGCGCATCACCGACTTGCCCGTGGGGTCGTCCGGGTTCGGCCGGGTCAGCTCGTCGATGGCCGGGCGGTGCAGGTCGGCCGGGCGCACGCCGAAGTCCCGCTCGAGCTCGTCCAGCGAGCCGTACACGTCGGTGCGCGGGTAGGCCGGGTCGTCGCTCTGCCAGACCGGGATGGGCGAGCCCCAGAACCGGTTCCGGCTGATCGACCAGTCCCGGGCGCCCGCCAGCCACTTGCCGAACGAGCCGTGCTTGACGTGCTCGGGCACCCAGGTGATCTGCTCGTTGAGCTCGACCATCCGGTCCCGGAACGCGGTCACCGCGACGAACCAGCTGGACACCGCCTTGTAGATCAGCGGGTTGCGGCACCGCCAGCAGTGCGGGTAGGAGTGCGTGTAGGTCTCCTCGCGCACCAGGCTGCCCTGCTCGCGGAGCCTGGCCGTGATGCCGGCGTTGGCGTCGAAGACGTGCTGGCCCGCGAAGTCGGGCACGACCGGGGTGAACCGGGCCTGTTCGTCCACGGTGAGCACGGTCGGGATGCCGGCCGCGTTGCAGGCCAGGGCGTCGGCCTCGCCGTAGGCGGGGGCCATGTGCACCACGCCGGTGCCGTCCTCGGTGGTGACGTCGTCGGACAGGATGACCCGGAACGCCTCCCCGGTGCCGAACGTGGCCGCGTCCGCCAGGTAGGGGAACAGCGGCTCGTACCGCCGCCCGGCCAGCTCGGCGCCGGTCAGCGTGCCCTCGATCGCGGCGCCCTCGAGCTCCCGCTCGTAGGCGGCCTGCCGGTCTGCGGCCAGGATGTACCGCTCGCCGTCCTTGGCCACCACCACGTAGCTGATGTCCGCGCCGACCGCGCAGGCCAGGTTGGACGGCAGCGTCCACGGCGTGGTCGTCCAGGCCAGCAGCCATTCCCCGGTCTCCAGCTTGAACCGGACGGTGACCGAGGGGTCCTGGCGTTCGGCGTAGGTGTCGTCGTCCATCCGCAGCTCGTGGTTGGACAGCGGGGTCTCGCACCGCCAGCAGTAGGGCAGCACCTTGAAGCCCTGGTAGACCAGTCCCTTGTCCCACAGCTGCTTGAACGCCCACATGACGCTCTCCATGTAGGGCAGGTCCAGCGTCTTGTAGTCGTGGTCGAAGTCGACCCAGCGGGCCTGGCGGGTGACGTAGTCCTGCCACTCGCGGGTGTAGCGCAGCACGGACTCGCGGCAGGTCTGGTTGAACTTCCCGATCCCCATGGCGAGGATGTCGGCCTTGCCGGAGATGCCGAGCAGCCGTTCGGCCTCCACCTCGGCGGGCAGCCCGTGACAGTCCCAGCCGAACCGGCGCTCCACCCGGCGGCCCTGCATGGTCCGGAACCGGGGCACCAGGTCCTTGACGTAGCCGGTGATCAGGTGGCCGTAGTGCGGCAGCCCGTTGGCGAACGGCGGCCCGTCGTAGAACACGAACTCGTTGTCCGCCGGGCGCTGCCGGATGGATTCGGCGAAGGTGTCCTGGGCCTGCCAGTAGTCCAGTACCTCGCGCTCGAGCGCGGGGAAGCCCGGCTGGGCGGGTACTTCGGTATCCCCGGTACGCGGGTAGCCGGGAGGTCGGTCGGGGCCGGCTGGCCGGGTAGGTAGAGCCATCGGTCGTGTCCTCGTGGTGCTCGGCTCGGGCTCGCCGCGAGGACGACGCGCCCGCTCCCGCACGGGCGTACCGCGGTACCACCTCGCTTGCCGCCTGGCTGTTCGCCGGGCGGCCGCTCGTCGGCCGGCTGTGACGGGCCGGACCCGCCCGGTTCTAGTCAGGCTCCGCCGCCGTGTGGCCGCGTGGCCCTTTCTTCCGGGGGCTCCCCGGTGATAGCCGGATCAACGCCATGTCTGCGAGAAAGCGTATCCGCTGCCTCAGGTATTCCGCACCGCGTTATCCGCACGGCGGGGTGGCGAGCCACGCGTCGATCCCGCCGAGCAGCCGGGCGCGCAGCGCCGGCGGCGCGGCCGCGCCGAGGACCGACGCGCGGGCCAGTTCGGCCAGCTCGGCGTCGGCGAACCCGTGCGCGTTCCGGGCGATCTCGTACTGCTCGGTCAGCCGCGGGCCGAACAGCAGCGGGTCGTCGGCCCCGAGCGCGACCGGCACGCCGGCCTCGAACAGGCGGCGCAGCGGGACCTGGGCCGGGGCCGCGGCGACGCCGAGCGCGACGTTGGAGGACGGGCACACCTCGCAGGTGATCCCCTCGGCGGCCAGCCGCTTGACCACGGCGGGATCTTCGGCGGCCCGGATGCCGTGGCCGATCCGGCCGGCGTGCAGGTCGTCCAGGCAGGCCGCGACGCTGGCCGGCCCGGCCAGCTCGCCGCCGTGCGGGACCAGGAGCAGCCCGGCTCGTTCGGCGATCCGGAACGCGGCGGCGAACTCGTACGCGGCGCCGCGCCGCTCGTCGTTGGACAGGCCGAAGCCGATCACGCCGCGGCCCGCGTACTGGGCGGCCAGCCGGGCCAGGGTCCTGGCTTCCAGCGGGTGCTTGGTCCGGTTGGCCGCCACGATCACGCCGATGCCGACCCCGGCGGCCTCGGTCGCCTGCCTGGCCGCGTCCAGGACCAGCTCGATCACGTCCGTGATCCCGCCGAACCGGGTGGCGTACCCGGACGGGTCGACCTGGATCTCCAGCCAGCGCGAGCCGTCGGCCCGCTCGTCCTCGGCGGTCTCGGTCATCAGCCTTTGCACGTCCGCCGGGGTGCGCAGCACCGAGCGGGCCGTGTCGTACAGCCGCTGGAACCGGAACCAGCCGCGCTCGTCGGTGCCGCTCAGCCGCGGCGGCCAGTCCTCGGTGAGCGCGGACGGCAGCCGGATGCCGTGGCCCTGGGCCAGCTCGACCAGCGTCCGGTGCCGCATCGCGCCGGTGAAGTGCAGGTGCAGGTGCGCCTTGGGGAGCGTCGACAGCGGCCGTTCGGCGAGCGGGGGGCGCGACATCCAGTCAGTGTGCCGTGGTTACCGGGCTTCCGCGAGCAGCTTGGCCATCCGGGTGATGCCTTCTTCCAGGTCGGCGTCGCCGAGCGCGCAGGACAGCCGGAAGTATCCCGGCGTGCCGAACGCCTCGCCCGGCACCACGGCCACTTCCGCCTCGTCCAGGATGAGGCCGGCCAGTCCGGCGGAGGTCTGCGGCCGCTGCCCGGCGATCTCCTTGCCGATCAGGCCCTTGACGCTCGGGTAGCAGTAGAAGGCGCCCTGCGGCTCCGGGCAGACCACCCCGGGGATCTCGTTCAGCATCCGGGTCATGGTCAGCCGGCGCCGGTCGAACGCGGCGCGCATCTCGGCCACCGCGGACAGGTCCCCGGAGACGGCGGCGAGCGCGGCCGCCTGGGCCACGTTGCAGACGTTGGAGGTGGCGTGGCTCTGCAGGTTCGCCGCCGCGCTGATCACGTCCCGCGGCCCGATCATCCAGCCGACCCGCCAGCCGGTCATCGCGTAGGTCTTGGCCACGCCGTTCAGCACCACGCAGGTGTCGGCGGTCTGCGGGGCCTGGACCGGGATGGAGGAGAACGTGGCGTCCCCGTACACCAGGTGCTCGTAGATCTCGTCGGTGATCACCCACAGGCCGTGCGCCGCGGCCCACTCGCCGATCCGCGCCACTTGCCCGGGCGGGTACACCGCCCCGGTCGGGTTGGACGGCGACACGAACAGCAGGATCTTGCTGCGGCTGGTGCGGGCCGCCTCGAGGTCGTCGACCGAGGCCAGGTAGCCGGACTGCTCGTCGGTGTGCACCGGCCGCAGCACCCCGCCGGCCAGCGCGATGGCCTCGGGGTAGGTGGTCCAGTAGGGGGCCGGGACGATGACCTCGTCGCCCGGGTCGAGCAGGGTGGCGAACGCCTGGTAGACCGCCTGCTTGCCGCCGTTGGTGACCAGCACCTGGCTGGCCTCCACCTGGTAACCGGAGTCCCTGGCGGTCTTGGCCGCGATCGCCTGGCGGAGTTCGGGCAGGCCGGCGGCGGGGGTGTACTTGTGGAACCGGGGCTCGGCGCAGGCCCGCTGCGCGGCCTCGACGATATAGCCGGGGGTCGGGAAGTCTGGCTCGCCGGCGCCGAAGCCGATGACCGGCCTGCCCGCCGCCTTCAGCGCCTTGGCCTTGGCGTCCACGGCCAGCGTGGCGGATTCGGAGATAGCGGAGACGCGTGCGGAGACTCTCGTAGGCATGCGGTCCATTCTCCCACCTGCGCTCAGTGCCCCGCGCATCAATTATCACCCGTGTAGCCTGGCAGTTCGACGCACGGGCGGTTCAGACGTACACTGCATGGACCGGCAGAAGTGTTGTCGTTGCGGCAGCGTGCCCGTGAGCTTGTGGGTCTTCGCTGGCGCAGTGTGAAGCGCGGTTTTTGAAACAGTGTTGTTGAAACACAGTGTTGTTGAAGCACAGGGCAGTAGCTCAATTGGCCAGAGTCCCGGTCTCCAAAACCGGTGGTTGGGGGTTCGAGTCCCTCCTGCCCTGCGAGTGCGATCCGGCGAACCGCCAAAGCCGGCGGACGTATAGGTGAGGATATGGCAACTCAGACACGCGGTGAGGCCGCGGAGAAACGGAGCGGAGGCGGTCGCGCGGCCAAGCGCGAGAGCCGGACCACCCCCGCCCTGTTCTTCCGGCAGTCGGTCGGCGAGCTTCGCAAGGTCATCTGGCCCACCCGCTCGGCGCTGGTCACCTACACCGTGGTCTGCATAGTCTTCGTGGCCTTCATGGTCGCCATCGTGACGACCCTGGACTACGGGTTCACCAAGCTGGTGTTCGCGCTGTTCGGCTAGGCACCCCCGGGGTGCGGGGGTTGTCCCTTGGCCAGCAGGCCGGGGCCGCCGTGCGCGGCGCCGTGATCGCGCTGGCTGATCATGCTTGAGGAAGAGAAGAGAGTAATCGTGTCCGAGACCCAGCTCGATGCCGTGGCGACGGGCGCGACAGAACCGGATGCGGAAACCGGGGAGGCCGATGACGTGAGCGACTACAGCGAAGAAGCCGGCGGGCTCGACCCTGCGGGCGAGGCTGAGGACGCCGCCGTGTCGCAGGACGCCGCCGTGTCAGACGCCGCCGAGCCAGCCGACGCCGAGCCAGCCGACGCCGCGTCGGCCGACGGCGAGTCCGCGGACGGCCAGGCCGAGCCGGCCGACGGCGCGCGGGAGGAGTTCCAGCGCGAGCTCCGCATGCTTCCCGGGGACTGGTACGTGGTGCACTCGTACGCGGGTTACGAGAACCGGGTGAAGACCAACCTGGAAAGCCGCATCCAGTCGCTCAACATGGAGGATTACATCTACCAGATCGAGGTCCCGGTTCACCAGGTGACCGAGATCAAGGGCGGCAAGCGGCAGCAGGTCCAGGAGAAGGTGCTGCCCGGCTACATCCTGGTGCGGATGGACCTGACCGACGAGTCCTGGGCGGTGGTCCGCAACACGCCCGGCGTGACCGGCTTCGTCGGCCTGTCGAGCAGGCCGTCGCCGCTGCAGCTCAGCGAGGTGGCCGGGCTGCTGGCGCCGGAGCCCGAGCCGGGGACCAAGCAGGCCGAGACCGCGCGGCCCTCCACGGTGGAATTTGAGGTCGGCGAATCCGTTACCGTTATGGACGGCCCGTTCGCCACGCTTCCCGCCACGGTGAACGAGATCAACCCGGAATCCCAGAAGCTCAAGGTGCTGGTGTCGATCTTCGGCCGCGAGACCCCGGTCGAGCTGTCGTTCGACCAGGTGACCAAGATCTAGAAGCTAAGGACACACCTCAATGCCGCCAAGAAGGAAGAAGCTCGCCGCCGTCGTCAAGGTGCAGCTGCCGGCCGGCTCGGCCACGCCCGCGCCGCCGGTCGGCACCGCGCTGGGCCCGCACGGCGTGAACATCATGGACTTCGTCAAGCAGTACAACGCGGCGACGGAAAGCCAGCGGGGCAACATCATCCCGGTCGAGATCTCCATCTACGAGGACCGGACCTTCACCTTCATCACGAAGACGCCGCCGGCTCCCGAGCTGATCAAGAAGGCCGCGGGCGTGGACAAGGGCAGCGCCGAGCCGCACAAGACCAAGGTCGGCAGCATCACCGCCGCCCAGGTCCGCGACATCGCGCAGACCAAGATGCCCGACCTGAACGCGACCACGATCGAGGCGGCCGAGAAGATCATCGCCGGCACCGCCCGCTCCATGGGCATCAAGGTCGAGAACTAGCCCGCCGGCCCTAAGCGATAAGTAAGCAGGAACCAAGCCAGTGGCAGGGCCCTGCGCGGCCCGCTGACCACGACCTCCGGACATGGGAGAGATTGAGAGTATGAAGCGCAGCAAGGCCTACCGCCAGGCCAGCGAGCAGATCGACCGCGAGCGGCTCTACAGCCCCGCCGAGGCGGTCGCCCTCGCCAAGGCGGCCCAGGTGACGAAGTTCGACCCGACCGTCGAGGTGGCGCTGCGGCTGGGCGTCGACCCGCGTAAGCAGGACCAGATGGTCCGCGGCACGGTCAACCTGCCGAACGGCACCGGCAAGACCGCCCGCGTGCTCGTCTTCGCCACCGGTGACCGGGCCGAGGAGGCCCGCGCGGCGGGCGCGGACTTCGTCGGCTCCGACGACCTGATCGAGCGCATCCAGGGCGGCTTCCTCGACTTCGACGCGGTCGTCGCCACCCCGGACCTGATGGGCAAGGTCGGCCGTCTCGGCCGGGTGCTCGGCCCGCGCGGCCTGATGCCGAACCCGAAGACCGGGACCGTGACGCCGGACGTCGCCAAGGCCGTGACCGACATCAAGGGCGGCAAGATCGAGTTCAGGACCGACCGGCACGGCAACCTGCACTTCATCATCGGCAAGGCGTCGTTCCCCTCGGCCTCCCTGCTCGAGAACTACGCGGCCGCCCTCGACGAGGTGATCAGGCTCAAGCCCGCCGCGGCCAAGGGCAGGTACCTGAAGAAGGTCACGTTCACCACCACCATGGGCCCCGGCATCCCGGTCGACCCCAACAAGACCCGCAACCTCACCGGCGAACTGGCCGAAGCCACCGCCTGACGCTCAGCGGACGCGGCGGGCACCGGATCCCCGGGGCCCGCCGCCTTTGCCGTCCACACAGGCCAGACAAGCCCCGCCCGCCTCGCGCTCCGGTGCCGCCGGGCGGGATTTTCATCATCGTGGATCGCTGCTACCCCTATCGGGGAGGTAGCGATCCACGATCATGCTCGAGCCCCCGATTTGAACCCGCGACGCCTTATACGTACGCTGTAAGCGCCGAAGACCGCTGGATGCCGTCGCGCTCGACGCGGCGGCCGAAGGCTCCGGCCGGATCACATGACCCGGCCCGGACATCCCGCGCAGGTGAGCTGAGCTGTACCGCCCGGTCCTGGCCAAGGACTGGCGTTGCCGCCCCGTGCGCCTCGCGCCGGGGCGTTTTGCTGTCTCCGGCTACGGAACGCAGAACGTGCTTCTAGGTAAACGGAGAGGAGGCACATGGCTAACGCCGAGAAGGTCGCCGCGGTCGCCGAGCTCACCGAGCGGTTCAGGGGCTCGTCCGGCGCGGTGCTGACCGAATACCGCGGGCTTACCGTGGCCCAGCTCGCCGAGCTGCGCAGGTCGCTCGGGGACAACGCCACGTTCGCCGTGGTGAAGAACACGCTGACCAAGATCGCGGTCACCGAGGCCGGGCTCGAGAACCAGCTGTCGTCGCTGCTGGGCGGCCCCTCAGCGGTCGCGTTCGTCGACGGCGACGTGGTCGAGGCGGCCAAGGGCCTGCGCGACTTCGCCAAGGCGAACCCGCTGCTGGTGATCAAGGGCGGCGTGCTCGACGGCAAGGCGATGAGCCCGTCGGACATCATCAAGCTGGCCGACCTGGAGCCGCGCGAGGTCCTGCTGGCCAAGCTGGCCGGCGCCATGAAGGCGTCGCTGGCCGGGGCGGCCGCGACGTTCAACGCGCTGCCGGTGCAGATGGCCCAGCTCGCCGAGGCGCTGCGCGCCAAGCGCTCGGCCACCGAGGGCTCGGCCGCCGAGGGCTCGGCCGCCGAGGGCTCAGCTGCCGAGGGCTCAGCTGCCGAAGGCGGGGCCGCGCCCGACTCAGACACCACGCCGGAACCGGGCGGCGAAGGCTAGCCGGACCAGGGCTGGCCGGATCCGCGCGACCCGACGCGACCACACGCGAGGAATTGAAGGAACGAGGAACACACCACCATGGCGAAGATCAGCACTGACGACCTCCTCGAGGCGTTCAAGGAGATGACCCTGCTCGAGCTCTCCGACTTCGTGAAGCAGTTCGAGGAGACGTTCGACGTGAAGGCGGCCGCCCCCGTGGCGGTGACCGCGCCGGCCGCGACCGGCACCGGCGGCGGCGAGGCCGAGCAGGCCGAGGAGCAGGACGAGTTCGACGTCATCCTCGAGGCCGCGGGCGACAAGAAGATTCAGGTCATCAAGGAGGTGCGCAGCCTGACCAGCCTGGGCCTCAAGGAGGCCAAGGACCTGGTGGACGGCGCGCCCAAGACCGTGCTGGAGAAGGTCAACAAGGAGAGCGCGGACAAGGCGCGGGCGGCCCTCGAGGGCGCCGGCGCCACCGTCACCGTCAAGTAGCCTCCGGGCTGCGCTAGGCGGCGAAAGCGCTGCGAGACCCGGGTCTCGCGTCACCTGAGGTGGCGCCGGGGCCCGGGTCTCGCCATGTTCCCGCGCTGGGCAGGAATATCGTCATACCCTGGAGTGTTCCTGCTTACACATAACACTGCATGTGGCATCCGTCACCCAGGCAAAGTGCCCCAAGTGTCCGGTTCAGACTTGACTCTTGGCCGCCGAAGAGCGATGCTGCGGAGCAACCGTGAATCTCATAGTGGCCTACAGTTGACGAGCGGTGTGGCTTTCGGCTACACTGCTAGTTTGCGCTGCACTCTGACGTCCTCGGTGTCTCCCTCGCGTCTACGGGGTTCTGCCGCGGGGCGTTTGGCGTGCGTGCGGTGATATTTCCGTGACAAAGTTCGGAAGGACCCCTGTTGGCAGCATCGCGCAGCGCCTCCGCAACGACCACCTCCGCAACGAATCCTGGCTCTCGCCGCGTGTCCTTCGCGCGCATCACCGAGCCGCTGAAGGTACCAGACCTGCTCGCCCTGCAGACCGAGTCGTTCGACTGGCTGCTAGGCAACGAGAGGTGGCAGGCCCGAATCAGTGAAGCTAAGGACGCCGGGCGCAAGGACGTGCCCGAGCAGTCAGGCCTC
>Ga0335069_10004383_pt1 | contig 20974 bp, 20 predicted proteins | sample Lox_Sample_11_FD_206714 | JGI IMG/M metagenome (GOLD analysis project Ga0335069, IMG submission 206714) | Soil microbial communities from Loxahatchee National Wildlife Refuge, Florida, United States - Lox_Sample_1.1 | ecosystem: Environmental > Terrestrial > Soil > Wetlands | place: USA...
TCTACGGCACCGACTATCCCACACCGGACGGCACGTGCGTGCGCGATTACGTGCATGTGTCGGACCTGGCGCAGGCACACCTGCTCGCCCTCGAGGCCTTGGAGCAGAAGCCGAAGCAGATCTACAACCTCGGCAGCGGGCGCGGGTTCAGCGTGCGCGAGGTGATCGAAACGGCCAGACGCGTCACCGGGCACAAGATCAAGGCTATCGAAACGCCAAGGCGGGCGGGCGATCCGGCGGTGCTGGTGGCAAGCTCAGAAAAGATCCAAAACGAACTCGGCTGGAAGCCCGAGCACGCCGAACTGGAGCAGATTATTGCGAGCGCGTGGGCGTGGCACCAGAAGCATCCGAACGGGTACGCCTGATGCGACGACTTGCAATCGTCATTCTGCTTCTAGCAACGACGGCCGCTTTCGCTCGCGAGCGCTGGACCGAACAGCAGGCCAATGCCTGGTATCAGCAACAGCCGTGGCTCGTGGGCAGCAATTTCATACCCGACGACGCCAGCAACCAATTGGAAATGTGGCAGGCCGATACCTTCGATCCGCAGGAGATCGACCGCGAGCTGGGCTGGGCCGAGGCGATCGGCATGAACAGCATGAGGGTGTTCCTGCACGACCTGCTTTGGGAACAAGATGCCGCGGGATTCCAGCAGCGCATCGACCAGTTCCTGACCATCGCAGCGCGGCATCACATTCGGCCGATCCTCGTGATCTTCGATTCGTGCTGGGATCCCAACCCCAAGCTGGGAAAGCAGCGGCCGCCCCGACCAGGTGTGCACAATTCGCGATGGGTGCAGAGTCCGGGAGCGAAGGCGCTCGACGATCCATCCCAGGTGCCTCGGCTTAAAGCGTACGTTACGGGCGTGATTGGGGCGTTCGCGAACGACCAGAGAATTCTGGCTTGGGACTTGTGGAACGAGCCCGACAACACCAACTCCAAAAAAGACCGCAAGGACAAGAAGGCCAGAGTCAACGCGCTACTGCCGCAGGTGTTCGAGTGGGCGCGGTTTGTGGATCCATCGCAGCCGCTGACAAGCGGCGTATGGGACGGCAGTGCCGAAGAATGGGCCACGCCATCGAAATGGAATCCCACCGAGCGCACGCAACTGGAGCAGTCGGACGTGATCACGTTCCATAACTACAGTTGGCCGGAGAACTTCCAGGCGCACTTCTTGGTGTTGCAGAAACTGGGTCGGCCAATTCTGTGCACGGAGTACATGGCGCGATCGGTTGGCAGCACCTTCGACACCATCCTACCGCTGGCGAAGAAAGATAAGGTGGCGGCGATCAACTGGGGACTGGTTGTCGGCAAGACGCAGACCAACCTGCCGTGGGAATCTTGGAATCACCCTTACGTTAAGACGCAGCCGTCGGTTTGGTTCCATGAAGTGTTCTATCCCGACGGAAAGCCGTACCGCGAAGCGGAAGTGCAGCTGATACGGGAGTTGACGAGCCGGTAAGCCAGCCCGCAGACACGACTGTCTGCGGCTACACGTTGCAAACTCCGCTCCCGAACAGGCAAGATGCTGGATATGTTTTTCGATTGGCGCCGGTGGGGGTCGCTTCTCGCGCTTCTTTTTCTTTGCTGCGGGTTGGCCTGCGCGCAAGACAACTACGAGATCCAGGTGTACGGCTCCGACACTGTCCCCGAAGATAACTTGATGGTGGAGTTGCACAGCAACTTCACGGTGGACGGCAGCAAAACCGTGGTCGATGGCGTGATCCCCACCAATCACGCGGAGCACGAGACGCTGGAACTGACATATGGTTGGAATTCGTGGTTCGAGACGGGCTTTTACGTTTTCACCAGCATCAATCCCGGGTACGGCTGGCAGTGGGTGGGCGATCATATTCGCCCGCGGGTACGCGTGCCGGAGAGCTGGCATTGGCCGGTAGGCGTGAGTCTTTCGACCGAGATTGGATACCAGCAGGCACAGTTCTCACCCGATACCTGGACGTGGGAGATCCGGCCGATTGTCGATAAGCAATACAAGCGTTGGTATTTCGCGTTCAATCCAGCATTGGAGCGATCGTTGCATGGGCCGGGGGTGAACGACGGATTTGCGTTCTCCCCGAACGCAAAGGTTAGCTACGAGTTCGTGAAGTGGAGGAGCGGCAATAATCCCAAGAACGTCGCCTTCGGACTCGAATACTACGGCAGCTTCGGCCCGATTCCCGACTTTTCGCCCTATCCGCAGCAACAGCAGCAGTTTTTTCCGGCCATCGATCTCGACGTTTCGCCGAAATGGGAGATCAACTTCGGCGTCGGCATTGGCACCACGCAATCCACCGATCACCTGATCGTTAAAAGCATCATCGGCCGGCGGTTCTCGTTCAGGCGAGACCGGGCGTCGGCGCAATAGGGCTCAGGGGAGCTTCTCACCCGCGCCGCAGTCGTTTATATTGGGTACGCTCCTATGTACGCAGAATTCACCGTAAAAGACCGTTGGTCGGGCGAAGATGTTCACTGCGCCTACCAGGCCCTTATCGTTGCCATCGCCACCCGTCACGCCGACGCCGTGGATATCAAGTTCCTTGCCAACGGCAAGCCGGTTTGGATCGCGCTGCCGCATCCGGCTTGGGTGGAGTACAACAAGCGCACCGGGCAGATCATTACCGACCCGTTGGCGGTCGAAATCGCCGGCCACTACCTGAAATGGGCGATCGAGTCGGGTGAAGATGGCGGCCGCGAAATGTACACACTGACAGTCGAAGAGACGCTCGATCACCTCGACGCCGTCCGCAAGGCGTACGAGAAGCGGGTTCCGGCGTAGGCCTGGTACCCTTTCCATCCACAGTCACAATCGCCTGTGATCCCGCTCACAGGGCGAAGTTTGCCCATCCGCATCAAATTCATCAGGGGAAATTAGAATTGCGGTACGCCGTGACGCGCCCTGCTGTCCGGGAACTCTCGTGGGGAACGAGTTGGTTTCACCCTCCCGGATGGTGCAAAATAGACGTTTTCCCCTTCTGAAGGAACCCCGATGAGCAGCCTGGCAGAAATCGCGCCACCGAGCGCGAACGAGATAAGAAACAAGAAGCTGGCGCAGTGGGTGGAAGAGATCGCTCTACTCACCAAGCCCGACAGCGTCTACCTCTGCAACGGATCGCACGACGAGTACCAGGAGATGCTGCGCCTGATGGTGCAGGGCGGAACCGCCATTCCGCTGAATCCCGAGCTGCGCCCCAACAGCGTGCTGATTCGTTCGAATCCCGCCGACGTAGCGCGCGTGGAGGACCGGACTTTCATCTGCTCGCTGAGGCGCGAAGACGCCGGGCCGACGAACAACTGGGAAAACCCGCATGTGATGAAGGCCAACATGCTGGAGCTTTACCGGGGATCGATGACCGGCCGCATCATGTACGTGATCCCGTACAGCATGGGGCCGATCGGGTCGCCGATTGCAAAGATCGGCGTGGAGATCACCGACTCGCCCTACGTGGTGGCCAACATGCACATCATGGCGCGCGTGGGAACCAAGGTGCTCGACGTGCTTGGCACCGATGGTGACTTCGTAAGGGCGCTGCACTCGGTGGGTGCACCGCTGGCGGCGACCGAGCAGGATTCCACCTGGCCCTGCAACGCCGAGCACAAGTACATTTGCCACTTCCCTGAGACGCGCGAGATCTGGTCGTACGGTTCCGGATACGGCGGCAACGCGCTGCTGGGCAAGAAGTGCCACGCGCTGCGCATCGCGTCAGTACAGGCGCGCGACGAAGGCTGGATGGCCGAGCACATGCTGATCATGAAGCTCACCAGCCCCGAAGGCCACGTGAAGTACATCACCGGGGCGTTTCCGTCGGCGTGCGGCAAAACGAACCTGGCGATGCTGATTCCCACGGTGCCGGGCTGGAAGGTGGAGACGATCGGCGACGACATCGCCTGGATGAAGTTTGGCTCTGACGGGCGGCTGTACGCGATCAACCCCGAATACGGATTCTTTGGCGTGGCGCCGGGGACCAGCATGAAGTCGAACCCGAACGCCATGCTCACGGCGACACACGATTCCATCTTCACTAACTGCGCTATGACCGGGGACGGAGACGTGTGGTGGGAAGGGATGACCGATCAGCAGCCGGCGGAACTGATGGATTGGCTGCGGCGTCCGTGGACACCGGCGACGAAGCGCAAGGCGGCGCATCCTAACGCGCGGTTTACAACTCCGGCGCGGCAGTGCCCGGTGATTGCACCCGAGTGGCAGGATCCCAAGGGCGTGCCGATTGATGCGATCCTCTTCGGCGGGCGTCGCGCGAACATTGTGCCGCTCGTAACGGAATCGTTCGACTGGCAGCACGGGACGTTCCTCGGCGCGACCGCCAGCAGTGAAACGACGGCCGCAGCGGCGGGCAAGGTCGGCCAGTTGCGGCGCGATCCCATGGCGATGCTGCCTTTCTGCGGCTATAACATGGGCGACTACTTCGCGCACTATCTCAAGATCGGTAAGACCGCGGGCGCGAAGCTGCCGAAAATCTTCTACGTGAACTGGTTCCGGACCGGCGCCGATGGCAAGTTCCTGTGGCCCGGATACGGCGAGAACAGCCGCGTGCTGAAATGGGTATTCGAGCGCTGCGAAGGAACGGCGCATGCGAACGAAACTCCGATTGGACGGCTGCCTTCTCCGGAAGATCTCGACACCAAGGGCCTGAACATCGCTGAAGCCGCGATGAAGACGCTGTTGAGCGTGGACGTGGATGGCTGGTTGGCGGAGGTGCCGCTGATCCGCGAACACTTCGCGAAGTTCGGCGACCATCTCCCAAAGGGCATGGCAGAAGAAGTGGACAAGCTGGAGGAACGGCTGAAGAAAAGTAAGAAGTAAGATTTGAGAATGAAGATTGCAGATTGGGTGCCCCATTCAAGCGCGGCTTGGGTGGGGCATTTGGTTTCACAGGTAATGCCAATTGAGGGACTCGGGTGATCTGGTACATTATTCAGCTGTGCGATTGGCGCGCCAACTCGCAGTGACTTTGCTGTTGTTAGCTCTGCCTGGTTTTTTCTGTGAAGCTGCCGCGGAACGCGATCCGCACCGTCCGCCTTGCACAACTCAATCCTGCAAGACGATTAAGCGTTTTGTTAAAGCGCGCTACTGCGGTGAATCACCTTTCGGGAACGGTCCGGATGACGGGTGCGAGATTCGCCACCCAATTCACAACGAGAATGTTCGGGTAATTGCCGATTACCGGTGCGATTGGAATGAAAGGACGCAGTCGTCAAATTGCAGGGTAAGGAGAGAAGCGCCCGTCCAGATCGTAGCCGCTCTTCGCAGGGAACTCTTACGTCTTGGCCTCAGTAAGGCCGCCGATAAGGATGTCCACATTCGCGTTTGGACTCCAGCTTCCGGTCGTTTCAAGCTTGCTCAAGCTTCATACGACCAGGTCAAAGGACTAAAACTCACGCTTTGCGACATCATCGTCGTGTTTGCCGATCCCACTGCCATGCACATCGTGCGCGAAGTTCGCTGCCACACGACGGATGCGGACGTGCCCACTGGGACGACGTGGACTCCTATCGACATTACCGCGGTTGATGGCAGCGAAAGCATTGTCCTTGAAGGTGACTCATACGAAGATCACTGGCTCGAAGTGGTCAAGGTTGGCGACGATCTCTCGACGAACACTGTGTTCAGCGGACTCGGCTACTACCTCTAACTTTCTAACAGTCACTTAGCGTTGGAATTGGGAGGCCAAGTTCCTTTTCCTATTTGTGCCAGTGCTTTACGCGTAATGCGAAGAAGCTCTGACAAGCTTACGGCTTGACCTTTTTCGATTCGTTTGGAAATCATCGTCAGAGCGTTCACGTTTGTACTCGTGTTCTTCAAACGCAAAGTCGGATCGGTGCCATATTCGTCGGTGATCATGACCCAACGCAACGACAGTTCGTGTGCTAAAACATCACCGAAGGCAACACCCAAGCTTTGAAGTTCATAGGTCTGCGATTTGTCGAATACCTTATCGTCAATCAGCTTCTGCAAAATCGGAATGTCTGCCTTGGTCTTCGTAAGAGAGTGCTCTCCATACCGCTGCCAGATGGTGGCTGCGACCAGCGCGCGCTGTTCCTCTAATCGGGTGCTGTCCTGAGGAGACAATGCCGTGAATCTCGGATTCCCCATTGATTGACCAAAGACAAAAACCGGCATGTTTACAGTCAGGATCGCCGCGAGCAGCATAATTCGATACCAGATCTGCATTTTTCTTGGAGTCAGTTTACCTCAGGCACTCCGGACTCCGACCTCCTCGCCACACCCGTTACAATACTTCCATGTCCGAAGCGGCAGCGAAAATTCGGCTTACCGAGCAGGTCAAAGCGGCGGGTTGAGCAAGCAAGCTAAGTCCGGCGGTGCTGGACGCGGTGCTTGGGAAATTAGCCCGGCAACATGACCCGAACGTGCTGGTTGGCTTCGACACAGCCGACGACGCCGGAGTGTACCTGATCGCGCCCGACCAGGCGCTGGTGCAGACCGTCGATTTCTTCACGCCGATCGTGGACGATCCCTACACCTTCGGCCAGATCGCCGCCACCAATTCGCTGAGCGATGTGTATGCCATGGGCGGGCGTCCGGTGACGGCGCTGGCCATGGTCTGCTTTCCCGAGAAGGGCGATTTCGACGTGCTGGAGCGGATTCTGGCCGGAGGCTTGTCGAAGATGATCGAGGCCGGATGCACGGTCGTGGGCGGGCATTCGATTCGCGATCCGGAAATCAAGTTTGGCTATTCTGTAACGGGACTGATAGATCCGCAAAAGGTGCTGGCGAACTCGGGCGCCAGGCCGGGCGACAAGCTGATCTTCACCAAGGCCATCGGGACGGGCGTTATCTCGACGGCGATCAAGCAGGGCAAAGCGAAAGAGAGTTGGGTTGCGGCCGCGACGGAGTCGATGACGACGCTGAATAAACGGGCCGCCGAAGCGGTGACCAGCAGCGGAGCGATGATCCACGCCATGACCGACGTGACCGGCTTCGGCTTGATCGGACACGCGCGCGAAATGGCTCTCGGATCGAATGTGTCGCTGCGACTGTTCGCGTCGCAGGTTCCGCTGCTGGATGGGGCGGTCGGCTGCGTTCGCGGAGGCTTTATCCCGGGAGGCCTGAAGGCCAACCGCGAATTCGCCGAATGCGTGGTCGGCTACGACGATGCGGTTCCGGAAGAGATCCGCACGCTGCTGTACGATCCGCAGACGGCGGGCGGGTTGCTGATTTCCGTGGCGGGCGACGACGCGGAGAAGCTGATGAAGGCACTACAAGAAGCGGGTGTGACAGCGCGAGAAATTGGGGAAGTAATGCCGGCACAGAAGCCCACGATTCAAGTCACGTCTTAGGACTCTCCGATGCTTTGCATCGGCTGGACGGCGTGGGCGCCCGTCCCCACACTTACAGGCTAACCCACCTCCACCAGCCCATACCTTCGCTGCCAGCTCGACTTCAGGTGCACCAGCGTGCGGCTCTTGTCTTCCGCCGGAATTTCCAGCTTTCCATCGAGCAGCGCGCAGGCTTCTTTCTTGGCCAGCTCCAGCAGGTCGCGGTCGCGGATGAGGTTCGCCACGCGAAAGTTCGGCATGCCGGCTTGCTTGGTGCCGAAGAATTCGCCGGGGCCGCGGAGTTGCAGGTCCATTTCGGCGATCTCGAATCCGTCGCTGGTCTCGACCATCTTGTTCAACCGCAGCTCTCCTTCATCGGAGATCTTCGGGCTGGTCATCAGGATGCAATAAGACTTCGCGGCGCCGCGGCCGATGCGTCCGCGAAGCTGGTGAAGCTGCGAGAGGCCGAAGCGTTCGGCGTGCTCGATGACCATAACGGTGGCGTTGGGTACATCGACGCCGACTTCGATTACGGTGGTCGAGACCAGCACGTGAATGGCGCCGTCTTTGAACTGCTTCATCGTGAGGTCTTTTTCGTCGGCGCTCATGCGTCCGTGCAGCAGGCCGATTTTCAGGTCGGGGAGAATCTTCTTGCGGATTGCCTCAAACATCTTGATCGCAGCTTTGAGTTCGGTGTCTTCAATTTCTTCGATCACGGGATAGACAACGTAGGCCTGGTGTCCGGCCTTCACCTGCTTGCGGACAAAATCGAAAACCTCGGCTGCGCGTTCATCGGGAACGCGGCGAGTGACGATCGGGGTGCGCCCCGGAGGGAGTTCGTCGATGACACTGACGTCGAGTTCGCCATAGAGTGTTAACGCCAGGGTTCGTGGAATGGGCGTCGCGGTCATGACCAGCGTGTCCGGCGTGATGGCCTCACCGCCGTTTGCCTTGCGCATCAGCTTCAACCGCTGCATCACGCCGAAGCGATGTTGCTCGTCCACGATCACCAGACCGAGGTTGTCGAATTCGACTTTGTCCTGGATGAGCGCGTGGGTGCCGATCACGAGTTGCGCGTCACCCCGCGCAATATGCTGACGAACGTTGCGCTTGCGATCTTGCTCCAGTGATCCGGTGAGAAGAACGATGCGATAGCCGGCCTGCTCGAGAATGCGCCGCGCCGACAAATAGTGCTGAGTGGCGAGAATTTCGGTCGGAGCCATCAGCGCGACCTGGTAGCCGTTTTCGATGGCGATAATTGCCGCCTGGAACGCCACAATCGTCTTGCCCGCGCCAACGTCGCCTTGCAGCAGACGCCGCATCGGAGTGGGCTTCGCCATGTCTTCGGCGATGTCTTTCAGCACGCGCTTTTGCGCGGCTGTCGGATGAAATGGCAGAATTCGTTTCAATGCCGCGCGCACTTTCTCGTCGAGGGCGAATGCGATCCCCGGCTGCTGGCGCAGCTTGCGTCGTTTGATCTCCAGCCCGAGTTGCAAGAAGAACAGCTCTTCGAAGATCAGCCGAATGTGCGCCGGTGTTCGCCACGCCTGAAGGTCTGAGAATTTGACGCCCTCGTCGGGCCAGTGAACCTTCCAGAAGGCTTCCTGTCGCGACACCAGCCCGAGCTTTTCGCGCAACGACGGCGGTAGCACATCGGGCAGGTCCGGCGTCATGTCTTCCAGTGCCCGCCGAACGATTTTGCGGAACCAGCGGGCGTTCATCTTGCCCTTATCCGCCGATTCATAAATCGGGACGATGTGCCCGGTTTCCATCGACTCGGGCAGGTCCTGCTCCTCGTCGCCCGACTGGCCGAGCACTTCGACCTGCGGCTGCATGATTCGCAGTCCGCCGTGCCATTCGTCGGCCTCAACCTTGCCGTAGAGCGCCAGCACCTGACCGGCTTTGAAGCGACCTTCCAGGTAGCGGGCGTTGAACCACATGCACTTGATGGTGTTCCGCACCCGTTTGCCGAAGACCGGCGGAGCGGTGTCGCCGATATCGCCGACGGTCATCTCAAAAATAGGCATGCGGCGTGTGCGCAGCAGGGCTGATCCGCGCACCTCGCAGATCAGGGTGGCCATCTCCCCGGGCATCAACTCGGCAATTTTCCGCGGATTGCTGCGGTCCTCGTAGCGGAACGGCAGGTAGTAAATCAGGTCTTCCAGCGTCTGGAGGCCTTTGGCGGCCAGTGCTTCGGCGCGCTTGGGGCCGATGCCCTTCACATACTGCACGGGGCTGTCCATCTGGAGCATGAAACTCGAATCTTACCAGCCATTTACGCCATCTGGCCTCCTGAACCGTGTTGTTGCAGCGGCTTTAGCAGAGGAAATTAGTCCCATTTCCGCACAGATTTCTGGCATTCTTATGCAGCCGAACGCCCCTCTGCGGTGTCAAAACATAGAGACAATGTTATTGAGCAACTTCCAACGGTCGCTGGCAGCGGTGGTGGTAGGCAATCTTATTTACTTTTCGCTGTTTCCGATCCTGCCGCAATCGCTACATCACGCCTTCTCGAACGTAGGGCTGGGCAGATTCCACGTCAGCATGGGCAAGTTCGACTGGGGCATGCTGATCGATTTCCTGATCTGCGCGGGCCTATACGTCCTGTTTGGCGCGCTCTGGTCCGGCAAGAAAGAACAAGGCCCCAAAACGCACCCGTAAGTAACCTGGGGCCAGTTTTGTCTTTGAACCCGTGGAGAGTTTATTGGTACACTCGCGCCCACAGGTCGCATCCCCCCATCCCGACCTGGCGACAGCTGCGTGCCCGACCCTCGATGAAGAAGATCGCGATCCTATACGACGCCAGCCAGGCGGTAATTTCGACATTTGACCTCGACGAGGTCCTCACCCGCATTCTGGCGATTGCACGCGACTACTTCCACCTGAAATTTGTTGCCGTCCTGCTCCTGGACCAGAAAACCCAGGAGGTTCACCTGCGCAGCCATCTCGGGTACGAGGGAGCACTATCGTTTGTGAGAGTCGGCGAGGGGTTGATCGGCACCGCGGCCGCCACCCGGCGACCGGTCCATGCGCCGGATGTGAGCAAGGATCCCCGCTACATCAACGGACTGGAAAACACGCGCTCGGAGCTGGCTTTGCCGCTGATCGCCCGCGACGAGGTTTTGGGCGTTCTCGACTGCCAGAGCGAGCAAGCCAACTATTTCGATCCGGAGACGATCGATCTGCTGCGCCTGTTCTCGACGCAGGCCTCAATCGCCTTGCAGAACGCGCGCCTGTACTCGCAGGAGCAGCGCAAAGCGGCGCAGTTGGAGGCCATCAATCTCATCGCCCGCCAGACCACGGCGGTGCTCGACATCAACGAACTGCTGGGGCGTGTCTGCGAGTTTCTGCTTCAGGCGTTTCCCATCGAGCACGTCGCGGTGATGTTGCTCGAAGACGACAAGCTGGTGTTTCGCGCTCACAGCGGACGCCTGACGGCACTCTACAAGCCCGGGACACCAGTGCTTGAGGGAGCCGGACTCTGCCGCGAAGCTCTCGCAACCCGTCAGCCCATCCTGGCCAACGATGTCTCCGACACGTCGCATTACATTCAGGGTTTCGAGGAGACCAAAGCGGAGCTTTGCATCCCGTTGCTTTCCTTTGGGCAAATTGTAGGAGTTCTGTGCCTGGAGAGTGACAAGCTAAACGCCTTCGACTCGGTCGATGTGCGCCCGCTCGAGTCGGTGGCCGACATTTGTGCCAATGCCATCCAGAACGCGCACTACTTTGAGCGGGTTCGCCACATGGCCTTTGTCGATGGCCTCACCGGGATCTTTAACCGCCGGTATTTCGAGACTCGCGTGCTGGAAGAAATCGAGCGCGCCAAGCGCTATCAGGGTTCGGTGTCGTTGATCATGGTAGATATCGACCATTTCAAGCGCCTCAACGACGAATTCGGGCACCTGATGGGAGACGACGTCCTGCGTCAGATATCAACCATGTTTTCGCAGAATATCCGCAAAGTTGACGTCGGCTGCCGTTACGGCGGCGAGGAGTTTGCCGTCATCGTGCCGGAGACTACCGGCGAAGATGCCTATTATGTGGCGGACAAACTGCGCAAGGTCATCGAGACGGCCGTCTTCCCGGGCGTACCACGGCCTGTGACCATTAGCGCCGGGGTGGCTTCCTACCCCGCCAACGCCGCCAACCGCGATGAACTGATCAAGGCCGCCGACGAAGCGCTTTATGCGGCAAAACAGGCAGGCCGTAACATGGTAGTTCCGGCCGCCAGCATTGTTCGCTGAGGCGCTTTTCCCTGAATTAAAATAGATTCGTCGAGCAAGTTCGCGAAGAGATATCCAGGGATTGTCATGTCTCCACTGATTGGGCGCCTGCCGGAGATGACGGTGAGTTCCGTCATCGACATTCTGCTGGTGGCACTGATCATCTACCAGTTCCTGATCCTGATCCGCGGAACGCGGGCGGTACCGGTGCTGGTAGGTGTAGGCGGACTCGCGCTCGCGTTCTACGTTGCCCACGTCGCGGAACTGCACACCGTTAACTTTCTCGTTGGAACGCTGCTTCCGTACGGGATTTTCGCGCTCATCGTCGTCTTCCAGAACGAGATCCGTCATGCTCTGGCGCGCATAGGCCGAAGGTTGACTTTCTCGCGTGTTACGCCGGGAATCGCTGACGCCTACGACGACATCGTGCTCGCGGCCAACCTGTTCTCGCAAAGCCAGACAGGTGCGCTGATCGTGATTGAGCGCGAGATCGGGTTGCGCACTTACATTGAAAGCGGCGTGCCGCTGGACGCGAATCTTTCTTACGATCTGCTGGCGACGATCTTTCGCCCGAGCGCGCCGCTGCACGATGGCGCCGTGATCGTCCAGAAGGAGCGAATTGCCGCTGCTGCCTGTTTCCTGCCGCTGTCGATGAACCCAGTGCTCTCGACACAGCTTGGAACGCGCCATCGCGCGGGGATCGGCATCACCGAGGAAACCGATGCGATCGCCGTCATTGTCTCCGAAGAGACCGGATCCATCAGCATCGCGGTCGCGGGTAACATCGAGCGCGACATTACGGTCGAATATCTGCGCGAACGTCTGAGCGAACTGCTGCGGCGTTACGTTCCACCGACCGCGCTACCCACCATGTCGGGGGACCAGTCGCATCGGGGTGAACCGGAACAACAGAAATTCCGCGAGGCGGGGGAAGGACCCTATCCGGGAGACTGATCGATGGACTTCCTGCGCCGCTACGTCTTTCACAACATCGGACTGAAACTGCTCTCGCTGGTCATCGCGGTGCTGCTCTGGATGGCGGTCGCGCGTGAACCGATGGCGGAAGTGGCGATCACCGTTCCCATCGAATTCCAGAACGCTCCCGATAATCTCGAGATCAGCTCGGAATCGATCCCGCAAGTGCAGGTGCGCGAGCGCGGTCCCTCGGGCGTAGTGCACGATCTCGGTCCGGCGGAAGTTCACGCCGTCATCGATCTGCGGTCTACAACTCCGGGTGAGCACACCTACGACCTTTCGCCGAACAAAATTCGCACGCCGCGCGACGTGCAGACGTTACAGGTGATCCCGAGCCAGTTCCGCATCAGCTTCGACAAGCGCGCTACCAAGACAGTGAAAGTTCAGGCCCGCGTCATCGGCTCCACGGCGCCCGGGTATAGCCTCGAAGATGTTAAGGTCGAGCCATCGTCGGTGACCATCGCCGGGCCGGAAAAGCGCGTGGATTCGATCGAATCGGTCATTACCGATCCGGTGGACGCGTCCGGCGTGATGGGCAGCGCCAGCTTTACCACGCACGTCTACGTCTCCGACCCGCTGGTTCGCCTGACGGGGCCTTCGACGGTCAGGGTTACGGTCGACACCGATTCCCGCTCACATTCGGGTTCTCCGGCGCATCCATAAGCGATAATTGAGTTTCGTTTCTGACTACCCGCTGGAATGTCCGGCGGCGCGAGGAACCAGTACGCATGGCGAGAGTGTTGTTTGGAACCGATGGCATCCGCGGAGTGGCGGGCGATCCGCCGCTCGATCATCCCACGGTGTACGCAGTGGGTGTGGCGCTGGGGCGCTACCTGGCGCAGTTGCACCAGAACCCGCGGGTGGTCATCGGGCAGGATACGCGCGAATCCAGTTGGTGGATTTGCGATTCCATCACCGAGGGCCTTCAGTCGTCGGGAGTGCAGGTGCGCAGCGCCGGCGTAATCACCACTCCCGCTGTCGCGTTCCTGGCGCGGCAGCAGGCGTACAGCGCGGGCATTGTGATTTCGGCCTCACACAATCCGTGGATGGACAACGGCATCAAGATCTTCGGCCATGACGGCTACAAGCTTTCCGACAACATCGAAGAACAGATCGAGACGGTCATCTTCGACTTACTGCATGGGCGCGTCACTGGATTCGATCCGGCGAAGATTCCCGCGGCGAAGACGTTAACGCGAGGGGCATCGAACACCGATCCGGAATTGCTGGAACAGTATGTGAACTGGCTTGCGGCCACGGTGAAAGACACGCTACTAGGCGGCTTGAGCGTCACTGTAGATTGTGCCAATGGCGCTGCAACTCCGGTAGCGCACGAGGTCTTCAAGGCCTGTGGCATTCATGCCACATTCATCAATGATGAGCCAAACGGGCAGAACATCAATGACGGATGCGGGGCGCTGCACCCCGAGGAGATAGCCCAAGAAGTCGTTATGAACGATGGTGCCGACGATCTGGGTGTCACCTTCGATGGCGATGCCGATCGCGCGCTCTTTGCCGACAAGCACGGCAAAGTCGTGAACGGCGATGGAATTCTGCTGCTTGCGGCCCGCGACATGAAATCCCGCGGAACACTGAAGAACGACACCGTTGTTGCCACCACTATGTCAAACATGGGACTCGAGATCGCGCTGCGCAACTCCGGAATCAAGATGCTGCGCGCTCCCGTCGGCGACAAGTACGTCCTGGAGCAGATGCACAAGACCGGCGCCACGCTCGGCGGTGAGCAGTCGGGACACATCATCTTCCGTGACGGCGACTCCACGACCGGAGACGGCATTCTCACCGCGCTCCGTGTAATCGAGATTATGAGCCGCGCCGGGAAACCGCTGCACGAGTTGATCGGCGACCTGAAAGTCTTCCCGCAGAACATCAAGAACGTCCGTGTGAAAGAGAAGAAGCCGCTGGAATCGTTGCCAGAAGTCGCCGAGGCGATGAAGCAGGCCGAAACCGAGCTCGATGGCAACGGGCGCGTCGTGGTGCGCTATTCCGGCACCGAGGCGCTGGCGCGGGTGATGATCGAAGCCGAATCCGAAGAGAAGATGAAGCGGCACACCGACGCGATTGCGGGAGCGATACAAAAAGCCATCGGGGTCTAAATCCAAGTCGATCAGTTCATCAGTACTTCAGTTTCTCAGTTACTACACTTCTGATGAACTGAGAGACTGACGAACTGATGAACTTTAGCGACGAACACGAGCAATCATGGTGGAAGACACCCCAGGCCATCGCCCGCCTGCTCGGCATCATCCTCTTCGCTCTGCTGTTCTGGTTCCAATCACCGCCGCTATTTCTGCAAAGCGCCGGAGTTGCGGCCCACATCTTCGCCGTCGTGCTTTGGACCGCGGTCCTACTGGTCTACGCGGTCATCGCCGCATGCGTGCTGGTGTTCTTTGTCTTCGTCGGATGGAACGTCTATCACCTGCTACGCTCGGCGCGGCGCTGGTTTCGCCTTCAGGAGATTCGCTCGTGGCGAGCGAAACGGGCATGCAATTCAGCTGAGAAGACCGACTAGTTGTGAACGTGCGGGCTCTGCGCCGGATTTTGGTGCACCGTCGTGGACTTCGGCTTCGCCACGGTCACATCGAACTGGATCGGCACGCTCGACGGCGGGTAGCACGCGCGATTGTCGCAGGCCTGGTAGCGAAATAGCCCGTGCACACGGTAGGTCCCGCGTGGCACCACCTTCGTCGCCATCACGAATCCCTTCACGTCAATATCTCCGGTGTAGACGCTCAGCTTGGTATCCGGATCGAACGGCAGGTTGATCAGTTCGCCCTCGGGATATTGCACGCCCACCATGGAAATGTCAGTCGGCACGTCGAACGTGACCTTCGTCGGAATGTAGAGTTCCGACGTCGGCTGATTGGAGTTGACGTGGAATCCCGGCTTCACACGAAACATCATCTCGACCGGCGCCTTGCCTCCCTGCACAACCTTAACGTTGGCGATGGGCGCCGCGGTGACTTTAGGGGTGGTGTGCATTTGCGCGAATGACGCACTGGAGAGCAGGAGGATGGGAAGGGCGAACTTCAGCATTTTCAAAAGCAGATCCCTCACTTATTGCGGTGCCCCATATCTCCCTTCTTTTGGGAGATGTGGGAGCGAAGAATTACCGCAGCGCGGCCGTCGATGTTGCCGGGGCAGCGCCGTTCAGCGCTGCCTTGATGCCATCCTCGATCTCGCCGTGGCTCACCAGTCCCGCCACTTTCTTTACGATCTTGCCGTTGCGATCGATGTAGAACGTGGTCGGCAGGCCCTCGACCCCGCCGTACTGGTCCGCCACGGCATCGTTCCCGAGCACCACGGTGTAATCGATCTTCATTTCCTGCGAGAACTTCACCACGGCGGTCTTGCCGTCATCGTCCATGGCGACGCCCAGCACCACCAGTCCCTGCGGTCCGTACTGCTTTTCCAGATCCATGAACCAGGGAATCTCCACCTTGCAAGGACCGCACCACGTCGCCCAGAAGTTCAGCAGCACCGCTTTGCCCCGGTAATCCGACAGCTTCACCTTCTTGCCGTCGATCGTGGCGAGCGTGAAGTCGGGAGCCACTGCGCCGATGCCGTCGCCCTGTAATGTGGTGCTCCCGGCCGTTTTGCGATGCAGGCGGCTGGCGGAAATCACCATGGCAATCACCACGGCGATGACGATGATCAATACAAAGTTATTGCGTTTCACAACTGTCCTTTACAGCGAGAACCGGTTCAGGAACGAAAAGTAACTCGAGAGCATGGTTAACTTGTGCGTGAATACCAGGATGCCAATCGCGATCAGCAGCACGCCGCTGAGCACTTCCACGGTGTGCAGGTGCCGCCGGAACCGCGTGTAGAACGCCATGAAGCGGTCGATGCCGAGCGACGTCAGCAGGAACGGCACTGCCAGTCCCGCCGAATAGAGCGCCAGCAACTGCACGCCTTTCAGCACTGTGCCTTCCGATGCGGCGAGAGTCAGGATCGCGCTCAGGATCGGCCCAATGCACGGTGTCCACCCAAAGGCGAACGCAAACCCGATCACGAACGAACCGATCGCCGAACTCGATCCCTGCACGCTATGCATGCGCTTGTCGGCGTACAGGTATTTGATCTTCAGCAGCCCGGTAAGATGCAGACCAAAGATGATAATGACAATGCCGGCGACCCAGCTCAGCTCGCGGTGATATTCATGCGTGACCTGACCGATCGTGGTCGCCACAGCTCCCAGCGCGATGAAGACGATGCTGAAGCCGACCACAAACGCGAGCGAGTTCAGCATCACGCGGCCCAGCAGACGCTGCTTTTCGGCGTCGGCAGACGATTCGGCAGCCGCGGCACTCGTGCCTGAAATCAACGACACGTAGCCGGGCACCAGCGGCAGCACGCAGGGCGAGAGAAACGACAACACGCCTGCGGCAAAAACGGTAATGGGAGTCAGTGAAACGCTGGACATGGTTCTGGCTCTTATTCTAGCAACTCAGCCGGAATTCAGCTTCGACAGGAGCTTCGAAAGGGAAAGATGCGCGGCCGACGGAAACGTTACAAAATCGACTAGCTGTTGCCCAGCACCTGGTTGGAATCCGCGCCCGCGAACTTCTGGATCAGCTCCTGCCCGTGGCTGAAATACCAGTCACGCCATGCGCCGGAATTGTTCGGCAGGTTCTGTTCGGTGATTTCGCGCAGAGCCTGGTACACCCAGTTGCGCGTTTGGTCGTTCAGGCTCGGATCGTCGGCGAGGTCGATCAGCCCGGGAACCGCGTGCATGCGCTGGACGCGCGTCAGCATCCCCGATTTCGCCAGGCTGCATCCGGCGCGCTCGCGCACGGTGGCTGAGTCGTCATTCTTCAGGATGGAAACAAAATCGTTGACCGTGCTGTCGGTCCCCACGTTCGCCAGACCTTCGACTGCCCAGATGCGCGTCTGCTCGTCGGGATCATGCGTCCATTGTTCCAGTTGCGCGACCACCTTATCAGTTTCGACACCGCGATTGGCGAGCATGCCCAGCATCCACGCGGCCCATGGGCGTTGTCCCGGATTGTCTTCAGCGTTATTGATGATGCCGTCCACCGTCATCGCGTTCTTCGGCAGTTGCTGCACTTCGAGGTTGATCTCGATCGCCGCCGCGCGCACGCGCAGGTCATTCGAGTAGAGCGCGGTCATCATCAGGTCCGACCAGGTTTTGGTGTTCTTCAGTCGCCCGCGCCAAGCAGGCAGCTTCTGCGCGATGATGGCCGTCGAACCCTCTTCGTGGTTGATTGCCGACCGCATCAGCTCTTCCATCTGTGTCTGCGGATTCTGCTGGTTGATCCATTCACGCTGGTGCTCGGAGATCACCGGCTTCGAAACCGGCACCGGACCGGGCGTATCCACCGCAACCTTATTCCCGCTCAGCACCTGCCACGCTCGTTCCACCGCGCCCGATTTCTTGGCGATCACAAGCATCCCCAGCAGGATCAGAGCGAACACCGCCAGCTTGGTCAAGCTGGAGCGCTCAAACGTCGGGCCGTTGCTCGATGGATCGGACACACGCAAAGCGTAGGCCCATTCGGGCGAGGGTCAAAGATAACGGAGGTAAGTAGATGGTTCCGGCACCTTCGTGCGGAAACCCAGCGTAAACAAGAAAGGAGAATCAGTGCACCGCTTGGGCTTTTGTCGCCGCACGCTTACGTATGGGAACGCCTACCAGGTTCAGCCGCAGCCCGCTCCACTCCTCGGAGATCACGATGGAATCCCCCGGATTCTGCGGGTCGTACTTTACCGACGATGGCAGCCCGATCTGGCAGGTATGGATGTCCACAAATTGCCGCAGGTGCGTTATGTCCTGAGACGCCTCATATGACACGCCCGAAACGTCATAGCGATAAATGAGAAGTTGCACCGGATTGCCGCTGCCGTTTGGCATCTCCTGTGCATCGATCACCGTGCCATCAATGATGCGCCCGTGCGTGCTCAGCCGCAGACGGCGTTCGCGCTCCAATTGTTCCGGAGTCTTTTTCCGGTTACGCAGAATAAAGCCGACACCCAGGGCCAGGATACTGACCCCGCCCAGTGCGGCAGGAATATAACGAAGCGCGCTCATCGTTTGGTTGAACTTACTATGCTGTCCTGGAAGCTTCGATCCAGCGTATCGCCTAGTACAACCATTATTCAACCACGATGCGAGGAAGGGAAGTTAACAGCCGGTGACTTTGGTTTACCGCCCCGCTTGCCACTTTCTGAGTGCAATCGCTGGCGTATAATCGCGGTTCCGCTCGTCATGCTGATATCCCACGCAATTTCCATGAGGTAAACGTGCAAGTCCGCGTGTTCTTCGTCTTTATTTCTCTGTTGATCATCATGCCTACCGCGAATTCGCAACCGCAAGGTCCGCCCGCCACCCCGCGCGACGACGTCAAAGAAACCCTTCACGGCGTCACCGTCGAAGACCCCTACCGATGGCTCGAAGACCAGAACAGCCCGCAGACTCGCAAGTGGATCGACGCCGAGAACCGCTACACGCAGTCGCTCATCGGGCACCTGCCCACGCGTCCTTACATCGAGCAGCGTCTCGCGCAGTTGCTGAAGGTGGACAGCTACAAACAAGCCTTCGAGCGCAACGGGCACGTCTTTTACGCCGAGCGCAAGGCCGACCAGGAGCAGTTCGTGCTGCTCATGCGGCGCACCGCGACCGCTACGCCGGAGGTGCTCGTCGATCCCCAGCCGCTCAGCTCCGATCACTCCACCAGCGTCAGCTTCGCCGACGTCACCGAAGACGGCACTTTGATGGCCTACGACATTCGCAAGGGCGGCGCCGATGAAGTCGAAATCCATCTCCTGAACGTGACGACGAAGAAGCCGCTGCCCGACGTGCTTCCCGCGGCGCGCTACTTCGGCGTGCAGATCGCGCCCGACAAGTCCGGCCTCTACTACGACATCATGACCGAGGCGGGCCCGCGCGTGCGCTGGCACAAGATGGGCACCGATACGAAAGATGACGTCGAGATCTTCGGCAGCGGGTACGGGGATGACAAGGGAATCTCCAGTCAACTCAGCGAAGACGGCCGCTGGCTGATTTCTACCGTCTGGTACGGTTCGGCCGCCGACAAGACCGAAGTCTTCTATCTCGATCGCAAAGCCGGTGGCGAGATGAAGCCGCTGATCCATGACATCGACGCCCGCTTCATCCCCGTCATCGGAGGCGATCACGTCTTCGTGCAAACCAACTGGCGTTCGCCCAACGGACGTGTGCTCGATATTGACCTCAAGCATCCCGACCGCCCGCATTGGTTCCAGATCATCTCCGAAAAGCCAGATGCGGTGATCGAAGCCATCCATGTTGCCGACGGCAAGATCGCGCTTACCTATCTCGAGAACGTCGCCTCGCATATCAGCATCTTCACCGCAAACGGACAGCCGATCGGGGAGATCGACTTCCCCACCATGGGAACGGTCGCCGACTTCAGCGGGCGCTGGTCCGGCAAAGAAGCGTTCTTCGATTTCAGCTCGTTCGTTCTCCCCAAGACCATCTACCGCTGCAACCTGGAAACGAAGGCGAAGACGGTCTTCGCGCAGGTGAACGCTCCGGTCGATTCCAGCCAGTTCGAGTTGAAGCAGGTGTGGTACGAGTCCGCCGACAAGACGAAGATCCCGATGTTCGTGCTGGCGAAGAAGGGCCTCGCACTCAACGGTGCCAATCCGACATATCTCACCGCCTACGGCGGGTTCACCGTCACCATGACGCCGCAGTTCTCCGCGATGGCCGTGCTCTGGGCGGAAAACGGTGGCGTCTTCGCGCTACCCAACCTTCGCGGAGGCGGGGAATTCGGCGAGGAATGGCACAAAGCCGGCATGCGTGAGAAGAAGCAGAACGTCTTTGACGACTTCATCGCCGCGGCCGAGTACCTGGTCGAGAACAAGTACACTGAGCCCGCCAAACTCGCCATCGCCGGCGGCAGCAACGGAGGCTTGTTGGTCGGCGCTGCGCTCACCGAGCGCCCCGATCTGTTCACGGCGGTCGTCTGCAAGTATCCGCTGCTCGACATGATCCGCTACCAGAAGTTCCTCGTCGCGAAATTCTGGGTTCCGGAATACGGATCCTCCGACGACGCCGACCAGTTCCAATACCTGATGAAGTACTCGCCTTACCAGAACGTGCACAAAGGGACGAAGTATCCGTCGGTGCTGTTCATTACCGGCGATGCCGATACGCGGGTGGCTCCGCTGCACGCGCGCAAGATGACCGCGCTGTTGCAATGGGCGCAGACCGGAGACGATCCCATCCTGCTGCTCTACGACACCAAGTCGGGGCACTCGCGCGAGGGCTACTCGGCCACCAAGTTGATCGAAGATGCCACCGACGAAGTCAGCTTCCTGTGGTGGCAGTTGGAAGTGACGCCGACGTCTACGCCGGCAATTCCACCTCCGCCTCCGGTCCCACACAACAACATTCGCAAGCCAGCGCATAAGCAGAAGTAAGCCGAGGAGGAATATGGCGAACTACACCTACCGCG
>Ga0335069_10004384_pt1 | contig 20972 bp, 17 predicted proteins | sample Lox_Sample_11_FD_206714 | JGI IMG/M metagenome (GOLD analysis project Ga0335069, IMG submission 206714) | Soil microbial communities from Loxahatchee National Wildlife Refuge, Florida, United States - Lox_Sample_1.1 | ecosystem: Environmental > Terrestrial > Soil > Wetlands | place: USA...
CGGCTGGGTCGCGCTCGCGGGCCTGTTCTGGCTCAAGGACGGCGATAATTCGTTCGGAGCGGCGTCCACCAACTCCATCGTATTGCCGCCTGGCTCAGCGCCGGACGCTGCCGGCAGTTTCGTTTTTCATCAAGGTGATACGCGGCTCGTCGTGAACGCCGGTGCGCCCATTTTGGTGAACGGAAAGCCAGCCTCATCGCCGATTACGGTGAAACCAGACACTTCCGGCGAGCCCGATCGCATTACGCTCAATCATCTCAGCATGATCGTCATCCGCCGCGGCGCGCGCTACGGCATCCGACTTTGGGACAATCAGAGTCCCGCACGGGCCAACTTCCTCGGCACGCGGTGGTTCCCCATCAAAGAAACCTATCGCGTTACCGCACAATTCACCTCGTACCCACAACCCAAGATGATTCCCATCCTCAACATCCTGGGCGATACCGAGCTTAATCCCAGCCCCGGTTTCGCGACCTTCGAACTGGAAGGCAAACCTTGCCGTCTGGAACCCGTCCTCGAAGGCGACCAGCTCTTCTTCATGTTTAAAGATGCCACCAGCGGCAAGCAAACCTATCCGGCCGGTCGATTCCTCTACACCGCGCTCCCTGTCAACGCCAAGGTCGTCCTCGATTTCAATAAGTCTCACAACCCTCCCTGCGCATTCACACCTTACGCCACGTGCCCGCTTCCTCCCAAGCAGAACCATCTCCCGGTCGCGTTGGAAGCAGGCGAGCTATATGGACACCGCGCTCTCTGAATGTTGATACTCGCTTCGCAGTCGCCGCGCCGGCGTGAACTTCTCCATCAGGCCGGGATTCCTTTCATCGCGCAGCCGGCCAACGTGGATGAGACGATCCGCTCCGGTGAGTCTCCCGGCGAATACGTCAAGCGCGTAGCGCAGGAGAAAGCCGCCGCCATCGAAGCGAACCCGCCCGATATCGTTCTCGCCGCCGATACGGTCGTGGTCATCGACGGTCAAATTCTCGGCAAACCGCGCGACCCGACCGATGCCATCCGCATGCTCGAAACGCTCTCCGGCTGCGAGCATGCCGTCCTCACGGGCATCTGCCTGTGCCGCGCAGCGGAGACGATCCTCGATGTCGCCGAGACGCGCGTCTGGTTTCTACCGCTCACTCATAGCGAGATCCAGGAGTACGTAGCGACCGGAGAGCCGATGGACAAGGCCGGTGCCTACGCCATTCAGGGCCTGGCGTCCAAATTCGTCCGCCGCATCGAGGGTTCATACACCAATGTCGTCGGTTTGCCCGTGGAGCTGGTTTATCAATACCTGCACCGTTGGGGTCACTCCTAGTTCTGTGCCACAATGACACCAGCAAACTCGCGTGGCAACCTCACTGCAGACAGGCAAATCCGCGGGGCTTCTTCGTCAGCTTGGATTCACCAGCGCCACCGCGCTGGTAGTTTCCAACATGGTCGGCATCGGCATTTTCGCCACTACCGGTTTCATGGCAGGAGACCTGGGCGATTCCAAACTGATCCTGCTCTGTTGGTTTGTGGGCGCGTTGTTCGCGCTGTGCGGCGCCCTCAGCTACTCCGAGCTCGGCATTAATTTCCCAAGCTCCGGCGGCGAGTACGTCTATCTCACCCGCGCCTACGGTCCGACCTGGGGCTTCATGACCGGCTGGGTCTCTTTCTTCGCCGGATTCTCGGCGCCCATCGCTTTGGCCGCTCTTGCCTTCGCCGATTACGTCGGCTACTTCTTTCCCGCCTTCAAACAGGCGAACGCCCAATTCACCTTGGGCTCGGGAGAGCTATCGTTACGCCTGGGTGGAGCGCAGTTGCTCGCCTCAGCGCTAATCGCTGTTTTCACCATTCTCAACTGCTTCGGCGTCGGCCGCGCCGCCAGGGTGCAGAACGTGCTCACCGGCACCAAACTCGTCGTCATTACCGCGTTCGTCGCAATCGGATTTTTGGCCGGTTCCGGCGATTGGGGCCACTTCTCACAACCCGCCGTTCGTACTTCGACGCTCTCCATTCCCGTGCAGTTCATGGTCAGCTTGCTCTGGGTGATGGTCGGCTATAGTGGCTGGAACGCAGCCACCTATGTCGCCGAGGAATTGAAACAACCTGAGCGCACGCTGCCCCTGGCATTAGCGACCGGCACCGCACTCGTGACGGCGCTCTTTCTCGGGCTCAACCTGCTTTACATCTACTCCACACCGCTTGAATCCATGCGCGGCGTCGTCGCGGTCGGCTCACTGGCCGCGTCCAATCTCTTCGGTCCGCAAGTCGCGGGAATCTTCGCCGCTCTGATGGCCATCTCCATCACCTCCACGGTGAATGCCGAGGTCACCATCGGACCGCGCGTCTATTACGCCATGGCCAAGAACCGGGCGTTTTTCAAGTCCGCCGCCATCGTGAATCCTCGCTGGCACACACCCGTGGCTGCCATCGTCGCGCAAGGCGTCTGCTCGATTTTGATGACGCTCACGCCCTTCCCGCAGCTCATGACCTACGTCGGCTTCAGCCTGACGTTCTTCACCGTCATGTCGGCCGCCAGCCTGTTCCTGTTCCGTAAAACGCGCGGCTGGCAGCGCACCGCGCCCGTGAGTTTCGCCTATCCGCTGATTCCTGGCGCTTACATTCTCGTCGGTGTGGGAATGATGGTCTACGGAGTGATCTGGCAGCCCAAAGCGTCGCTCACCGCCGCGGCCACCATCGCCGCCGGCGCGGCCGTCTATCACTTCAGCTTCGCCCGGCGGGCTGAGTCCTAGCTAGGGGCGTCTCCGCGGTGCGTCTCCCGGAACTCTTCGTCAATGGGCTTCCGTCCCGCAAAGCCTTCCTGGGTTCCATGCCAGAACTCGATCCCCGGCTCGCCAAGTTTCCAGCAAAGGTACACTTCCTCCCCGCGAAATAGCGTCGGAAAATCCACCAGGCCTACATCCAGATCCTTGATGATGCACCCCAACTCCTGGATATTGTGCACGGCCGTTTTGAGATTCTCGGCCTGCTGATCGCGCCGCAGCTTCTGTTGATGCGTTTTGTCGCGGTCCACCAGCACGCCGCCCAGCATCATCACCCGCTGCGCGGTGGCCTGCAACTCGTTCTGCGCTTCTTCGAATGCTGCCTTACTCGCAATCGCCTCGCGCAGCCCGCTCTCAATTTCCGGCAGAAGCTTTTCCGCGGCGTGTAAGTTGAATCGTCTCGACATGCGGAAAAGCTGTTAGATCCGCGCGCTTCTAAACACCCGATACCAGGATCGACATCGAGCGGCTGCGCGGACCATCGAACTCCGCCAGTATAATACTCTGCCATGTTCCCAGCAGCACCGTCGAATTGCGTACCTGCAGGCACAGGCTCTGCCCCATCAGCATGCCGCGCAAATGCGAGTCCGCATTCTTGCGCTCACAATCGGAGTATTTTGGATCGTTATGCCGCCAGCCGTTCTCGCGACAAACTACTTCGTCCAGAAAACTCCGCACGTCGTGCAGCAGCGCGTCCTGCCATTCGTTGATGAAAACCGCGGTGGTCGTATGCAGCGATTGCAAATGAACCAGCCCGTCGCGAATCCCGCTCTTGCGAACGATCTCGTTAATTCTTTCCGTGATGTTGATGAGCTGCATCCGATCGCTGGTAATCCAGTCCACTACACGGCTGAACATCCGGAGCCCCCCTTGCGTTTGCGGTACTACCCCATTCTCCGGCTCTTGTTCCGTATCCGCTAGTTTCAGCTGTGATTTGCCCATCTGTTTGATTCCCCTTGAGTATCAGATCCCGATTCGCCCCGCGCGGTTCCAAAAAATGTGCTCCAATCGAGATTTCCCCATGATTGTAACGGTCCGTCACGTTTCGAAAATGGTTCGCCTTCTTACACTTGTGTCGTGTGCGGTGCTCGCTCCCCGAGCCTTTCCCTGGGGCTGCGAGGGGCACCGCGTCGTTGCTTTGATCGCGCTCGATCAACTCACCCCCCACGCCCGCACCGAAGCCGCGGCGTTGCTCGAAGGCCCGATTTACGATGCCTCGCTGCGCCGTTATTGCCCCCCGAGCAGCCTTCCCCCACTCGCCGATCTCGCCAGTTGGGCCGACGATGTCCGCAATCAGCGCAAGGAAACCGGCGGCTGGCACTTCATCGATATTCCGCTCGACGCCCGCAAAAATAGTGTGACAGGCGCCTGCCCGGCATCCGGCTGTGTTACCAGCGCCATCCGCCGGCAGTCCGACATACTGCGTTCTGCCTCCGCCACCAGACGCCAAAAAGCCGAAGCTCTCCTGTTCGTCGTCCATTTCGTGGGCGACCTGCACCAGCCTCTTCACGCCGCCGACAACGACGATCGTGGCGGCAATTGCGTGGCCGTCGCCTTCTTTGACCACAAACCCGAACCGTCCGGCCCCGGCGAGAATTACCGCCCCAACCTACACGGCGTCTGGGATACTGATCTCGTCGAACGCGTGTCACAAGGTCAGGACGCCGCGGCGTTCGCTGCCGCGCTACGCACACGGTTTGCTTCGGACATCAAGCGTTGGATCCGCCAGCCCGTCGACGTCGACGCCTGGGCCTGGGAGAGTCACAAGGTGGCCCTTAAGAGCGTCTACGGCAAGCTGCCCACCAGGATTCCCGTCGAGCCGCCGCGCCCTGTCGAGAGCTGCGCCGATCACGACATGGGCAAGCGCATGTTCGATCTTCACGAGGCAATCGACGAGCGATACCTGCGCGGCGCTTCCCCCGTCATCCGCCGTCAGCTCGCCCTCGCCGGCACTCGCCTCGCCGCCCTGCTCAACCAGATCTGGCCCTGAGCGGCCTCTACCAGAACATGCCCGCGTGCTTCTTGACGCGCTCGCCGTGCTCCTCCAACTGCTTCCGCACCGCGGCGTCCTGAGCTCCCCAATCATCCAGCAGCCGCAAATCCTCTTCGAGTTCCGCTCGATTTCCCGGCGCCATCAACGCTACTGTGACATCGGGTTGTGACAGGCAGAAGCGATAGCAATCGACCGCCGATGGTGGCGAAAATCCTGGCGGATCATCCGGCGTACGCTGTAGCAGCGCCTTCCAGCGCAGGCCAGTGAATGTCACAACCGGAATGTTCCTCTGCCGGGCCACAGGAAAAACTTCCTCCTCCGCGCTGCGATGCGCCGCGTTATACCGGATCATCAGCAGATCCAGTTTGCCGCTTTCCACCCACCGCGCCGCGAGCCGTCGCTGATGACTCGTGAGCCCAATCCGTTTCAGCCGCCCCCGGCGTTTCTCCTCCGCCAGATAATCCCACACACCACCCGGCGCCGTGATTTCACTCCACTCGCTTTCGGATTCCACGTAATAGAGCGTTAGGACGTCGATCCAATCCGTCTTCAGTTCCGCCAACATCCATGCGAACTCGCGCTCTGCCTCCCGCCCCGACCGAGCCTGGAATTGCGCCGCCACAACAACATCCCTTCGCGCGCCTCCCATGCGAGCCACCGCGCGGCTCAGCCCGTCCACATGCCCGCACCAGTTCAGATAGTTGATGCCGCGCTCCACTGCGCGTTCCACATCCTCGCATGTGAGATGCGTATTCCCGCGCGTCGCCAGCCCCAGCCGGCAAACCGGCGGCAGACCAGCACCCAACAATGCAGTCCTCGGCATGGTTTGATCTGGCGTTTGTGTACCTGGCATAACTAGCGGTCGGCGTGACAGGCCGCGATTACTTAATGGTCAGAACCGGGGTGGGCTTTAGCCCAACAAAGACGCTCAGGAATACGGTACCCGAAGGGAAGCTCTCCCCGCCCGTGTTATTGTCCACAGCTCCATGTGCTCGACGGGGGGGTGAGTCGTACGCATATGCGTCCAGCTTCCCAACTGTGCTTAGTGCATGCTGCAATGCGGAAGCAAATTCACGCTCGGACTCCGGAAACCTTCCGGTAACCAGAGGCGGCTGGCCACGTAAGTGTATGCCAGATTCAAATCTTCCAGTAACCAGCCGTGATGATATTGCGTTGCGAACATTATTGCGTCGGAGACCTAGTCGCAGTATTTCGAGAATCTGTCCGGCGAGCATAGCGCCTTCTCCATCTAGGCCATAGGAAGATACTAATGCCCGATGGCCGGAGAATTTCTTACAAACCTCAGCTATTTTCCGCTGCTGGTTTAGAGTTAGGCCACGGGGGGAAACCCTTGCTTCAAGCCTTCTTCGCTCAAGTCTTTCGGATTCAGCCGCTCTTTCATTCGCGGAGGCACGCTCGTTTGCGCGGGCCGCTGTCAGGCGGAGCTGTCCGGATATTACACCTTCAATTTCTCTCAGTCTCCCTTCCGCTTCTCCGAACCTCGCTTCCACAACCAATTCGCCACCCACGCCGACTGTGACCAATATCGGACCGGCAAAAGCGTAGACGCTGACCCATAGCAGCCCGCGTTTCTTGATCTTAGCTTTCCAGCATAACTCCAGTATGTCTGGGGAATACTCAAGAATCAGACCAATTGCAACAAGCAGGGTCCAAGCGGCGAGTGCACGATGGAGCAGGTCTATACGTTTTTCAAGAAAAGCCTTGCTGAGTTCTAGCAGTGGCCAAATCGAGAGCAGCGAACCCACAGAGAGCTACGATATCACCGGACGACATTGCTTTTGGTGTTTGGAAACTAAGGACGCACATGCCCTGAAACCCAATTTCGTTTCCGCTCTTTCTCGGCGCCTCCGCGTCTCTGCGGTGAATCTTCTGCCTACGCCAGAACCTTCTTCACCACTTCGCCCGCCACGTCTGTCAGCCGGAAATGCCGTCCCTGGAACTTGAACGTCAGCCGCTTATGATCCACGCCCAGGCAATTCAAGATCGTCGCTTGCAGATCGTGAATATGCACCGGGTCCGATACCACGTTGTAGCAGTAGTCGTCGGTTTCACCCAGTACCATCCCAGGTTTGATGCCGCCGCCGGCCAGCCACATCGTGAAGCAGCGCGGATGATGGTCGCGCCCGTAGTTCGTGTCCATCAGCTTGCCCTGGCAGTAAACGGTTCGTCCGAACTCGCCGCCCCAGATCACCAGCGTGTCGTCCAACAGGCCCCGCTGTTTCAAATCCTGCACCAGCGCCGCCGAAGGTTGATCCACTGCCTTGCACTGCAGCGCCAGGTCGCGCGGCAGATCGTTGTGTTGGTCCCACCCGCGCTTGTAAATCTGCACGAACCGCACGTTGCGCTCGGCCAGCCGCCGCGCCAGCAGACATTGCCACGCATAGGTACCCGGCTTGCGCGAATCCGGACCGTACATCTCGAATACATGCTCCGGCTCTTTGGATAAATCCACCAGCTCGGGCACCGAAGTTTGCATGCGGAACGCCATCTCGTATTGCTCGATGCGCGTCTCGATTTCCGGATCGCCGAACACCTGCTCATGCATGCCGTTCAGCTTCGCGAGCGAATCCAGCATGCGCCGCCGCGTGCCCTTGTCGATGCCCGGCGGGTCCGAAAGATACAGCACCGGGTCGCTACCCGCGCGAAACTTCACACCCTGATATTTCGAAGGCAGAAATCCCGGTCCCCACAGCCGCGAAAACAGCGGTTGATCGATATTGAGTCCGCTGGCCTGCGAAATCATCACCACAAACGACGGCAGATTCTGGTTCTCGCTGCCCAGCCCATAACTCACCCACGCGCCCATGCTCGGCCGGCCCGGCTGCTGGCTGCCGCTCTGTATAAACGTGATCGCCGGATCGTGATTGATCGCATCCGTGTTCATCGTCTTGATGATCGTGATGTCGTCTACGATCTTTGCCGTGTGCGGCAGCAGTTCGCTCAACCACGCGCCCGATTGTCCGTACTGTTGAAATTTGAATACCGACGGAGCCACCGGCAGCGTCGACTGCCCCGACGTCATGCCGGTGATCCTCTGCCCCATCCGCACCGATGCCGGCAAGTCCTGCCCGCGGTACTCCACCGTCTTCGGCTTGTAGTCGAACAGGTCCATCTGCGCCGGCCCGCCCGATTGGTGCAGGAAAATCACGCGCTTCGCTTTTGGCGGGAAATGCGGCAGCCCGGGGAGCCCGCCGGTCTTCGAGCTCGCGTCCATCGCGCCTGCAAACAGGCTCGGATTCAACAGCGACGCCAGCGCCGCCGTGCCGATCCCGGTCGCGCCCGTCCCGAAGAAATGCCGTCGCGTCATCGCGAGCCGGCAATGTTCGCAATCGTCCATGGTTCTACTCCCGCGTAATCGTCTCGTCCAGGTTCAGAATCGTGCTCGCCACCGTGGTCCAGGCCGCCAGCTCGCTCGGATCGAGTTTCACGTCGGCTTTGTCTTCGCCGACGCCGATCAGCTTCTTTGCGGCATCCTTGTTCCGCCGGTATTCCGCCGATTCCGAGTGTTCCAGCTCGCGCAGCACCTGCAATTCCTTCGCATTGGGATCGCGCGCCGTCGCCAGCCGGAATGCGTACCGGATGCGCCGCGTCTCATCGGAACCGCCCTCGCGCATCATCTTCTCCGCCAGCACGCGCGCCGCCTCGATGTAGGTCGGATCGTTCAACAGCACCAACGCTTGCAGCGGCGTGTTCGTCACCGCGCGCCGTGCCGTGCACTTTTCGCGGTCCGGCGCGTCGAAAGTGATCAGCGCCGGCGGCGGGCTCGTGCGCTTCCAGAATGTGTACATGCTCCGGCGATACAGATCCTCTCCGTGACCCTGTTTGTACGTTTGTGCCGAATACACATCACCGAATGCGATCTCTTCCCAAAGTCCTTTCGGCTGATAAGGATTCACGCCCGCTCCGCCGACTTTCCCCACCAGCAGCCCGCTCACCGCCAGTGCATTGTCCCGTACCATCTCCGCCGGCAATCGGAATCGCGGCCCGCGCGCCAACAGCCGGTTCTCTGGATCGCGCTCCTGTGACTCTGGTGTCACGTGCGAGGCCTGTCTGTAAGCCGCCGACGTCACCATCAGCCTCTGCATCGCCTTGATATCCCACTTCGTCCGGATAAATTCGGTCGCCAGCCAATCCAGCAGCAGCGGATGGCTCGGCGGCTCTCCTTGCGAACCGAAATCCTCCGCAGTCTTCACGATCCCTGTGCCGAAATGCAGTTGCCAGTAACGATTCACCGCGACGCGCGCCGTCAACGGATTTGCCGGGTCCACAATCCACTTCGCCAGACCCAACCGGTTCACCGGCAAGTCTTTCCCGAACGCCGGCAGCACCGCCGGAACTCCAGGAGTTACGATCTCGCCACGGTTCCGGTAATCGCCCCGGCCCAGGATGGCGGTCGCCCGCGGCTCGTCCATCTCCTGCATTACCATGGCGTTAGGAACGGTCCAGTCGAGGTCTTCTTTTTCCTTTCGCAGCTCTTTGAGCTCGGCGTATGTCTTGCGAAGCCCTTGCGGCGCCGCAAAAGTCAGAAAATAATCGCGCAACTGCTCTTTCTGCGACTTATCCCGTTTTTTTGCCAGAATCGTAATCACGGCCCGCGCCGGCTGGTGAACCGCGAGTTCTTCTATCTCACTGCCGGACAACACTCTGCCGTAAATGCGCAGGTCATCGAGCGATCCCTGTAGATCCTCGCCGGTCGAAAGCGGCGCCGCGTTGGCAATCGATCCTGTCAGCGCATTTTTGACGACTTCAACATCGCGCGGCTTGCCGTCCACAGAAAACTGAACGCCGGAACCATCGTAAGTGATGGAAATTGCATGGTCCTCGTCTTCAACAATGGGTTCTTTCGTCCGAACTTCCAAGACATCGTCCGGCCAGTGATGAATCAATTGAAAGGACAGTTGCGAACCGCGCCGCAAGCGCGGCAAGACGATGGACTCTTCGCGGACAATCTTCCAGCCTTGCCCTTTGGAATCAAGCTTTTGGAGAATGGTCATCTCCTGGCGGTCGCCGGGCGAGAACCAAAAACTGATGGAAACAGGTTGGTTGCGATCAAAGCCGCCGACATCGCCGAACTCCACCTGCGTCTGCCCGTCAAATTCCCCCATGCGGCCCACCGGTCCGGTTCCATATCCCAGATCACCCTTCACGATCCGGCCGCCGTGGTAGTGGCCGGAACTGTCGACAAGGTTGCCATCCAGCTCATAATGCGCGAGTAATCCGTCGCGCGACGCGTTTGGCAGGCTTGCGAGCGCCGTCTTCTCCCACTCCGCTTGCATCGCATCGAGGTCGTGATCTTTCGGAATGGCGTCTTCGTGGGCGCAAATCGCCTGGCTCACGCGTGCGATTTCGCGGGATTGCTCGGGCGACGGAACTTGCACATAAGGCTGGGCGTTACCTTTGCGGCCGTCCAGGCCTTTTTCGGAAATCGTATTGAAGAACGCGTAGAAGCGGTAGAAGTCCTTTTGTTTGATGGGATCGAATTTGTGGTCGTGGCAGCGCGCGCAACCCATCGTCATGCCGAGCCACGTCACGGAGGTGGCCTCGACGCGGTCTACAACATACTCATTCTGATACTCTTCCGGGATGGCACCGCCTTCGAAGTTGATCATGTGGTTGCGATTGAACCCGGTCGCAATGCGCTGCTCCAAAGTCGGGTGCGGAAGCAGGTCGCCGGCGAGTTGATCGATCGTGAACTCGTCGAACGGCATGTTCTGGTTGAAGGCGTTGATGACCCAATCGCGCCAATGCCACATTTCCCGATGGCTGTCGATGTGGTAGCCGTGGGTATCGGCGTAGCGAGCTAAGTCGAGCCACTGCATGGCCATGCGCTCGCCATAATGCGGCGACGCCAGGAGCCGGTCCACGACTTTTTCATAAGCTTGCGGCGACTTGTCGCGAAGAAAAGCGTCGATTTCGGCAGGAGCCGGAGGCAAACCCGTCAGATCGAACGTTACGCGGCGCAGGAGCGTCGCTTTATCGGCTTCGGGCGAAGGTTTCAGTCCTTCGGCTTCGAGCTTTCCCAGGATGAAGTTATCGATGGGGTTGCGAACCCAGGACTTGTCGGTGGCGGCGGGAGGGTCGGGCCGTTTCGGCGGGACGTAGGCCCAGTGCGTCTCCCACTTTGCGCCTTCGTCGATCCAGCGGCGGATGATTTCGACCTGTTTTTGGTCTGGGAAGCGCTCGGCGAAGGCCGGCGGCATGCGCTTCGCCTTCTCCGGGGCGCTGATGCGCTGGTACATTTTGCTTTCCGCCGATTTGCCGGGAGCAACGACCGCGGCGAGGCCATCTTTCGTATCGAGCCGAAGATTGGCCATGCGCTGTTTATCGTCGGGACCGTGACAGGTAAAGCAGTTATCGGCTAGGATGGGCCGGACTTCGCGATCGAAATCGACCGGTTTGGCAGGGGTTTCACCAGGCGCGGCAAAAACGAACCGCGCCAACGCAATTGCGCCCAGGCAACACGCGTTAATTTTCACTGCCTGTCATTATAGTGCGGGAAATCAAAAATGGGGGGCCAAACTGATACCTTACAAGGATGCATTTTCGACTGTCCTGCCTGTTGACCTTGTTGTTGGTGATTCCAATGGTCATCGCTCAAACACCGACGGCGCCCGCACGACCGGCGCGCCCAACGCCGCCGACACGGGATCCGCACACTCCCGGTTACGTCGAGGCGAAGGAAATGCCCGACGGGACCAATGCGCCGGCAGACGCTGACGGAAACTTTATCCTCGGACCGACGCACAATCCGGCACCCGAGATGACCGCGAAAGAAGGCGTGCCGCAAGGGGCGGTGTTCACCTTCACGATGCAATCCGCCGATAGCAAAATCTATCCGGGCATTGCGCGCGAACCGAATACATTTGGCACAGCGGACCCGGCGGATCCCGCGAAACTCATCGTCACGACAAGCCACCCTGCGCCCTACACTCGCCGCGTCACCGTTTATGTGCCCAAACAATACGTGCCTGGCACGGCGGCTCCGTTCATCGTGGGGGCGGACGGGCCGGACCAATTGTTGTTCACGGCGTTGGATAGTCTGATCGCCGAGAAGCGTGTGCCGGCGATGGTTGCGATCTCGATCAGCAATGGCAGCGGAGACGCGCAGGGGAGCCAGCGCGGTTTGGAGTACGACACGATGTCCGGCTTGTATGCGGAGTTCGTGGAGACGGAAGTGCTACCACTGGTGGAGAAGCAGTATCACGTAAGACTAACGAAGGATCCGGACGGCAGGGCAACGATGGGCGGCAGTTCGGGCGGCTCGTGCGCCTTGATCATGGCGTGGTATCACCCCGAGCTTTACCACCGCGTGCTCACGTACTCAGGTACGTACGTAAACCAGCAGTGGCCGTCGAATCCGCAAACGCCGCATGGGGCGTGGGAATTCCACGAGCACCTGATACCCAACAGTCCGGTGAAGCCGATACGCATCTGGATGGAAGTGGGCGATCGGGACCTTTTGAATCCCAACGTGATGCGGGACAACATGCACGACTGGGTGCTCGCGAACGAAAACATGGCGAAGGTTCTGGCGGCGAAGGGCTATCACTATCAATTTGTCTTCGTGCGGAATGCCGGGCACACCGACCGCGCGGCGAAGCAGCAGACGCTGCCTGAGGCCCTGGAATATTTGTGGCAGGGATACGCGAAGAAGTGAACGGCGCCAGGGCGAGGCCTGCCTCGCCCCTACGTGGGTGGAACAGCCGCAGGTACGCGCGGCGTGTGGTGTAATCATTCAGAATGCCGATCGGCATTCCAGCAACAAAAACTCATAGGAGAAATCGCCAACAACATGAAATCAAATACGAATAGGAATGCTTCGCAGAGCATCCAGCGGCGTCTGTGGCTAGTGGGAGTGCTCGCGCTCGCGACGGCGGCGATGGGGCTTGCCGAAAACAAGGCCATCGGCTTCAAGCAGGGCATGCCGTTCAGCGAAGGATACATCGCGGGCAACACGCTCTACGTTGCCGGGCAGCAAGGACCAGATGCGCAGGGAAAAGTCACGGGAACCGACATCACTTTACAGACGACGAATACGATTGCCGCGATCGAAAAGATCGTCAAGGAAGCGGGCTTCAAAATGACGGACATCGTATCGGTGACGGTTTACATCACCGACTTGAACGATGTTCCGAAGATGAACGAGGTCTATAAGAAGCTGATGCCAGATCCGAAGCCGGCGCGGGCCACGGTGCAGGTTGCGGGCTTGATCGGCGGGGCGAAGATCGAAATTTCGGCGATTGCCGTAAAGCATTAACGGAAGTTTTTCAACAAAATCCTGCGGAAAATTGATAGACTCGCGCGGCATCGCCGTGGTGAGCTAAGCGGACAGGCAGGTTCGCGCTGCGGCAATTCGGAAACGAGCGGCGAACTCGGGCGAGGCGTGCCTCGCCCCTACGGCGGACAGGATTTTTGGGGCGGGACGATGACGAAAACAACAGCCAGGCATGCTTCCAGAGCGGAGTTCGACGAAATATTCCAAGCGGTCTGCAATTGGGGCCGATGGGGTGACGACGACGATAGAGGCACGCTGAATTATATTCAGCCGGAGCATATCCGTCGTGCGGCGGGCCTGGTGCGCTCAGGGCGGTCGGTGTCGATGGCCGTTCCGATCAACAAAGTGGCTGGGCCGGACAATCCGCAGCCGGCGACTCACTACATGATTCGGAGTTATGACATTCCCAATTGTGGGGAGCCGCAGTTTTCGACCGATTACATGGCGACCGAGTTTCATGGCGACTGCCATACGCATATCGACGCGCTGTGCCACGTAGGAATCAACGGAAAGCTGTATAACGGAAAGCCGACGAGCGCGGTGACGTCGCGGGGACCGACGATTCAGGATATTACCGCGTACGCGAACGGAATTTTCAGCCGCGGCGTGCTGCTCGACATCCCGCGCCTGCGCGGCGTCAAGTGGCTGGAGCCGGGCGAGGCCGTGACGACCGAGGAGTTGGAGGCGGCGGAGAAGGCGGAGGGCGTGCGTCTGGGCGAGGGAGACATCTTTGTTTTCCGCACCGGCCATCACCGGCGGCGGCTCGAGTTGGGGCCCTGGAACAACGGATACGACGGGGAAGGGAAGGCCGGCTTGCACGTGGAAACCATTCGCCTGCTGCATGAGCGAAAAGTGGCGGCGTTCTTTCCGGATGGCGACGGCGAAACGGTTCCGAGCAATGTGGAGGGCATCGCATACCCCATCCACGCGCTACAAATTAACTCCATGGGAATGGCGTGCGCCGACAGCCTGCAATTCGAGGAATTGATCCAGATTTGCGAGCAGGAAAGGCGCTGGGAGTTTCTGGTCTTTGCGGCTCCGCTGCGCTTACCGGGCGGCACGGGGTCGCTGTTCAATCCGATCGCGGTTTTCTAGACTGCGCAGATCCAGTTAAATTGAAGGGATGGACACACTGCCGGAGCCTTGGCTGCGAGGGCCGGTGCCTGACGTCCATCCACTGGTAGCGCCGGTTCTTTATGCGTTCCAGCAGGCACGCGAGGACATCGCGAGGCACACCGAGGGCCTGGGCACGGACGAGATCTGGGCAACGCCGCACGGTTTCGGCTCTGTCGGATTCCACATACGTCACATCGCGGGCAGCACCGACCGGCTCGTGACCTACCTGGAAGGTAAAGATCTTACCGAGGCACAGTTCGCGACGTTGGCCGCCGAGCGAGAGCCGGGTGAGACGCGCGAGGGACTACTGCAACCGATGGACGCCGCGTTTGCACGCGCCGAGCGCGTGATTCGCGCTCTCGATCCGGCGCGGCTGACGGAGGTGCGAACGGTTGGGCGCAAGCGGCTGCCGACGACGGTGATCGGCCTGCTAACGCATATCGCCGAGCACACGCAACGGCATGTCGGACAGGCAATCAGCGCGGCGAAGTGGGCGCGGGCACGGCGCGCTAAGTGGCTATGACCGGCGAAGCGGCTGCGATGCATTCATCCCACGACTGGATATAGAAATCGAGTTGCCGGCAGGATCCTTGGCGTTTGCGAACGCGTGGCCCGGACCGTTGCGCACGACGTGCACCGGGCCGAACTTCAAGCCGCGCGAAGCGGCTGCTTCCTTGAACGCTGGAACGTCCTTAACACCGAACACAAGTTTGACTGCCGCGCCGCTCTTCTGAGCCTTACTCGCCTGATGAAGAGCAACTCGGCAGCCGCCGCCAGCGCTCTCAAGTTCCAGCCAGCCCGGTTCTTCGGACACGATCCGCTTCATCCCAAAGAATGTTTGATAAAACGCCGCAACTCTCTCGATGTCCTTTACGTACAGGATCACGCGGCTGATGGAAGGGCCACTTCTGCTGAGCAAAGATCTATGTTAGCGCTTCAGTGCCGCCGGCTAGCGTTTGGATACCAGGTCACCAAATGCCGGCAGCAACTTATATTTGTTCATCCAGGTGGTGTACATGATCCCGACGGCGCCGGGAGTGCGATCGAGCGATGCGAGCCATCCCTGCGGGTTGGTCAGGTCGTCGGCATCGTAGTACGCAGCGCCGAGAGTGGGGATGCCGAGCGCGGAAAAATGCGCCAGGCTTTGATCGCGCTTCTCAAAATACCAGCAGGCCATCTCGACGTCCTTTGGCAGGTATTTCCACGAGCCGCTGTAATCTCCGTCGACGAGATAGTAATTGTTTTGCGCGTTGTGATTGGGATCAAACATGTCCGACCACATGAAAATCTCGGCCTTGGGAGTGGAACCGCGCACCATATCGTGCAGCCGGGTGGCGTAGTCGCCCAGCATCGCCGCCATGCTCATGTGCCGGCGCCGGCAAGTCTCACAGGTGCCCCCCATGCGCACTTCGTCGAGTGCCAGCAGGTAGGTCTTCGGCGCCAGGTACTTCTGAATGAGCGGGAACTGGCGGGCCCAGATCTCGAACACCTTCGGGTCCGACATGCACGCGCCCACCTGATCGCGATAAATGAGCGTGCCGTGATAATAGTCCACGCGCAGGCGCTCACCGGCGGTAATGCGCGTGCCCGGCTGGAGCGTGATCGACGGGCTTTCACGATCGAAGCGGAAATTCATCTGGGGATCCGTGATGCGCGCAAAATCGCGCCCTTCTTCGTACACGACGCCGTTCTTTTCTCCGCGCACCTGGAGCGGCGTTCCGGCCCGGCGGACAACGTTGAGGAGCCCAACCTCCTCGATACGAAGATCGGCGATGGAAAGCTTACCCGCCAGGCCATCCTCGATGTCGATGCGGAGGTTTAACCGGTTGGCCGAGGCGCTGTTGAAGGAGGTGGTGATTTCCGACCAATTCGCGTCCGATTTGAACGGGCCTTCATACCAGCAATAATTCCGCTTCCCATCCGGTGTATCGGCGCGGATTTCGAGTGTGGCGTTGGGCGCGACCTCGGCGCCGCGCAGCTTCACTTTCACACGGTAGCAGCGGTAGGGAGTTACCGTGATTGCCTTCTCAAACCGGGGTGCCATGCCGGGGCTCTCCCAGTGAAGAGGTGCATTCTCTGCCTGAAAGGCCGCATTCCCACTCCCCGCGACAAACAGCGCGCCTTTCACCTGGAGCCCTTCCGCGAGATTCTTGTCGTGCGCGAGCAGCGCGCCGCCATAGCCGACGTTGAAGCCGGTGGGGATGATCTCGATGCCGCGGCGATCGCACAGTTCCTTGATCTGCTTCAGGCGGCGGAAATACTCGGGCTTTTGAAGATCGATGCTGTCCAGGCTTCCGGCCAGAACCATACCGTTGAGCCCGTGTGCCGCGGCAGTCTCGACGATCTGGCTGACCTCCGCCGCATCACGGTCCGTAGCCAGGGAGCTGGAGACGTACACCCAGCGTTTCGGATAGATCTTCGACTGAGCCGTGACGACCGGCAGCAAGCACAGCAGTGCGGCAAGTGAAAGGTAAGATTTTCGATGCATGTTTCTACCTCTCGCCCACTCACTTTACTGGGTGGATTACCTCGGCGATGACGCCGCCGATCGAGTCAGTGTCCATATAGGAGTAGCGGCCGGAGCCCTTCTTACCGTTTTCGCCCCATGCGCCGGATTGTGCCGCGGTGTAACCGAGCTTCTCGTATTCGGCGATGGATTTCTCCAGGTCATCCACGGGAACACCGAGGTGGTGTACGCCCTCGCCGTGGGCTTTGAGAAAGTCCATGTAGGTGTTGGGGGGATCCGATGGTGGAATGATCCATTCAAAGGTGAGTTGGCTGTGCCGCTGCCAGCAGACGTCGAAATCGAGCCACAGCGGTTTGCCGTGGTAGCGGGAGTCCTCGCGAGGGCTGGCATGCGACTTGGGCATGGCCGGGAAACCGAGCTTCGCCCAGTAGGCCGAAACCGGTTCGGCCTGGCGAGCCACGAAGGCAATGTGCGAGATCTTCCCTGGCGCTCCCGCGGGAGGCGCGCCGCCCGGCCAATAGATCAGGCCCAGGACATACTTGCCCTCCGGTTCGGTGTCGAAGTAGGTAAGGGTGATCGTGCCGTTGTCGGCGTCGATGGAAATCTGCTGGAGCACACCCACTCCGAGAGCGTGCATGCGGTCGATCTCCTTGTTCATCTCCTGCATGGTGGCGACCTCGTGGACGATCGAGAAAATTCCGTCTCCATGGCGTGTGAGGAACGCGTTAAAGGCGTTATCGCCGGGGTCGGGCTGCAGCATGTCAACCGTCAGATCACCGAGGTATCCGGTGGCCACGCGGGCATCGATGGACACGGATTTGCCACGATATTGTCCGTCGAAAGCCAGGTCACCACGGTCATCGACATCCGCGAGGCCGAGCTTGGTCCAACCCTGGACAGCGTGATCCAGGTTCTTCACCACCCACGTGACCCGGTTCACCTTCTTATAAAAATCCGGCAACTGTGCATGGCATGTGGCCACCATGGCGGCGCATACGACAAAAATGCGAAAGAACTTCACAAATGCACTCCTTTCCAGAATTCGTTCACTCGCCTGATCGTTCTTGGCGTTACTTCGGCAGCATATCGTTTCCGCCGGTCAACCATTCGATATTGAAACGCGCGAAGACGAGCTTAGCGCTGTATTCCACACTGCCGTTATAAATATTGCCCGTCTCGAAGATGATCCCGATGGTTCCGTCCGGGAATACTGTCATGCTCGAGTACGAGCCCGGCCCTTTCTGAATCAATTTGGCCACGGGCCAGGTTTTGCCTTCGTCGTAACTGAGCCGCACCGTCAAATCATGCCGGTACTTGAGGTCCGCGGGGTTGGCGAACAACAGCCGGTTCCTGCCGCTGCCATTGACTGCGCGGCTGTATCGCAGCAGGCTTCCCTGGCACCCGCGCCATTGCTCGGGATCGGTGAGAACCGGGTCCGGCTTGGGTTCGCCCCAAGTGACACCGCCATCATGGCTAAAGACGATTGTGCGGTGCGGAGCGCCGCGGACATTGAGCATCAAAGAACCGTCCGCGAGTTCGACCACTTGCGTTTCGTTGGGCGAAGTAGGCGCCTTGCCACCAGCGTGCCAGGTCTTGCCATGATCGTCGCTGTAAACTACGCCGTCATAAGCAGGGACCACGAGCCTGCCATTTTGCATCTGAATCCCCACCCCGGGCCCCAATTCTCTGTGGCCAACGCGCGGAGTCAGATCGACCGGGTTCGACCAGGTAGCTCCTTCGTCATGGCTCTCGATCAGCCATATTAGACTTCTGCCGCCGAACTCGTCGGCCTTCGGATCGTAGTGGGTGTAGTGGTTGACGAACAGATAAATCGTGCCGCTGGTCCGGTCAATTACCGGCACGGGATTCATATACGCCTCGACATCCTTACTTGCTCGCAGAACCTGTAGAGGCTGCCACATCATGTTCTGCTCGCGCGATCGTGGAATGGGGCCGACGTAGCGAGGAGGATTCCAGAGGCCGGCGTTGCCGATACTTCGCTTCAACACCAGGTCCGTCGGCGAGCCATCCTGGGCGCTGTCCTTGCGACCTTCACAGAATGCGAGAACCGTGCCTCGGTCTGTAGTAATTAGCGAGGGAATGCGATACGTATTGATGTTGTCCTGCCCGCCGACGAAGAGCTCGGTCTGTTCGAATAGCGGATCCGCGGCCCACACGGGCTGATGCAGTATACAGAACGCGAGCAGGATGGTTAGTCTACTCACTGCATCGCGAGCGGGGGCGAATCCCATTAGGCCGCGCTCGCACGCCGCTTTTTAGCAGCAGCAATCGTCTCACGCATGTATTGAGCAGCCAGCCGCGCATTTTTGTCGGCGAATTCGATGCCTACCACGCGGCCATCGACGATGGGGAGCTGATGGCACAATTCGAAACCCAGATAACCGTTGTATCCGATGTCGAGAAGCCCGTCCACTTGAGGCACCGCCAGTTCGTCGTACTTCGGCACGATGCGGCCGCCCACCTCGTCATACTCGTTGCCGTAATGAGAAAGCACCTGCAACGGGCCGATCTCACGCGAGGCGCGCATGACATCCTCAGGGCCCATCTCATGCTCCAGGCGAGTATCGAAGCAGACCTTCAAGTTGGGCGAGCCGATTTCACGCACCATGCGCAGCACATCGCGGTAGCCTTTGATCACCGGCGGGTGATTTTGCAGAGCCAGGGTGACGCCGTGATCGGCAGCGTATTGCGCGGCTTCTCTTAGTCCATCGCGGCACCACGCCCAGATGCGGTCTTCGGGGAAGTCTCTGTGGTTGTCGGCCCAGGCCTTGAAAGAAATGTCATAGCGCGCGCCGCCCTCCGGCATGGTGGTGACGCCGGGCCATGCGAGGAACACACGGAGCAACTTGATTTCGAGCTCGGACGTGGTGCGAATCAGCTCGCGAAGGTAGAGCAACTGCGCTTCGCGATGCTCCGGCATGGGACTGCTGAAGTCGTTGTTAGCGGCGACGGCGTAAAGTTCGATTCCCTGGGCCTGGGCATAGCGGCGGATATCGCGGCAGCGGTACTGCGGCATATCGAGCGGGTCGGCGTGCGGACGCTTGCCGTCAATTTCCACTCCTTGATATCCGAAGCGTTTCGCCCGGTCGATCACCTGTTCGATGGTCAGCGCGTCACCGCGATACCAGACCCCCATGTAAGTGATGCTGTACAGCCCGACCTTCAGATCGGCCTCGTGCTTGGTCTCGGCGCCTACGAGGCTCGCGGCATTGAGCGCACCCACTGCGAGTCCAGCCTTGCGCGCGAAATCGCGGCGGCTCAGCCCTTCGTTTCCGTTTCGCATGTTAGTCTCCTCTGATTCCCTACGATGCATACTCCGAGCGGTAAGGCGGATCGATATAGCGGTTGGCTGCCTCGGAATTCGTAACGCGCTTGTTCACCGAATCCCACTCGAACCGCTCCCACGGAAGCCGCTGCGCCAGGCAGCCAAGCAGGAATGTCTCCGTCACCGCGGCCTGAGTCTCGAAACTGGCCAGTGGAGCCGCTCCGCCTTTGCACGCGGCAACCCACTGCAGCACACCGGCATCGTGCATTTCGTCCCATCGATTTTCCGCCGGCGGAGGCGCAACATATCCCTTCACTTCCGGATAAACCCGTGCATTCTCTCCGTTGAACTCAGCCAGGATCATGCCTTTGTCGCCGACGTACATCACGCCTTCGGCGCCTTTTCGGAAGCGCTGGGCGTCCTCAGGCCGAATTCCCGCGGGGCGCGGCGGCATCAAGCCACCGTCGTACCACGACAGGTGCACAGGACCACGGCCGGCATGCTCGGGAAAATACATGTGCACGAGCGACGCCTTGGGATAGGTCTCGTCAAACGCTTCGGTGGCGGATGCTTCCACAGCACTCGGCGCCGTGAGCCCCAGTATCTTGCTGACTCCGGCAAGGCTGTAACAGCCCATGTCGCCAAACGAGCCGCAGCCAAAGTCGTACCAGCCGCGCCAGGAGAACGGCAGATAGGCTTTGCTGAACGGGCGGTAGGCCGCCGGTCCCAACCACAGGTCCCAATCCAACCCATCCGGCACCTGCTCTCCGTCCGCCGGCCGCTCAATCCCTTGCGGCCAGAATGGGCGGCTGGACCAATTGTGAACCTCCCGCACCTTGCCGATGATCCCCTCCGCGATCCATTGCTTGATGAGCTCCGTTTCGCCAGTCGACGGGTTATTCACTGTGATGCTCGCCACGACCTTCATTTCGCGGGCCATCGCCGCCACGCGGTGCGCCTCGGCGATCGAATGCGTCATCGGCTTCTGGCACAGCACGTTTTTCCGCTTGCGCATTGCCGCCATGGAAATTGGCGCATGCCAGTGGTCG
>Ga0335069_10004385_pt1 | contig 20969 bp, 35 predicted proteins | sample Lox_Sample_11_FD_206714 | JGI IMG/M metagenome (GOLD analysis project Ga0335069, IMG submission 206714) | Soil microbial communities from Loxahatchee National Wildlife Refuge, Florida, United States - Lox_Sample_1.1 | ecosystem: Environmental > Terrestrial > Soil > Wetlands | place: USA...
GCTTGGCTCGAGGCAACGGGGGAAGGGAGCGCCTGCCCGCCCGATCGCGGTATGTCTCCCCGTCCAACCAGCGCATCGGTCTTCTTGGCCAGCAGCACCTCGTTGCGCGCGATCGCGGTCGCCTGGTCGATGAAACCGACACCGGTAAACGACAGAGTTTTGTCGTTGATCGATATCCGCGTCAATACGTCGCGCATCTTGATCGGCTGTCCCTTGAACCGTTGCTGGTACGCGCTCAGGTTGGGATGCGAGCCCGGCGGAACGCGCAACAGGAACTGGAGCGGTTCCCCGGGGATCAGGAGCGCCAGCTTGATGTACTTGGTGCAGGCCGGCGGCACGTTGCTCGAGCCTTCTCGCGCACGGCCAGAACCCCAACAGGCCCACTTGCAACCATGCTTGTTTTCCGGATCGGGGGCGCAGGAAAGCGCCTGGGGCGAGCTGCAATTGATGCTCGGCGCCACGCCATTGTCCGACCAGCAGGCCGGCGGGGATCGATCGGCACTCTTGGGATCGTAGGCACGGCCGTACCATACCTGGGACGCGTGATCGCCGGCGTCGATGATGCAGCAATCGAGGTAGGGATCGCCGGTCTTGGCGTCCCGCGTGAGCACGGGGCGCTCCTCGCTCGCGGAATCGACCAGGGTCAGGCGATCACCCTCGATCGAGAGGGTCGGCGGGGCGCGGGTGCCGGTGAGTGCGCCCAGGCGATCGGTGAAGTCGGGAAGGGTGTCGTTCTTCAGGTATTCGGGAATTTGCATTTGGGTCACCGTGAGTTCTCCTGGGTTAATGCTGGCAGCGGGGACAATTGTGCACCCACTCATTTCCGATTTTCCGAACGCGCCAGCCCTCGCGCTTTGCTCTGGCCCACGCGGAGTTGAAATCCGAGGTCACGCCCTCGAGGACTTCGCCGCATTCGTCGCATTCGAAGACGACGTTATTGTGCTCGCGGCCGATCATTTATTGTGTTCTCGCATCATTTCCAGCATTTGCGAAAATATCAACTCGTTTTCCTTTTTGGAAAGAATGAATGCCGGAACTTTGGCAACAGTGACACCATCACGAGTGACCTCGAACAAGGTATCCAAAGGACACTGCTCAGGTTTTACGGTACTAAATTGAGTGTAATCGCAATGTTGCGAACTTAACATCGTCAATTGAACTTGTACCGGCTTTGAATTATCATGACAAAGCCCATCAATAACTGGTTCGCCTCCTGTGCAAAACATGATAACCATAACAATTCCATTAAAAGTATTCATCAACTCCTCCTCACGTTAACCCTAGCGAAGTACGATATTTTCAGTCCCGGCGGGGGCTTTCCGTGCTCCTCGATCCAGCGTTTAACCGCGTCTTTCTGGGGGCTGACCAGAAGCAAATCTGCCCCGATATCCTCCCAATTTTCCAATGCAAAGTCCAGGAGCGCCATACGCCCGACTTGGGATTCCCCTCCCGCATTAACGTAAGGCTCGGCTTCGGGGTCGATCGAGACGTTGAGAAGGTTCGATACATAAGCGGTGCCTAGATCCGTGCTAATCGACTTTTTGTCACCGGTCGAGAGTGCGTTGAGCAACTGCAAGAGTTGCGCGTCGATTTCTTCAAGGCGCGCCTTGGTCGGCGCGCAATACTCGGCAAACTTCTTGTTCGCGTCCTTGAGCTTGTCGCTCAGGGCAAAATGTTCCTTGATCAGGAGTTCGGCGGAGAGGTTAGCTGACACGGGCGAATTCTCCAAAGTATTTAGTAGCGGCAGCGACATAAGCGACATGCGCTTGTTCAGGTGTAGCATAATATCCCAAATTTATTTTCTTTTTGTTTACCTGTATTTGAGCAATCCATTTACCTCTAGATTTGAAAAAAGAAACCCCCTTAAATCCGGATTTGTTATTTTTGTAAGCTCGCTTATTCGCATAATTTTCTGAGCGGGTTGCAAGTCTGTAATTATCCCATCGGTCATCAGTGCGAATTAAATTTTTATGTTCCACGATTCTTGCTGGCCATTTTCCAGTTACCATGTACCATGCAAGTGAAGGCGCGTGATACGGTTTGCCATCAAAATAAATCTGACGATAACCCGTTTTATTTTTACCACAAACACTTCCTGCTTGACGATTCATAGGTCGACCGTTTTTAGGTAGAATCCACCAAAATTCTCCTTTTTCGGGAAAATAAGCCAATTCCTTTCGCAGCCTCCGTAAATCAGGCGGTTTCACAGTTCGCCTCGTTTAACAAGATCAAGCAAAGCACCTTGCATCGTTGTCTGCGTTTCCAAACGCTTGTAGATTTCTATTTCAAGCTTAGAAGAAACAAGCTGCACAATCGTCATCGGGTATAGCTGCCCAGGTCGATTGATGCGCTTGTTACCTTGGAGCCACAACTCGTTTTTATCCGTAGGTCCAAACCATAACGCCGTATCAGCAACAACAAAATTGTTGATTCCGTGCGCGGTGGTCTGAGGATCGGCGAGGATTGCTTTGGTCTCTTGGTCTGATCCGAATTGTTCGATTGTCAGTGCGCGATCCTTAGCCGAAACCTCGCCGTTCAAAACGGCGACTTTCCAGCGTTTGGAGAGTCTCTTATAAAGCAAATGAATTACACTTGTCAAGCTAACAAAAATTACAACTTTGCGATCAGTGGATTCCAAAATGTCTTCTATTTCACTCAAGCGCGGCTCGGCGTCTATCAAATGCTCCTTGTGGTCCTTGTCGTAGATCACCCCTTGAAGCACCTGCAGGAACTTAGTCCGAACAGCGGCTTCGTTTATTGCATCTATCTGCTTGCCGGACTTGACGACGATCGAGAGGTTTTTCTTAAGATCTGCGAGATGCCGCTTCTGCTCATCGGTCAAGTCGACCTGGCGCTGCTGGACGGTGACCGAAGGACCGTCCCATACATCCTCGATCCCGAACCGGATCGAGGGAGTAAGAAGCGCTCGAGCCTTCTCGTAGCCGTCCTTACGCGGGAGCCAGCGGAAGGAATTGGGAAACGGTTGATACTCGGTCTCCATCCTAAAATCGCGAAATGACTTGCCGAAGGCGTTGTTGACGAGCTTGGCGAGACCGTACGCATCGGTTGGGGCATTCGGTGTGGGGGTGCCTGTAAGGAGCCAGAGGTAGTCGCGGCACCCTATAACTTGTCTCGCAATTCGATGCCGCTTTGTCGTAGCGTCTCGATAACCACTCGCCTCGTCGACAATGACAAGTTTGATATCACTCCGTCCAGCCAGACTCCTTGAGAACCCATCAAGTTCGAATTTTTTACGCGTATGCGCCCCGATCCCAACCCCGTCGAAGTTGATAATGAGGAAGTCAGCTTTCGAAGTCGCGAGGAGGTGCATTCGCTTTTCGGCTGATCCATAGAGAATCTCCGCTGATCGTTTCCCAAAGAAATTGGTGAAGATAGCGCTGGCCCAGACACGTTCCAGGATGGAAAGGGGAGCGACAATCAGGGCTCTTGCGCCAGGTTGCTGGCGCATTATAAAATCAGCGGCCCATAAAGTCGCGCTCGTTTTTCCGGTTCCCATGTCCGATAATACGAAGGAACGCGGGTGCAAAATCAGGAAATTGGCGGTTATCTTTTGCGATTCGTAAGGTTTGATCCCCGGAGCCGCCGGCCAGTCATAATCGGTCATGATAGGAGCAACAGGATACTGCAAATACCGAAGCTTCTGCGAGTTCGGCAGCGTCGCAGGCACTGCAACATAAGCCCCGTTGATCTGCCTCGCCTCCGGCAATGCTTGGAGCAGCTGCCCGACGTGCAAAGGGGACGGGAGTTCGTAGACGAGGATGTTTCGTTGTTTATCGTGAAAAAAGTTCATCGTGCCAATATTTAAGCGTTGGAATTACTGCATCAGCTGTACCCCAGCATACATAACCGCCTCTGGAATTTATTTCCTCCATGAGTCTAGCTTGTATCGCGGTCAACTCTTTTCCTTCGCGCTTGACCTCGATCGCAACAAACCTACCATTAATACAACACACGATGTCAGGTACGCCAGATTTACCAAACCCAGCCATATAAGGTGAGAAATACCACGCTCCGATGCTATCGAGGTACTTCTTGATCGCTTGTTTCTCGTGACCTTCCGGCGAGCGCATCACACTTCTCCGCACATGTGGGACAGACGTACGTATCGTTAACGTGCCCGTCATCGTAGTAGTTAATCTGAATCATCCATTTCGATTTAAGTAACACTGTATTGGCGAGTTGCGCACTCGCTGCTTCGATCTCCAGCGCATTCCCGCAGGCACACGTGAAGTGAAAAATCATTTTTGATTCTTTCGTGCATAGCTCATTTTTTCTTCCTATTAAATTCGCAATTGAGACAATCGCACCAAGCGCAAAGGGGGCCTTCGCGTTTTTCAAATTCTCCTTTTGCTCTATCGCGTTCGATTCGCTGCGTTATGTTTTTTACCTTTCGCCACGTTTCCGCAGTGTTACTTAGATCATAAACTTCGCTAATGTAACCTTGCTGTAAAAAAGTATAGATACCCGTTATTTTATTTAATTGCGGATGCATTGCATTCAACAGCAACGCATGAACGTCGAGTTCAAATCGTTTAGAATATTGTGGATTTTTGACCAATTTCCAATCATTTAGGAATGCAGCAGTTGAATTAACAATTGCTACGTCAAGCGCGCCGCGTAGCCATACGTTTTGTTTGGCCCAATAATCTTCTTTGATTCCATTTTCAGTGATCCCCAATTTAAGTTCAGTTTTAGCTCCAAGCCCGTCAAATGGTTTGCAAAATGATTCCCATTGTGCCATTTCGGGAGGCAGTGGTATGCCACTGCCCACACGCTTAGCCAAGGCTGTATGAGCTTGATTCCCTTTTTTGCGCTCCGGGGTCTCGACGTACGGGATCGTCTTGAGAATGTAGGTCTGCTGATACTGATAGGGGCATACGTTCTCATAACAGCTGATCGCGCTGAACGAATGCACGAGCTTGGTGCGATCGAGGAAAGCGGGGATCGGGCCGGGGTCGTTCAAATCACAACCTCCTTTGCAGTGAGGCATCCAATTGTCCAATTTATGTCTCGTTCCGACATCTTTGGATGCCGTCGACGTGCAGCTCGTTCTTTGGCAACGTCAGCCGAATCGGCTTGAATGAATCCATAATCTTTGATATCCGGTCGACCTTCCATCCCAGTTGCCAAGTAAAAATACGTGACGTGATAAGTTTTCACGCTGGCTCTCCCGTCATGTTCGCTACCGAGCGGCACTCAAGATGATAGTTCTTGTCGACGAACGTGAGCACGTGCTCGAGATCGTAGGCGATCTCCTCCTCGCACGCCGCTTGGGTGCTATAGACCAAGGGCGGCATGTGATGAAGCGGAATGATCTCTGCGCCAGCGGATCCGACGATGAAGACTGCCCATAGCATAGGGATCATTTATGCTTCCTTTTCTTCGCCTTACGCGGTTTCCCCAATGCTCCATAGGGCACGAGCATCTCGTCGCCTTCGATGTAACGGGGTTTGACGATCTTACGCTTAGGTTTGAATTTTTTCATTTGGGTCGCTCTCCTTTGGAGGTGTTTTAATGTTCCGTCGGCAGTTCTAACGGTTGTAGATAAAAATTAGCCGTACCATCTTCGTTTTCCAAACAATGAATGACTCGACCTCTATATTTTTCCAACAGATCGCTGGGCGTTGGTTTAGGTATCCAAGTACACACCGACATAATATAATTTCTGTATGTTTTTTGGTTCATTTCGAATACCTAACTCCCAGCGATGCATCCGCATTCAACGGAATCCCCGGCAACCATTCCGGGGTCTTGCACATCTCTTGTCGGCACAATTCCAACGTTTCCTCCGCCTTGGAATTGTCGGGGATCAAGAGAAGCAACTCGTCATAGGGCCAATTCAAGCTCCGGATCCCGTACTGACGCTTGATGCGGATCATGGCCTGGCTGACGATGACGCGGGAAACCATTTCGCAGATGTTCTGGGTCAGCTTGGCCCCCCACATCTTTTTCCACCCGCGCTTGACTCGCATGCGCCAGTAGCCGTCTCGCTCGAACTCTCGACACTCCTCATCCGCATCGGGTCTATGAAATTCCAAGGTGTCGTAGATCATAGCCTGTCCGGACGGAAGGATCAACTTGTGATCCTTGACGAGAAAAGGACCCCACTCCATCGGAGGGCCGCCGGCTAGGCGAGCAATCATTCGATCGCACTGTGACCAATACCCGTTGGTCGCGACACCTCTAGCGCAGACAGCCGGCATCATTGCGCGAGCAGTCTCAACATGTTTTTCAGCCGTCTCAAGCGACATATGCACTTTGGGACCGTAGAGTCCTGCAGCAGCAGTTCGTTGATATTGTTTGGCGGCGGCGCCGTAGATGCACATCAAGCGCCCCTGCTTGCCCATGCCTCGCTTTGCAATCATCTCGTCGTAGCGAGGATCGTCCTGTTCGGGCTTGTAAATCGTTTCCCCATAGCAAGCGGAAGCAAGATCGATATACGGGTCGCCGCCCGAACGCATTAGTTCCATAACATCGTTCTGTCCAGCAAGATACATGCAAACGCGAAACTCGATCTGCGACGCGTCAACCGGTCCTAGAAGATATCCTTCCGGCGCCAGAATCGAACGTCGGATAGCGGAACCACGTTTGAAATTGAGCCAGTTCGCGCCATCACCGCCCGTAGGCCGCAGGGTAACAGCGCCGCAGTAGCGGAGATAAACGCACAGAGGTCCTCTTTGCGCCATGTAACCGAGGGTCTCGGCGCGCGTCTGCAATAGAGTCGACTTAGCACCGATCCTGGCCTCGGCCAGCGTGCGGATGCGCTCGTTGTCATGCTCAAGAAGCTCCTGCATGAAGTCGTCGTTCTTGGCAAACTGAGGGATATCGTTATTTTTACCAGGCTTGTATGGGATTTCTACACCTTCCGCTTCGAGGAGTGCTTGGAATTTGTCTGAGCTTTGAACATCAGATTCAGCAATTCCAAGTCCTCGGAAGCGTTCTTGTTTGGCTTTGGCTTCGCTTTCCCAGAGCTCGGCGAGGAGCGCGGTATCGGCGCAGAGGACGGGATTGACGAACATTCGGATGAGCGAGTCGACGACCTCGTACTCCTCTTGGGGGAAGTTTTTGGCGAGGATTTTGAAGATTTGCCAGATCGACTCGACTTCGTCCTCGCAGCCTTCCGCGAGAGTTCTTTGAAGCCCCCCATCCATTTGTTGCCAATGTCGCCCTTTGAACTGAGCATAAGGGGTCGTTTTTGGAGCGAATCCAAGTTCTTTTCTAACAGAGTCGAGGCTGACCGAAAGATGCGACGCAAAGAGTAATCGTGCCATCGACATCGTGCATCCGTACATTTTCGGCACGACATTAAAATGCCGGGACAAGATAAGTCCGTCGAAGTTTGTATGGTGACAGATAAGGAACACATCCGACCAGTCCTCTTGCTTCAGGATCAACTCGAGCTGGCGTCGATCGTACCAGCGCGCGGGAATATCCTGCTGCCACTTGATCGCAGCGCCGTGGATCTCGAACCGGGGATCGCGAATGTACGCCTCGGTACTCATTTTACTGAGCGTGAAGTCGTCAGCGAAGTAAGTCTCAAAGTCAATTACGATTGGCCTCATCAAGCCGACTTTCCACTCAACACGCGCTGCACGGTCCCGACGCTCGTCTTGCAACGTTGCGCCGTCCGCCGGTAACTGCGAAGCTCGGGATAAACAGCCCTGATTTCCTCCGCAAGGTTCGCAACCTCATCCCGTCGCAACTCATCAAGTGAGTGGAGCTTGTAGCATCCGCGCCGGCCGCGTGGAGACGAGATGCGCAAGCCCAGCTTGGCAAGCTTGCGGTTTATCCAGTGGATATGAACGGAGATCGTGGTAAGCCACTCAGGCCCGCCGTTACGATCGTCGGCATAGACGTTATCCATGATCTGCTCGCGGGAAACGCCCTCGGGGTGCCTGGAGACGAAAGCATAAATACGTGCCTTGACCGGGCGCCCCTCGAAGGGGTTCTCGGGAGGGATAACCTGACCACAGCACTCGCAAATACGAGGGGTCATTTTTTATCAATCCCGAATTGCATTGCGCGTACAACTGCTTCTAATATCCACGGATCGGGATCCACTCGGTGCCAACCTGTACGGCCTCTTACTAACCAACCCTGCACTTGAAGTTGACCTATTATGGCGTATGGCGTGCGACCATGCGCCTCGACAATAACTTCCAGCTCGACACGGTCGTTCCATTCTTGCTTCAATTGTTCAATTTCTTCACGAGTCCAAACCATTCCACGGCGATCAATCATATCATCCCCAATGCCTGCATGTAAGCATCAAGAACGGCCTCGAACTCCTCGCGAATTTGCTTGTCCTGCTTGCGCAAGCGCACGATTGTTCTGAGCGCCTTGGCGTCGAACCCGTTCCCCTTCGCCTCCTCATAGATATCCTTGATATCGTCGGCAAGCTGGCGCTTTTCGGCTTCAAGGTTCTCAATCCGCTCGATGACGGAAAGAAGTTGCTGCTTGGCGTTGTCCCCGATGGCGGTCATGGAATATCCCCCAAATGTGCAGTGATCGCCATAAAATGCGCTGCCGTTATGATACTGTGATTATTTGTTGCCATTGCGGATTCCTTTAAGTTAAAGACCGCAACAAATGGTGCAGAAAAATCCACATCATCGTAACTTTCGCGTAACATCTTACGAGTGTTGCGAATCAGCATCGTCATGAGGGGATTCATCTCCCAAATACTCCCCAAAGGATCACAGGAAGCGCAGCGAGCGCGAGATGGGTAAGGAGGAAGGTCATAGCGGCGGGAATCTGTTCTCGGGATCATCCATTGCCAGCATCCACATGAACAGATAGACCGTCACAACGCCCGCGCCGACGAGGCATGCGACAAGCATTGGAAACGCCAAGGACATGCCATAAGCGGAAATACCGCCAAGCACGCCCGCCAACACGAGATTGGCAATTATCGCTTTCATTGTCAGAACCTCTCCTCAGCGAACTCGCGCACTTGGCGTGCGCGCGACGCGGTCTTCTCCAGCTGTTCCATCTCTCGCGCGTACTCGCGATCGATGCGCCGGTTCCAACGGAACCAGTGAACGCCGACGATGAGATAAAGAAAAGCAAGGATGATCAGTCCTCCGTCGATCAGGATTACGGTGCTCATTTCTGTGCTCCCCACTGAAAAGTCTCGTTCCTATCGAACTCGATCGCAGCACAAATTCTGCGATATCTGTGCCACGCGTACGGATCCACCGGCCCCTTGCCTGAGGAACTTAAGCCACGCTCGAACCACGACAGAGCGGACTTGGAATAGCCGGAGAGGTGCGCGAGCTCGTCGAGGGTCAACCCGCGCGCGAGGCGCCACTTCTTGGCTTTGATGTGCTCAGGTTGATTCATGATTCCAGCGGTGCCAATTCGAGCCATTGTTTGCCCGGCACGTCCATCTCTATAAGTAATTGAACAACCGCCTCGGCGAATTCCGAAAGTAAGGTATCGCGCGCCACTGTTTTCGAAGCGTGGGCAGCGCAGGCGGCGGCATCGGCGGCATCGGCGGCGCAGGCGGCGCAAGCGGCGGCATAGGCGGCGTAGGCGTAGGCGGCGGCGGCGCAGGCGGCGCAAGCGGCGGTGTAGGCGTAGGCGGCGGCGCAGGCGCAGGCGTCGGCATCGGCGGCATCGGCGGCGCAGGCGGCGCAAGCGGCGGCATAGGCGGCATCGGCGGCATCGGAGGCGACAGTCTTTGCCGTCAGTGCAGCTAAACACGTACCTTCACACTCGCAAATATCCGCGCGATGCAGTAACGCGGACTTGTGCGTAGTATCTTTTTGGATTGCTGCCGCCGAACGAAACGCTGCGGGAACAGCTTTGCGGATTGCCAATTCGACCAGTCGCCGTGCAAATTGGTTGTCGTCAAGATGCCCGGCACTGCCAAGCTGAATCAACGCAAGCCGTCGCAATCCTTTGGCTCGATCTTCATTTGAAGACCAAGCCGCGTCATTTAGCCTAATCTTGAACGCGCGCAGCGCAGGCGACACGCAAGATGGTTCGTCGCTATGGGGTAATCCAAGTGCGAAGCACACCGCGGCTTCGACGCACATCTGACCGGGAACTGGTGCACCAAGCCCTGTGCACAGACCGGCATCGACGGTTTCGAGCACCTTTTCCGCAACAGCTTTGGTGATTTCGACCATGATCCCCTCCTTGTCGCCCATCACAAAGACAAGATAACACTCTCGCGCTCCCTCAGCATCGGGAATAGGTTATGCTGAACCTACTAGCTTGCCCATGTGGTGGGCGAGGACTCATTTGTAGCGCATGTTTATTGGGTATGCAAGTTCGCTTGCGTCGGTTGAAGCAAATAAATAACAGAACGAGACCGTCTTGTTTTGGGAACTCGACTGTGCTTGACGGCAAAGTGTCGGCAAGCGCACACTTCGTCCCCCGCCCCTAGGAGGGGGAGGGTTCCGCGCCAGGCACTCCGCCAACCGGAAATGCCCTTATTCTGTAAATGTTTAGCCCGCCGGAGATCAATCCGGCGGGCTTGACACGCGCAGGGTGGAGGGGGAGGAAAGAACCTGCGAGTTCTTAGTAACGTGTCGCGGGTTCCAACACAAGGGTCTTTGCGGTGCCCGACACACAATTACTGGAGCACGCGCTCCGATACGCCTCGCTTAGCTGGTATATTTTCCCCCTTCACCAAATAATAAGAAGCTCAGATGGTTCCGCGCGCTGCGGATGCGGGAATGCCAAATGCGGGTCGCCAGGCAAGCATCCGCGGATCAAGTGGAAGGCGGGCGCGGCCTGCGATCCCGACGTGGCGCGGGCGTGGTGGTCGCGTTGGCCGAGCGCCGGGATCGGATGCGCCACTGGCCCGTCCGGGCTCGTTGTGTTCGACCTCGACGGGCCGAAAGGTGCTGAAACTTTCAGGAATCTGATCGCCGGAGCAGGCCCGGCCATGACGGCAATCGCCAAGACGGCTCGAGGCGCGCACGTATTCTTTCGCGGCGAGGCGCCGACGAGCTCGGATCCCGCGACCAAGCTCGATGTGCGGTCTACCGGTGGCTACGTTGTCTTGGCACCCTCTCCACACGCGAGCGGGCATACCTACAGCTGGGAAGTCGCACCATGGAATGTAGCGATCCCCGAGTGCCCGCCAGTTTTCCTTGAGTACGCGCGCACTAAAAAGAGGCGACCCGCTGGGATGAGGAGCGGGCGCCAAGGCGACGAGGTCGTGAACAAGGGAGAGCCACTGGGGAAGGTGTCCAGCGGCGGGATTACGTTACCAGATTATCTGACACTTGCAAGCGAAGATTTTGGGGACCGGCTGGGAGCGATCCTGCAAGCGGTCGACTGGGCCGAGGTCGAGCGGGCGCTCGCGCGCATCCCTGCGAACTGTTCCATGGACGAGTGGGTCCGCGTCGGCATGGCGCTCCATCAAGCGTCGAATGGATCGCCCCAAGGGCTTGATATATGGGATAAATGGTCGAGAACGTCGAAGGGTGTCGGACCAGGTAACGGGGAGTACGCCGGGCGCGACAAACTCGAATATTCTTGGTCAAATTGGAAACCTGATGGCGGTGTGACACTTGGAACGCTTTTCGATTTAGCACTCCGACACGGTTACAAACGAGGAATGGACACGGTAATTGCTCCAATAAGTGAAGAAAAAGAAGAGGATAGCTCCCCGCAGGCAGCGGAGGAATCCGGGCACTGTAAAGGGATGAACGGGCACACAATTGACCCGGCCACATCGGACTTCTTCGCCAATCTCAATTCAGAGTCAGATAATCCATTGATAAGACTCAATAAAGAGTTCGCGGTAATCGGCAACGTCGGAGGTAAATGCTTGGTTTTATCGTGGGAAAACAGTCCGATAGACGAGGAAGTCAAGGTACCGGCTTTCCAGAGCTTTAAAAGTTTTTCGGAACGCTTTGCAAATCAATATGTAATGGTGACCAAGACCAAGCATTTGAAGGATGGGGATCAGCAATACGAGGAACCAGCACAACTTGGTTCCCAGTGGCTCAAGTGGCCGCAGCGGCGCACATACCAAGCGCTTGAACTCCGGCCCAACGCGCCGGAAGTGCTACCGAACGGTAACTATAATCTCTGGCAAGGGTGGGGCGTCACGCCAACGCCAGGATGCTGGGCGCGCATGCGGGATCACATCGGCTTGGTATTGGCTGATGGGTCGAGCGAGGCCGCGGACTATATTCTCAAGTGGAGCGCGTGGACAGTGCAGAATCCGGGATTGCCGGCCGGCGTTGCGTGTGTGACGCGCGGCGGGCAGGGTGCCGGCAAGGGTGTGTTCGGGCGCTCGTTGTGTCGCATCTTCGGCGCGCACGCGCTCCAGATATTCCACGCGAAGCATCTCGTGGGCAGTTTCAACGAGCACATGCGCTCGTGCTTGTTCCTGTTTGCGGACGAAGCGCACTGGGCCGGCGACAAGCAGGGCGCAGCCACACTCAAAGGACTGATTACAGAACCAACTCGGATGCTCGAGGGGAAGGGCGTGAACGCGGTCATGTGGCCGAATCAAGTCACACTATTCATGGGCGCCAACGCCGATTGGGTGGTTCCTGCGGCGCACGACGAGCGGCGCTATGCGGTGTTCAACGTGTCGAACTCCAGGGCTCAAAACCTTGCCTACTTTGCGCCGCTGTATGAGGAACTAAAAAACGGGGGTTTGGGCGCCATGCTATTTGATTTGTTGAATATGGACATAGGCGCGTGGACGCCAATGCCCGCCATCCAAACCAAAGCTTTGCAACACCAAAAGGATCTGAGCATGGATCCGCTTATGGAATGGTGGTACGGTATGCTTACGGGCGACGGGGAATTAAGGTTTGCCGCGGATCGCGAAACCGAGTGGAGCGGGCTCGCGCTAAACGAAAGTATCAGGCAAGAAATCCCGAAACACTCGTTTTCGGGGCAACGCGTGGCAGAATTCCTTCGAAAAATGGGTGCGACGGATCGCCACAGCATGACCGGTTCAAAATGGCGATTCCCAAGCATAGCGGATGCGCGAACGCGTTTCGAGGAAATATTCGGGACGCGTGAGTGGCGAGTAACGGTAGACCAATGGGCAAAGGAAGAGGAGTCGAAGAAATGAAACAGGTGCATCGCGAACTCAAGCATTTTCTAATTTCAATCATGCTCGACGAACAGATATGGGCGCATACCTATCTGATGTGTGATGAACAATTCAAAACAACACTTGCCGTCGATAAAATGATGCAAATTCTAGAAGAAAAAGGCGTGCAGATCGCTTTTCCGGCGGTGTTGCTGACAGAACTCGAAATTGGGACAGCAGCCCGAATTCGTGAACTGGCTCTCGAAAAAGCGTCTCCAGAACAGGTCAAAGGGTTTGATAAGGCTAAGAATTTAATTTTTTGCTTGTGGGTTACGGATGACGCCCGCATGAACGCGGAACTGGAAATGATACACTGGACCAGATGACACATGACACCAGGTCAAAAAACGGTGTCATGTGATAACCTATTGATGTATATAGGAATATGACACCATGACGGCTATGACACCAGTCCTCGCAAATCTCTTTATACGTAAAATTTTGAACGTAACAAGAACGCTTATTAGGTAAACATGTGCATGATAAATTTATTTTTTACAATTCTATATTACATCTAACTACTATAATGGTATCATATCTATCATTGGTGTCAAAGTCATTGAAAAATAAAGAAAAAAGGGATGACACCAAGGATGACACCATAATTTTTGGTGTCATGCAGGAACGCAGTTGACATCTAATAAATTTCGGGGTACGGTTCGCGGGTCGAATGAACGAATGGAGGGTTATCAGATGATCGTTACGTTTGGAAAAGAATTGCCCGCGGTCAAAAATGGCGATCTTGCGGGCGTTGTCGCGGCAATTGTCGATCGCGTCTCGGTCGACTTGTACCGGTTGACGTGGGAATCCGATTCGCCGATTGGGAATCTTTATGCTTCGATTACTTAGGCGCGGGGTCGCCGCGTTCGGTTCACGCTTGAGACGCGCGATGCGTGGAAACACGGTTCCCGAACCTCGCAGAGCGGGCGCCATATGCGCAAAGCTTCTTGGGAAGCGCATCGCGATGTGTTGCGTGCGATTTTCGTTTATGATTCGCAGGCGTCGGTTAAGACGGCGCTAGCGACTTATCGGGGAGCTCGTGATTTTGAGGCCAAGTTCCCGGCGACTGGTTGCAAGAATATCGGTTCGCAGATGTGTCCACGCACTATGCCAGAGTGCAGCATATGAACGCTTCCAAGGCAGTCGAGCGCCACGCGCTGGCGCATGATCTAGCGGTGATCTACATCGCAAGCCAGACGCGCGAAAACCGCATGGGCGATCATCTGGCGGGCGTGGCGGCCATCTTGCTCGCCGGTCTGTGCGGGCTGGGGCCGTTTGTGTTGCTGTACTGTTTGGATAAATGGGGGCCGATGTGAAATATATCGTTAAACACCTGTCCGACCTTCGCGATCTTGCTCGCAATGTGGCTGGCCTTAGCGATAGTTGGCTGGATCACAATGCGAACCGTCCCGACCGACTACTGCAATTGATCCATGAATATCGCAGGCAAGCACGCGATGCGCTGGAGGCGCAGACAGATGATTGAGCATATCACACTCGGCGTCTCGTTAGCAATCAACGCGGCGTTGATTTTACCAGCTTTGCTGTTCGCTTATGAGGCGGACGCTGCCAGCCCTTTGGCACAGCCCGGAGAAGGATCAACAGGCCATTCATTGGTTTGACTACTGACGCGGGATGGTTTATTAGATGGTACATCGGAAATGAGGAGGGGAATATGAATCACACAACCAAATGCACGTTGCGCTTTCAGCTGGAGTGTTGGGGTAACGGTTTGTCGTATGAGTTGATCAACCGCTGCACGCAAATGAGTGTTTTCGTTCAAGGCGATGATGCATCGCGTTTTGAGGATGAGCGAGAGGAGACAGAGCGGGCTTTTCCGGACAAAGATGACGATTATATTTTTATGTGGTTGTGGGACCAATGCGAGTATGGCGCGCTTGCGCAACCGCTTTCGCGGTGAATGGGTCACGGTGAACGGTTTATTTAATAGCGCAGTAGCACTGAGGAGGGGATCATGAAAAAGTACGAATTTACAGGCGAGACGAAAATCGAGTTCGGTGTTAAGCTGCATCGGATTCGTGCACTGGTTGCGATTACCACGATCGGGGTCGCTGTTGGTGATCTCGGCGGCTGGATTGAGAAAGAGTCGAATCTTTTGCAGGTCTTCGGCAACGCGTGGGTCTCCGACAACGCGTGGGTCTTCGGCGACGCGTGGGTCTCCGGCGACGCGTGGGTCTCCGGCAACGCGCGGGTCTACGGCAACGCGCAGGTCTCCGACAACGCGTGGGTCTACGGCAACGCGGAGGTCTCCGACAACGCGTGGGTCTACGGCAACGCGCAGGTCTCCGACAACGCGTGGGTCTTCGGCGACGCGTGGGTCTACGGCAACGCGCGGGTCTTCGGCGACGCGTGGGTCTCCGGCAACGCGCGGGTCTCCGGCAACGCGCGGGTCTCCGGCAACGCGCGGGTCTACGGCAACGCGCAGGTCTCCGACAACGCGTGGGTCTACGGCAACGCGCAGGTCTCCGACAACGCGGAGGTTTCAATTAAAATTTTGTGCGCGTCGCGTTCGGATGGATATGTTTTTGTTGTTACTCCAATCAAAGATAAAACTGTCCGAATCATTGCGGGGTGTCGTTACTTTACGTTTGAAGAAGCCCGATTGCATTGGAGTGCAACGCGGGGCGGGACGCAACTGGGCGAGGAATCGTTGGCGCTTGTGGATCATTTGGAGCGTATGGCGAAAATTCAGGGGTGGGTTTGATCGGAGCGTTATTGAACGGGTCGCGGTGAACGGTTGACGGGAGAGGGCGCTTTTAGCGCCCTTTTTCTTGTTGACTTGTTTCGTAGGATAGTTTATTGGATGTATGGTGATGAGGAAGTTAGGAGGGGAATATGTCGGGTTACATTTTTGATTTTGGCGCAAAGGGTAAGTTTTCGCCAAATGGAAAAGTCGACGTTGCCGATCACGACGCGCACAATAACGCGTTGGAACGAGCGGAGCTTGATGCTTGGGCGACAAAGCCGGATCGTTTTGTAGTGTATGCCCCGAGCAAGTTGCCGGGGGACGGGCGCGTGTCGCCACTTGATCGGTTTCAAGTGACGACTTGGCTGGGAACGCCGCTAGGCGAGGTTTATTGGTCGCGAACTACGCGCAATAATTTTGGAGCGCGAATCACTTCGATCCGTTTCCGCGGCACGAATGGCGCATGCTATTACGGGCGTTTCGGGTCGGATTGGAGGCAGCTGGTTCGCGTTCGCAAGTTCAAGTGATTGACGCAAGTCACTCTCGTAACGGATCGGGCCCTTCGGGGCCCTTTTCTTTTTCAATAGCTAATTGAAAGCGCGGGCTTATCTGGTGCGGCTTCAACAATCAGTGGAATGTCTTTTAAGCGGCCGTGGAATGGTTCGCCCGTCGCTTTGATTGCTTCAGCGATGCAATGCCATTCTTCGATCGAAACGGCGTATCTGATGCGGCGCCAGTGCGCTGGATCTGCGTCTATCATTTTGGTTAGCGCGGAAGTGATTCGTTCAATCGCTCGATTTCCTACGTCCACGACGTGCTTGTGACTGAACGCTCGCTTGCGTTTCTTTGGCTTTCTGATTCGCTTTGGTTTCGTCGCGTATTCGGAGAGCGATCTCGGCAGCATAGCGACAATTTTCCTCGATTTGACTTGCTACCATTAGAGCGGCCCACGGGCGTGGTTTGGCTTGTCCGCGGCGCCAACTTTTGAACGGCTCTATTTTATTGTAGTGCCGAATTCCTAGGACCGCTAGCCCGTGGCAAAATGGTGTGGAGTAGGTTTCTGTGAGTTTTTCTACGTGCTTCTGAAGCGCGCTTTCTCGCACAGCGCGGGCAAATTCTGAAGCGACGTTGTGAGCGGGATCCGAACTCATGCCGGCAAATGTCGCCCGTTCACCGCGAAACGTCAACCAGGTGCCGAGCTCCGCTTTCCTGCATACCTGTAAACCGGTTGCCGTGGTACCGATCGGTAATGTAACCCAATTTCAATTGCGTTACACCGGCGCCCGCAAACCGTTGCCCGGCTTACGTTTACCGGTTGAAAACGTTTCTCCGACCCCCGCACCAGGCGCCCGCACTACATCGAGGGGGTGCCGATTACACGTTGAAATCACTTAGCCGATGGTAACTTTGACGTGTAACCTGCGGCTGAAGGCCGCGGTTGCGCAAGCGGTAGATTGCTACAATGAAACTGAACGGGTTCGTTGCATTAGGGCTCGGGCGCCAGGTCGATGGACACTGCAGCGTGGAGATTCGAGGCACCCCACCTTGCGCGGCCCCCAGAAATTTCTTAAAAAAATGTAGTGCAATTCTCACCCGGAACCCGTATACTCCCTTCCGTCCCGCGGGACCCCGCAAGTCTCTTCCAGCCTGGGATGAAGGGAGCGCTGCGGCTCGGACATCGACGGATGTGGTGACGACCTTAAAACGCCCTTCACGCGTGGTTTCGCGGGAGTTCTTTTTAACCGCTTCCTCGTTCTCTTCTTCAAAAAGGATCCCACCATGAAAAAACTTCTCGTCTCGGCCGCAATCGCCGCAGGCATCTCTCTGAGCGCAGCCGCGCCGGCACACGCGGTTGCGTACTATGTCTGGGTATTCACGTGGCAATCCACGAACCCCGGCAGTCCGTCCACGGTGTGGACCGCAAGGAATCAACTCATCGGACCGATCAGCGGGACAACGCTTTCCCAGTGCCAAGCGGACGCCGCGAATATTCAGGCACAGGCCGTACAAAGTAATTTCTTGGTGACCTTGGCTTATTGCTGGCCAGTTACCTGAATGATAGGCAACCGGGGATCGATGATCCCCGGACCTCCATTTAATACTTTGGTGGATTGCCGCCCTTGACCAAAACCATAGACTGGAATCCCGAACGTACCGCCCGCCTCAAAGAACTCTTCGACGAGGGATATTCTGGTACTGTCATGGCATCCGAGCTCGCCGTCACTCGCAACGCGGCACTCGCCAAGTGCGTTCGCATGGGTTGGACCCGTCCGACCTCCGCGGCTTCGATCCTCGAGAACCGGCACAAGCTCAACCGCGCGCAGAAGCGATCGCACAAGAAAAAAGATCGTCCTGACCTCAAGCAATCCCGTCAGACCAATTACGGTGGCCGAGCCAACAAGATCCTGCGCGATGCCGCGATCACCTCGGGCTTCGAGGACATCATCACCGAGTACGACAGAGAAATCCCTCTCGCCCAGCGCAAGACCGTCCTTGAGCTCACTCCCTTCACCTGTCGCTTCCCTATTGGCAATCCGCAAGCTCAGGATTTTTACTTTTGTGGAGTCCCGAGCCCGTTCTACGGGTACTGCGAGCACCACCACAAAAGAGTCTGGGTCAAGCCGCGACGGACTTGACACCGCACTACATTCTCACTACACTTCGAATTTGTACCGACCTTTGCTTCCCCTCAAGTCCCCAAGGGTCGGGACCAGGACCGGGCATCACATCCCGTGCCCCCCGTACGCCGATGCCCGGTCCATTTTTAACCGCCGAAGGCGATCAAGTCAGGAGCTTTCCCAATGAAATTCGCAGTCCTCGATCAGACCGGTCGCTGATGGCCCGCTCCTCCGTCCTGCCCACCTCGATTCGGCTCAAGGCCAACGTCAAGCGTCGGATCGAGAAGTATGCCGAGTGGCTCGGGATCGGATCCGCGACTCTGATTCAGCAACTTTGCACGCAATGGGTGGCAGAGCAGGACTCCAAGCGGTTCTCCCAGGTGGAGAAGGAATTCGCGAAGGGGAATACGTGGACCAAGGACTTTATGATCGTGCAGGAACCGCCTTCGGCGGTTGAACCTCAGGAGGAAAGTCATGCCGTTGAAAAAGGGAAAGTCTCAGAAGGCCATCAGCCAGAACATCCGGGCGGAAAAGGCGGCGGGTAAGCCCCAGAAGCAAGCCGTTGCGATCGCATTGGAAACCGCGCGCCGGTCGGGAAAGAAGAAGTGAAAACAGCACTAATTACCACGACCATCAATGTCCCCAAGGTGCTCGAGCTCTATCGAGCACATTCGGAGGATGTGCGGTTTTTCGTGGCGATGGACAAGAAGTCGCCGACTGCTGCGTTTGAGTTTTGTAACAAAATGGAGAATTGCGAGGCGCTTGGTGAACACGGACACTATTGGAAATGTTCCGAATTGATTGGCTGGAACACGATCGCCCGTCGCAACATCGCAATGCTTGAGGCTTTGCAGTGGGGTGCCGATATTATCGTGACGATTGATGATGATAATATTCCATTGGACGCCGCGTATTTTTGGCATTTCGAAAAGGTACTGGTTGCCGGTCATCGGCACAATGGCATTCAAGCATCCTCTGAGTCAGGCTGGTTCGACGTAGGCACTCTTCTCGATCCCGAGGCACCTCATCGTGGATTTCCGCACACCAAGGCGTCCGCCCCCACTTATTCGCATGTTTGCCAAAGGAAGGTCGGCGTTGCTGCCGGTATCTGTCTTGGGGACCCTGACATCTCCGCTACCACCCGCATCGCCCGCGCGCCTGTCGTCCATCGCGTCTCCGAGCTCCTTCGAGCAGGAATCGTCGTCGATCCCGCAGGAGAGCGGCGAATCGAGTTGACGACGACAAAGTCGGATCATGCCGAGTACCCTTTAACGGAAATGGCTTACCGCGGAACGAATCGCGGTTGCTGGACTGTTTGGAACTCGCAAAACACGGCGTTGATCCGTGAACTCGCACCCGCTTTCTTCATGGTTCCTCAGTTCAAAAGATTTGATGATATTTTAGGTAGTCTAGTCGTTCAACGAATTATGAGAGAGAAAGGTTACGTCACGCATTTTGGCCAACCGTTCGTAATACAGCAACGAAATCAGCATGACTTGTTAAGCGATTTGGAAGCAGAGATTTGGGGAAGTCAGCACATTTTGGATTTTTGTGCGTGGCTGGATGGATTTATATTTACGGGTAAAGAACGAACTACAGATTGTATGCGAGTAATGTTTAGTAATTTGCCTGATTGGATGCCTGAAAAAACCAAAATCCAGGAACTCGTTATGGCTTGGTGCCGAGATTGTGATGCTGTTTTATGATGAAGCGAACTTCGCTTACCCAAGATCAACTAAAGGCTGCAATGGATTACGATCCTGTAACTGGATTGTTTCGTTGGATTGCTCCTAGACAAAACATTAAGGTCGGCGATGTCGTCGGAAACTTCAGTGGTCGTTATGTGCGAATCAAGTTTGAGCAAAAAAGTTATCCCGCACATTGTTTAGCATGGTTGTGGATGACCGGATCGTGGCCTAAAAACGAGATAGATCACCGGGACACGGATAAGCATAATAATTGTTGGAATAATTTACGCGAGGCTACTCGCGTTCAAAATTCGCATAATAGAAGCGTAGATTGTGATAAAATGTATACTTCTTTGAAGGGTGTTACCTTTGCAAAGGGTCGACGAAAGTGGCAAGCTAATATTAGGTATAATGGAAAATTAAAACATATAGGTTACTTTTCGACTGCCGAAGCTGCGCACGCAGCATACGCTGAGCGAGCTAGAGAGTTGTTCGGTGTATACGCGAGGATCGCATGACCAACAAAGTCGCAATCGCCTTCCTCACCAAAGACCGCGTCGAGCTGTCCAAGCGCACGATAGAGCCTTTGTTCCAGCCCAACAAGTTCGATCTTTGGGTTATCGATGGCAGCGATACGATTAAAGGGCAAGAGTTCGTCGTCGAGATTTACGAGCGCACGGGCTGCAAGTGCCTCGCTAATATAAAAGGCGGTGCCGATCCCGCCGTTGCCTATGCGCTTACGGAGATGCTCAAGCATGACTACACCCACGTTGGACTCGTTGAAAACGATGTCCTTCTTCATCCCGATTGGTTCGGCCCCACAATGGCGCTCTTTGACCGAGCCCGTGCGGATAGCTTGG
>Ga0335069_10004386_pt1 | contig 20966 bp, 16 predicted proteins | sample Lox_Sample_11_FD_206714 | JGI IMG/M metagenome (GOLD analysis project Ga0335069, IMG submission 206714) | Soil microbial communities from Loxahatchee National Wildlife Refuge, Florida, United States - Lox_Sample_1.1 | ecosystem: Environmental > Terrestrial > Soil > Wetlands | place: USA...
TGCGAAGCCGGTGAAACGATCGCCGCCTGCCTGCGCCGCGAGCTGCGCGAAGAGCTCGGCATCGACGCCGATATCGGCCGCGAGCTGTGGCGCACGCAGTACGAGTATCCCGGACGCCCGCGGTTTGCGCTGCGCTTCCTGCGCGTGACGGGCTATCGCGGGACGCTACAGCCGGACGCGTTCGCCGCGCTGCGATGGGTCGGCGTGGAAGAGATGCACGCGCTGGACTTCCTCGAAGGCGATCGCGACTTCATACACCGCTTGGAGCGTCGCGAGATCAGTCTGACGAGTTGATCTTGCTCCGCGAAGGCGCAGCCCTTAGCCTGCGTGCCCACTCGATGTGCGCGAGGCGGATCTGCGGCGTTGGCGACCGCAGATGTCCGCAGCGCCGGCGGTCAACACCGCCACCAGCCAATTTCGCGACCGCCGTACTCACGCATGCGGCGCCTCCTTCGCCGTGCCCTCGCCACTCGCCGGAGCGGATGCCGCAGACGGCGGTTGCGCGAACCACATGTAGTACAGCTCCGAATCCGTCGGGCTCTGGAGATCGCGGCTGATGCGGATCTCGTTGGCGCCGTCGGTCAGCAATGCCGCCGGGATGGTGATCCACGCGTCGTCCCACACCTCTTCGCCGCCCGCGAAATGCAACCGCCCTGCAACCTCGCGACCGTTGACCGTGACGCTGTAATCGGCGCCGCCGGTGTGATCGTAGCGCACGATCATGACCAAATCCGCGTGTGTCGAAACGTTGCGCACGGTCCAGCGGGCCTCATCACTGATCCGGCGGCCGTTGTCGTGGAGGAACACGTCGCGGATCGGCGGACGATAGAACAACATCTTCTCGTGATAGTTGTGGCTCGGCCGCCCGGTGCGCTCGAAGTGCTCCTCGAATCCGTGCTCGCTCTGCGAGGCGTCCTCTTCGAGATCGAGCCGGTCAACGACGGCGTAGTTCGCGAACTGGTCGCGCACGGCATAAAACTCCGGCCGCGGCGATACCGACTTGTCGCCGTAAAACACCAGTCGCTTGTCCTTGCGCAACTGATCCATGTCGAGCGCCTTGTGATTGAGAATGAGAAACTGCACGAACTGGGTCTCCGACAAACGCGCACTCACCATTTCCAAGTCCGGCTGCGCCGGAGTCAGCAGCGACAGCGGCAGGCCGCGCGGATCAACCCAGTAGAGATACACATCCACCCCGCGGGCGCGCATGACGTTGAAATCTTGCAGCCAGTGCTCGTGTCCGGTGCGGCCGCGGTTGTTGGGATCGACCGGCATATGCGCAATGTCGGGATCGGTGAGCCCGTGCAGGTCGAGACACGGTCGGTCGAAATAGAAGGGAATGATACCCGCCGAGGTCGTCGCAATCTTGATGTTCTTCGGCAGAATGTCCTCGAACAGCAGCGCCGTGGCCTTCCAATTCAATTGATGCGGATCGCAGTAACGACGAAGCAACGCGATGGTCTCGCCGCCGGGGCCGGCGTTGTTCTTCGCCTGTGACGTCGCTTGAGCGGTCATGATCGTCAGGCTCGCCACCGCACAGGTACCCACGACCCAGCCGACCATGGGCACACTCGCTGGAATCAGGCGCGGCAGCGCGTGCGCGCACGCCGCCGCACCGACGACGATGGCGGGATACAGCACCCCGCTGACCGGGGTGACGAACCGCCACTCCATGAAGTCGCCGCCGAGCCGGACGACGTAGAAGAACACGAACACGGCGGCGAGCGTAGCGCTGCACAGAAATCGCCGCGCGGTCGGCGTCTGGGCGACGCACGCGCCGATCACCGGCAGCAGCAGAACCGGACCCAACGAGTACGTCGACAGGTAGGTAGTCAGGTACTCCCATCCGCGCGAGTAGTACGTCAGATACGCTACCTTCGCGTAGTAGGTGTTGGGGTAAAACGAGCCGTAGTAGAGCACCCGCCAGAGGTTGAACGGGATGTACACCAACACAATCGGCAGCGCCGGCATCACCAGATAGGTGCGCCAGCGCCGCTCGTGAAGGAGCGGACGCCAGTAGAGCAGCACGCCCGCGACCGCCAGCGCCGCCATCGTCACCACGCCGTCGGGTCGTGTCATCGTCAGCCCGACGGCCGACAACGAAGCAAGGAACAGCGCCCACGGATGTCGTTCAGGATCGAGCGAGAAACAATACACAACCGCAATCGTCAGGAAGGACACCAGCGGGGTCTCCATCCCCGAGAAGAACCACATATTGAACGACCAGTGATACGTGAGCGGAATCAGCGCCAGCGGCCCGATCCACACGCCTTCTCGAAACAGACGGATGCCGAGCAGCAGCAACAAGGCATACGAGAGCAGCCAGAGCGCCAGACTGAACACCTGCATGAACGGCAGCGGATCGACGGCGCCGGCGGCCATCGGAATCGCCGAGATGATCGTCCACAAAAAATTGGTGTAGCCTTCGACGTGCTGGCCGATGTTGTAGACCAGCCCGTGCCCTTGCACGAAGTGTTTCGCGTAGCGGAAGCTGATGTACGCGTCGTCCTGTACCCAGCGATCATTCCACAGCGGCAGCGCTTGCTGCGCGACGAAAAGAATGGCGCACGCGACTTCAACGAGGAGCAGCACGCGCAGCGGCGTCGACAAGCGCTCGCCCCCCTCGATCGTCAGCTCGGTATCGGTGGCCGCCATCGTGAACGGTCCGCTTACTACGTTCCGCGCATGGTATCTAGCACGCGAACGAGGGCGACAATCCGTCCCGATCCCGCGCACGGATCTCAGGAGAGATTGGCAGCGGTCTCACTCGTAACGGAGCGCCGCGATCGGGTCGAGACGGGCGGCTTTGCGGGCGGGATAGAATCCGAAGAAGACGCCGACGGCACCCGAGAACAACACCGAGCCGGTCACCACGACCGGGGAGAGCAGCGTCGGCCAATCCGCGAAGTAGGAAACCAGCTGTGCGCTGGCAATGCCCAAGAGCGCGCCCGCAATCCCGCCGACCATGCTGAGCGTCACGGCCTCGACGAGGAACTGCAGTAAGATGTGACGCGCCTTGGCCCCGACCGCCATGCGGATGCCAATCTCGCGGGTGCGCTCGGTCACCGACACCAACAAGATGTTCATGATACCGATGCCACCCACCAACAACGAAATCGAGGCCACGCTGAGCAACAGGTTGGTCATGACTTGGCTGGCGCTCTCCGAAGCCTTGGCGACGTCGTTGAGATTGCGCACGGTGAAGTCATTCTCCTGGTTCGGCTGAATCCGATGGCGCTCGTGCAACAGCGCGGTGATCTGATCGGTGGCGGCGCCAAGCTCGCCGGTTGACGCCGTCGACGCGAACACCATGTCGACGCTGCCGACGAATTGCGTCCCCAGCACGCGTCGCACGGCGGTGGAAAACGGCATGACCAACAGATCGTCCTGATCTTGGCCCCACGAGGTTTGTCCCTTGGATTCGAGCACGCCGATCACCTGAAACGGGACGTCCTTGATCCGGACCAGCGCGCCGACCGGATCCTCGCCGGGCCCGAACAGGTGATCGACCACGGTTTGTCCCAGCACCACCACCCGGTTGGCGGTATCTTCATCGCGCTGGCTGTAAAAGCTCCCCGCTGAGACGCCCCAGGAGCGCACCTTTTGAAACGCCGGGGTGCTGCCTTGCGCAACGGTGGACCAATTCTGGTCGCCGTAAACGACCTGAACCACTTGGCGTTTGATGTAGGTGATATTGGCGACCGCGGGGCATTCTTTGCGAATCGCATCGGCATCGCCGACGGTGAGCGTCGATACCCCGCCCCATCCCGAGCGCACGCCGGAGGCGGTGGTCGCCCCCGGGATGATCATCAGCAGATTGTTGCCGAGACTGAGAATCTGCTTCTGCACCGCGGCGTCGGCACCCTGACCAATGCTCACCATGGTGATCACCGCCGCCACGCCGATGATGATGCCCAGCATCGTCAATGCCGAACGCAGTTTGTTGCGCTGCAACGCACGCAGCGCCGTCCGCATCGTCATGCGCAGCAACTTCATACGGCCGCCTCCGCAAGCGGCGCAGCGGCCGCCGGTTGCTGGCGCACGTCGGAGACGACGACACCGTCGCGAAACATGATGACCCGCTTCGCGTAGGTGGCGATGTCGGGCTCGTGGGTCACCAACACCACGGTGATCCCGCCGTCGAGATTCAGCCGCTGAAAAATGCTGAGGATCTCGATGCTCGTCTGACTGTCGAGATTGCCGGTCGGCTCGTCGGCCAGCAACAAGGACGGTCGGGTCGCGAGTGCCCGGGCGATCGCGACCCGTTGTTGCTGACCGCCGGAGAGTTGGTTCGGCATGTGGCCTTCCCGACCCATCAAACCCACCGCCGCCAGCGCCTCGCGCGCGCGTTGGTGTTGCTCGGCGATCGGAACGTCGCTGTAGAACAACGGCAACTCGACGTTCTCCAATGCACTGGTCCGCGGGATGAGATTGAAGCTCTGAAACACAAAGCCGATTTGGTGGTTGCGAATGGTCGCGCGTGCATCCGGACTCAAGGTCGACACGTCGACCCCGTTCAGATGATAGGCGCCTCGCGTTGGCCGATCGAGGCAGCCGATGATGTTCATGAACGTCGACTTCCCCGATCCGGACGCACCCATCACGGCCACAAACTCGCCGCTATCGATGTCGAGTGTGACGCCGCGCAACGCTTGGACCTCGAGGTCGCCCAATTGATAGACCTTCCACAGTTCGCGCACTTCGATCAGCGGCTGGGCCATGTCACGCGCTAGAAGCGGCGGCCGCCACCGAAAGACGGCGGACGCGATTGACTCGTTCCTTGCGCCGGTGGGGTCGTGTGCCGATACGCCACGGCGACTTGATCCCCCTCGCGCAGGTCGCCCGAAATCACCTCGGCGTACTGCTCGTTGCGCACGCCGGTCTCCACCGGAACCCGGCGCAACGTCCCGTCGGCGTTGAGCACCCACACCGCCGTCTGCCCTTGATGCGTCGTCGCATGCGAGCCGGACGCCGGCGTTGCCGGTGCTCCCGCCTTGCGCTCCGGATGAAACCGGAGGGCCCGGAGGGGAATCCGTAGGACATTGTCACGCTGCGCGGTCGTGATGGCGACCGTTGCGGTCATTCCCGGTTTGAGCTCCAGGTCGGGATTGTGCACCCCGACGACGACGTCGTACGTGACCACGTTTTGCACCGTGATCGGCGCGTTGCGGATCTGCGTGACGACGCCGTGAAAGGCTTTACCGGGATATGCGTCGACGGTGAACGAGGCCGGCTGTTGTTCGCGTACCGCGCCAACGTCGGACTCGCTGACGCTGGTGTCGACCTGCATCTTGGTGAGGTCCTGTGCGATGAGAAACAGCGTCGGCGTTTGAAAGCTCGCGGCGACAGTTTGGCCGACGTCGACGCTGCGCGAAACGACGACCCCGTCCACCGGCGACTTGATGTCGGTGTAGTTGAGATTGATGCGAGATTCTTCCAGCGAAGCGGCCGCCTGCTGCACGGCCGCATCGTCGAGCGCCAGTTGAGCGACCGCCTGATCATAGTCGCTTCTCGCGGTGTCCACATCGTTGGCGGCGATCAGGTTCTTCGCGCGCAACTGCTGGTTGCGCTCCAAGGTCAGTTTCTTGAACGCCAGGTCCGCGCGATCCTTCAGCCCCTTGCTCTTGGCGTTGGCGAGGTTGGCTTCGGCCTCCAGCACCTTGACGTGAAACAGGGCCGGATCGATCTTGGCAACGAGCTGTCCCTTCTTTACCGGCGAATTGTAGTCGACGTAGATCGCTTGGATCGGCCCGGAAACATACGTGCCGACTTGCACCGTCGTGACCGGGTTGACCGTCCCGTTGGCGGTGACGGTCGCCGCGACTGTGCCCTGATCAATGGCCTCGGCAACGAACTCGCCTTTGCCCGCTTCGTCGGCGTGGCGCCAATACACGTAGCCGAGCGCCGCCACGAGCACGACGGCGGCGATGAGCGCCGGGTAGCGCAGCCGGCGCATCGTTACGGCTCCACCGAGACACGATCGGGCGATCGCGGCGCGGATGAGACCGCCCGCGACCCGATTGCGCGCCGCCAATCGAACAGCCGACGCGCTCGCACTGCCGCGACGGCCGCTTCGAGATAGGTGTAGTACACCGGCGTGAGATAGAGCGTGATCAACTGCGAGAACACCAGTCCGCCCACGACCGCCAAACCCAGCGGCCGGCGCGCTTCCGAGCCGGCGCCGAATCCGATCGCGATCGGCAGCGCACCGAGCAAGGCCGCCATGGTGGTCATCATGATCGGGCGGAAGCGAATCACGCAGCCCTCATAGATCGCCTCGAGCGCCGGCTTGCCCTCGTTGCGTTGGGCATCGAGCGCGAAGTCGATCTGCATGATGGCGTTTTTCTTGACGATGCCGATCAGCATGATCAATCCGACGAACGAGTAGATGTTCAATTCGGTGCCGAACGCGAGCAGCGTGAGCAGCGCGCCGAATCCGGCGGACGGCAGGCCGGACAAAATGGTGACGGGGTGAATGAAGCTCTCGTACAGGATGCCCAGCACGATGTAGATGACGAGAATCGCCGCGAGCAACAGCAGCCACAAACCCGCCAGCGACGACTCGAACGCCTGCGCCGTTCCCTGGAAGCTGGTCGTGATCGTGGCCGGCAACGTCTGCCGCGCGATCGCTTCGATCTTGTCGACCGCGTCACCCAGCGAGGCACCGTGCCGCAAGTTGAACGAGATCGTCACCGACGGCAATTGTCCGGCATGGTTGACGGTCAACGGGCCAACGCTCTCGGCCAACGACGCCACCGAATCCAACGGGACAAGCTGCCCGCCGGAGGAGCGAATATACAGGAGCGAGAGGGCGGCGGGATCACGCTGGTAGCGGTCTTCGAGCACCATGATCACTTTGTACTGATCGTTGGGCGCGTAAATGGTCGAGATCCAGCGGTCGCCATAGGCATCGAACAACGCATTCTCGATCTGCTCGGCGGTGACGCCGAGCTTCGATGCTTTGTCGCGATTGATGACCAGGTTCACCTGCGGGTTGTGGACCTGCAGGTCACTGGTCACGTCTTGCAACTCGCTCACCCCGCGAAGCCGCTCTTCCAGCGCCTGTGCGCTGCGGTAGAGTTCGTCCGTGTTCGGGCTCTGCAGGGTGAATTGATACAGGCTCTTGGTCAGTTGCCCGCCGATGCGGATCGTTGGCAGCTCTTGCATGTACACGCGCATGCCCGGCACCTGACTGACCTTGGGTCGCAACTGAGCGATGACCGTCTGAATATCGGGCCGCTCGCCGTGCGGCTTGAGGTGCATGAACATCCGCCCTTGGTTGATCGTGCTCCCCGACGAGGCGTTTGAGCCGACGACGGTCGAGAACAACACCTGCAGGCTCGGGTCCTTGCGCACGATGTCGGCTACCGCGGTCTGGTGCTGCACCATGGCCTCGAACGACACGCCTTGCGCCGCTTCGGTCACCCCGAAGATGGCGCTTTGATCTTCGTTGGGAATGAACCCCTTCGACACCCGCACGAACAGAAAACCGGTCCCAACCAGAATCACCAGCGACACGGCCATCGTCGCCGGTCGATGCCGCAGCACCCACTGCAGGCTGCGCTGATAGCCGCGCAGGAGCGCGTCGAACACGCGTTCGGTCGCCTGGTACCAACGCCCGTGCCGCACCGCGCCATGCGGCCGCAGAAACCGGCTGCACATCATCGGCGTCAAACTGAGCGACACGAACCCGGAAATCAGAATCGCCACGCAGATCGTGACGGCGAACTCGTGGAACAGGCGGCCGAGGATTCCGGGCATGAACAGCACGGGAATGAAGACGGCCGCCAGCGACAAGGTCATCGAGAGGATGGTGAAGCCGATCTCGCTCGCACCATCGAGCGCCGCTTGCATCGCGGCTTTGCCCATTTCCATGTGGCGCACGATGTTCTCGAGCATGACGATCGCATCGTCGACGACGAAGCCGATCGACAACACGAGGGCCATCATCGAGAGGTTGTCGATGCTGTACCCGAGCTGCTGCATTGCCGCGAAGGTGCCGACGATCGACAGCGGCAACGCCAGGCTGGGAATCACCGTGGCCGAGACGTTGCGGAGGAACAGGAAGATGACCAGCACCACCAACAGCAACGCCAGCATCATGGTGAACTTCACGTCCGTCACCGATGCGAGAATCGACTCCGAGCGGTCGAACAGGACGTGCAGCTCGACCGACGGCGGTAGCTGCTTTTGCAGCAACGGCAACAAGCCCTTGACGTCGGCGGCCACTTGCACCGTGTTGGTGCCGGGTTGCCGCTGAATCGCGAGCACCACCGAGCGCTGCATCTTGTCGGCGTCGGCGTACCAGGACGCGGTCTTGTCGTCCTCGACGCTGTCGATGACGGTCCCGAGCTCTTCCAACCTCACTGGAGATCCATTGCGATAGGCAACGATCATCGGGCGGTAGTGCGTCGCTTCGGTGAGCTGTCCGGTCGCCTGTACAGTGAATCTCTGGCGCGGCCCGTACAGCGCACCAGTGGGCAAGTTGACGTTGGCGGCGCGCACCGCACGCTCGACTTCGTCGATGCCGATCCCGCGGCTGGCGAGCGCCTTCGGATCCAGCTTGATGCGCACCGCATACTTCTGAGCGCCGAACACCTGCACCTGCGCCACGCCGTTGACCATCGAGATGCGTTGCGCCAGCAGCGTCTCCCCGTATTCGTCGAGCGTCCACAACGGCAGCGTCGCCGAGGTCAAACCGAGGTAGAGGATCGGCTGGTCGGCGGGATTGACCTTGCGGAAGGTGGGCGGACTCGGCATCCCGGGCGGCAACAAGGACGACGCTTGCGTGATCGCCGACTGCACGTCTTGCGCCGCCGCGTCGATGTCGCGGCTGAGATCGAACTGCAGGGTCACCTGGGTGGTGCCGAGCGAATTGGTCGAGTTCATCGACGCCAGCCCGGCGATGGTCGAGAACTGTCGCTCCAGCGGCGTCGCGACCGACGACGCCATGGTCTCCGGGCTCGAGCCCGGCAGACTGGCCGTCACCAGCAACGTCGGGAAGTCGACGTTCGGCAGATCGCTCACCGGCAGCACCCGATAGGCCAGCGCGCCGAAGAGCAGGATCGCGAGCATCACCAGTGTGGTGGCGACCGGCCGGCGAATGAATGGCTCGGCGATGTTCATCGATCTCAGGCCCCGGGCGGCGACGAAGCCGTCGTCGCCGGCGCGGGCGCGCCGTCCTTGATTTCCACCTTCAAACCGGGCGCCAGCCGGATCTGGCCGTCGGTGACCACCCGTTCGCCGGCTTGCAGCCCGCTGGTCACGATCACGTCGTGGCCGGCGGTGCGACCCACCACCACCGGTCGCACCTCCGCGGTAGCGTCACCGGCGACGACGAAGACATAGGGCCCTTGTTGACCGGCCTGCACGGCTTCGGCCGGCACCAACAACGCGTCACGCGTGACGGACAGCGTCAGTGCCACGTCGACGAACTGGCCCGGCCAGAGTTGTTCCTGTCCGTTCGTGAACAATCCCTTCAACAGCACGGTGCCGGTGGCGGTGTCGACGGTATTGTTGATGAAGCTGAGTTCGCCGCGGACGGGTTCGGTCGCGCTCGGGCCGACGAATGCGTGCACCTCGAGGGTGCCGCGGCCTGCGCGCTCGCGGATGTCCGCGAGCTGCTGCTCCGGCAGCGCGAACGACACGTAGATCGGACGGATCTGGTTGATCACGGCGAGGATGGTATCGTTGGTCTTCACCACGTTGCCCTCGTGCACCAACAGGCGGCCGATGCGTCCGTCGATGGGCGAGCGAATGTAGCAGTACTGCAACTGCAACTTGGCGTTCTCGACCGCCGCCTGGTCTGCCTTGACGGCTGCTTGCAGCGAGGCGGCGCGGGTTTGGGCTTGGTCGTTCTCGTCGGTGGAGATGAACCCGTCCGCCAGTAACTTGGCGCGACGATGGGCGTCGATGGTGGCGTTGTTGGACTCCGCCTCGTTCTTGGCCAAGTTGGCTTCGGCTTGACGCACGGCGGCTTCAAACGGGCGAGGATCGATGGTGAAGAGCAGATCGCCGCGCGACACCGGTTGACCTTCCTGGAAGTGGACCTGCGCGAGCTGGCCTTCGACTTGCGATTTGATCGACACGGTTGAATAGGGCTCGACCGTGCCGATGGTCCGCGACTGCAGCGGGACGTCTTCTCGCCGGACATCCGCGATGGTGACGGGCACCGCATCGTGTGAACCGGGGCGACGCGCGTCTCCGGCTCGATCGGAGCACCCCGCTACCGTGATGCAGCCGAGTAGGCCGAGCGCCGCCGCGCGGCGTCGATGGCGGTGGAATCCCATCGTCGCGCCGCCTATTCGGTCGTGAACGACTGCGCGGTGGCCTTCTCGACGGCCGCGACGGCAGTCTTGTAGCTGTACAGCGCCTGCACATAGTTCGCTTCAGCGGTGGTGAGCGAGGCCTGGGCGTCGGTCAATTCGATGATGTTGCCCACGCCCGTGCTGTAACGGCCTTCGGCTAGTTCGAGGTTCTCGCGCGCTTGCTGGAGACCTTTTTCCGAAACGCGGATGCTCTCAGCGGCTTGGCCCAGATTGAGTACGTCCTGGCGCACTTCAAGCGCGATATTCTGCCGCAGTACCTCCTCGTTGAACTTGAGGTTCAAGAGATTGGCCTTCTGCTCACCGATCTGAGCCGTCGTGAGCCCGCCGCTCAGAATCGGCCACGTGATTCCCCCGGTGACGGCCCAAACGTCGAACAAGGGGTCAAAGTTATACTCGGTGCTCTGCCAGTTGTAGTTCGCTTGTCCTTGCACCGTCGGGAAGTAGCTCCGTTGCAGCGAGGCAACCTGATCCATCACGGATCGCTGCTGGGCGAGGATGCTCTGCAACTCGGGACGCCGGTCGTAAGCAGTCGCGAGCGCATCGCTCTCAGTGATCGTCACCTGGTGGACATCGAAGTTATCGACAATGTCGAAATCGAGAGGGCCGGTAAGCCCGAGGGCGTTGCGCAACGTCTCACGCGCCACCGAGACGTTGTTGCGTGCGGTGACTTGGTTCAGTTCCGCATTGGCCAACTGGACCTGCGCTTGCGTCACGTCGAATTTGGCGGCCAGCCCGACGTTGAACCGTCCCTCCGCCAATTCCAGATGCTTCTGATTCTGGCGCACGGTCTCGTCCGCCACGGCGAGCAGGCGACGCGCGGCGAGGACGTTGAAATACGACTGCTTCAGGTTGAGCACCACGGTGTTGAGCTGGGTCGACCGGTCAGCTTGGAGCGAGCGTTCCGACTCTTGCGCGGCGCGTATCGACTCCAGCGTCTGCCCGAAATCGAACAACACCTGGGTCAAGCTGACCCCGGAATTGAAGAAGCTGGATCGCACCGGAGTGACGACGCCGGTTCCGCCGGCGGCGACGAGATTGGTCTGGCGCCGAGTCGCGGAATAGACCGCGGTCACCTGCGGGAGATACGGTGCCGCGGCCTCCCACACGCGCTGGCTGCCCGCTTGCACCGACGCGTCCGCGGCTTTCAGGCTTGGGTGATTGTCGATCGCGATCTGGACGCACTCGGCGAGGGTCTTCTGCGGTGCCTGGTCCTCTGCACCCACGCCCCCCCCGAGGAGGCTGCCAACTATGACCGTTAGGATTACCGTTCGCATTCACTATCTCCGTGCGCACCGGTCCGCTGCCAGGCGCTGCCCCGTGCGCGTACCGACCCCGCCGAGAAACATCTCGACGACCACCGTCACCAGGTGCTCCAGCCCGTCGTGCGAAGTCCGATAGCGGTTGGCGCCGCGCAACATACCGAGCAACATTTCGGCGGCGATGCGGGGATCGACGTCGCGCACGTGCCCGGCGGCGATCGCCTTCCGCACCGCACGTTCGACCACACGAGACAGCTCGGTGCGCCGTCGCAGCCACTCGCGGGTGTCGGGATCGTCGGGCTTGTGTTCGTTGCGGTGAATCAGCGCGAAGAAGTACTGCCGATCCCAGAAGTACGCGAGGATGCAGCGCACGATCCGCTCGATTGCGAGCACCGGCGGGCCCGCGGTGTCGACCGTGGTTTGCAATTCCGCACGCACACGCTCGATGCCCTCGAACATCACCGCGACGTACAACTCACGCTTGCCGGGAAAGTACCGATAGAGCGTTCCTTTCCCGACACCGCAGCTTCGCGCCACGTCGTCCATCAGCACTTCGTGGTAGTCGTGCCGCGCGAAGATCTCCCCCGCCGCGCGCAGAATCGTGTCGCGCAAGCCGACGATCGGGGGCCGGCCGCGCGTCGGAGTGGAAACGGATGGTGCCGCGTGAGCCATTTTGAAAACTGACCAGTCAGTCATTAAATATCGGACGATCGACCCCGACACAAGATGGGTGGCGCACATTTCCGCTCTCCACGGTTGCCAGACGTGACTCGAATCTGCCGGGCGATTTTGACTGCGCCGTCAGCCGCCGCTACAACCGCCGCAGAGGAGCCCCGCATGTCGTATGAGCACATCATCGTGACGAAGCGTGACGACGGCGTCGTCACGCTCACGTTCAATCGGCCGGACACCCGCAACTCGATGACACCCGCGATGGGCGAGGAAGTGGTCGCCGCGGTCGAAGACATCCGCACCGACGCGACCGCGCGCGTGTTCGTCCTCACCGGCGCGGGGAAATCATTCAGCTCGGGCGGCGACCTCGGGATGCTGGCGCGCGACAGCGGCGCGGCGCCGCGCGACCACGCGGCCCCGAGCATGGCCGGCTCGCCGCGCGACTTCTACACCCGCTATCTCGCGATTCGACGCCTGGCGATTCCGACCATCGCGGCGATCAACGGTCACGCGATCGGCGCGGGCCTGTGCATCGCGCTCGCCTGCGATCTGCGCATCGCCGTCGCCGACGCCAAGATGGGCATGACCTTCGCCAAGCTCGGGATCCATCCCGGCATGGGCGCAACCTATTTTCTGCCGCGCTTGATCGGCACCGCCCGGGCCGCCGAGTTGTTCTTCACCGGCCGCGTGATCGACGCCGTCGAGGCGGAGCGTCTCGGCGTCATCACCCGCGCGGTACCGCGCGAGCAATTCGGTGAGGCGGTGCGCGCGTTGGCCGGCGAGATCGCCGGGTGCGCGCCGATCGCCGTGCGCATGACCAAGAAGGCGCTCTACCGCGGCGCCGAGCACAGCCTCGACGACATGCTCGACTTCGAAGCCCTCCAGCAAGGAATTACCTTCACCACCGCCGACGCTCGCGAGGGCGTGTTGGCGGTGATGGAGAAGCGCGCACCGAAATTTGAAGGGAGATAGTGAGTGGTGAGACCTCCGACCACTCACGACTCGCCACTCACTTGATCAGCTTCTGCACCGCCTTGAACTCCGGCGCGGCGGCGGTGCGAATCCACTCCAGGGCGATCATCTCGACGCTCGTCGGGATCGCTCCCGAACCCACCATCTTCTCCCAGGCCACTGACACGTCGCGCTCGAAGCGAGACGAGACGGCGTCACGAGGCAGATGGACCTGATAGCCTTGATCGATGAGATCGTGCACCGTTTGATTGATGCACGCATGGGTTTCGAGACCGCACACGACGATCTGGCGTCGATGCAGCGCATCGAGCGCAGCGGCGAACGCTCCATCGCCACAGCAGCTCAACGAAGACTTCTCGACGATGGTTTGTCCCGGCGCAAACAACGCGGCCAACTCCGGCAACGTGTGCCCTAGGCCCTTGGGATACTGCTCGGTCACCAACAACGGCACCTGCAGCAGGCGACTCACTTGCAACAGCCGACTGAGCGCTTGCACCACGCCGTCGTGCCCGACGGGGACGCCGCGATAGGCTTCCTGGACATCGATCATCACCACCGCGCTCTGCGCGCGGTCGAGGACGCGGGAATGCGACACGATTCGCTCGACTAGAACAGGACGCGCCCGCCGACCGGGTACCCGTACGGCAACCCGCGCGGAAGGAACGGGTTGAGGTTGGGGCCCAACCCAGGTGGAAGTCGCTCCACCACATACGGGCCGTCGCGATCGAGTTGGAACTGGTCCTCCAACAGCATGCGTAGGGTGAGATGCCGAGAGCGACCGCGATCGAAGGAGGTCGTCACCAACGGCGGGGAGTAGAAGAAGCGTCCGTCGTCACCGCCGCGCGCGCCGGACAGCGCGATCGGTTGATTGATCGTGGTGCTGCCGGTGTCGCGCGCCAGCGCGAGCCCCGCGACCACGCCTTGCGCGTACGCGTCGGTGAGCAGCGAATAGTCGTAGACGACCTGCGCCTGCTTCGGCGATTCGGCAATCCCCGGCGCCGGCGGAGCGTCGGACACCACGCCGGTGGCCGGCGCGGGCCGCTCGGCAATCACGACGCGCGCCCGCTCGCCGCCCGGCACCTCTTCCTTGCTATTGGTGAAATGACGGACGCCCTCGGCGTCTTGCCACTCGACGATGTCGGCTCGCACTCCCACGAGCGGGATCAATAGTCCGAGCACGACGATCAGCGCGCGCGTCACCATGGCAACCGGATACTACGCCAACCCGAGTGCCGAGTCGACAGCTACTCGGGTACGGAGTCGGCGAGGATACGCGCGAGCGCGTCGCGGTCGGTGAAATCCTTGAGCACGATCGTGGCTCCCGCCCGCTCCAGGCGCGCGCGGCCCCGCGCACTCTGGTTGATGCCGACGAACCGGAGCCCGAGTTCGCGCGCGGCTTCGACGTCCCACGGTCCGTCGCCGAAGCTAATGACAACTTCCCGTGCGAAGCGGCGGTTGTAATGAGCTTCGGCGGCGGCGATGGCGCGATCCACGATCTCGACCCGTCGCGTTTCGCGCGTCGAGTAGCCACCGCAGGGGAAATGCTGCGCCAGGCCGGCGTGGCGCAACTTCACTCGTGCGGACGGCTCGACGCAGCCGGTTGCAACCGCCACCGGGGCAACGGCCGTGCAGCGCGCGACGAAATCGACCGCCCCGGCAACCGGGCGGACCGGGGTCAACCCGCTCGCGACCGTGTCTTCGAGGTGAGCAACGAAGCACGCCGCCGCGCGCGCGATCTCCGCATCGGTGGCCGCGCGACCGAGTGCCCGCCGGATCACTCCCGCGATGAAGCTGGTGTCGCTGGCGGTGATCCCTTCCGGCCAGCTCGCGTCGACTCCGTCGCCGTAGAGCTCGGCGAACGCGCGCACGAAGGCGATCTCTTCCGCCACGTGCACCAACGTCCCGTCGATGTCGAAGAGCAAGAGCGTTGCGGGCGTCATGCTCGGCTCGAAACTGCACCGTCCGGCGTCGCCGGTTTCCACCGGCGCGCACACAGCACGACACCGAGCGCGCACGAGGCGATGCTCATCAACTGCGGCAAGGTGAGGCCGAGGGCGACGACGTGATTGATGCGAACAACCTCCACGGCGAAGCGCGCGACGCCGGTTGTGAAGAAGTAGATTCCGGCCGACACCCCCGGGCGGTAGCCGCGCCCGCGCAACCGCCAGAGCAGGAGGAAGATCGCACCGTACAGGATCGTTTCGTAGATCGGCGTTGGGTGCACGAGTTCGTTTGTCGGGACCGTTCCGTGCGGATAACTCATCGCCCAGGGCACCGTGGTGGGAACGCCATAGTCGCCATCGCCGGCGAGCTGGCAACCGACGCGGCCGATGGCTTGACCAACGGCCATCGCCGGTCCGGCGATATCGGCGGCGACCGCCAGCGCGAGTCCCTTGTGCCGGCATCCCACCCACACCGCCAACGCGCCGCCCAACACACCACCTTGCCAGACCCAGCCGCTGCCGGAGAAGAGAAACTCGAACGGATCGTTGAGGAACACGTCCCACGCGCTGGTGAGCAGAAACAGCCGCGCGCCGACCAATCCACCGACATACGAATACAAGATGAAGTCGTACGCCCAAGTGGGATCGTAGCCGAGTCGAGCGAATTCGGCGCGCACCACCTGCAGAGCGACAAAAAACCCCAGGAACAACATCACCCAAAAACTCTCGACCGAGATCGGGCCGAGGTGAAACAGCACCGGATACATGTCTTCCGGTGTGCCTGAGGGACGGGCCCGGAGCAAGTTGAGAGGGCACAGCGGCCCGCACGACTACGGGACCACTCGCGCTAGGGCAGGATCAACCACCAGATCGTACTGCCGACGAACAGCCACAGGAATAGGCTCATGACAGTGCCGACCACAAATCCCAACCACGGCAGGTCTGAACAATGTTCCGCAAACACGACGTGTCGCTGTAGTTGCGTCATCCCCCTTCCCCCTCTCCGCTGCCCGTCGCGTTCAACGGCATACCGGCGGAACCCGGCTGTGCGCCCGCAGGGAAATCAGCCATCGTCAAGCCAGCCGCCTCGGCAACCCGCCGCAGTTCGTTGAGACTCATCGCCTTGGTGACGCCATGGCGCTGCAGCACCGCGCGCAACTGGCCCAGCGACCAGAGGTCCCCGCGCGCTCCGGCTGCGTGCGGTGGTACAGACGTCAGTCGCACGATCGCCTCTCGCAACGATCGCGCGCCGTGCTGCAATCCGGTGACACCCGCAAGCTCGAACTCGGCGACCCAACGTCGAATTCGGTTCTTGCCGATGCGGAAAGTCCGGGCGGCCTTGGCGACGGTCATGCCGCCGGCGATCGCCAAGATCACCTGCGCCCGCAGCGCCAACTCTCGATCGGAGTCGCGCGCCCACTCACCGAGTTGGCGGCGCACCTGCGGCGCCAGCGGTGGGATGCGCGACACGGGCTGGTTCCAATGCTCCCGATCGGTCGGACCCTCACGCAGCAGTTGCCGGAGTCGCTCGACGCTGATGGTTCGCACGACGTGTCGCCGCACCAGATGATCCCGCAGCTTGTACAACGACCAGCGCGCATGCGGCTCGCCGAAGGTGCCGGGCTCGGCACTCGCTCGCCGGCGAATCTCGGCACACGTCGCGGCATCGAAGACGACGTTCTTCGGCTTGCCGGCGTTGCCATGGAGTAGGCCGGCGGTTCCTCGTGTCCGGTAGCGGAGCAGCCAGCGGCGACAACTATCCCGGTGCAAGCCGAGTCGTGTGGCGATGGCAGCGAGCGACGTACCGTCCGCGTGCGCGAGGACGACGCGTGCACGCCGGGCCAAAGCCACCGGCCCCTCGCGAACAAGACGTTCAAGTTCGTTGCGCTCAACTGATGAGAGTTCGATCTGCGTCATGTTGTCCAACGGCTGCCGTCTGGCAGCCGCCCTCCACTCGGCTATCGTCCTTCGGCGAGGTTCGGTCTGCCGGATTCGCCAAGAGCGAACGGGGGGAACCACTGGACAGCATGACCGAACCGCATAGCCACGCCGATTATTGCGCGCACAGATCGATCGGGTCTATTGCGTAAGTCTACGTATTTTTTTGTCTACCCAATTCTGCAACCCCGGGTAGCGCGGGCGTGCGATGGCTACTTGTCGACGGGGAGAATACCCCGACGCAACGCGTATCGAATAACGTCAGCCTGGTTGCGCAGACCCAGCTTGTGCATGAGGTTGGCGCGGTGAGTTTCGACCGTCCGCGCACTGATGAACAGCCGGGCGCCGATTTGTGCGCTGGTGAGGCTCTCCGCGGAGAAGCGGAGGACTTCGCGTTCACGTCGCGTCAGGGTGTCGTAGGCATCGGCGGGAACGCCGCCTGCCCGCTCCGCATAGTCCATCACCGCTTGCATCGAGAGCGGTGGGCTGAGGTAAATGTCGCCGGCAACGACCTGCCGAATCGCGCGGACCAATTCCGTCGTATCCGAGCCCTTGAGCACGTAGCCGACGGCGCCGCCGCGGAGCGCATCGAGCACGTACGCCTCGTTCGCGTGCATCGACAACACGATCACGCGGGTTTCCGGGCTGATGCGCGGCACCCGCCGCAACACCTCCAACCCGTGCATTCCGGGCAGCACCAGATCGAGGACCAAGACCTGTGGACGGAGCTGCTGCACCTGCACCAGCGCCTCGCGGCCGTCGGCCGCCTGCCCGATCAGTTGCAAGTCCGGCTCGGCGTCGATCAGCGCCTGTAGCCCGAGCCGGACGACCGCGTGATCATCCGCGATGAAAATCGTGACGCTCATCCCCGTTCCGTTCCATCGCGAGCGGCAACTCCGCTTGCACGCACGTCCCCTCGCCTGGAGTCGATTCAACCGTGAGCCGTCCCCCCAGTAGCAGCGCCCGCTCGCGCATTCCCGCCAGACCCGTCGTTGCTCCCACCACCGGCCGCCCGTGCAAATCGAAGCCGCTGCCCGCGTCGGTGACCTGAATCAGCAGGGCGGACCCGGTCATCTGCGCCTTCACTCGAGCCTCGGTGGTGTTCGCGTGGCGTGCGATATTGGTGAGGGCTTCCTGGATGATCCGAAACGCCGCGGTTTCGATCTCGGACGGGAGGCGACGGTCGAGCCCGTGGTGCTCGAAAGCGATTTCGATTTTCGTCTGGTCGGTATAGCGGCCGAGCAGCCACAGCAGCGCAGGGAGCAAACCGAGATCGTCCAACATCGCCGGGCGCAATTCCAGCGACAGGTTCCGTACCTGGGCAACGAGGTCGTCTACCAGCGTGAGGGTTTGTTGTAGTCGCGCACTCGCGGTCGCGGCCGGCACGCGATTGATGGTGCCCAACATCAGGCGAATGCCGGTCAATGTCTGCCCGATTTCGTCGTGCAATTCGACGGCGAGGTGTCGTCGTTCGGCTTCCTGAACGCGCAACAACTCGCGCGACAGCGCTTGCAGGCGTTCGCGACTCGCGTCGACCTGCTCGAACAGTCGGTGCTTCTCCATGGCCAGCGCCAAGGCATCGGCCACTTGCCGCACTGCCGGCACAAGCGCCGCCTCGCAGGCGTCGACGCGCGTCCACACCAGCACCAGCATGCCGGCGACGCGGTCAGCTCCCGCCAGCGGCAGCGTCATCGCCGACCGGATTCCGGCGCGGTAGGCTGCTGCGAGAGGCGCATAGGACAACTCGGCGGCGAGGTCCGGCACCAGATGCGCGCGGCCGCGGACGACGAACGGCAGCGCTGGGCTGTCGCGAATCGGCATGCGCGCACCGAGAGGCCGTTCACTACGCGACGGGTCCAACGGCCAGACCGTCCCCCACTCGTTGTGCTCATCGAAGAGAATCAGCGTCGAACTATAGCAGCCAGTCATTCCCTGCAGGTTGCTGGCGACTTCGCGAAACGACTCTTTGACATCGAGGCGCGCGTTCAAGGCCGCGAGCACACGGCTGAGGTAGTGGCGGTCGGTGATGTCGCGCACGTGGACGAGACTATGCAGCGGCCGTCCGTCGCGGTCGCGAATCAGCGAGACCCCGATTTCGGCCCACACCACACGGCCGGACTTGTGGACATATCGCCCCTCGCTTTGATGCGATTCCAATTCGCCCCTTTCGATTCGGCGCACGCCGTCCTGCGCATGCGCGACATCCTCGGAGTGCATCAAGCGACTCAACGACATCGCCAAGAGCTCAGGCTCCGAATAGCCCAGGATGGCGCACAGGGCCCGATTGACACGCACGGTCTGACCGTTGCGGTCGATCAGCGCCATGCCGGCCGGGGCGTCGCGAAAGGCACTATGAAACCGCTCTTCGCTTTCGCGCAACGTCAGCTCCGCGCGCTTGCGATCCGACACGTCGGTCAACGATCCCGCCATGCGATAGGCTTTCCCGGTGGCGTCGCGCACCGCCAGTCCACGCGACAACACCCAGCGATACATTCCGGGCTCCTGCTCAATCCGGTATTCGCACTCAAAGTGCGGGGTGCGGCCGTCGAGGTGCTCCGAGACCGCGGTCGCGACCCGCTCGCGATCGTCCGGAAAGACGTGCGAAGCCCAATGTGACGGACTCGTGTCGGCGTCCGATTCCATACCCGCCATGACCCGGCAACGAGGCGAGAGGTAGACGGTGTCGGTGTCGAGACACCAATCCCAAATGCCATCGCTGGCGCCGTTGACCGCCAAGGCGAAGCGTTCTTCGCTCTGCCGCAGGCGTTCGGTGGCCAGACGTTGCTCGGTGACATCGCGGACTTGCGAGATGACGTACAGCGAATTGCCCCGCTCGTCGCGGACCATCGAAGTGCTCGATTCGCCCCAGACGATATGCCCGTCCTTGTGGAAGTATCGCCGCTCCAGTTGCCAGGTGTCCGTCTCCCCCGCGACCATCTTGTAGAGCTGCTCGATCGTGTTGGTGAGATCGTCGGGGTGCGTAACCTCGAACGACCGTCTGGCGAGCAGTTCAGCTTCGGAATACCCCAACATGTCGCAGAGGGCTTGGTTGACCTGCATGACGACCCCGTCGATGCCGACGAGGGCCATGCCGATGGGCGCGTACTTGAATCCGTTGCTGAAGCGTTGCTCACTGTCGCGCAGCTGGTCGTACAAGCGGCGACGTTCCGTGACGTCTTCAACCTGGCTGATGTAGTGGAGCGGCTGTCCCGCAGCATCGCGCAAGAGCGACGCGCTCAGCGACGCCCAGATCACATGCCCCTGCTTGTGGAGGTAGCGCTTCTCGAACTGGCAGCTCTCGATCTCGCCAGCCAGCAGCCGACGGGCGTGCTCGCGCTCGGCGGCGATATCATCGGGATGCGTGAGCACCTCGGCGTTCGTCGCGAGGAGTTCTGCCTCGGTGTATCCGAGCATCTCGCACAAGGCGTGGTTGACCTGGAACGGCACACCCTCGAGATTCACCAGGGCCATGCCAATTGGAGTGTGGCGAAACGCGCTGTGAAACCGCTCCTCACTCTCGCGGAGCGCCGTTTCGATCTGTCGGCGCGCCGCAAGTTCGGTTTGCAGCTTCGCGGTTCGCTCAGCCACTCGACGTTCCAACTCGACATTGGCGACGCGTAACGCTTGCTCTGCCTGCTTGCGCTCGGTGATGTCGAAAACGAAGGCGACGCCTTCCTGACGCGCGGCATCGGTCGCGCCGCCCGCGACGATGACCGGCACGCGGCTCCCGTCCTGGCGCAGATATTCCTTCTCGAACGGCACCCACGTGCCGCTCGCGGCGATCTGATCGATCGCGGCTGCGTCTCGCGATGCATACTCGGACGGGGTCATTTTCGACCACCACAGACGACCCG
>Ga0335069_10004387_pt1 | contig 20960 bp, 16 predicted proteins | sample Lox_Sample_11_FD_206714 | JGI IMG/M metagenome (GOLD analysis project Ga0335069, IMG submission 206714) | Soil microbial communities from Loxahatchee National Wildlife Refuge, Florida, United States - Lox_Sample_1.1 | ecosystem: Environmental > Terrestrial > Soil > Wetlands | place: USA...
TCGATACCGATACCCTCGCGGAGGTTTCCCATGGAATCGTAGAAGACCAGGTTCGGGTGCTCTTTCGGACCGAAACGGGCCAGCTCCGCGACCACATGGCCTCGATTGTCGACGAGTTGAATGCGCTGGACCCGGATCACGTCCTGGAACCCAAGATCTTTGCTCGCAGCAACCCCGAGCAGTCCCAACCCGACCAAGCCAATGATCTTTAGCCGCCTATTGGTACGTTCCAGTCTCTCGATTCTGTTCATCAACCCCGAATTACAATCCTCCATTGTTGAACCCTCCTTCGCCGTGTGAGCTCGTCCGCGCCGCGGAGACATTCCGCGGCATCGATCTCACCGTGAAAAACGAGACCATTTGACGAACTTGTGCCTTTCGAAAGTAAGGGCGGGAATTTCACATTCCCAATGGGAATCCGCGGCGAACGAAGTTCAGCAACTAGCCGGATCTGGACTGTAGGCGCATACGTAGCCGGTGCGGATGCAGGTGGTCAGGTGCTTACCCAGCGAAGGATCATGCTCGCAAATACTGGTGAGCGACTTGTGAATCGACTTGCGAACTCGGTCGCGCGCGCGTTCAGAGTGAGCTGCGGCCTTGCGGTCGCGTCCGCCCAGTCCGAATGCCGAGGCCAGCTGGTCTTCGATCATCTCCAGCTCGGCGCGGACGCGCTCCGCACGCCCGCGATCGTTGGCGCCTTCGGCTTCATCGAGTTCCGCGCGCAACTCGTCGCGACGCCGCCGGTATTCCCCCTTCGAGCGCGCGTCGAGAATTTCGCCCGCGTCGCCGAGGTCACTTGTTACCCGTAATTCGTCGCCGGTCCCATTCGCTTTCGAATGGATGACTCCTTCAACTGCACTTATAAGATCCAGCACGTGGAATTCCTGGCCGCGATGCTCCATCAGGTGCGCGATGTAGCGTAGCCCCTTCATGTCTTTGATGCGGAAGGTGCGGTTCCGATGCGAGATTGTCCAAATCGCGCCTTCGCGTTGGAAACTGCAAACAATCTCTACTAACGAATTCGGCTTCTCGCGTTGTCCCGCATTGGAAGAGACTTCGCAGGCGCTGGAGACTCGATGCATCCATCCCGGCCCGGCTCCATGACCGCGGTAGATTGCGCTCGCAGCATCGATTCGGTGAAGCGCAGTCTGTTGGTCTCCGTGTCGCGCGGCTGCCGCGGAACAAGCCGTCAGAGCAAGGGCTTCTTCCCAAGGCAGGCGATGCTTGCGGAAAATATCGATTGCGTTATTCAGGTAAAGTGTCGCTGAGGTGAAGTCGCCTTGGGCGCCAGCGAATTCTCCCTGTGCGCGTGCAAGGTGACCGGCGAGACCGTACCAATTTTCCCCAGTCAAAGTTATCTCGCGGCACCGTTCGAGATTTAGCCGCGCCTCTTCGAAGCGTTCCATCTGCGTATAAACCGACGCGAGTTCGGGTCGAAACAACATTTCGAACAGTAGGGCACGCGCATCAAAGGCGAGTTGCGCCCCCTCCCGAAGCAAGCTTTCGGCGCCATGAAGGCTTTTGTTTGCGAGCGCGACTCGCGCGAACCAGAACAAATAGTGGCAGAGGGGTGCGCGCGCGCCAGCCTCGCGCATTCGGTTGACACCGTCCGCAAGAACCTCGTGAGCGCGATCCCACTCGCCCGCGTATAACGCAAGCTGCCCTTCGAGCAGCGGCGAAGGCCCGTCGCGCAAAAAACCGCGCGCTCGATCCGGATTCCCTATCATCACGGCCGCCTGACCACCGAGGCGGCTGAGCATCTGATGTTGCAGGCTTCCTCGCGAAAGCATCAGATCGACAATGGCGGCCTCAAGCCCCCGCAACGCCGTATCTGGTTGCCAGCTCCACACGTGCAGATTTCCCGCGTGAACTGCAGATCTGAACCGGGTGAGGGGATCGCTCGCAACACGCGCTTGTTTCGCTCCGATCTCGAATTGTTCGAAAGCTTCGCGGATTCGTCCGCTATGCAGCAGGTTGATCGCACGGAAGTTCGAAACCGTGCAGAACCAGAATTCATCCAAGCCCGCGCTCATCGCGTTCGCGGTGGTCTCCAGTCCTGCTTGTGGGTCCAGCCCTTGCCAGGCTGCGAGCGCCAGTGCGCCACGGATCCTACCAAGCTGCCGAGCATCGCTCATCGACACCGCCACCGCTTCGGCCCGAGTGAGCTCCGCCCGAGCCCTTCCAATGTTGAGGTAGGACTCATCATCACCTTTCGCCAGCTGCGTTCCCAGATTAAACCGAGCTCGCGCCTCCTCCGCGCGATCGTTCAATTCCGCGTAGATGTCGATTGCGCTCTCGTAATAGCCGCTGATTTCATCGCGACCTCGCCCGGAGAGGCCTCCGACTCTTCCCATCTCCGCAAATAAAAACGCCCGTTTGCGCGCGTTGCCCTCGTCGTTCTCGAGAAGCTTCAGAGCACTTTCTCTGAGAGTGAAGGCTTCCGAGTAGGCGAGGGCTCGATCGCAGGCTTCGGCGGCGCGAATCGAGTAGTCGATGGCCTTGCGTGCTTCGCCTTGCCTGGCAGCCTGGGTGAAATGATGCGCGAGTTCGGAAACGTGAGCTTCCAGGTTCGATCGATACAACTCTTCCAACCACTCGCCGACGTGCTGATGCAATGCGATTCTTCCGCCAGATCCAATCGAGTCATATATCGAGGCTCGGATCAGAGCGTGTGCAAACCGATAGCGGTCGGGCGGCGCGACGATTCGCATCAGGCCTGCGGCGATCACTTCGTCCAGAAGTTCCAGCAGACCGTCGCGCGAAAAACCTGATACCGTCTCCAACGGAGAGAATTCAAATTCGTTGCCCAGCACCGCCGCGAATCGCAGCATTGATTGTGCTGCAGCTGATAGCCGGCCGAGCCGCGACATGATTGCCATTCTCTGGCTATCGGGAAGCTTCAGATGCTGAGCTTGTATTGGCTGCGTTAGCTCCAGCTCGCTTCGCGTCAATATCATTCGCACAACACCGTCGAGGAAAAGCGGATTACCCGCCGTTACCTGTGTAATCGTGGCGACAACGGATTGGGCCGGCGTGACTCCGGAGCGATCCTTGACGAATTCCGACACCTCGGACTCGGTCAATCCGCGAAGCGAGAGGTGCGGGGCCTCGCGGCTCAGCTGGACAACTGTCGAAGTGAAGTGGCACGAATGCTGCGCTTCGGTGTCGCGGTAGGTCGCGACGATTAGAAGATTCGCGTCGGGTAGCGTTCGAGCGACGAATTTCAGCATCTCCAGCGACGATTGGTCAGCATCGTGGAGATCGTCGATTATCAAGACCAAGGGTTTTCGGTGCGAAAGTTCTCTCAGCGTTGACGCTGTTGCGTCGAATAGTCTGAAACGCGCTTCCAAAGGATCGCTCGGCGCGCGTCTATTTTTTCCAGTTGAGATTTCGGGCAGGAGCTGCGTGATCTCAGGGGGGATGCCGGAGACTTCCGACTGGAGCGGGTTCGCCTCGAATATCAGACTGCGAAGAATCTGCGTCCACGGCCAGTAAGCGGGCGCACCACCACCTTCCCAGCACCGACCCCATACAACTCGAGCGCCGCTGCCGGACGCCCTATACGCCAACTCTTCGACCAGTCGTGTTTTCCCAATGCCAGGCTCGCCGGAGACGAGGAACAGTCGTGTGCGTCCGCGACGCAGGTTGTCAAGAGCATTTTTGAGCTCCGAAAGTTCGAGATCTCGGCCGATGAAGGAATTTTGGAGTTCAGCGTTTGTCGCCATGGCGCGCGCTTTTCAAGTGCGACCTCACCGAGATCAACCGATAGCTCGACCGCTAGATACACTACCGAGGTGCTTGCCAGTTTCAAGCGGAAAATATCGTGGTGGGCGCTTGTGGTCTTTGAACCGTGCAGCTTCTTTAAGACGAACGCGAGTTGCGGGATATTTCCAATGGACACGTAAACGCCAGCCCCAACGAGGCACAGAGGGTCGTTCGGATTGGAAAACGATTCATCCCGGTGACATAACGGCGTTTGAACAAAAGGATCTTCGCGTCAACCGCGGCGGCGTCAACCGCCGCTTGTCAACCACCGTATGGGCGTCAACCGCCTTGTCAACCGTTGATCGTCAAACGCCGTATCGGGGGCGCGGAGCGGAGAAGCGTTCGCCTGGGAGGTTCGCGAACCTTAGCCGAACAACGCAAATCGCCTTTCCCAGATCCCGCCTGAAAATTCCCTGTTACCTCGAAAAAAGTCCCTGTTCCGTTGAGTAGGGAATTTGCCGAAAAACCTGAGGTAAATAGGGCTCTTTTCTGGGCGCTGAGTCGATAAAACAGGCCGAAATCGAAGAAATTCCCTGCATTTTCCCTGTTTAACAGGGAATTGATGGCAGAGACTGGTTCGCATCAGACTGCGTCATCCGCCACACAGTCCGTTGATTTCACCTACATTCTGGAGAAGACGCGATTTGCGCGCGGGGCGTGGCGCCTTTGCGCTTCAAGCGGACCGGGGAGAGCACGCGCGATGCTGAATTCGCCCGATCTGATCGAGATCCTCTCCGCGCGAAGAAAAATCGGTTCGCTTCACGCCTCCGGCGCATTTCGGTCAACATTCGCCTTCTTCATCGCATCTACGAGAGTCACGAGGTTCTAGTTTTCGGTGGAAACCTAACCGGCGGGAAAGCATGCTCACGGGCCTGAAATCGCCAGACTCTTCAATTTCTGGTAGCGACAAGTCACAGTTTCCCTCATCACTCGGCCATGTCGTCTCTGGCGTCGGACTTTTGCTTCAAACTATCAAAGAACAGTCAGGCGCCGCCTGCCGCAAGGATATCTCAACGCTACATTCCTGGTCCTCGTGCGAGCAGTGTCATTGCAGGGTATGAACGATTTTGCCGAAAGCGGGATCGAGAACCAGTGCTCCGACTGCCCGCGAGAGAGCTACTGACAGCGACTCACCGGGTTCCGTTTCGAGAGGAATAAATGATTCTCCGGGCTTGCCGGGCGGCGGCTCATCTTCGCTGGCGGCGGTTGAACGCGAATAGAGCGTCGCTCCGTTGCGGTCGAACACACTGAAGCGCAGACGGACTCGCGAGCTCATGGTGAATTGCCGGCCGACAACAGGTTTTACGGGTTCAGTATGGCACCGGGCGCAGTCTCCGACCACGAAGAAGTTGCCGATGCTCTTGATTACCTCGAACTGTTCAAGGTCGGCGGCGAGAACAAGCTCAGCGCTGACGGCTTGAGTGTCTCGCGTCGGCGTCTTGAGAGCAAACGCGTCAATCCCGCTGTCGCGGAGTTGAGTCACAAGCGCGGTGACGAGAAGCTCTTTGAGGTTTGTTGCGTAGAGATTGCTCTCGATTTTCCCGTCCGCTCCACGAACCGTCCCAATCTTCGGCTCTGCGATCGCCGCGATCCCACCGGGCGGCGCAACCGCGATCCTTGCCGGCGCAAAAATGTTTCTGGTCCCCGGAACGAAACCGCGCAAATACCTAAGCTTGAGTATTTGCCGACGCTCGCATGCTGAAGCGCAAGCTACGATTATCGCCAATAGCAGACAAAAGAGCTTGGTCGCGGATCGCACGTGGCAATCTTAGCAGTATCGACCCTGCGCGTCGGCAATGTTGCTAGGAAACCAACCTGATACGCTCAGGCGACTTTGCGCGACGCTGCTGCGCGCCGATGCCATTTCTCCATGTGATTCTTGTGGGTCGGCAGATAGGCGCCGTCGCGATAGTACTTGTCGTAATACTCCAATTCGCAATGCTGGGCCTGCGCGTAAAGATACAGGACCATCGGCGGCACGAACGCCGGAAAAGTCCCGTACTGGTCCCAAATGTAGCGGCAGGTTTCCTTGCAGATCGCGATGGTCTTTTCTGCGGTCCGCGGAACCTGGCGCAGGTAGTCCGTGCGATCCTTGTAGGGAGCCGGTTTGTCTGAAAACGGGTTGAAGATGCCGTGCGGACCGAATTTCTTGGCCACCACAGCGTCCACCGCCGCATCCATATCTTTGTAATACGGCGGACGGAAGCTCTCGAAACCACCGTCGATTCCGACCGGAACGGGGAAAGCATCGGGATTCTTCGCACTAGACTCGAAACGAAAACCAAGGCCTCGGCAAGCCGGCGTCCCGCCCATCCAGAGAAAGCTCGTCGCGCCGCCAAAAACCCATCCGCCGAGCCCGATAGCCTGTTGGGCAAGCACGATATTGTGGCCGACGAACGCGGCCTCGGCGCTGACCGCAGACACCATTCCCATTTCGAGCATCGAGAGCGGAACCGGAGTGTTCACATGGCCGTCTTTGAGCAACTTCTCGCTGATACACGGGCGCATCCCGTTTCGATCGTCGACCAGGTACTGGCCATGGTCTGCCTGCAGCATGATCGCGTTGATGTATTCCTCGGTAAGGTCGCCCACCGGCATGAACAGCGTCGTGCCGGGCATGTTCACGTTCCAAAGATTCACCGAGAGTACCGAGCCCGTGTTGCGAGGAACGTCGATGCGACCGTCGAAGAGCTTGACCCGATTGTCGCGAACGAAATCGACCAGCTTCTCGCGCTCGCTCTTGTCGGCATATTCCTGCATCTGGGATGACTGATGGTCTTTGAGCTTGACCAGGTAGACGCCGTCGTCGTTGGTATAAAAGAGTTCCGTTCCGTGACTGCCGCAGGCGCTCGACCATGTGCGCCCGACATGTTCGATCATCGTGTTGCACATCCCGTCCCAGTCGGCGAGATTGTCCGCCTTTTCCGGGCGCGGAGTGTGCGGCATATCGGAGAGGTTGAGCCCCGATATCCCCGTAGCGGCCGCAATCAACAGGGCCTCTTCGACCTCGTCCAGCGGCATAGGATCGTGCTGCGATTTGAACTTGTTTGGCCCGGTATGGATTTCCATCCCAAAGCCGAAGCGACGTGAACGCCTGCCGAAGATGGCTTCGTAAAGAGGGAATTTCCAGACTTCTTCGATGTGCTCGAGTTCAGAGAATTTGTCAGCCATCGTCGCGCCTCCTATTTGGGAAAGTGAGCCGGAGAAACCGTTGCGCTCACAGCCCGGTATCTATGATCAGAGCTTCGAGAAACCCGTTTGACCTCGCAATCGATGTGCCCGCCATTGACCTTCAAACGCCGCCTGTTAGTGCTTTGTAAAGCCGAAGGACCAAAGATCGCTGCGGCAGATCGACTCATCTGATTCGTCTGGACACAAGCTCTTCCCGGCCACTCGAGGGCAAATTCACGATGGCTTGCAAACCGCGAGCGAACCGAAACCATCGGTTATGCCGAGCGAAAGCGTTTGTCTTGCAGAAGAAAGTAGAAACCCGTGATGTCGATCTGGGCCATCATACCGCTACGAAGCCATCCTTGGGCGTTGGCGCCTGGCACCCGCGTTCCGCCGGCGGGCGAGAGCGATGATTTGACTCCGATCTCTGCCGATTCGACCACTTCCCATCCAAGGCTGAGCGGTTCCCCGCTAGTGGGATTGAGCGGACGGAGGTCCACGCTCGGCAGCGGAATGCCGGCAGCCTCGTTGACGAACCAGGCGGGATGGCTCCCTATTACAGGGCCGAGGTCATTGCGGCCGAGAATCGTGAGCACATCCGACCGAATCTTGCGGGCAATCCGCAGCCGGCGCGAAGTGCTGAAAGGTCCCTGGACCCCGACGATAAGGCCTGCCGCGATACGCGCGGGGAGCGCTGCAGTTCGCGGGTTGTCGATAAGTCGGGCGGCCCAGTCCCAACTGCAGACGGCGTAATCGACCTTGGCAGGCATCGCCAGCGGCGTAGATTCCCAACCAGCCCATATCGTAGCACCTCGCTGGAGCGCACCCAGCATTATCGAGAGCGCACACCAGTCGGCAGGAGGCTCGAGCATGACCACGTAAATGTCTTCGGCGAGCAGATAGAATTTGCCAAGCGAGATGCCGATGGCGGCGAGGCTGCGATGGTTGTGCAACGCCTCACCTTTGCCACCGGGTAGCGGCTGGGCGAGAATGGGCGCCCTCAAATCTGGACGCTTGCTGCGCGCCCTCCCCTCCCCGGCGATGATGTCTTCGAAGCTCGCGGCCGTAAACGGGTGGGAAAACGCGCCTGCGCCGACTATCAGGTCGGGAGAAAAAGCGTCGAGCGCCTGCGTCGACGGCTGGCCATGATGGAGAAAGGCAAGCGCGTCAGCTTCGAAAGCGCCAAACGCAGCAATCACCATCTCCGCAGCGTCAGTCGTGGCGATCGCAACGCGACCGCCCGGGTCAACGCGATTTCTGAGCGCTTCGCCAAACCGTCGCGCTTTCGAGGCGAGTTCCGCGTACGTCAGCGTTCCTGAGGCGCTCGCCAGCGCAATACGATTTGGCGAGGCCTCGGCTGCCGCGTAGAGCGTCGCCTCGCCAACGGTCTTGAGCGGGATGTGCGCGTAGCGAGGCGTGTCTTCGGGCCAATAAGCGGCAAGTAGCCCTAGAGCGGCCTTGCTCATACGCCCAGCCGCTGCCCCCTACTCCCTGGCGGACTTCTCGAGGCGCTATTTCAAGCGGTCTCTAGTCCGTCGAGTTCTCCCTTTACGCGGCCCTTCTGGCGGCGCCGGCCTTCTTATGCCACTTCTCCATGTGGTTCTTGTGGGTCTTCAAATACGAGCCCGCCGGATAGTACTTGTCGTAGAACTCGAGCTCGCAGTGCTGGGCCTGGATGTAATACAGCAGCGCCATCGGCGGCACCACGGCCGGGAAGGTCCCAAAGTTATCCCAGATATAGCGGCAGGTTTCCTTGGTTATCTCGATTGATTTCTCCGGCGTGCGCGGTATCTGACGCAGGAAATCCGGGCGATTCTTGAACGGCGCAAGTTTGTCCGAAAATGGATTGAAGGTGCCGTTGGCCCCGAACTTCCGAGCCACGATCGCGTCCACCGCAGCATCCATGTTCTTGTAATACGGGGGCCGATAGCTTTCGAAACCGCCATCGACTCCGACCGGCGCAGGGAAACCGTTGGGGTCTTTAGGGTTCGCTTCGAATCGGAAGCCAAGTCCACGTCCGGTCGGGGTACCACCCATGATCACAAACGGTGTTGCGCCGCCGAACAGCCATCCGCCAAGCCCCATCGCCTGAAGCGCCAGCGTTATATTGTGCCCTATGAAGCCGCCCTCGGCGCCGCCAATCGCCGCGAACATGCTCGTCTCAATCATGGTCAGTGGAACGGGAGTATCGACCCATCCTTCCTTGATCCACTTTTCACTGATGGTCGGGCGGTTGCCATTGCGGTCATCGATGATGTACTGCCCGAAGTCCGCATAAAGCATGATTACGTTGATGTATTCCTCGGTGATATCCGACACCGGCATGAACAGCGTCGAGCCGGGCATATTCATGTTCCACAGATTGAAGGAACTGATCGCCCCGGTGTTGCGCGGGATATCCAGACGGCCCTCGAAAATCTGTATCCGGTTGTCGCGAACAAATTGAACAAGCTTGTCGCGGTCGCTCTTGCCGGCGTACTCCTGCATCTTTGTCGGCTGAGCCTCGCGCAGTTTGAGAAGATAAACCCCTTCGTCGTTGGTGTAGAAAAGCTCGGTGCCGTGCGCGCCACACGCGCTCGGCCAGCTTCGTCCCACGTACTCGACCAGGGTGTTACCTTCGCCGCACCAAGTCCCAAGTTGGTCGGCCTTCTCGGGTCTGGCGGCCCAGGGCAGATCGCCGAGATTCAATCCGGTAATGCCGGTGCCTGCTGCTATAAGGAGTGCTTCTTCGAGTTCATCGAGCGGTTCGGGAGGATTAGGGGATTTGAATTTGTTCGGCCCCTCCGTGATTTCCATTCCCAAGCCGAAGCGGCGCGATCGGCGATTCATGATCGCGTCAAACAAGGAATAGTTCCACGCCTCTTCTACCTGCTCGAGTTCTGAAATTTTTTCCGTATCGCTATTGCTGCTCATGCTTGAAGTCTCCCGCCAGAGATTTGGATTTTTCTGCCCCGAGAAAAAACGCGCGCTAATCGACGACGCAATTCAGATGCCTCTTGCTCGAAAGTGAATCACGTCCGATTTTTCGCAATTTTCGAGATTTTCGTAGCAATCTTGAGATGAAGCGTCATTGGATTAGAGCCAAGCCTGTGAACCCAAACGATGCATGGCTGCTTCGGACGGACACAGCTCAGCGCTTATCTCCATCGATCGCGGCCGTGCTCTTGGCCTCGAGCGCCTTTATCCGACCACGATCCTCCTCGACGACACTCAGTATGTGACGGAAGGCGAACAAGGCGGCGAAATCGAGCACTTTCGCGCTGATCTTCATCGATTGGAGCATCATACGAAGCTCCTCGGCGTTGAGCATCGTCTTGGCCGACCACACTCCCATCTTTCCAATCATTATCAACTCGCCGTTCTCAACCGTAACCTCTTCGATGGTCATGTTGAAATTTCCGGCGCGCGACGAAATCCGCATGCTAATCTACCTCCGTTCACCCGTATCTGTAGCTAACGCCAAATCCTCCGGTCGGATAGGTCCACGAGATGTTGCGCGAAGGGCAGATAATGCGGCAGGTGCCGCATTCGATGCAGTTGCTCCAATAAATCGTGGTCCGCTTGTTTTCTTCGACCTTGTAGTTCCCGACCGGACAGGCCGTCGTGCAGGGCTTTTCGACACACCGCACGCAGACCTCCTGGTCGATTATTTTCAGGTGTGGCTTTCCTTCGTTGACCTTGAACGCCAGAGTCGCGAGCTTGTCGTCACGATTGAGCAGTTCGGGCGCGCCCAGGTAGTCTTCGATTCCGAGCGTCATTGCGTCCGTGCGCGGGTCGTTCTTCGTCATCGGTCAACTCGTGGGTACGGCCAGTCGAAGCAGGCGCTCAGAGTCTGCGAAAAAAAGCTGCCTCTCGATTCCTAAAGCCGTCATTCCGAGCGCAGGCTGCCGAAGCGAGGAATCCCGGCCTTTGAGAAATCTGCAATTAACAAGGTTTTGGCTGAAGACCAGCGCCATTGGTCCGGGATTCCTCACTACGAAGACTCCGTTCGGAATGACGGAGACCAATTTTCCCCAGCCTCTCAAGATGACGTCCAAAGTGACCCCAAATTTCTTCACAAACTCTCAGAGCACCGCCGCCTTTGCCGCGTCAAGCAGATCCATTCCAAAGCTCATCAGTCCAAGCTCCGCGAGCACATGATCGACGACCGCCAACTCGAGCTTGCGCTTCGGTACTTGCATCGCGCCTTCGGCCGGCTCGACCGAGAACAGCTTGCGCGCCATCGCCGCGAATTCGTATGGATACTTGTTGAAAAATTGCGGATGAGTTTCGGTCAATCGGGTCAGGCTCTGATAGCGCTCGTAGTCCTGCCATACGAAGCTGTCGCGCATGCGCGCGATGTAGGGTTTGAGCGCATTGGCCGAATAGTCCCCCGCCTTGTGGGCTTCGAGGATGGTCTCGGCCGCGAGCACTCCCGAAGCCATCGCCATGTTGGTGCCTTCGTGGAACAGGGGATTCGCGTTGACCACTCCCGCCGCGCCGCCGACCACTAGGATTCCATCGCTGACGAGGTAGGGCAGATCCTGAGGCGTCATCTCGGGGATCAGATGTGCGGAATATTCCTCGGGTTTGGTCCCCCGAAGCATCCGGCGAACCGCGGGATGCATTTTGAACTCGTTGAGCAGTTCGTCGGGTTGCGCCCCCATTTGCTTGAGCGACGCCAGCGGAATCCCGATTCCGACGGACAACGTGTCGCGATTGGTGTAAAGGAATCCCGCACCCACCGAACCTCTTACCGCCGCGCCACCGATGTATTCGTAAGCCGCGCCTTCGTCGCCCTCGAGCGCGAAGCGATCCTGAATCACATCCGCGGGCAGCGATACGATCTCTTTGACGCCGAGAATCACAGAGAGCGGAAGTTCGCCCCGCAGCCCGGCTGATTGAGCAATCAGCGAGTTGGCGCCGTCCGCCGCGATCACCACATTCGCCTCTACGTCGCCTCCCTCACGCCGGACGCGCACTCCCGTCACACATCCTTCGCGCATCAGGACCTCATCGACCACGGTTTGCGTAACCAGCACCGCGCCGGCATCTTCAGCCTTCTTCGCCAGATATCGGTCGAAAACCGCGCGCAAGGCCGTGAACGAGTGGTTGTAATACGGTGGGTCGAAGCCAAGAAATTTGAACGAGAGCGCAAGCTCGTCGTCCTTCGAGAGCATCGAGAACCGCTTCTCGACGACATGCCTTTCGACACAATTTTGTTCGAGAAAATCCGGGAAGAAACTGCTGAGGACTGTCGTATAGAGGACCCCGCCGAACATCGCCTTTGAACCGGGATAGTCACCGCGTTCAAAGACGATGACGTCCAGCCCGCCCTTTGCGAGGATATAGGCGGCCATGGACGCCCCCGGACCCGCACCTACGATCGCTACGTCGAATCGCTCTGCCATCTTCAACTCGCGGAGATAAGTCGGCAGTGCGAGCATCAACTATGCCACGTCGAACGCCTCGGAAGCCTCTCGACGACCGCGCACTCTAGCCGAAGGTTTTGATTCGAAGGAAACTGCTCGTTCAGGCAAACCTCAAAACCCACGCACCGAGAACTGGCTCCTTTCGCACCATTCTGACTCCGATCGGTCTAAATCGAGTCTGCGATCCCGATGGTACAAGCAGAGCATTTCGCTGTTTGCGGCTCGCGTATTCAATTGCGCTGCGCGGAAGAAACCGGCGACGATTCGTCGTTCTCCCAAGTGCAGGTTTCGAGGACCGGTGGTCAGCGACGCAGGAGGTTGCGGGCAATGACCCATCGATGCACCTCGGTGGGGCCTTCGTAGATGCGCATGTTGCGGACCTGGCTGGCCATCAGTTGCAGCGGCATCTCCTTCGTCATGCCCATCGCGCCGAACATCTGCATCGCATGATCGAGAATCTCCCAGGCCATCTCGGTGCCGAAAGCCTTGATCATCGAAACTTCGCTTCGCGCGTCGCGCCCCTGATCGATCTTCCACCCCGCGTCGTATGTCATGAGACGGCAGGCATGAATCCGTGTCGCCGCGTCTGCTATCCACCATTGAATCGCTTGACGCTCGGAGAGCGGCGCGCCGAAAGTTCGGCGCTGCGGCGCATATTCACACATCATGTCCATCGCACGCTGCGAAATCCCGACGCACCACGACGCCATCTGGACGCGGCGCGTCGAAAGCCGCAGTTGCATCGGAACGAATCCCTGGCCCTGCTTGCCGAGAAGGTTCTCCGCCGGCACGCGACAATCCTCGAGCGCGATTTCGTAGGTGAACGCGCCGCCGATCATCGGGATGCGGCGCACCACGTTGAAACCGGGCGTGCCTTTGTCGACCAGAAACGCAGAAATCCCTCCGCGTCCGCCCTCGGCGCGATCGGTCACTGCCATGAGAATTGTAAAGTCGGCTTCTGCCGCGCGGCTCACCCAGATCTTGCGCCCGTTGATCACCCAGTTATCGCCATCCTTGACCGCGCGCGTGATCATCGCGGCCGGGTCGGCTCCCGCTCCCGGTTCAGAAATTCCGATGGCGGAGATAGTTTCGCCGCGAATGTACGGCGCGAGGTATTTGGCGCGCTGAGATTCGTTGACGGTCGCCATCATCATTCGCAGGTTCGGCGAATCGGGCGGAAGTACGTAGGGCGTAACCGTCCGACCGATTTCCTCGTCGACGCCGATCATCGCCACTACCGGCAAATCCGAACCGCCGATATCGCTCGGCGCATCGAGTCCCCACAGCCCCAGCTCCCGCGATTTTGCATCGAGCGGCTCGCGTTCTTCGCGCGTCAGAGTGGCGCCCTGTCCCTGCGCCTCGCGCGCCAGCACGACAGGCTCAAGCGGGATCAATTCGTCGAGCACGAACCGCGCGACCAGGTCTTTGAGCATCCGATGCTCTTCACTCAATGCGAATTCCATCTCAAGTCCTCTTTTCAGTTCACGCCGGATCGAGTTGGGGCGCACACCCCTGGCCGTCGATCGCTCCATCGCACTGCCTGCTCCAGATGAGAGCCGAGGCGCAAAAGCAAATCCTCGCGACCGAATGCCGCAACGAACTGGACGCCGACCGGCAAGCCCTGCGGCGTCAAGTGAAGCGGCAGTGAGATCGCAGGCTGTCCGGTCACGTTGAATGGGCTGGTGAACGAGACAAAGGTGCCAGATCTCACGAATCCTTTCAGCGGTTCTCGAGGGTCCGGCACGAGCTCTCCGAGCGGTGGAGGCGGCTCCGGGAGCGTGGGAGTCACCAACAGGTCGAAGCCTCCCTCCCACCACGCGGCAAGTTTTCGGGAGTAGCGATGATTCGCTTCGACCGCCGCGAGGTACTCGGTGCCGCTGACCTTCCAGCCCAACTCGGTCATAACCCAGTTGTCAGAGTTCATATCTCCCGGCCCGATCTTTCTGCCGATCGCGGCGGAGAATTGGTCGACCAATCGCGCCTGGGAGGTCGTGATGACGGGGATGCCTGTGGATCGTTCCGGGTCTTCGAACGCTGCGGGATGAGCGAACTCGACATGATGGCCCATCGATTCGAGGATGCGTCCGGCAGATTCGACGGCGGTGACGCACTCGGGATGGACGTTGACGCTGCTTAGTCGGGTCAGGAGGCCGATGCGCAACGGACGGCACGGAGCGCCGACTTCTTCGCGATACGGGCGTAGTGGTGGCGCTGCAACGTAGGGATCGCCGGGCATCGCGCCTGCAACCACATCGAGCAGCGCGGCGGCGTCGCGGATGGTGCGCGTGACCGCAAAGTCTATAACCATGCCTTGCCAGAACTCGCCGAAGTCAGGCCCCATCGAGACCCGCCCGCGCGTCGGTTTGAGTCCGACGAGTCCGCATTCGCTCGACGGGATGCGAATCGAGCCGCCGCCGTCGTTGGCGTGCGCCGCCGCGACCATCCGCGATGCGACCGCGGCGGCAGATCCGCCGCTCGATCCGCCGCTGGAACGCGTGATGTCCCACGGATTGCGCGTAGGACCGTAAGAGTCGGGCTCCGTCGTCGTCCACGCTCCAAGTTCGGGCACGTTTGTTCGCCCCACTATGACGAAGCCCGCGTTGAGGAGCTTCTCGACCACGTACGATGTGCTCGGCGCGCGATGGCCGGCGTCACGCAGAAAGCGCGTTCCCCAGTAGATCGGATCGCCCTTGAGGCTGCCGCATCCGAAATCCTTGAGCAGAAACGGGACGCCGCGAAACGGACCGTCCGGAAGTTTTGCCGATGCCTGCGCGCGGGCGCGCTCGAAATGCTGATGAATGATTGCGTTGAGTTTCGGGTTTAGCCGCTCGATCTTTTTGATCGCATCATCGACCAGTTCGAGCGGCGAGACCTCGCCGCGTCGAACGAGATCGGCTTGTCCGGTTGCATCGAGAGCACTGATTTCGTCTGCAAGGGCCATAGTTCACCTGGGCGGATTCGATCGCGAACCCTTTGTTATCGATTGCGCAAACAGACGCGCAATCTAGCACCGCTGGGTTCTTGTACGAAGTCCGCGTGATCGCGACTTGGAAGACGACCGCGTTTTGGCGTAGCGTGCAATCTCAGCCGCGCGCAATCGAATACAAAACAAACCGCGAGGAGAAGCTGGAAGATGTCCAAATCGGAACGCTACGAAAAAGGCGCAGCCAAAATGAAGGAACTGTTCGGAGTCGAGCCGCGACCGGGGATGATGCAGGCGGACTTCCAGAACATCACTGTCGAGCACCTCTTCGGGGAAATCTGGACGCGTCCCAATCTGACGATAAGGGAACGCTCGATGATCACGATGGCCACGCTGACGGCGCTGGGCCGCGATCCGGAACTAAAGACCCATGTGCGCGGCGCGCTGAATCTTGGAATCCCCCGCGAGACAATCAACGAGATCATGATCCATCAGGCGCATTACGCTGGATGGCCGGCGGGAGTGAACGGATTGCGCCTCGCACGCGAAGTTTTCGACGAAGTTGACGGCAAAAAAAGCTGACAATTCTCGACGCAAAGATCAGTTCATCAGGAGAAACGAAGATGACTGCGACAAATGTCGATACGGGCACAGACGATCTTCTCGCGAGCTTGGATGAAAACGTCCTGACCCTGACAATGAATCGACCTGATGCGCGCAATGCGATGTCGGGCGCAATGACTTCGGCGCTCGCCGAGCAACTCGCCAAGGCGGAGCTTGATCCTGCCGTAAAATGCATCGTTCTAACTGGCGCAGGCAAAGGATTTTGCGCGGGTGGCGACGTCAAGGGGATGGCGGCGCGCGGAGACGGGACGGTGGGCGACAACACGATCGACGCCGCGATCCATCGGCAGCGCGTCAATCAACGCGCGACTTCGGGAAAGTTGTTCAAGATGCCGAAGCCTACAATCGCGTCGCTGCCGGGAGCGGCGGCCGGCGCCGGACTCTCGCTCGCCCTCGCATGCGACCTGCGCATCATGGCGAACACGGCCGTGATGACGACAGCGTTTGCTCGCGTCGGATTCTCGGGCGATTACGGCGGCACGTATTTTCTCACCCAGCTGGTAGGGTCAGCCAAAGCGCGTGAGCTTTACTACCTTTCAGATCGCGTGACCGCAGATGAGGCGCTTCGGCTGGGGCTCACGAACTGGGTTTGTGCGCCCGAGGAGCTGGTGTCAAAGACGCGCGAAATCGCTCAGCGAATCGCGAAAGGTCCCACGGTGGCGTTCCGTTATATAAAAGAGAATTTGAATCGCGCGATGGCCGGCGACGTCGATGATTGCCTCGACCTCGAGGCGACGCATCATGTGCATTGCGGCCAGACCGAGGACCATCGCGAAGCCGCCAAGGCCTTCGTCGAAAAACGCGAGCCCGTTTTCAAAGGACGCTAGTGTTTTGAGTTAGAGATTCGTCGTACAAGTCGAGCTGCTTCGCCCACAAAAGTCGAGCTTTGTGCCTGTCATTCCCGCGCGTCTGCTTGTTTCACGCGGAGATTTAGTGTCGGGCAGCGCCGCTGCGAGCCCTAACTCCGTCTGGAAAAGGCGCGCGCGGAATCCCGGTACAGCGATTGTTGCTATTCCGGGACCCCTCGCGCGGCAGCCACGCGCGGGGGTGACAGAAGAAGCGACTATTCCCGGCGCTATTCGCATCCGAGTTTCACGCGCCCGCGAGCAGCGATGGCGGGCGTTTTTTCACCCAGGCGGTCGCCTGATCGTATGCGTGCGCGAGCTGGAGGCATCCGAACTCGTCGTGATTGCGTCCGATAATCTGGATGCCCATCGGCAGGCCGCGCGAACTGAAGCCCGCCGGCGCTGCAAGGGCGGGACAACCTGACATCGTGACCGGAATCATCACTTCCATCCATCGATGATAGGTATCCATCGCGCGGCCGTTGATCTCCTTCGGCCAGTGCGTTGACGCATCGAATGGAAAGACCTGTCCCGCAGGCAGGACGAAGAAGTCGTATTTCTCGAAAAGCTCGCGCACTGCCTGATACCATTGCGTGCGAACCGCGGAAGCGTCCGCGATGTCGCTCGCGCTGATTTTGAGCGAGCTTTCAACTTCCCATCGAGCCTCGGGCTTGAGTAAGGCGCGCCGCGCCGGATCGCTGTACGGCGCTTTCAGCAGGGCCGCGACCTGCCACGCGCGAATTTTCAGCCAGGTCCGCCATACCTTCTCGACTGGATATGAAGGCACGGCCTCTTCAACTGCGCATCCGAGATCCTCGAATACGCGCAAAGCCTTCTCGCATAGGTCGAGCACGCCCGGCTCAAACGGAAGATAGCCGCCAAAGTCGCGTCCCCATGCGATGCGCACGCCTTTCAGGCTGCGCTCAAGCGGCGTCCTGAATTTCGCGGGATCCTCTCGAATCGAAAGCGGGACGCGAGGGTCATAGCCTGAGATGACCGACAACATCATTGCGAGATCGCGCACAGTCCGCGCGATCGGTCCGTGCACCGACAACGACGGCATAAAGACTTCGCGCCAATCGGCGGGAACGCGTCCGAACGACGTTCGAAATCCGAAGACGTTGTTGAATGCGCCCGGATTTCTTAGTGAACCGCCGTGATCGCCGCCGTCTGCGACCGGCAGCATCCGAAGCGCAACCGCAACAGCCGCGCCGCCACTGCTTCCGCCGCAGGTTTTGGTTTGATCGTAAGGATTCAGCGTCGTGCCGAAGACCGGATTGTAGGTTTGCGAGCCGAGGCCGAATTCGGGGACGTTGGTCTTGCCGATGATAATCGCGCCGGCAGCCTTGATGCGTTCGACGATTATCGAGTCGGTGTGCGGAACGAAATCTTTGAACAGCGGCGAGCCGAGCGTCGTGCGGATACCTGCCGTCGGCTCCAAGTCCTTGATGGCATGCGGAAAGCCGTGCATCCAGCCGAGATGCTGCCCGCGTCGGAGCTGAGCATCCCGCTCGCCGGCTTGGGCGAGCAATGTTTCGCGATCCCTCATCGACACGACCGCGTTGACGCGGGGGTTTAGTCGCTCGATCTGATCGAGGAACGCATTCATCACTTCGACGCACGAGATTCGCCGCGCCTTGATTTCATCAGCGAGCGCAACCGCGTCAAGCATCACGATTTCGTTTCGCGGCATCTTCGAGACCTACAAAAGGGTGGCAACCGGGTTAGTCACGAATGGTCCGTCGATCGAGCTCGACGCTTTCAAACCATCGCACGATTTCGTTCGTCATCCGGCTTACGCGCTCGGGTTGCTCGGCGGCAAGGTCGCGCGTCTCGAAAGGATCAGAAAGAATGTCAAACAACTGCGCGGCAGGTGTCGGCGGCCTGATCCGTGCGGGCTCAGGAGCCCTCAAGATGTCGGAGTACTTGTCAGGGTTGTATTTGGAGTTGATATCAATCGCGAGGTCTTCCGACGAGACCATCATCAGTTCTTTGATCGCAGGCCGCACCATCTTCCATCGACCGTCGCGCATCGCGGCGTTGCACTCGCCGTCGGGAGTATAGCGATTCCATTGCCAGAAGCGCTGCTCGGGAACCTTGCCGCGCTCGCCCTTGAGGATCGGCAGCACATTTTCGCCGTCAAGCCTGAGGTCCGGCGCGATCGAGCGCACGTCGAGGCGAGCCGCCGCAAGGATCGTCGGCAGCCAATCGGTGAAGTGAATCACGTCGTCGATGCGTCTGCCTCCGCCGTCGATTCCCGCAGGCCATCGCATCACCATCGGCAGTCTGATTCCGCCCTCGTAGACCAGAGTTTTCGCGCCGGCGAATCCGCAGTTGAAACGATCCGAACACATATCGCCCTGCCCGCCAAATTGCGGACCATTGTCGCTGGTGAACATCACCAGGGTGTTGTCGGCGAGTCCCGTCCGATCGAGTTCCTCGAGCACGGCTGCGATGCCGCGATCCATCGAGCGAATCATCGCGTAGATCTGGCTGACCGCGAAAGTGAATTTGTCGAGGTTTTGAAACCGCGCAAAGTCGGCTTCCGGCGATTCGAACGGGAAATGCGGCGCGTTGTACGCAATGTAGAGAAAGAATCTTTCGCGGCGATGGCGTCGGATGAACTCCAGCGCCTCGCCGGTAAACACGTCGGTCAGATAGCGTCCATCGGCGCGGCTCTGGGAGCCGTTGCGATCCATCCGCCAGTTGAAGTACGGCTGCCATCCGCCGGAGAAGCCGGCGAATTCGTCGAAGCCGCGCCGATTCGGATGATAGCGCGGGTCGTAGGCTCCGTTATGCCATTTGCCGACGAGTCCGGTTGCGTAGCCTGCGCGCCGGATAAGGTCGGCGACAGTCAGCTCGCGCAGCGCGAGGCGATCAAGGCCGCGGGTCTCGAGCGTGTCGGTCACTCCCGTGCGATGCGGATAGCGTCCGGTGAGAAGCGACGCTCGCGCCGGCGCACATACCGGAGAGGCCGAGTAATGCTGCGTCAGACACAAATCGTCGCGCACCATCTGGTCGAGCGTCGGTGTCTCGGACAATCCGTTGTTGAAGCATCCGAAGTCGCCGTATCCCATGTCGTCGGCGACGATAAGAACTATGTTGGGCCGGTCGCTCACTCTTCATCGATACACCGACGCCTGCGCGTTTGCACGGGCAGCGACGTAGGAGAGGGAAGTCGAAAGAAGTGCAACCAGGAGCCGCGCGACGCTCCCGCTAGACAGCCGTCAGCGCGCCGCCACGAGCGCCGACCTTGTCGAGTCGCTGACGCGCAAGGAGCGCAGCGCCCAGAGCCGCCGAGTACTGAGCGAGACCGTCCTCAGGCACGTTGACCGACTTGCCGAGGCGCTTGCGGAGCACGTCGCCCATCGTAGCAAACCGGAGGATACCGCCGACAAGGGTGAATTCCGGCTCCATCTTGACGCGCTTCATCAGCTGCAGCGCGCGATCCGCCAGCGATACAATCGCGCCCTGCATGATGTCGGCGGGAGTCTGTCCCTCGGAAATATGGTTGATAACTTCGGATTCGGCGAACACCGCGCACACGCTGGATATCGTGACGGGAGTCGTTGATGTCGAGGTAAGCGCGCCTATTTGCTCCGTCCCGTAACCCATGTAGCGCGCGGTCTTTTCGAGAAACGCTCCGGTGCCTGCCGCGCACTTATCGTTGACACGAAACGACCACACCTTGCCGCGATCGTCGAGACGGCTCGCCTTCATCGTCTGTCCGCCGACGTCGAGTACGGTTCGCGTCGCAGGAAAAAAATATCGTGCGCCGCGCGCCTGCGCCGTGATGTCCGTGACTTGGACGTCGCGAAACGGCACCTGATAGCGTCCGAATCCGGTGCTCGCGACGTATGCGACGTCGCTTTCAGTAAGCCCGCATTGCGCGAGCGCGTTTTGATACACGCTCTTCGCAGCCTCTGCGAGGCGAAAACCCGTGTTGATCATCGCTCTCGCGACGATCCTACCATCTCCGAGAATCACGGCCTTGCTGTAGGTCGAACCGATATCGATTCCCGCGGTGAAGTTCATGCGCGCGATCCTCCTTGGGCAACGGGATGGTGACTCGCTTCGATATGGTCGAGCGCGAATAGCGCCGCGCCCATCGCGCCCATGAAGTGCGAATCCGGACTCACGTTTAGTCGTGTCGAGAGCATCTTGTTCAGCACTTCCACGACCGCAACGTTCTTGGTCACGCCGCCGGTGAAGCTTATCTGC
>Ga0335069_10004388_pt1 | contig 20954 bp, 19 predicted proteins | sample Lox_Sample_11_FD_206714 | JGI IMG/M metagenome (GOLD analysis project Ga0335069, IMG submission 206714) | Soil microbial communities from Loxahatchee National Wildlife Refuge, Florida, United States - Lox_Sample_1.1 | ecosystem: Environmental > Terrestrial > Soil > Wetlands | place: USA...
ACCAACCTGCAAATGGAGCACGTCAGCGGTATGAACCGCTGGGGGCAGGTGATCGGCACCTACGGGGGTGGTTTGTCCGGCGGCACGCACGCCGTGCTGTGGACGCCTCCTTCCGCTAACGACGGCTCCGGCAACGCCATTGACGGTGTCGGCCACCTCTTTGTGATCGAGTCGTCTCCGGGCCTGCCTGCCGGTACCGCCGATACGGGACCCACGGGCCTCAACGACCGCGGCCAGGTGGCGGGCTGGGCTTTCACCCCCGGGCACGGCGACGGCAATCAGAATCAGTCCTGGATGTGGAAGCCGAAGACTCTGAACAGCCTGAAGGGCGTCCTTCACGGAACCGCGGGCAAGGCGGTGGCGTTCGACCTCCTCTTGATTCCCCCCTTCGGATCTGCCGCTGAATACAACCAGAACCTGAACAACAAGGGCATGATCCTCGCCAGCGGGATCAGCTATCGCCCGCTCCTCTGGACACCCGCCACGCCGAATGGCACGACCGGAACCTGGACCTATGATTCCAACCACGCCGCTCCGCCTACGGCATTCAATGACGCCGGACAAATTGGCGGCTACAGTTGCGAAAGTTCGGTGTGGAACGGCCCCTACTTCCACACCGGCGCGTTTCCTCCGCTGCTCGATAGCGATGTTCTCTCGTCGCCGTTGTGGATTCCACCGACTGCCCAGGAGTGCGTTGGCAACGTCGGGGCTGTGAATGCCAACGGAGACCTCGCCATCACCGCAGTGAGTATCTCCGGCGGCATCCATACTTATCTCTACAAGAACGGCGCGGTGACTGATCTCAGTCCCAGCATCCAAAACGGCGCAACTGCCGGAGCCTCCGGGATCAACATCTACGATCAGGTGGTTGGCCACATGGATTTGGATACGACTCGCGCCGTCCTCTTTCAGAACGGACAAGCGCTCGACCTCAATGCGCTGAACGATTCCAGCGGCGGCCTACTCCTGAAGTTCGCGATCTCGATCAACGACGCAGGCCAGATCCTCGCCTCGGGCGTCTATCCCGGAGGAACCGGAGCGTCAATCCTGCTCGCGCCCAACGCGCTCGTGACCAACAAAGTCAAGCTCACACCTGGAAGGCTGCAACACAACGGTTCGGACTACACCCAAACAATTACGGTGACGAACAAAGGAACCACGACTATTCCCGGCCCGATCTCAGTCGCGCTCGACGGTCTGGATTCTGCCGTCACGCTGACCAACGCTTCCGGAACCACCGCTTACTCCGGCCCCGGCAGCGTCTACGCCAATGTCAGCAGTTCGGATCTGGCGGCGGGAGCAACGACCTCATCCTTCACGCTGACCTTCTCGAATCCATCGCACGTGCCGATCAAGTACAAGGGTCGGGTGCTGGGAACAACCGCTCCGCGCTAGGCGCCGCGAAACACAACTCCGGGCGGGCACAGCGCCGCACCTGTGTCCGCCTCCCGCTGCGGTACACTACCCCGGAATGATTGCTCATCTCCGCGGGGCGCTGCTGGCCAAGCATCCCAATCAGGCGATTGTCGAGACGCACGGCGTTGGCTATGACGTCACCATCACTGTCCCCACGTTTTCCGAAATGCCGCCATTGGGCAGCGAAGTCGCGCTCCACGTTTATACCCACGTCCGCGAGGACGCACTCAGCCTTTATGGTTTCCTCCGGCTGGCCGAAAAACGACTCTTCGAAAAACTCATCACTGTGAGCGGCATCGGCCCCAAGCTGGCCATCACAATATTGAGCGGCATGCCCGCTGACGAGGTGATTGCGGCCATCCGTGGCGGAGACGTTGCGCGACTCACGCGTATCCCCGGAATCGGGAAAAAAACTGCCGAGCGCATGGTGCTGGAGTTGCGCGACAAGCTGCCCGCCCCGGCAGGCGCCGCGGAACCCGAAAAACCACAGACAACTCCGGTGGAAGAAGATGTGATTTCCGCGCTTGTTAATCTTGGCTATCAGCGCGCGGCGGCAGAAAAGACGCTGTCAACCGCCCGAAGCCGCGACAGCGGAGCGAAGAGTTTCGACTCATTGTTCCGCGAGGCCCTCGGTTCTCTCTCGAAGTAAGGAGGCGCAAGTGCGCAGGCGGTTCTCGATTGTCTTCGTTGTGTTGCTCGTCTTGGCGGCGATCTTCGCAGGGATCCCGCGATTGGTTGACGAAGAAGAGAACAAGACGCTTGCCAAGCCCCCTTATCCGGCTTCCCCGCGCGCCCTCAGCCTGCAAAAGGATTTGACCGTCGTCGATCTTCACGCCGACTCCCTGCTTTGGGGCCGCGACCTGCTCGAACGCAGCAGCCGCGGCCACATCGATATCCCGCGCCTCGCCGACGGCAACGTGGCCCTGCAGGTTTTCTCGCTGCCCACGAGGAGTCCCCATGGCCTCAACATCCAGAGTAACGAAGACAAGAACGACGATATCTTCTGGCTCGCCGTCGTAGGGCTCTGGCCCCCCGCAACCTGGAACAGCCTGACGGAGCGCGCACTTTATCAAGCCCGGCGCCTGCACAAGTTCGCGGACGGCTCCCATGGCAACTTTGTCCTGATCGAGAACGCCGGCGACTTTTCCCGCTACCTTGACCGCCGTCGGCAAAACCCGCACTTGACGGCCGGGCTGCTGTCGATTGAAGGCGCCCATGCGCTCGACGGCAAGCTTGAAAACCTCGACGTGCTCTACAAAGCCGGCTATCGCATGATTTCACCCAGTCATTTCTTCGATAACGACATCGGCGGCTCCTCGGCGGGCGTCCACAAGATTGGCCTGACAGAAAAGGGCCGCGCGTGGGTGAAGCAAATGGAAGCGCGGCATATGATCGTCGACCTGGCGCACGCTTCGCCGCAGACAATCACGGATGTGCTCGCGATCGCGACGCGCCCGGTCGTTGTCTCCCACACGGGCGTGAAGGGAACCTGCGACAACAACCGCAATCTCACCGACGATCAGATTCGCGCCATCGCCGCCAAAGGCGGCCTCATCGGCATCGGCTACTGGGACACAGCCACGTGCGGCAATGACGCGCGCGCCATCGTCCGCGCCATGCGCTATGTCTCGGACCGCGTCGGCGTCGAGCATGTCGCCCTGGGATCCGACTTCGACGGCGCGGTGACCACTCCCTTCGACACAACCGGCCTCGCCGTAATCACCGATGCCCTGCTCGAAGCGGGCTACTCGGAATCAGATATCGGAAAGGTTATGGGTGAGAATGCGGTGAAGTTTCTGGAAGCGAACTTGCCGTGATCGTCCGCCGGCTTAGTTGCCGACGAACCTGAGGTAGAGATCGCGGTCAAGCCGGCAGGCTTCTGCCATCTGTTTGACGCGGGTCCAAGCTTCCATCTGCGACTCGTCGCGCACACGTTCCCGCGCTTGATCCCACTCGGCGAGGAAGGCTTCCATCTGCATGTGGTTGAAGACGGTCTTGCCGAACGGATCAACGCCCTTGAGCAAAACATAACCGGCATCCGAAGCTCCGGGAAGGACTCCGTTCAAAATGACCCACTCGCTCCGTTCGCCTAGATCGTCTTCGAGCTTTACCACCAACGACATCGCCAGTCCTCGTCCAAGGGTCCTGGCCGCAATGTAACAGCCCCGGAGCGAGTTTCCAAGATGGCTGGCATATCCAAGGTAACAACTGGGATCATCCTGCGGCTCGGGCCCTCCGACGGACGCTTACGCCTCTCCCATCCGCGCCCCATGCTGGAAGTGATATTGCAATATCTTTGCCGCCAGCGCGGGATTGCTGCCGGCGCCCGCCGCCCCGGACGCCCGCACGATTTCCCCGCGGCACATCACTTCGGTCTCGGGAAGTCCGGCGATTTCCGGAGGCAGCACCAGACTGATCTCCAATTGCGCATTCGGCTGCAGCGCTTCCTGCGCGCGGAACAGCAGCCCGGATCGGCTGATATTTTCCGTCGTTCCAGGACGCCAGCCCTTTTCGCCCAGCAGTCGATAGCGCAGCGGCAGGTGTAAGTTGAAACGCCGCGCCCGGAATGGAGCAATCTTTTTGGTCGTTCCCGTCTCCATGCCCGTCATTCGCGCCATAGCCGCCTCCTTCGGGATCGGTTCCGAATCCAATACTTCACGCACTCGGTCCTTCAGCGTCGGCAGGCTGAAAGGTTTCTGCAGGAGATTGATGCCCGCATCCAGCAACCCGTTGTGCCCGACCGCATTCTCGGCGTAACCCGACATGTAGAGCACGCGCATGTTTGGCCGTTGCCCTTCGATCTGCGCCGCGAGTTCGCGTCCGTTCATCCCCGGCATCACAACATCGGTGAGTAGCAGATCGATGGTCCCCTGATGCCCGTTCGTAATCTGCAGCGCCGCCGCGCCATCTTCAGCTTCAAAGATTCTGTAGCCCTGCGTTTCCAGATACTGCCGCGCCAATCGGCGCAAATTGCTTTCGTCCTCCACCAGGAGAATGGTTTCCTGCCCGCGTTCGCGGGCCGGCAAGCCGGGAGAGTCCTGAGCTGCGACGGAACTATCGGCGCCATCGACGCGGGGAAAATAGGCGCGGAAAGAGGTCCCGCGCTGCGGTTGGCTGTCGACAAAGATGTAGGCTCCACTCTGTTTCACGATGCCGTACACAGTCGAGAGCCCAAGCCCCGTGCCCTTCGTGCCTTTGGTGGTGAAGAACGGCTCGAATATGCGGGACTGCGTTTCGCTGTCCATGCCAACGCCCGTGTCGCTGATCGAAAGCATTACATAATCGCCCGGCAGCAGCGGCGCATGGGTGCGGGCAAAGTGCTCGTCGAGCGCTACGTTTGCCGTTTCGATGGTTAGTTTCCCTCCCTCCGGCATCGCATCCCGCGCATTGACGGCCAGGTTCATGATGACCTGATCGATCTGACCGGGATCGGCTCGCACCGCTCCCAAGGCCGGGCCCGGCACCATCACCAAATCGATGTCCTCACCGATCATGCGCGTCAGCATCTTCAAATTCTCGGTGACCACTTCATTCAGGTCGAGCACCTTCGGCGCCAGCATCTGCTTGCGGCTGAACGCAAGCAACTGGCGCGTGAGCGACGTGGCGCGCTGCGTGGCATTGTTAATTTCCTGCGCGGGCCCGCGCAGCCGAGGATCGGGACCGAGCCGTTCCAGCAGAAACTCCGAATATCCGGAAATGACCATCAACAGATTGTTGAAGTCATGCGCAATGCCGCCGGCAAGGCGGCCGATTGCTTCCATCTTTTGTGCCTGCCGCAGCTGCAGTTCCAGAGTCCGCGTTTCCGTAATGTCCTCCATGTAGAGTTCGTAACTCTTTCCTTCTTTGCCGTTGGGGATGATCCTGCCGGAAATGCGGGCGACCATCGATCCGCCATTCTTGCGCACGCACTCCACCGCCAGATTGGTAAATTCCTTGCGGGCGTGAAAATAGTCGGCGGTCTGAAACCACTGCTGCGCGTCGGCATACAGGCTGCCCAAGTGCCGCCCCAGGAGTTCCGCCGAGGTGTCATAGCCAAACATGGCCACCAGCGCTGGATTCGCTTCCTGCACAATGCCGAGCGCATTGCATCGGCAGATGCCGTACGGCGCGTTCATGACCAGCGAGCGGAAATTGCTTTCCGAGCGCCACAGGCTCTCCTGCGTGGCCCGCAATGCGCCGTTGAACCAGCAGATGAGCAGCGCCACCGCGAAGAACAGCACCAGGTGCGCAATCGAGCGGCGATATTCGGCGTGAGTGTGTTCCCCGGCAATCGCGTAGTAGGCGCTTACCGTCAGGGCAAATGAAGTCGCCGCCAGGCCCGGCTTCCAGCCGCCGTACCAGGCACTCACCATGACCGCGACGGCGAATACCACCAAACGGCTCTCGGCAAGATCGGAAAGGAATAGCGTGGGGATCAGCGCCAGGACGGTGCTGAGCAGCGCGACACCATAGCGCAGGATCGGCGCCCGCGAAGGCGCGACCTGCAGCGTGCGGATGAGGGGGAGTTTCATTCGCGTACCTGAAATGCTATGCGCCTCTCAAGCGCACGGCGAGTTACGTTTGTTCATCGCTTCGAGCCACGGCGCAGTGGCCAGAAGTACACCGGTGGGGTTCGCCGGAGACGAAAGTCGTAGGGGGGACATCCCTTGTCCAGAGCCTAATCCCAGCCGTCAATGAATGCAAAACTTAGTCGGGCAAATCTGAAAAAAGGGAACAAAGACTTGCAACATCGTTCCCAAACACTGAAACTAGCGGCGACGCGCCTTCACTTCCCATGAATATAGGTCTCTTCGGCGGCAGTTTCGACCCCATCCACAAAGGCCACATGGCTCTGGCTCGCGCCGCAGCCGAGAAACACGAACTCCACCAGATTTACTTTGTACCAGCGAACCTCCCTCCCCACAAACAAAAACATCCGGTCACGCCGTTTGTGCACCGCTATGCCATGGTGACGCTGGCTACCGAGGACGAAAAGCGATTCGTGCCTTCGTTACTGGAAGCACCTGCGGAACTCACGGGTGGCGCCGCGAAAGATTCCCCCAACTACTCCATTGACACCGTGCGCCGTGTGAAGGCGTCCCTCAAAAAAGCGGATCGGCTTTTCTTCCTGATGGGAATCGACGCCTTCCGCGATATCGCCAAATGGCGCGAAGCTCGAGCGCTGCTGGCCTCTTGCGATTTTGTGGTCGCCAGCCGCCCGGGGTACTCGTTGCGCGATATAGCCGCATCTCTTCCCGAAGGGTTGCGTCCGCCCGCTGCCATAACCAAGCCCTTTCATAAACAACCCGCCACTGGAGATCTTGTGCTGCCAGGCCTCACTCTGCACCTGCTGGAAGGAGTCCATCAAGACGTCTCGGCGACAGCCATCCGCGCCGCTGCCGCCCAGGGCAAGCCCCTCGCCCGCTGGGTCGATTCCCGCGTCGCCGACTACATTAAAAAAGCAGGAGTCTATCGTTCGACCGGGAAATGATAGCCGCGCCGCTCCTCGCGTAGAAAGCAGGCCGCGTTACAATCAAGGCTCAACCTATGAGCAAGGCCGATCTCAAGCGTCACGTCCACGAGGCAATTCTCGCCTGCGAAGACAAACGTGCCGAACAGATGACGATCCTCGAGTTGGAGCAGGGGTCCGGAGCGTTCACCGACTATTTCGTCATGTGTAGCGGCACCAATCCCCGCCAAATTCAGGCCATCGCCGACGCAGTCGAAGAGCGCCTGGAACAGAGCGGCATGTTCGTCACGAACAAGGAAGGCTACAAGCAGGCCGAATGGGTGCTGCTCGATTACGTGGATTTTGTCGTTCACATTTTTTCCGAGAAAGCGCGCTCGTTCTACGATCTCGAACGTCTGTGGAAGTCCGCGCGGCGCTTGGATCCAGCGGAGTTGCTGAGATCGAAACCGCGGCCAGCCAAGCCGAAGACCGGCACCGGAAAGGCACCGGCCAGGAGAGCTTCCCGGAAAAAGAGCGCCTGATGTCCGATTCCAAAACAGCCGCGTGGGGCTCTTCCTACCGCCTGGTAGCGGCGGAGAAATGGAAGGCAAAATCGGCCCTGATGGGCAGCTCCGTAACCGACTCCCTGGTCAAGTATTCCGGTGTCGTTCCGGGCATGCGTGTCCTCGACCTCGCCAGCGGCACCGGAGAACCTGCGATCTCTCTGGCTGAACGTGTAGGCCCGACAGGCATCGTGACGGCCGTGGATCAAAGCGCCGACCTGCTGGCCATCGCCACCGCGCGTGCTCAAAACCGAAACCTTGCCAATCTGACAACGCATCAGTGCGACGCACACCGCCTGCCTTTCGCCGACGGCCAGTTCGACCTCGCCACCTGCCGCTTCGGCGTGATGTTCTTCACCGACGCGACCGGCGCCTTACGCGAGTTGCGCCGCGTTCTCAAGCCCGGCGCTCGCGCCTGTTTCATCGCCTGGGGTCCGTTCGAGCAACCGTATTGGCAGTCGACGATGCAGATTGTGCACCGTCACGCCGGAGGCGCGCTGCTTCCGCCAGGTGGAGCCAACCCCTTCCGCTTCTCGGCAAGCGGCTCACTCTCTGCGATTCTGCGTGAGGCTGGATTTCAGAACACAGAAGAGGAATCTCGCGAGCTGCCCTGGGTCTGGCCGGGGAATGCGAACGAACTTTTCGAATACGCCTGCGCCGTCGGCGCGCCGTTCCGTCCGATGATCGAGCGCGTGCCTGAGGCACATTGGCCCGCGATCCACCAGGAAGCACGCCAAGCCATCGAGCGCTATCGCCGCGGCGACGAAATCCATTTTGCCGCCACCGTGATCTTCGCTTCGGGAAGAGCCTGACCACGTGAAACTCAAGATCGCATGGGTCGGCAAGACCAAAGAACCCGCAATTCAGGCTTTGACGGATGAATACCTGAAGCGAATTTCTCGCTACGCCGATGTCGAAGGCGCAGCGGTCAAAGACGAAACTGCAATTCTCTCGCTGGCCAGCGGTGCAAAACAAAAAGTGCGCCACACGTTGGTTTTGCTCGATTCCCGCGGAAGGCAGCTTTCCTCCGAGGAACTCGCCGCGCTGCTCGATCGCGAACAAGTCAAAGCCACACCGCTCCTCTTTGCCATCGGCGGCAGCGATGGGTTCACCGACCAGGTACGCAAGCAAGGCGCGTTTGTGCTTTCCCTCGGCAAGATGACCCTCCCGCACGAACTGGCCCGCGTCGTCTTGCTGGAGCAGATCTACCGGGCCTTCACTATTCTGGCCAACCACCCTTACCACGTCGGCCACTAAAGACGGTCAAGACGAAAACCTGTCGCCTTCTGAATCTCGGACTCTCTCTCGTGTCATCCTGAGCGAAGTGAGGTGAGCGCAGCGAGCCAAACGAGTCGAAGGACCCCTACGTGACCACTGCATTTTTTCCCCCGAAGCTTTCTGGATATGAAACGTCCATTAACCACTCAGTAATGGGGCACCGTCCGGTCAGCCCTCTTTCGTCCCGTATTGAGGCGAGTACCCCGTACACTTCCGGGAGCTATGCGGGCCGCGGCAGATCGGCTACTGTATGGATCACAGGCAAGTTTGAGAAGCCTGAATTGATCGGCGAGGCCCTCCCCTGATGAAGAATCCGTACGAAGTATTGCGCATGAAAGAGCAGGAACTGATTCGCGTCCGCAAGGAGATGGATGCCTTGCGAATCGCGGCAAAGTTGCTGGGCGCTGAAGACAAGCGCCCGGTCAATGGTGAAGCCCAGCCCCAGCTCACCAGAGTCGTTGAAATGCCCTAGCTGGGAACACGGAATTCCGGCTCCCAAAATTTTCCACTCCCCCTTTCCTCGCGGCGGACGGTTCGCACACCGTCCGCCTTGCCCTTTGCGCCCTCGATGGGGTTCGGGGACTGCGAAGCTCTCCACTGGCACCTACCGGCGGCCGCCGCGTACAATAATTAATTCGCCTTCCGAACTGACTCGCAATGTCGGATCTCCGCCGCGGTCTCATTATCGTGAATACTGGCCCCGGCAAAGGCAAAACCACCGCCGCCATGGGCACCGCCTTGCGCGCAGTGGGGCAGGGAATGCGCGTCCTGATGCTGCAGTTCCTCAAAGGCTCCTGGCACTATGGGGAACTCGACGCCGTGCAGGCTTTCGGCGATAAGTTTGTCATGAAGCAGATGGGCCGCGGCTTTGTAAAAGTCGGCGCCGAAAAGCCCGATCCGGAAGATGTCCGCATGGTGGAAGAAGCCTGGGCGGAGGCCGCGCAGGCGATTCAGTCGGGACAGTGGGACCTCGTAGTCCTTGACGAAATCAACTACGCAGTCAGCTACGGTATGCTGGACCCGGCCAAAGTGGTCGACGTCCTGAAGCGGCGGCCCGAGATGGTGCACGTCATCTTGACCGGACGCAACGCCCATCCGACAATTGTGGAATTGGCCGACACGGTGACGGAAATGCGCCAGGTCAAGCACGCCTATGAAAAAGGCGTCATGGCGCAGAGAGGAATCGAATACTAGTTCTCAGTTCCCAGTTCTCGGTTCTCAGTTGGCACGACTCGTTGCTCACCTCGGGCAAACTGAGAACTGACAGCTGAGAACTGGGAACTGATCTTATGACTTGGTTCAAACGACAATCCGGCCAGATTGACCAGGCAGGCGAAAAAAAAGTCCGCACCGAAGGCCTCTGGGTCAAGTGCGACAACTGCCGCCAGATCATCTGGAAGAAAGATCTGGAGGAGAACCTCAACGTCTGCCCCAAGTGTGACAAGCACTTCCGCATTGACGCCCGCACTCGTCTGGCACAGTTGCTCGATGACAATCAGTACGAGGTCTTCGACGGAAATCTCGCTTCCACCGATCCCCTGAAATTCGTCGACCTAAAACCATATTCTTCGCGCTTGAAGGCCGCCAAAGCCGATACCGGCCTGAAAGACGCCGTCATCAACGCCCGCGGCAAATTAGGCGGTCGCCCGGTGATCGTGAGTTCGATGGAGTATTCGTTCATCGGCGGTAGCATGGGGGCGGTTGTCGGCGAGGCCATCACCCGCGCCATCGAAAAGGCGACCGAAACGCGCACCCCGCTCATTATCATTTCCGCCTCGGGCGGCGCCCGCATGATGGAAGGCGCCATCAGCCTGATGCAACTTGCAAAAATCTCCTCCGCGCTTGCCCGTCTTGACGCCGCCAAAGTTCCTTACGTTTCCGTCTTGACGGACCCGACAACCGGCGGCGTGACGGCGTCGTTCGCTATGCTGGGAGACTTGAATATTGCCGAGCCCGGCGCGCTGATCGGATTCGCCGGTCCCCGCGTCATCGAGCAGACCATCCGCCAAAAGCTCCCGCCCGGCTTCCAGCGTTCTGAATTCCTGCTCGAACACGGAATGCTCGACGCCGTCGTTGCGCGCAAGGGATTGAAACCCTACATTGCGCGCGCGCTTGATTTCATGGCTGGTGCAGCAGCGTAGCCTCGTCGGTCGTTGGTCGTTCGGAATTCCCTGTTCGCGAAGCGGACTCCTTTCACCCCGCCGACAGAGCACTTCGATTCGAATAACCGACCTTCCAATGACAGCCCCTGAAACCTGGCACCTGCCCTTGATAACCTATTACTTACGGGTTCCGGGTCGCTAACGACCAGCGACCGACGACCAACGACCGGTGTCCTACGAAACCGCAGTCGCGCAGATGTTCGCGCTCGGCCATGAACTGACCCACGCGCCGTCGCACAAGTTCGACCTCGACCACATGCGTGTGCTGCTTGCGGCGCTCGGGCATCCGGAGAAGTCGTTCCCGAGTGTCCTGGTGGCTGGCACAAACGGCAAAGGTTCGACCTGTTCCACACTGGCGGCGATTCTCCGCGCCTCCGGCCTGAAGACCGGCCTTTACACATCGCCCCACCTCGTTCGCATCAACGAGCGCATTCGCCTCGACGGCCAGCCCATCAGCGACGACGATTTCGCCCTCGTTCACGATGTCGTTGGCCGCACCGCCGAACGCCTCGTCAGCGAAGGCGATCTGCCGTGGCATCCCAGTTTTTTCGAGATGCTCACCGCCATGGCCTTCGAGTATTACGCGCGCAGCCGCCCTGACATCGTCGTGCTCGAAGTCGGCATGGGTGGTCGCCTTGACGCAACGAACGTCGTCGATCCGCGCGTCAGCATCATCACCGACATTTCCCTCGACCACCAGCGCTTCTTAGGGGAGTCCATCCCCGAGATTGCTCGCGAAAAGGCTGGCATCATCCGTCAGGGCGGAACGGTCGTCACCCTTCCACAACTCCCCGAAGCAAACGACATCATCGGGCACGCGATTCTCGATGCGGAAGCACACGGGATCAACGCCGTGCCCTACGTGCCACCGGTGTCACCAGGGAGCGAATTCTCTGTCCCCAGTCCCCGCTTCTCAGTCTCAGGGGGAGCGCGGCAGAAATATCCGCTTGAAGTCATGGGCAGCCAGATTGAAGTGGATTCGCCCCTGATCGGACGTCACCAGTTGCGCAATGTGGCGCTCGCCATCGCCGCGGCGGTTGATTTGCGCGAGCAGGGTTTCAGCGCCATCACTGCGAAGTCGATCGAGCGGGGTATTCGTGAAACCTATTGGCCCGGAAGATTTCAGGTTCTTCAAGGTTCCGAGAGGTTCGCCGTGAACCGGGAGCTGAAAGCCGAGGGCCCAGGGCCGGCTTTTGTATTCGACGTCGCGCACAATCCCGCTGGAGCCTGGGCTTTGCGCGCAACTCTATCGGCGGCCTACGAAGATCGGCCGATCACGATGCTGTTTGGCGTCCTGCGCGACAAGCCGGTTGCTGAGATGACGGAGATCCTCTTCCCGATTGCCGAGCGCGTGTTCGCAACGCATGCAAACAATCCGCGGTCGGCGAGCCCAGAGGAGATTCGGCAAGCCGCCGCGCGCGTTGGTGGAGATATCGCAGAAGCGGCCAGCGTGGATGAGGCACTCGAAATGGCACGGAAATCAGCAGGCGCAGATGGCCTGGTGGTCGTCACCGGCTCGATCTACGTGGTCGGAGAGGCGATGCGAACGCTCGGCCTTAGCATCTAAGAGTGTGGTGGCGGGGCTAGGCTCCGCCCAGCACAAGTTATATCGAGAGAAAACTTGAGCAGAATCGTCACAGCATCGGAACAAGAAGAAAAACGGTTGCTGCCGCCTCCGGCCGCGACTCCCCCTGACCTCCGACTTGAGGAAAGCCTGGTTTCCCATCTGAGCCACCGTCACGGCTGGCCCAGCCGTCTCCGCTCCTATTTTTTCATCGACCCGCTTATCTGGGCCTACACAATCGTACTCGGCTCAATTTCCCTGGTGTGCTCGCTGTTTGACCGCGGCGGAAGAATTCAGCACAGCCTGGCCCGCGCCTGGTCGTGGCTCATCATGAAAACGATTCTTTCCCCGGTCACGGTTACGGGGAACGTTGCAGCAGTACAGGCAGGTTCCAACGGCAACGCCCCACGAGTGTTTGCCGTTACGCATGCATCGGCGCTCGATATTCCAATTCTCTATGTCTACCTGCCGTTTCAGTTCCGGATTATCTTCAAGAGCGAGTTGCTCTCCTACCCGTTCATTGGCTGGCACCTGAAACGCTCCGGCCAAGTTTGCATCAACCAGCAGAATCCGCAGGCTTCGATCGGCGCGATCAAATCCGCGCTCCGCGGTTTGCGCAACGGCATGCCGCTCGTCATTTTCCCCGAAGGCGGACGCACCCGCGACGGCAACATTCAGCCCTTTCTTCCGGGCGCGTTCTTCCTTGCCATCAAAGCCCAGGCGGAAATCGTGCCAGTTGCGCTGCTCGATACTTTTGACCTGCTCCCGATGAACACCTACCACGTTAAGTGCCAGCCGCTCGAAATGCGTGTGGGCGACGCTATCCCGACAACGGGGCTGACGATGGCCGACATGGATGCGCTCTCGGCAAAAGTGAAGGCCTCAATCGAAGCTCTTCATTCCGCTCCGCGAACAACTTAGCGTGGGATGCTGGCGTTCTCGGTTCGCTCAATCAAAGCACTCACCCTCTTTAGGCAATAAATCGCCCCACACTGTTTGCCCGTCTTTTTTACGCTCGTCGCCGGTTGTTCTGCCGGCCTTGCCTTCCCTCTGCGTCCGTGTATACTTGGCCGCCGGGGAACCTTTCTAGCACGTCCATACGCGGCGGCTTCATTTTTTTTCAAAACTGAATCAAGGAGAAACAGCAAATGCGAAACTTCGTCTCGCTCGGCCGTCGTCTGTTCTGCGTCGCCGCCCTTTTTGTGATTTGCACACAATGCTGGGCCCAGGGGAATATCCGTTCCATCCTGTTCATCAAAGTCAAATTGGGGCACGAAGACAGTTGGAAGGCTGCTGTCAAAGATTACGTCGCCACCATGAAGAGTGCTGGCTCAGAACAGTCGTTCACGATGTGGGAGTCCCAAAGCGGCCCCAATCTGCACGCTGTTGTCTGGTATTCGACCAAGTGGAAGGAGGTCGGCGAAGACAATCCCAAGTTGAAAAGTCACGAGATGGAAATGGCCGCGCTCTTCCGCCGTCTCGATGCCGATACCGACAGCCTGGAGACCTGGATCGACGAAATGCAGCCCGATCTGATGATTGCTTCCAAAGATATGCCTCCGTTTGTCCGCACGGGGCGCACCCGGGTCGAATCCGGCAAGATGGCCGACGTCCTGGCTATTCTTCGCAGCGACGTCGTGCCGGCAGTGAAGAAATCCGGCGCTACGTCATTCGGCATGGCTGTAGGTCGCTTCGGCACACTCAGCAATGAGATTCACAGCTATCTCGGCATCAGTGGCTGGGGAGACCTCGACGGACCCATCGGGGCCGAAAAAGGCATGACCCCCGCCGAGTGGAAGGCCTTCCAGGCCAAAATTGGTCCACTCATCGAGGGCACGCAGTGGGATGTTTGGAAGTGGCAGCCGGAACTGAGCTATCTGGCGCCCACCAAATAGCACGCTCGAAATCACTCTCACGCACTCCCCACGTTCGCCAGTCTTGTCGCGCGACGTGGGGATGCGTGGACACTTGCTTTCTACATTTATGACTGCTTTCCAAAGCCCCAACGGCATCGGGCGGCTCGCAAGGTCTCAAGGCCTGCTGCTCACGCGTACTCGTCCAGGTTCCACCACTGTAAAAGCATCCTCCAAGCGGGAGCCTAGCTTCGAGACTGCTTCTACAACGGTCGCAGCTTTAGCCCGACTTGCCCGGCTCTGAAATCTCACTAAGACGACGCCGGAAGACGATCTTCGGCGCGCATAAACTAATTCACCGAAGTCGCGGTCTTCTGTGATAAGAACCCGCTTCGCCTTCAACGCATGCTCCAGAACGTGGTCGTCGGTTGCACCCTGTGCAACTTCGGCGATGGCGACCACATCATGACCCGCTTCGCGCAAGGCCCGAATTACAGGCATAGCGCAGCTCTCATCGGCCACAAAGTTCATACTCCAGATTTCGCCAGCGGTTCTGGAAGCAGCACCACGTCCTCGTGGGCTACACTGGCGGCACCATAGGCCACGGCGGCCCGGATGTCTTCCGTCGTGATGTGGGGATAATCTTGCAGCAGTTCACTCTCGGCGACTCCATCGGCGAGTTTGCGCAAAATAAGTTCCACGGTAATTCGCGTACCGCGGATCACCGGTTTGCCCATCATGATTGTCGGGTCGGTCTGGATTCGCTGGGTCGTCATTGCCATTCCTCAGGCAAATCATATCGCCGTTGGTCCGCATGGACAATGTGCCAGTGGTCGAGTCGGAAAAACGCCTGCGCCAATGTCAATGCTAAACTTATGAATCTAGTAGAAGATTGGCCATCCCCATGCCCGATATCATTCATATCAAGTTCCCCGACGGCAGCACCAAAGAGGTCTCCAAGGGCACCACTGCCCTCGACATTGCCAAGTCCATCAGCCCGCGCCTGGCCGATGCGGCGCTGGCAGCGAAGTCCAATGGAAATCTGATCGACCTCACCCGTCCGCTGGAATCCGACACCGACCTCCGTATCCTCACCGAAAAGGATGCCGAGTCGCTCGAAGTCTACCGTCACTCTTCCGCGCACCTGATGGCCGCCGCCGTCCTCGAACTCTTCCCCGAGACCAAGCTCGGCCATGGCCCCGCTACCGAAAGCGGATTCTTCTACGACTTCTACCGCCCCACCCCTTTCACCCCCGACGACATGGTAAAGATCGAAAAGAAGATGCAAGAGCTGGTCGACCAGAACCTGCCCTACGCGCGCGATTTCGTCGATCGCACCGAAGGCCTCGAAAAGTTCAAGGGCGAAGGCGACTTCATGAAGTGCCACTTCATCGAGCAATTCACCAAGCCCGATGAAAAGATTTCGATTTACAAAACCGGGAAGTTTCTCGACTTCTGCCGCGGGCCGCACATTCCCTCGACCGGCAAAATCAAGGCGTTCAAACTTCTCAACATCGCTGGAGCCTACTGGCTCGGCAAAGAAGAAAACCCGCAGCTGCAGCGCATTTACGGCACGTCGTTTTTCTCGAAGAAAGATCTCGACGCCTATCTCCACAGCATCGAAGAAGCCAAAAAGCGCGACCACCGCGTCATTGGCCAGCAGCTCGATCTCTTCTCCATCCAGGAACTCGCCGGCCCCGGCCTCATCTTCTGGCATCCCAAGGGCGGCATCATCCGCAAAGAGATGGAAGACTGGATGCGAGAAGAGTATCTACGCCGCGGCTATTCCCTCGTTTGCACGCCGCACGTCGTGCGCCGCCAGTTGTTCAACGTTTCCGGCCACGAGGGCTATTACTCCGAGAACATGTTCGACTTCATGGAGCTCGACGACGCCGAATATCGCCTCAAGCCCATGAACTGCCCCGGCCATATTCTTATTTATCGCGACTCGCTCAAGTCCTACCGCGATCTCCCCGTGCGCCTCGGCGAACTCGGCACCGTCTATCGCTACGAGCGCTCCGGCGTAATGCACGGCCTAATGCGCGTCCGCGGCTTCACCCAGGACGACGCCCACATCTTCTGCACCCCCGAGCAGATCGAAGACGAAATCGGCGGCTGCCTCGACTTCGCGCTCGAAGTTCTCAAAGACTTCGGCTTCACCGACTTCCAGACCGAGCTCTCGACCTGGAATCCCGACGACCGCAAGAACTTCGTCGGCAGCGACGACCAGTGGAAGCTCGCCACCGAATCGCTGGAAAAAGTTCTGAAGGGCCGCAACATTCCCTACAAAACTATCCCCGGCGAAGCCGCCTTCTACGGCCCGAAAATCGATATCAAGCTCGTCGACGCGATCGGCCGCCTCTGGCAGCTCTCGACCGTGCAATTCGACTTCAACCTGCCGCAGCGCTTCGGCCTCGAATATGTCGCCGAAGACGGAACGCGCAAGCAGCCGTTAATGGTCCACCGCGCTTTGTACGGATCAGTGGAGCGTTTCTTCGGCGTGTTAATCGAGCACTATGCCGGAGCCTTCCCCGTCTGGCTCTCGCCGGTGCAAGCAGTCATGATCCCAATCGCCGAGCGCCACGTCGCCTACGCCAACAACGTAGCCGCGCAGTTGAAAGCTGCCGGAGTCCGCGTCGAAGTCGATGCCCGCAACGAGAAGATGAACGCCAAAATCCGCGAGCACGCCATGCAGAAAGTCCCGTTCCTGTTAGTCGTCGGAGACAAAGAAGCCGAGGCCAACAAAGTCAACGTCCGCACCAGAGGCAGAGAAAAGACCGAGGATATGCCGACGGCGGAGTTTGTGGAGAAGATCAGGAAGCTGATTCAGGAGAAGACGGCGGGGCTGTAGTTCCTCAAACCTAGGGTTAAGACGAACATCATTGGTGCCTCGGCGCTTGAAGGGATAGTTTCTGCCCAGACTTCGCATCTTTGTCGACCTTCACGTTCATATATAGATAACTCTTCACAGCCGCGCGAAACAGCGGAAGTGATTCATTGAATCCTTTGTCGGTCTTGGAACTCATCACAAAAAGGGAGATGGTTTTCTCTTCGTCGACGTACGCAACGGCCTCAGAAGATCCCCGATTGACACCGTGAAAAAGGCGGACCTTCGCAATGCGGTTTTGTTCCAGCGGAATGTCCTGTGCGTCTTCAAACTTCATTTCCGGGTCGTGTTCGCGAAAACCTGCCAAGTCGGATTTCATGAATTCGTTTAGCGTTCCTTGTCCTGGGCGTTTTGTGACAATGTTCGGGTACATCACCGTTTCTGCGTTGTCCCATGTAGTGCCCTTAGGGTAATAAATGCAACAAGTGCCGAACTGCTTCCCAGCGTCTTGATCCACCACCCAACCCTTAGGCGCATCGATAAAAAACCCTGCGCCGCCTCGGTACATCAGAACAGACGCGTCGCCTTGGCCGCGACTGCTTCTCTGATCCGAATTCTCCTGTTGAGAGAATCCAGACACTACAATCAAGAACAGACCTGCTATCGTCGCAAGGTGTCTCATGGATGCTAGTTTACGCCCGCTCTGTTCCAGCCGACATTCTGGGCAGCGGACAGTGCGCTTCGCGCGACGACAATCTGAAACTGGTCGTTGGAATTTCACGGTGCGGATTTTACGATCTTTCTGCCCGCGGTATTTACTCTAAGGTAATTAAGCGCATACCATGAAAATCCCGCACGCCGTGCTGGATTTTCATGGTACACTTTCTTTGTGATCCTCCGCCTCTCCGACATCGCCATCATCCGTACCGCGCTGCGCCGCAGCCGAGTTGTTGCTCTGGTCGGCCCTCGCCAATGCGGAAAGACCACACTGGCGCGCGAATTTGTCCCTCCCGGCTCTCCCAATTATTTCGACCTCGAAGACCCCGCCAGCCTCGCGCGCCTCAGCGAACCAGACATCGCTCTCAGAAAGCTAAAGAAGCTCGTCGTCATCGACGAAGTCCAGCGCCGTCCCGAGCTCTTCCCCCTCCTACGCGTCCTTGCCGATCGCCGCCCCCTGCCCGCACGCTTCCTGATCCTCGGCAGCGCATCTCCCGAACTTCTCCGCCAGTCGTCCGAATCTCTTGCTGGCCGCATCGAAATCGTCCCCCTCGAAGGCTTCCGTCTTTCCGATCTCGGAGCCTCCGCGCAAATGCGCCACTGGGTTCGCGGCGGTTTCCCGCTCGCCTACCTCGCGCGCACCGAACCCGATTCTCTCGCCTGGCGTCGCCAGTTCCTGCAGACGTTTCTCGAACGAGACATGCCGCAACTGGGCATCCCCATCCCCGCCGTTGCCATGCGCCGCTTCTGGACCATGCTCGCCCACTACCACGGCCAAATCTGGAACGCCGCGGAACTCGCCCGCGCCATGGCGGTCAACGAATCCACCGTCCGCCGCTACCTCGATCTCATGACCGGCGTCTTCATGGTCCGCCAGCTCCCGCCCTGGTTTGAAAACCTGAACAAGCGCCAGGTCAAAGCCCCAAAAGTCTACGTGCGCGACACCGGCCTGCTGCACGCGCTCCTCGGCATCGCCAATCAGCGCGACCTCGAATCCCATCCCAAGGTCGGCGCCTCGTGGGAAGGCTATGCCGTCGAAGAAGTGCTCAAATCCTTCCGCCCCGACGAAGTCTACTTCTGGGCCACACACAACGGCGCCGAACTCGATCTCCTTCTCTTCAAGAACGGACGCCGCATCGGCGTCGAATGCAAGCGTTCCGACGCGCCCACGCTCACGCCATCCATGCGCATCTCTTTGCACGACCTGAAACTCGACCATCTCTACGTTCTCTACCCCGGCGACAGGCCCTACCCGCTGGCCAAGAATGTCGACGTGGTGCCCTTGGCCGATTTCGTGAAGGCCAAGTAGAACAGCGCCGACCCGCTTACCCCGGGACGGAACCGGCTATCGGCGCGGCCTTTCGTATTGACAACCTCCGCCATTTCCGTCAAGATTCTCTCCACAATTTGCTGGCTCGTTCCCTTCCTCTCCGTCCCCACGGATCATCGAGCTGCCAGATCGACCATTTGAGTAGCTCTGGTGTTCTTTTCCACACATTGAAGGCAACAAGGCAATAAATCGCGAGGGAGAATCTATGCATGTAATGTTCACTAAGCTGAGGGTTGCGTCCTTGGTGGTGAGTTCAATGTTCGTGCTAGCCGCCACGGTGCCCATGATGGCAACCGAGAACGTGCTCTACAACTTCGCCAATCCGCCCGACGCTTACGGTCCTAAGTGCAACCTCGTCCTCGATGCTGCGGGCAACATGTACGGAACAACATTCAGTGGTGGCGCGAACAATCTCGGAGCCGTGTTCAAGGTGACTCCTGCTGGAACGGAATCAGTGGTTTATAGCTTTGCGGGTGGAGTCGATGGCAGTCACCCTATCGCAGGTCTATTTTTTGACAAGAAGACGGGGAATTTTTATGGCACGACAGTAAGCGGCGGAGCGACCAACACCGGCACCGTGTTCATGCTGACCCCCACCGGAACTGAGACAGTGCTCTACAGCTTCAAGGGGGGGTTGGACGGCGCCAATCCCTATGCGAGCGTGGTGAAGGTAGGCGCGAATCTTTTCGGCACGACCTACAACGGCGGCGCACATGGCTACGGCACGGTATTCAAGGTGACGGCGGCCGGCAAAGAGACCGTCCTCCACGACTTCGATTCTTCGTTCCCCACGCGCGACGGCTCGTTCCCCTACGCGGGCCTCACCCTCAATAAGGGAGTGCTTTACGGCACAACCACGCTTGGCGGCGCGTCAAATCTTGGGATCGTGTACTCCATCACCAAGACTGGCGCCTACACGCTGCTCTACAGCTTTAAAGGTGGAAGCACCGACGGACAGAGTCCCAACGCAGGCGTGACCTTCGACAAAAGCGGCAATCTCTACGGCACAACTTACATCGGCGGCGCGGACAACGCAGGTGTGGTCTACAAATTGGGCGGCACCGTCGGTGACACGGTACTCCACCATTTTGCCCGCAACAGCGCGGATGGGATCAATCCTTATGCCAGTCTGATTTTCATCAAAGGCAATTTGTACGGCACGACTCTGCAAGGCGGCTCCGCCAACGCGGGTACGGTTTTCAAGATCACTCCCGGTGGCACGGAAACCGTGCTGCACACATTTACCGGAGGCGCGGACGGATACAATCCCTATTCTGCGCTGGTTTTGGGTGCGAAAAACACTTTCTACAGCACGACCCTTCAGGGAGGCACATCGAACCTGGGAACCGTCTTTAAGTTGATTCCGTAGTGTGCGCCCGCGGGGGAACTCGCAAGTAACGCAAGCGCCGGATTCAGCAAGAAGGCCGCTCCACGCGCCTCTCTTCCTTGTTGCCCGTCAAACCCCTGTGTTAGCATCGATAATTTCGCAGGCGACGCAGGGCTGGCCTGTTACCTGTCCTCATCTCTTCCGGGCCGTAGCACTTCTTCCGCAAGCCTGCCGAAGGAGACAAAAATCGTGAAAGTGTATGAAGGAGCGAATCTCCGCAACCTTGCCCTGATCGGGCACGGTCATGCGGGCAAGACTACCCTCGTGTCGGCCATGCTCCAGACGGCCGGCGCCACCCAGCGTTTCGGCCACGTCGACGACGGCACCGCCACCACCGACTACGACGAAGAAGAAATTGCCCGCAAAATGTCCATCTCCACCGCGCTCGCCTGCGTCGAGTGGGGCAAGACCAAGCTCAACCTCCTCGAT
>Ga0335069_10004389_pt1 | contig 20953 bp, 13 predicted proteins | sample Lox_Sample_11_FD_206714 | JGI IMG/M metagenome (GOLD analysis project Ga0335069, IMG submission 206714) | Soil microbial communities from Loxahatchee National Wildlife Refuge, Florida, United States - Lox_Sample_1.1 | ecosystem: Environmental > Terrestrial > Soil > Wetlands | place: USA...
AGAAACCTGCTGGTTGATTTTTTACGCCAATTCCAGTCTTGATTCCGCCCGCGTGGTTTCGTCGTGGACGCCGAGGATGAGTTTGACGTCGCCATGCACATCGGCATTGCCGGTTTTCGAAATGAGTTGGCAGGTGGCGAATTGTGCGGCCAGCTGGTCATATTTCGACTGCCACTTTTTAAACCGATTTTCCGCTTTTTCATTCTCAAACGGCCAGCGGACCGGCGGACGGTCGCCGTCGCAACGCCAGTATTTTGGTGTCAATCGCGCCCGGAAACATTTCTGGGTTTTACACAGGCGGCGATAGAGCGAATCGGCACCGAGCGCGTCAAAGACACCCTCAGAAGCCGCCGTTTCCGGATCGAACACGGCATGTGTGGCCAGCAATCGGAGCCCGGCGCGCGTCCGATAAATCCGCCAGCCCCAATCGGAGTGATTGCGCGCCCACATTTCAGCTTTCGCAATCACATCGCCCTGGGGATTGCCGGGTGGCGCAACTTGCGGTTTGGCGAACAGCCGTTGGAAAAGTCCCGGTCGTTTCGGTTCGGGCAGGTCCACATCCACAAACATCACCCGCGCGGTGTTCAGCACGAGGCAGCCGTAGGAATTGCGGGTGACGACAGCGACGATTTCGTCGGCGCCGTTCTTGATTTCGCGCAACACCGGTTCACGGAACGGACGGTCGGGATAATAACCGTGGTGTTGCGGAATGTCGCCGTGTTTGAAACGTTCGGCGATTTGTTGCGCGGCCTGGTTGGCGAGATTTTGCGCGTCCGCGAGACTGTCGGATGACCAGCGCCAGCAGGAAAAATCCCCGCTGGAGCCCCTGGCCCAAAACGGTGGAAAGTTCATAAACCGACACTGAAACAAACGCGGAAACCCGGCAAGTCAATTCCGGAGCAGTGGGTGAGGATTTCCATGGCGAAAGGAAAACCCCTCGCCTTTTCAGCGTGGCGCACGCCATCCTGCCCGACGGCAGGAATTCACGGTTGTGGGCTATCCGCTTTCTCCTTCGGTTCGGCCGCGTGAATATCCTCCCACGACGGCGCACGCCAGAGATAAAGGGTACCGTCATTGTTCGCCCAGGCGATGTCATTGCCGTCCGGTGAGAATCCCACACCGTTGAACCCGGATCCTGCTGCTTCCAGATTGAAGACGTTCTGCCAGCTTTCCGTGTCGTATAATCTCACCGCTTCCTTCCCATCACTGGCGACCGCCAGCCGCCGGATATCCGGCGAAAAGCTGATGCCATGCACGCCGTTCAGAAAGCCGCCCAACGTGGCCACCGGCTTCCACGTAGCAGTTTCCCAGACGCGGGCGATGCCCAAATCACTGGCGGCAGCCAACAATTTTCCGTCCGGAGAATAACTGTCCCAGTTCCCTTCCAAAAAATTCAGGTTCAGGTTCGTCTGGCTTTGATCAGCCAGGTTTCGAAGCAGAACGTCTCCCTCATAACCCAGGTTCAGGCCGAACCGTTCATCCGGCGATACGTCCACCGCAAAATATCCCCGCCACGACAGCGCCGGCCAGGACTGGATTTCCACGCCGGTCGTGAGATTCCATTCATGATACGCGTTATCGCTTTCTAAATACGTCAAGAGCCTCTTTCCGCCGGCAAGAAATTTCCAGGGATAGTTGTAGCCCGCAACGTTGGTGAACTGGCGCATCAAAATCCGGCGTGACACATCCCAAACCTGGAGAATCCCGTTGGTGGCCGACACCGCCAAAAACCGTCCATCCATGGAAAAGCAGCCGCCCAACACATTGGTGACGACATCGAGCATTTGTTCAGCCTGTTGAAAATCAGATCCGCCCCACCGCATCACCCGGCCTTGCTGATTTAGCGTCAGCACGGATCGCCCGCCTTCGGCGAAGCTCCAGTTGACGAGGTTGGCAGCCAGCGTGATGCGAGGTAGATGTGAGTGCGGCACCGACGTATCCCAGAAGCAAACCGTGCCGTCTTTGGAGCCGCTGACCAGTGTTTTGGCATTCGGCAACAAGGCGAGGGTCCAGACTTCCTGGCGATTTCCGCGCAGCACATCCAGACATTGGCCGCTGCCAATATCCCAGAGGCGCAAGGTCTGGTCGGCGCTGGCGGAGGCCAGTTTTTTGCCGTCCGGCCAGAAGGCCAGCGCACTGATCCAGGAGCCGTGCCCTTCAAGTTCGCCGGTTTCCCGACCCGTGGCGACATCCCAGAGGCGGATTTCCGTATCGGAGAATCCATTGCCTGAGGCCAACGTTTTTCCATCCGCCGAAAATGCCAGCGCCACGACAAATTCCTTGGACGGCATGGCGTTCCAGAGTTCCTTGCCGGTCTGCAAATCAATGACGCCGATTCGCGTCTGCGGCGACAAGCCATAGGCGTATGCCGCCAGCTTCATGTCCGGGGTCGTCGCAAAAAAGTTTCCCACGTCAGGAGCCTGATGTGGTTTGATGGGGTGGCTCGCCAGTTTGACGCCATCCGGCATGCGCCAGAGGGTGATCTGGCCGCCGAGATTATCGAGCGTGCAAGTGGCCAGCGTCTGCCCGTCCCGGGAAAAGGCCAACCCGACGCACTCGGTATCCAGAGGAAATTCTGCCACCCCTTGGCGGGTCGCGGTATTCCAGAGATGTAAGATGCTTTGCCCCTTACCCGAAACAGAAATGCCGGTGCCGGCAAACGCCAGCAGAGGCTCAACCGGTGAAAAGGCGGCACGAACCTGGATTTCGTCTTTGGCCAGACGAAACAATTCCTGCCGCACCCGCAAATCCCAAACGGACAGACCACCTTGATGTCGCGTGCCAATCGCCAGCAGGTTGCCATCGGGCGATAACGCCAGCGAAGAGATTTCGGACGATTCTTTGCCCAAGGTGAAATTGGCGTCGCTGCGGGTCTGCCCCCACAGGTAACGCCATTCCCAGCCGCGCAGATCTTTTTGCCCCGGCACCGGCCGCTGCCGGTTGAGCAAATCGAGCGCGCGCCCGAGGTTGTTTCCCGCCAGCGCCTCAGCCGCAACGTTCATGTCCGAGGCGTAAGCCCGTTGGCGGGCGGCCAGCTCCTGCGCCTGCGCCTGCTCGCGGAGTTTCGTCTCGCTGGCTTGGGCGGCAATTGCCTTTTGCTCGTTCACCACAGCCTCCTTTTTGGCGCGCGTAGCCTGCACCGATTGCCAGGTGGTCATGACAACTCCGACCGCCAGAACGACGATGATCGCCGCCGTCGCCGCAAACCCGAACTTGTGCCGCCGTACGGTCTTTTGAAACTCGTAGAACTTGCTCGGAGGTCGCGCCAGCACCGGCTCCAGGTTTAGGTGCCGCTTGATGTCGAAGGCCAGGCCGTTCGCCGTCTCGTAACGGCGCGTCCGGTCCTTCTCCAGGCACTTCATCACGATCCAGTCCAGATCGCCGCGCAACTGGCTGATTAACTTCGGCGCCTCGGCAGCGCGTCGCGTCGCCGTCGTGGAAAGGTCCTCCCCCTGCAGCGTCGCCACCTTCGTGCTTGGCCGCACCGGCTCCTTCTCCCGGATCGTCCTGCGCATCGCATCAATGCCTTGCGACATCAACTCCTGCGCGTCGAACGGGGTGCGGCCCGTCAGCAGTTCGTAAAGCAAAACGCCGAGGGAATAAATGTCACTGCGCGTGTCCACGTCCAGCCCGCTCATCTCCGCCTGTTCCGGACTCATGTAGGCCGGCGTCCCGATGAACTGGTGCAACTGCGTGTAAACCGTCGCGTCGGTCAACCGGCCTTCCGTGGCCTTGGCAATGCCGAAACCAATCACCTTGGGCACCGGCACGCCGTCATGCAAGGTCACGAGAATGTTCGATGGCTTGATGTCCCGATGAATAATCCCCTTCTGGTGCGCGTGCTGAATCGCCTGGCAGATTTTGATGAACAGGTCAAGCCGTTCGCGCGTGGACAATTTGTTCTGGTCACAATAATCCGTGATGCGAATGCCCCGCACCAGTTCCATGATGAAGTACGGCCGGCCGGTTTCAGTCGTCCCGGCATCCAGCACCTTGGCAATGTTGGGATGGTCCATCAGCGCCAGCGCCTGGCGCTCGGCCTCGAACCGCCCGACGACCTGCTTGGTGTCCATGCCCAGCTTGATGACCTTGAGCGCGACGCGCCGCCGCACCGGCTCGGTTTGCTCGGCCACATACACCACGCCGCAGCCTCCCTCGCCGACTTTTTCCAGAATCTTGTACCGCCCGATTTTCTGGCCGACCGTTTCGTCCGGCGCCTCGGCAAACTCGATTTTCAACGTCTTGGCGGGCTGGCCGGCGGGCTTGGGGCTTTCAGGTTCGAGGAAGGAACCGCCCGTATCGTGCGCCGCCAGCAAGGCTTCCAGGCGTTGACGCAGGGCCTTGTTATCACCACACTCACGGTCCAGAAATTCGGCGCGTTCGCCTGCCGACTTCATCAAGGCCAGTTGGAACAACAATTCTTCGCGGTTCGGGTTCACGGTTTCAGTCCCAGCTTTGCCAGTTGGGCTTCCACCTCGTTAAGATTCCAGATGGCAATTTCGCCATTGGCGCGTGACACCGCGAGCTGTCGGCCGTCCGGGCTCCACGCCAGCCACCAAATGGTGCCGGGCTGCTCCGGCAATGTGTAAACCAGCGCGCCGGTGGCCGTATCGCGCAAGTCCACCCCAAGACCCGAGGTCGTCACCATGGCAAAACGGGACTCGTCCGGACTCACCGTCAGGTTGGCAACAAACCACTCGGTGGTGTCCTCGGGTGTCAGCGTGGAAGTCTTGCTCATGACCCGCCAGGTTTCAGGTTCCAGTATGGCAATCTCACGATCATGGGTCACGTAAGCCAGCCGTCCGCTCTTGGGCAGGAAACACAGCACCTGAACCGGATTCACTTCAATGTTCGTGGCGATGAGACGGGGTTGAGCACCCGTTTCCAAGCGGCGAACAAACAACCCCGTAGAATTGTGGGATGCTTCCCTCCAACCCTTGTAAGCCAACTCCTTCCCAGCCGGGTCAAAGGAGACGCTGGCAAGACCGTTGGTCTCCTCAAACCGGGGCGGACCCATTAAGCCCGCCGCCTCGGGATTTCCCAACCATCCGGCACTGTCCCAAACTCTCAGGCCGGAGCCGATGGCGGCGAACTCTCTGCCATCGGGGCTGAACGTGCAATTCCACGTCGTGCCGAGATAGGCGTTCGTCCCGTTGAATTGATCCAATCGATTGCCCGACGGGAACGACCAGAGAGAAATATCGCAAACATTGTAATAACCACAGGCCAGCAGTGAGCCATCCGGCGTGACGGACAGGGTTTGGCCGGAGTCGGGCAACCGGGCCAGCATGTCCGAGCGACCACTGGCCAGGTCCCATAAGCGCAGGGTTCGATCTTTGCCGGTCGAAACCAACCGACGACCGTCGGGAAGAAATACCACGGCCGGCACGCCCCCTTGGTGCCCTTCCAGCAGCTTCATTTCCCGCTCGGCCTGCAGATGAAAAATTCTCGCCCCGCGGTAGTGAGTTGCCAGCAAGACGGAACCGTCGCGGCTGAACGACTGGCCTCTTGGAATTCCCGGCACATTGAGAAATGCCAGTTCACGCGCCGAGTCCATCTGGATCAAACGCACTCCCAGTTCCTGAACGGCCGGCAGCGCCAGCAGGCCCGAGGGCCCTCCGGGTGACGCCCCCCAGTTGTCTTCGAACGTCCCCTGAAAGCCGAGTATCGGGCTGAGCTGAGCCGTATCGCAGGCAATCACCTTGGCGCCAAAGGCGATCACCAGGGTTTTCCCGTCGTTGCTGAAGCAAAGGGCTCTGGCGGCTCCTTGGTGCGGGCTCAAGGTCTTCCGCGCTCCCGTTCCCAGATCGCACAATTCCAGTTCCTCATCAATGCTGTTGCTGCTTTCCCTGCACGAATAGGCGATTTTGGCACGATCCAGGGTGATCGCCACGCACGGAAACCATGGCATGGGCCTGTCGATTGGCAGATGGGCCAGCACCGCGCCGCTTTCCGGATCTGTCATGGCAAAGGCCGCGTCATGTTCGCACAATTCCAATGCCACCGGCCCGTTTTGGGTAGGCTGATAGAAAACGAGGTTCGTGGCGGCACGGGACCAATCCTGTTTCCACGAACCATCCGCCCGAAGCGACCACTTCTCAAGCCGAGAAGCTCCCGGGCGTTTTCCGACGACGAGCTTTTCATCCAGAACCGAGAGGAATAGGGCCGTGCCCTTCTGATCGAACGCCATGGAGTAAACGCCAAAGCCGACGGTACCTAAATTGGCTGTTTCGTGACCGGTGAGCGTTTCATGCAGCGACACCACGGGCTCATCCAAATGTGCAATCGCCGCCAGCGTCCCATCCTCGCTTACGCAACCGAGATCCGCACCGCCAGCGATGTTGATATCCACCGGCTCCAGACCCACCCAGTCACCGAACGTCGCGGTGGCCTCACCCCTTAGCAAGTTGAGATTCTTGTGCTCGATATCGAGCGCGGCGGCCTGTTGCAGCCGGTCAAACACTTCACGCCGATACCCCACCGGTCTTGCCTTGCGGATGGACCGCGCCTCGCGCAGCAACGATTCATAAAGCCGCTGATTCGCCAGGTCCCGCTGCTGGTCCGCCAAAGTCCGCGCGACGCTCGCCTCCCTGGCTTGGGCCTCCGCTTCCCGCCGCTGCTCCTGCTCACTGGCCTGCGCCGCCAGCGCTTCATGTCGCGCCCGCATCGCCCGCACCGCCTGCCACGTGCTGACCAGCACACCGCAGGCCAGCACCATAATTACCGCCGCGGTCGCCGCAAAACCCACCTTGTGCCGCCGTACCGTCTTTTGAAACTCGTAGAACTTGCTCGGCGGCCGCGCCAGCACCGGCTCGCAACTCAAATGCCGCCGGATGTCCATCGCCACTCCGTTCGCCGTGTCATAGCGCCGCGTCCGGTCCTTCTCCAAGCACTTCATCACAATCCAGTCCAAATCCCCCCGCAGTAGGTTCGCCAACTTCGACACCTCCACCGACCGCCGCTTCGCCGTCGTCGTGAGTTCATCGCCTTGCAATGTCGCCAGCTTCGTACTCGGTCGCACTGGATCCAATTCCCGGATGGTCTTGCGCATCGCGTCAATCCCCTGCGACATCAGCTCCTGCGCGTCAAACGGCGTCTTGCCCACCAGCAACTCGTACAACAACACCCCGAGCGAATAGATGTCGCTGCGCGTGTCCACGTCCAGCCCGCTCATCTCCGCCTGTTCCGGGCTCATGTAGGCCGGCGTGCCAATGAATTGATGCAACTGAGTATAGACCGTCGCGTCGGTCAGCCGGCCTTCCGTCGCCTTGGCGATGCCGAAATCAATCACCTTGGGCACCGGCACGCCGTCGTGCAGCGTGACCAGGATGTTCGACGGCTTGATGTCGCGGTGGATGATGCCCTTCTGGTGCGCGTGCTGGATGGCCTGGCAGATTTTGATGAACAACTCGAGCCGCTCCTTCGTGGTGAGGGAGTTCTGGTCGCAGTAATCCGTGATGCGGATGCCGCGGACCAGTTCCATGATGAAATAGGGCCGGCCCGCTTCCGTCGTTCCGGCGTCGAGCACTTTGGCAATGTTGGGATGATCCATCATCGCCAGGGCCTGACGCTCGGCCTCGAACCGCGCGACCACCTGCTTGGTGTCCATTCCGAGCTTGATGACCTTGAGCGCCACGCGCCGGCGCACCGGCTCAGTTTGCTCGGCCACATAGACCACGCCGCAACCGCCTTCACCGACCCGCTCGAGGATTTTATACCGGCCAATCTTCTGGCCGATGGCTTCGTCCGGCGCATCGGTGAATTCCAGCTTCATTGTCTGGGCGGGCAGGCGAACGGTCTTTGGCGCCGTCGGTTCCAAAAAGTCGTCCTTCGCTTCGCTCGCTGCCAGCAAGGCTTCAAGCCGCCGGCGCAGGGCGGAGTCGCCCTGGCAGGCGTTCTCAAGAAACGACGCGCGGGCGGGGCCGGTCAGCTGGGCGGCGGCCTGGAACAGGGCGGCTTCGCGTTGAGCATCAGGCGTCATTTCGGGAGTATTGGCCTTCATCTACCAGAGCAAGCGGATTTTGTCGGCAAAAAGTATGGAGTTTTTTCAACATACTTCTTCCTTGGCGATTGCGCTTACCTGAGTGAGACCATGAATACCAACGAATTTAAATTTTACTGTTCTCACTGCGATCAACCGCTGAAATGCGAGCCGCAATTTGCCGGACGCCAGATTCAATGCCCGGCGTGCAATCATCTGATTCGCATTCCCAATCCGCCGGCGGGCATGGGGTTTACGCACGTGGCGCCGGAATCCGGCAAGACTTGGGAGACTTTCGTTCCCAAGGGACGCAGCGCATAGGTCGGCCGGGGCGATAGCCGACTATTTCATGGACTGTCGCTGGGATTTGTGCCGGCGATCTCCACCCGCAGCCAGGCGCGCGCATAGGCCCACCATTGTTTGGCGGTTGGCACCGCGATGCCCAGCGCTTCAGCGGCTTCCTCAAACGACATCCCCACGAAATACCGCAGCTTCACCAATTCGGCTTTGCGCGCGTCCATCGCCGCAAATTTCGTCAGCGCTTCGCTGACAGCCAGCAGCTGGTCGTCCGGCGCGGGCGCCGGAATGTCGAAATCATCCGCGTCAAGCGGCGTTTCGCCGGCGCCCCGTTTGGCGGCCAGCCGCCGCCGTGCGCGATCCACGAGAATGCGGCGCATCGCCTCGGCGGCGGCGGCAAAGAAGTGCTCCCGGCCGTTCCAGGCGCGTCGTCCATCGCCGGAGATTTTGAGCCACGCCTCATGGACCAGCGCCGTCGGCTGCAATGTATGTTGATTTGGCTCTCCCGCCAGCCGGTGAGCCGCAAGGTGCCGCAGTTCTTCGTAGACCAGGGGAAGCAATTCCGCAGCGGCGCTGCCATCGCCGGCTTGCGCCCGTTCGAGGAGGCGGGTCACATCGCTCACCCCCGCAGGGTAGGCGAAAATTCGAGGCCGCGGCAAGGCCGTTCCCCAGTGCTTCGGCAGCGATGTCGCCTGTATCTGTTCGCCTTTTGGATTGGCAGAATTTTGCCTCGGTGGCATCGTGGCCGCAGGTAATCCCATGAAACCGCATTTCCTTTGCACCCTTCTGGCTTTGGGGGTGGCCAACCGGCCGGCCAGTGCGCAGCTCAGCGCATCGAATGCCGTACCCGCCACCAACACCTGGCAATGGCGCACCGATGCCGACGGCAATACGGTTCATCGCGCGCCGAACGGCCATATCTCCAACTACGACGAATCCAAGGTCGGCACCTACACGTTGCCCGACCCGCTCGTCCTGCAAAACGGCCAACCCGTGCGCGACGCCGAATCCTGGCACAAACAGCGCCGGCCGGAGCTCATCGAGCTGTACACAAGGGAAATTTTTGGCCGCGTGCCGGCCAATGCGCCGAAGGCCACGTTTAAAGTGGTCGAGACGGACACCAACGCTCTGGAAGGGCGGGCGGTGCGCAAGCTGGTCGAGATGCACTTCACCGGCCTGCCGGAAGGTTCCAACGTGCAACTACATTTCTATCTTCCCGCCAAAGCCGCCGGGCCGGTGCCGGTGCTGCTTCAGCTCGTTTTTAAAGACAATCTGCCGGGGCCTGTTGTCACGTCTAACGCGACTCCGTCCGGTGCGCGAGCCAAGCCGGTCGTTTCCGAAACCGGGCCGCTCAAAGTCATACTGGCGCGCGGTTACGGTTACGCCACGTTCCGTTACACCGATGTCCAGCTCGATGCCCGGAACACCTTCTCGTCGGGCATCATCAATCCCACGCTCGCGCCGGGTCAGACCAAACCCGCCCCGGACGAATGGGGCACCATTGGCGCCTGGGCCTGGGCCGCGCGCCGGGCGCTCGATTACCTGGCCACCGACCCGGCGGTGGACGCCGGCCGCGTCGCGCTCATCGGGCATTCGCGCCTCGGCAAAACCGCCTTGTGGGCCGGCGCGCAGGACCCGCGCTTTGCGCTCATCTTCGGCAGTTGCGCCGGCGAAATGGGCTCGGCGCTCTCCCGGCGCGATTACGGCGAGACCATTGACGACATGACGGCGATGTTTCCCTGGTGGTTCGCCGGCAATTTCCAGAAATACGCCGGCCATTGGAACGACCTGCCCGTGGATGCGCACCTGCTGATCGCCCTGAACGCGCCGCGTCCGGTGTTCCTCACCGGCGGCACGCAAGACCAGTGGGCCGACCCGCGCGGCGAATTTCTGGCCGCCGTCGCCGCCGGCCCGGTTTACCGGCTGCTGGGCAAAAAGGATTTGGGCACAACTGAAGGACCTCCGGTGGACACGCCGTTGATCACCGGCGACCTCGGGTTTCTGTATCACACCGGCGAACACGCCACCACGCCCGCCGACTGGACCGCGTTCCTGGATTTTGCGGACAAACACCTGAAGCCGAATCCAGTCCACTAAATCGGCGTTACCGCTGCGCTGGTGTTGCGCCGGTCAAACCGGCCGGCCGGTGGCTCCAATTCCTCCCGCAAGCCCGCGGCCAAAGCAGGCGGATGGTGCGGATGGCGGGCAACCATCACCGACCAATTGAATTAATGAGGTAATGTCCCAATATTGCTGCTGTAGGGTCAAACCTGCGGCTCACAATATCGAACCGGAGGCTCAACGCCGCACCAAATCCGGTTCCTACCCTCAACGTTGCGCGCTTGGTTGTGTCCTAATCTCCCAACGGAGCGCGAGTCTGCGACTCGCAGCGGCTTAATTTGGCAAACCGATAGCAGCGGCTCACGGAGCCGCGCTCCGAATATGGGACACTACCGCACGCTTGAATCGTTTGCCGGCATCAGGGACCATTTGAAAAATGATCCCCATACGCGTCCCGCCTGTTTTCCGATTGCTGGCCGTCATGCTGGCGGTGCAGGGAAGCGGTCTGCGGGCGCTGGCAGCGGATCCCCCGGCCGGCTTTCGCGATCACATCGCCCGATTGCAGCCGACCGTGCCGGACGGTTTCACGTTGGTCGTCCAGCCGCCGTTTGTGGTGCTCGGTGACGAGCCGGTGGCGGTCGTGGAACAGCGGGCGACGAACACCGTGAAATGGGCCGTGGACCGGCTCAAGCAGGAATATTTCCCGCGCGACCCGGAGGTGATTATTGATATCTGGCTCTTCCGGGACCAGGTCAGCTACACGAACCACGCCTTTCGCCTGTTCCACGACATCCCGGCGTCGCCGTTCGGTTATTATTCGGCGGAACATCAAGCTCTGGTCATGAACATCGCGACGGGGAGCGGCACGTTGGCGCACGAAATCGTGCACGCCTACCTGCGTGTGAACTTTCCTAATTGCCCGCCGTGGTTCGACGAGGGCTTGGCCAGCCTCTACGAAGCGCCGGTGGACGTAAACGGCCACATCCGCGGCCGGATCAACTGGCGCTTGAAGGGCCTGGAGCAAACCATCCGGGAAGGAAAAACCATTTCCTTCCGCCGCCTCACGTCGATGAGCGCCGGCGAATTCTATGGCGACGAAGGTTCCACCAATTACTACGCCTACTACGCCCAAGCCCGCTACTTGTGTTACTATCTCCAGGAAAAAGGCCTGTTGAAAACGTATTATCGCGAGTTTTCCGCCAACGTAAAACAGGACCCGACCGGCTACGAAACGCTTCAGCGCGTCTTGCGCACGTCCGATATGGAGAAGTTCAAACAACAGTGGGAGGATTTCGTGCTGCAATTGCGAAAGCCATAGGCGCCCGACAAACCACTGTTGAATTGCCTTGCGCTATAACTCCCGCAACCCGGCGGCGATGGGCAGGCGGGCGGCGCGGATGGCGGGAAACAGGCCGCCGATCAGCCCAATCAGCGCCGACCACAGGATGCCGCGCATGAGCAACTCCGGCGTGACTTTAAAGCCAAAGGTAATCTGGCTGAAACTCTGGAAGTTCATCGTCGAGGTGTGAAAATTGTTGAAGGCCACATAGGCCAGCGTGCCGCCAATGATGCCGCCCGCCAGCGCCAGCAGCAGCGATTCCAGCATCAGCGACACCACCACCGCACTGCCGCCGAAGCCGAGCGCCCGCAAAGTGGCAATCTCCCGGGTCCGCGCCGCCACCGCGCTGTACATGGTGTTCAACGCACCGAACACCGCGCCCACCGCCATCAACGACGCAATCAACACGCCCAGTGTCGTGATCAGGCGCGTCATCGTCTCCGATTGCTCGGAGTAATAATCGGATTGCCGGACCACCTTCACATTGAGCTGCGGATTCGAGGTCAGCGCGTCCTTGAATTCCTGGAAGGCGCCCGGCGAATTCAGCCGCACATAGACCGACTGGAACGAGTCGCCCCGATTGTACGCGGCCTGCAGCACTTTCGCGTCCGACCAGATTTCCGATTCCGCCGCGCCGCCGTTGGCGGTGAAAATGCCGACAACCGGCCATTCGTACCGGCCGACCTTGATTTTTGAGCCGACAGTCATCCCGGCGAATTCAAGCGCGGCGCCGCGGCCGACGACGACCTCGTCTTTGCCCCAGTCGAACATCCGGCCTTCGATGATCTTCGTGTTGTCGCGCACGTGCCAGGCGGCGCCTTCCACCCCGCGCAGCGGCACGTTGGCATCCAGCCCGGTCGAGCGCTTGGGCAGGTTGATGATGACGAACAGTTCCGCGGAGGCGAGCGGGCCGTCCGCATTGCGCGCCACGCCCGGCGCGTCGGCGATGGCGCGCGTTTCACCGCGCCCGAAACCGCTGACCATTTCACTGTCCGCGCCGCTGCGCAACACCACCGCGCCGTCGGGCGAGGCGGAAACGGCCATCGCCTGCTTGAAGCCGGCGGCGATGGAAAGCACCCCGACGAGCACCCCCACCACGCCCGCGATGCCGATGACCGTGGCGGCGACGGCGCCGCGCCGTTGCGGGAGGCTCATCAGGCCGAATTTCGTGATTGAGCCGATTTGGGACAACCAATTTATAGGGCCAGCCATGATAAATCTCCAATATCCAAGGACCAAACCTCAAAGAAACCCCAAGCTCCAAACCTCAAGCACTCAAGCACCACCATTTGTAGCTTGGTGCTTGGGATTTCTCTGGGGTTTGGGGTTTGGTGCTTGGTGCTTCTCATAGGTGCCTGGAAATTTTCATCTCACATCCTCCGGAGCGCATCCGCGACGCGCAGGCGCATGGCCTGCAGCGCGGGCATGATGCCGGTGACCAGCCCCAGCGCGACGCTGAAGCCCACGCCGGCCAGCAGGTCACGCGTCGGGAAATAGAACAGCGGCAGCAGGCCACTGGTGGGGTCGCCTCGGGAAATGATCAGCCACGCCAGTCCCAGGCCGACGATCCCGCCCAGCACCGACAGCAGACAGGACTCGGCGAGCACCAGCGCCATGACCTGGCCATTGGTGAAACCGATGGCCTTGAGCACGCCCAGTTCGCCGGTCCGCTCGCGCACCGCCTGCGCCATGGTGTTGCCGGCCACCAGCAGGATGGTGAAAAACACCGCGCCCAGAATGGCCGCCACAATCAGCACGATATTGCCAATCTGGCTGGCCCACGCCTGCACGAAAGCGCCTTCCGGCTCCGTCTTGGTTTCCGCCGACGAGTTTTCAAACTCGGCGTCCACGCGCTTGGCGATTTCCGCCGCCTGGGCAGGATCTTTCACCCGGATGGTGTACCAGCCCACCAGCCCTTTGCCCCGGTTTTCCCGGCGGTTTTCATCGAAATAATCGTACCGGAAAAACAACGGCGTCGTGTCCGTCCGCTTGTCCTTGCCGTCGTAAATCCCCACGATGTCAAACTCCCAGGTGCGGTTGCCGGCGGCCGTGGACCAGATGGTGGATTGAATCGGCACCTTGTCGCCGATTTTCCAGTGAAAGCGCTCCGCGGTTTTCCGCCCGACAATCGCGCCCGTCCGCGTCTTGAGCCAGGCCTGGAGCTGCTCCGGCGGCAGGACCAATTCCGGGTGCATTTTGAGAAACTCCTCCGGCACCACGGGATTTTGCATGAAGAAATTCTTCGGGTCCTGATAAATGCCCCCAAACCAGGTCTGGTGCGTGGCGAAATCCACGCCGGGGATGCGGTTCATCCGCGCCTGGTAACTCTCCGGCAGCAACTGGATGATGGACACTTTGTGCCGCACGATCAGCCGGTCGGCGTTCGCCATTTCCACGCCGCCGGCCAGCGCCTGCTTGATCGCCGACAGGAACCCGAACAGGACGAACGCCACCAGGATGGACAGCAGCGTGAGCGACGTGCGCAGTTTCTTGCGCTTCAAATTGCTCCAGATGAGATGGAAAAACTTCATACCAGGCCTCTCCTGCTCATCGTCATCCTCATCCTCATAATCGAAAACAGCGGCATCGAGGATGATGGACGAGAACGAGGATGAGGATGATTTCGAGCTTTCATTTCACCGGTTCGTTGCTGAGTTGGCCTTTGTTCAAATACACCGTCCGGGCGGCGCGCGCCGAGGCGTGCGGGTCGTGCGTGACCATGATGATGGTCTTCTTATGCTCGCGGTTCAGCGCCTGGAGCAAATCCAGGATTTCATCGCCGGCCTTGCGGTCGAGGTCGCCCGTCGGCTCGTCGCACAGCAGCAGCGTCGGGTCGGTGACGATGCCGCGGGCGATCCCCACGCGCTGCTGTTCCCCGCCGGAAAGCGTGCGCGGATAATGCTTTGCCCGGTGCGACAGCCCGACCACCGCCAGGGCGGCATCCACGTGCTTTTTCCGCTCGGCCTTGGACAAATGCGTCAGCAGCAGCGGCAGTTCGACGTTCCGTTCCGCGGTCAGCATCGGCAACAGGTTATAAAGCTGGAAGACGAATCCGATGTGCCGCGCGCGCCAGGCCGCCAGCCGGTGGTCGGACAACTGGTCGAGCCGCTCGCCGGCCACGGTCACCAGGCCGCGGGTCGGCCGGTCGAGGCCGCCGACCAGGTTGAGCAGGGTGCTCTTGCCCGAGCCCGACGGCCCCATCAAGGCCAGGAATTCGCCGGTCGGCACCTGCAGATGGAGGTCGGCCAGCACGTGAATGTCCTCCGAGCCGCGATGGAAGATTTTTTCCACGCCCTCGACGCTCACCAATGCGCCGTTATTGGATTGATTTTCGCTCATAACTTTTTCTCCCGTACCGGCGCGCCGTCAACCAGCCCGGCCGGCGGATCCACAACCACATTCTCGCCTGCCGCCACGCCCGCATTCAACTCCGAATCGTCATTTTGCGTCTCGATCACCGTCACCGCGCGCCGCTCGGCCCGGCCATGCTGGACGACAAACACCACGTCCCGGCCGTCCCGGCTTTGCACCGCGCCTTTGGGAACCAGCACCAGGCGGCCCGCGTTGGCCGGACCGTTGCCAGTCTCCCGAAACGCCACTTTCACGGACATTTCCGGCAGGATGCGTGGATCCAGCCGGTTAAACCCGACCCGGACCTTGACCGTGGATTTTTGCCGGTCGGCGGTCGGAACGATGGCGATGACGTGACACGGAATTTTCCAGTCGGGATAGGCATCCAGCGTGGCTTCGACCGGCTGGCCGGCCTGAACCCGGTTGATGTAGCTTTCGTTGACGTCAATTTCAATCTCCAGCGAGTCCATGTCCACTATCGTCCCAATGCCCGTGCGGGTGAAGCCACCCCCGGCCGACACCGGGGAAATCATCTCGCCCGGCTGGGCGTCCTTGGTGGTGACAACGCCGGGAAAGGGCGCACGGATGATCATGTCATCCAGGTTCTGTTCCCACATCGCCACGTTGCGCTCCGCCACAGTCACGTCCACTTGCTGCTGGGCGAGGTGGGCCTGCAGTGATTTGGCGTTCGACTCGGCCACGTCAAGGTCGGATTGGGAAGCGATGTTTCGTTTGGCCAGTTCGGTAACGCGCTGAAATTCCGCGTTCGCCTGCTTGAGCTGGGCGCGGGTTTGCTCCAGCGAGGCCTTGGCGGATTGCAACTGGGCCCGGGCCACCGCCAGGCTGGTCTGCACGTTCGTGTCGTCCAGCCGCGCCACCACCTGGCCTTCCGCGACCTTCATGCCCTCCTCGATGAGTATCTCGACGACCTTGCCCGTGACCTTGGAGGAAACGGTCGCCGCCCGGCGCGCGGTAACGTAGCCGGAGGCGTTCAGCACCGTGTGGTCGCCGCCGGAAGTGCTGAGCTCCCGCGCCACCGCCGTGTGCACCTCGACGGCGCCGGACCGCGAACGCCAGACCAGGATCACCAGCCCCAAAACCACAACCGCGACGACGACGACGGCCACCGACCGCCACAGCCTGGGCTCCGGCTCCCGCCCGGCGGGACGCTCGATCCGCAGTTCATCCAGCGGCGGTTTGGCGGAACTCATATCCACGTCCCATCAGGCAAGCGGATTTTATGAGCCGGGTCAAGTCAGGCCCGATGAAAAGTTGTGTTGGCAGGCTGACGAATCCCGGCGAACAATCGATTTTGCAGGAGAAGAGGGGCCGATTCTTCGTATTTGCAATTTGCGCGCGACATGGTCAGCGGTAAAGGCCGCGTAAATCGTATATCGCATATCGTAAATGGGTCAGAGCTTCCCCACGTCGGCTTTGTACGCTTGAATCATCGACTGGCATCACCGAAGATTCAGGACCATGTTTCGCATCGGCATCGACCTCGGCGGCACCAAGATTGAAGGGATTGGCCTGGACGCTTCCGGACACGAGCTTTGCCGCAGGCGCGTGGACACGCAGCAGGAAAAGGGTTACGACCACATCCTCGTCCGCATCAAGGAACTCCATGACGAACTGGCGACGCAGATTCAGAATCAGCCGCACACGTTCGGCATCGGCACCCCCGGCGCGATTTCACCGCGCACCGGCTTGTTGAAAAATTCCAACACCATCTGCATGAACGGCCGACCGGTGAAATCCGATTTGGAAAAAATCCTGGGCCGAAAAATTGAAATCCAGAACGATGCCAACTGTTTTGCCATGGCCGAGGCGCTGCACGGCGCCGGTCACGGGAAAAAACTGGTGTTTGGCGTCATCATGGGCACCGGCTGCGGCGGCGGGATTGTTTATGAAGGCAAGGTCATCACCGGTCCCCAGGCCATCGCTGGTGAATGGGGCCACATGTGCATCGATCCCAAAGGGCCAAAATGTTACTGCGGCCAGCTGGGCTGCGTGGAAACGTTCATCAGCGGTGGCGGACTGGAAGCGCGCTATGCCGAGCAGTTCGGCGACAAGAAGTCATTCAAGGAAATCGTGCGGGATTATGCCGCCGGCGACGTCAGGACCGTGGCGTTTATGAAAGTTTTCTTCCGAAACTTCGGCCGGGCGCTGGCCAATCTCATTGACATCCTCGACCCGGACGTGGTGGTGCTGGGCGGCGGCGTCTCCAACTTCGACGCGCTTTACACCGAGGGGATTGCTCAAGTCGCCAAACAGGTCTTCAGCGATTCGCTGGAAACGCCCATTGTGAAACATCAGCTTGGCGATTCCGCCGGCGTCATCGGCGCGGCTCTGATCGGGATTTAAAAACTCAGGGTGCATCTTGACGCCGTCCTTGGAACCGGCGGCTGGTAGCCGCCGCAACCCGCAGCCAGGATGCCCGCGCTGCGTAGCGCACGCTTCCAGCGTGCGAGTTCGGGCATCTTCCAGATGCCCTGATCTCATCGGATGCGACCCAGGCATAAGGAGAGCGTCAAGGTGCACGGAAAATCTCACAACCAGTAAAATCAGTGTTTCATCCGACCTGGCTTTGTGGTTTGATTACCGCCCGTGAAGATTATCGGCATCGTTCCCGCCCGGTACGCCTCGACACGGTTTCCCGGACAATCACGGGCGCCTGGCTATGGAGTTTCGGTTTCGGCAGCCCCGCAGGGGTGGAATAATCAAGCCCAGGGCAACGCCCTGGGAAACGGCACCGCTAACCGGTCACGCCCTGAAGGGGCAAAATAGCCATGCCCCAATCGCTTGCCAAAATCTTGATTCACCTGATTTTCAGCACCAAGAACCGCGAACGGATTTTGGATGACACCGTCCGTCCGGAATTGCACAAATATCTGGCGGTGATCTTAAAGGAATTTGAATCGCCGGCTATCCTCATCAACTCGGTGGAAGACCATGTCCACATCTTGTTTTCACATTCCAAAAATCATGCCTTGATCAAAATTGTCGAGGCGTTAAAGAAGAACTCGTCTAAATGGATTAAAACCAAGGGCGGGCAATTTGCCGCCTTCCACTGGCAAAATGGTTATGGCGCATTTTCGGTGAGCCAGTCGAATGCGAAGGCAGTCGAAGATTACATTGCCAACCAGGCCGAACATCACCGGCATAAATCCTATCAGGAGGAGTACCGGGAATTTTTAAAGAAATACGAGATAGTGTTTGATGAACGATATGTCTGGGATTGAATTATTTCGCCCTTTCAGGGCTTGTGGTATTGATGGATGGCGAACCCGGGGCGCTGCCCCGGGCTGGATTAATCTGCCCCGTTGGGGCGATGGCTCAGCATTCGCGCCTGATTTATGAAGATTATCGGCATCGTTCCCGCCCGGTACGCCTCGACACGGTTTCCCGGCAAACCGCTGGCCCTCATCGCCGGCCGGCCGCTCATCCAGCGCGTCGTCGAGCAATGCCGGAAGGCCAAAACGCTCGGTGACGTCATCGTGGCCACCGACGACGCGCGCATTGCCGACGTGGCAAAAAAATTCTGCCGGGTCGAGATGACCCGGGCGGATCATCCCAGCGGCTCGGACCGGATTGCGGAGGTGGCCGGGAAGATTTCCTGCGACGCCGTGGTGAACATCCAGGGCGACGAGCCGTTGATTGACCCGGCAGTGATTGATGCGGTGGCTGGCGCGCTCGTGCGCGACGAAATGTCCACGGCCGCCACGCCCATCAAAAATCCGGCCGAGCTGGACAACCCCAACGTGGTAAAAGTCGTTGTCAGCGCCGCCGGCCGGGCGCTATATTTCTCGCGGCGCACGATTCCGTATCTGCGCGAGGGGAGCGCGCGCGTCTCGCGCGCAGTCGAAGGCGTCCCGCCTTCGACATTTCCAGCGAACGAGCAGTTGGCGGCGTTTGCTTTTTTGAAGCACCTCGGCATTTACGGTTACCGGCGCGAGACGCTGTTGCGGCTGGTGAAATTTCCCGTGTCGCCGCTCGAAGCCGCGGAGAAGCTGGAGCAGTTGCGCGCGCTGGAAAACGGCATCTCCATCGCCGTCGTGCAGGTCGAGTACGACAGCGTGGGGGTGGACACGCCGGAAGACGTGGCGAAAGTGGAAAAACTTGTAAGAAACCACGGATGAACACGGATGGACACGGATGAAGGTCAACGAGACGCAAATTGAAGAGCGATTTCCAGTATGGAATGCGCTTTCTGAATTTTTCCTCGATACAGAATTGGAACCGGAAGATTACAAACGAATTGCCAAAACAGTGGCGACAACCCGTTTCACAGAAAGTGAAATTGAAGATATCTTAATTTGCGAAGTTTGTCCTGTTTGTAGATCGAATTTTGCCTGGATTGCCGGTGAATGGGCTGGTTTTGATTCCGAATGGCTTAAAACAAAAATTGCGCCGAGAATTGGGAAAACGATTAGGTTAAAACCTTTATTTAAATTGAGGCACCGTTGGATGTATGGCAGGCATTGGAAGAAAGTTCGCAGGTTGATAGCGGAAACCAGAGCTAAGTAAGAAATTTTATCCGTGTTCATCCGTGGTTAAAAACGTTTTGAAATGAAATTTATTTTTGTCACTGGCGGCGTGGTAAGTTCGTTGGGCAAGGGCCTGACGGCCGCGTCGCTCGGCACCCTGCTCGAAAACCGCGGCCTCAAGGTCGTGCTCCAGAAGTTCGATCCCTACCTCAACGTGGACCCGGGCACGATGAACCCGTACCAGCACGGCGAGGTGTACGTGCTCGACGACGGCGCGGAGACCGACCTCGACCTCGGCCATTACGAGCGGTTCACCAACGTCAAGCTGACCCGCCTGAACAATCTCACCAGCGGCCAGGTTTACCAGAACGTCCTCAACAACGAGCGCGAGGGCAAATACCTCGGCAAGACCGTCCAGGTGATCCCGCACGTCACCGACGAAATCAAGAACCGCATCCATGTGCTCGCGGAAAAATCCAAGGCCGACGTCATCATCACTGAAATCGGCGGCACGACCGGCGACATCGAAGGGCTGCCGTTTCTGGAGGCCATCCGCGAGTTCGCGCTCGAAGTCGGCTATAACAACGCGATTTTCATCCACGTCACCTACGTGCCGTTCATCAAGGCGGCCGGCGAGTTGAAGACCAAGCCGACGCAGCAGTCGGTGGCCAAGCTGCGCGAAATCGGCATCGCGCCGCACGCCCTGGTTTGCCGCTGCGACCGCCCGCTGGACAAGGAATTGCGCCAGAAAATCTCGCTGTTCTGCAATGTGCCGGTCGAGGCGGTCATCGAGGAAAAGGACGTGGACCATTCAATCTACGAGGTGCCGTTAATGCTACAGCGCGAGCGATTGGACGACCTGGTCTGCAATTTACTGCGCCTCGATGCGCCGGTGGCCAACATGAGCCACTGGCAGGAAATCATCCGCAAGCTCATCGCGCCCCAGCACCGCGTGCGCATCGGCGTCGTCGGCAAGTACATCGGCCTGCAGGACGCCTACAAATCGGTTTATGAAGCCATCATCCACGGCGGCATCGGCAACGATTGCGGTGTGGAGATTGTGCGGGTAGACGCCGAGGAGATTGAAAAGGAAGGCGCGGAGAAAAAGTTGGGCGGGTTGGGCGGCATCCTGGTGCCGGGCGGATTCGGCGAGCGGGGCATTGAAGGCAAAATCCGGGCAGCGCAATTCGCCCGGGAAAAAAAGATACCTTACCTCGGCCTCTGCCTGGGCATGCAGATCGCCACCATCGAGTTCGCGCGGAACGTTTTGAAGCTGGCCAAGGCGCATTCGACGGAATTTGATCCGAACACGCCGCATCCGGTGATTGCCATGCTGGACGAGCAGCGCAAAATCACCAAGAAGGGCGGCACGATGCGGCTGGGCGCCCAGCCGGCGCAATTGGCGCTCGGCACCAAGGCGGCGGAATTGTACGGCTC
>Ga0335069_10004391_pt1 | contig 20948 bp, 18 predicted proteins | sample Lox_Sample_11_FD_206714 | JGI IMG/M metagenome (GOLD analysis project Ga0335069, IMG submission 206714) | Soil microbial communities from Loxahatchee National Wildlife Refuge, Florida, United States - Lox_Sample_1.1 | ecosystem: Environmental > Terrestrial > Soil > Wetlands | place: USA...
TCGGCCCCTTGGAGAGCTGCAGCTCATGAATATCCCGCGAAAGCGTCGCCTGCGTCACGCGAATCCCGCGCCGGCGCAGCTTGCGGCGCAGCTCATCCTGGCTGGTCACGGCCGAGCCCGCCAGCACCTGGCGGATCACGTTGAGGCGTTCCACTTTCATCTGTCGATTCCTGCGCCCTTCGGGCAAAGCAAAGGCGCGGCCCCTCGAGCGGAAGCCGCGCTTGAATAAATATACAACAGAGCTGAATAAGTATGCAAGCCGTGGCCCGCCAAAATCTAAGAACCCATTGGGCCGGAGATTGGGAACAAGAGTGACGAGTCTGGTTCCACCGTTACGTGTAATTTTCACCCCATCATCGGCAGGTAGTACTCCTCCAGGTACCAGGAGACGATAAAGAGCGCCGCCATCGCCAGCATCGCCCACAGAAACAGCCGTACCGGCAACGTGCTCATCAGGGTGCCCAGGTTGCGCAGGCTGGGGCGTGGATGTAATGCGAAGAGAAGTCCGCTGGCGAAACAAACGCAGGCAGCGAGCAGAATGCGCAGCAGGGACATGGCCAGGCGATCTTCCCAGCGTGCGCCAGGCACAAAAAAGGCGCTCAGCATCACCGGATAGAGCGATAGGATGCTGAGGATGAGAGCCACCGCTTTGCCGAGATCGAGCATAGTCGCGCTCTCCTGACCCCCGATCTGCTTTACTTCAGATCGCGCCAGTTCGGGCCGAAGGCGACATCGGCAACCAGCGGGATCTTCAGCTGGACCACGCCCTCCATCTCGGCACGAACCAGCTTTTCCACCTCTTCGCTCTCGCCAAGCGGGACCTCGAACAGCAGCTCGTCGTGAACCTGCAGCACCATGCGCGTCTTGAGTTCACGTTCGGTGAGCTTGCGATCGATGGCGATCATTGCCAGCTTGATCAGGTCCGCGCCCGTGCCCTGCAGCGGCGTGTTGACCGCCGTGCGCTCGGCAAATCCGCGCAGGTTAGGATTGCGGCTTTCAATGTCGGGAATGGGGCGCATGCGGCCGAACATGGTGCGCACCCTGCCTTCGGCGCGCGTCTTGGCCAGCGTCTTTTCGATGAACGCCTTCACACCCACGTAGCGCGCGAAATAGCGATCGATGTATGCCCTTGCCTCTGCCTGGGGAATGCCGAGCTGGTTGGCAAGCCCAAAAGCGGAGATGCCGTACACGATTCCGAAATTCACGGCTTTCGCCCGATTCCGCGTCTCCTTGTCCATTCGCTCGATGGGAACGCCAAAAACCTCGCTCGCCGTGAGCGTGTGGATGTCGATATCTTCGGCATAAGCGCGCATCAGGAGCGGATCTTCGCTGAAGTGCGCCAGCAGGCGGAGCTCTATCTGCGAGTAGTCGGCGGAGAGAAGCCGCGTACTCGGCGCGGCTACGAAAGCGGCGCGAATCTCGCGGCCCAGCTCGGTCCGGATGGGGATGTTCTGGAGATTGGGATTGACCGAGGAGAGTCGGCCGGTGGCTGTCGCTGCCGCCTGAAACGTGGTATGCACGCGCGAGTCCGCGTCGGCCAGCAGGGGCAGCGCATCCACGTAGTTGGACTTGAGCTTCGTCAGATGCCGGTATTCGAGAACCAGGCGCGGGACCTCGTGTTGCTCGGCCAGGGCCTCCAGCACATCCACCGCGGTAGAGATGGCTTTCCCTTTTCCACGCACTACCGGCGCAGGCAGCCCTAGATTCGTGAAGAGCACAACGCCGAGCTGCTTGGGCGAGTTGATGTTGAACCTCTGGCCTGCCAGCTCGAAGATGCGCTCGCCGACGCGCGTCGCTTCGCCGCCAATCTTCTCCGAAAGGCTGCTCAATGCAATTGGGTCGATGCGCACGCCGGCCTTCTCCATGCGGAAAAGGACCGGCGCAAGCGGCAGGTCGATCTCCGAGTAGACGCGCGCCAGCCCGCTCTTCTCCACTTCGTCATGCAGCAGGGGAGTGAGCCCTTCGATCGCCGCGGCTGCTGCCGGCAGCGTGTCGGGCGGGTTCTCGCTGTTGCGCGCCGCCACATCGGCCAGGGTCTGCGTGGCATGCGTTGGGTTCAACGCGTAGCTCAGCAGCATGGTGTCGTCCACCGCGCCGCGAAGTGTGACGCCGAGACCGGAGAGAACATGCAGAGCGAGCTTCCAGTCATGGATGCGCTTGGGCACGGAGGCATCTTCAAGCAGGGCGCGAATCTCCGGCGTGAGTGCGAGCTGAAGCGCAAGCGTCGGCTCGGCAGCCACCCCGATGCTCGATTGGGTCTTGCTTTCCGCAGTTTCGATGGCGTCAAGAAGCGACGGCGCAGGCAATGCCTCGTCGTCGGACTCCTCGGCGAGCGGCTCAGAAGCCGGAAGCGCGAGAGCGAAACCGTTCTTGCGCGCTGCGGCATAAAAGCCGGACACCTGTTCCTCCGTTGGTTCGTCGAGCAACTCGACGGCGACAGCCGGGGCAGCAGGCGTCAGTTCGCGCAGCATCGATGTGAACTCCAACTCCGTAAACAGCGTGCGGCACGCTTCGATGTCGGGGGATTGCGTCTCCATGGCTTTCAAGTCGAGCGGCAGAGGCACACGGCAGTCGATCGTGACCAGTTCCTTTGAAAGCAGGACCATCTCTCGATTCTGTTCGAGCGATTCGCGATACGTCTTGCGCTTGACCTCCGCTGCACGATCCAGAACCGCTTCCACGCTCCCGAACTCCTTGATCAGTTCGACGCTGCCTTTATCGCCGATGCCCGGCGCGCCCGGAATGTTGTCGACCGAATCGCCGCGCAGCGCCATCACGTCGATCACCTTATCGGGTGGCACCCCCAGAGTCTCAGTGACCTTGGCTGGATCGAGAATCAGGTTGTCTTTTTGCGGGTTCAGGACCTTCACGCGGTCGGTCACCAGCTGCATCATGTCTTTGTCGCCGGTGACGATGAAGACCTCGTGGTGCTGCTCGGCTGCCTCGCGGGCCAGTGTGCCGATCACGTCATCGGCCTCAAATCCCTCCGCCATCAGGATGGGAATGCGCAACGCTTCGAGCGCGCGACGGATGTAGGGAATCTGGCGGCGGAGATCGTCGGGCATCGATTCGCGCTTGGCTTTGTAGCCGTCATAGTTCACATCCTCAAAGGCCTGGACCTTGCTGTTCCAGCGGCGCAGCGTGGCGACGGATCGCGCCCGCTCATCGCGAAAGACCTCGCCCGAGGGGTCGAAGACAGCAGCAAAGTACTTGGGTACGAAGTCTTCGCGCAGCTTTCTGATCATGTTGACAAAAACGTAGGTCGCCGCGGTAGGAAGCCCCGCTCGCGTAGACATTGGTCTGCTTCGCTGCATGGCGTGATAGGCGCGGAAGATGAACGACATCGCGTCGAGCAGAAAGACGGGCGGCTTGGCAGGGTCAGTCACGCTTGTGAGCATAGCAGTGCGGGGCTGCGATTGCTTTCTATGAATCGGGACCGTGAGCTGATCACTGACAACGGAGCACCGATCGCTGTCACGCCACGAACATGCAATCGCCGTAGCTGAAGAACCGGTATTTCTGCTCGATCGCATGGCGATACGCGGCAAGTGCCCTCTCGCGTCCGGCGAACGCGCTCACCAGCATCAGCAGGCTCGACTGCGGCAGGTGGAAGTTGGTGAGCAGCGCGTCGATGAGCCGAAACTCGAATCCGGGCGAGATGAAGATATCGGTCGAGCCGGAGTGGGGTTTGATTCGTATATCTCTGGTCGCCGCTCCGATTTCCAGCGCGGCGGCTTCGAGCGTGCGCACCACGGTGGTTCCGACGGCCACGATACGCCGTCGCTCAGCAACGGCGCGATTGACCGCGGACGCCGTTTCCCGGCTGATCGTGTAACGTTCACGATGCAGCCGGACCTCGTCGACCCGGTCGACGCGGAGCGGTGCGAAGGTGCCGAGGCCAACGTGCAGCGTGACATGGGCAATCTCAATGCCGCGTCCGGCAAGATCGGCAAGCAGAGCCGGAGTGAAATGAAGACCCGCGGTGGGCGCAGCTACAGAACCCGGCTCGCGTGCGAAAACCGTTTGATAGCGGTCGCGGTCGGCGCCGGCGTCGGCGCGGCGAATATACGGCGGCAGCGGAACGTGACCGATGCGATCGAGTTCCGCAAAAAAGTTGTTCTCGCTCTGGTTTTCGAGTGGCGCGAACTCGAGCAGGCGTTCGCCGAACCTGCCGCGCTCGATCACTTCGGCCTCGAGGGCAATGCGCCCGTCGCGGGCGGGAAACACCAGCCGCTCACCGATGGCGACTTTGCGGCTTGGCCGTACCAGCGCGCGCCATTGATTTTCGCCGGCGTCGCCGGGAACCGGTTCGGTGAGCATCACCTCGATCCGCCCTGACGGTTTCTCGCGCTCTCGCACCAGGGTGCGGCGCGCGAACAGCCGTGCCGGAATCACCCGGCTGTCGTTGAGAACGAGCAGATCGCCCAGCCGTAAATGCTGCGCAAACTCAGAGAAAAACGAATCGCGGAACGCCCCGGTCCGGCGGTCAAGAAGAAGCAGGCGGCTTGCCCCGCGCTCGGCCGGAGGCTCCTGCGCGATCAGTTCCGGTGGCAGATCGTAATCGAAGTCCTGAACCCGCAGATCGGCCCGCTCGCTCATTCGACCTTCTCAAACTGCCTGAGAGCAAGACGGCGCGCACGCTCGATGGCTGCATTAAGCTCTTCGCGCTTTGGCTCGAGAGCGGAGTCAGGAGTGTCGGCAGGAACGCTGATCCAGCGCGACCACGCGACCACGATGCGCGTGAACGGCTTGGGAATCAGGAAACGATCCCAGGAGTTCATCGTCCATGCGCGCTCCGGCTGCAGGTGAAACGCGCCGATGCGTGCCCCGGTCATCTGGGCGAGCTTGATCGGGCCCATCTTGGTCTGGTAGATGGGGCCGCGCGGGCCGTCGGCGGTAAAGCAGGCGGGTTCGCCCTTTTCGATAACCACCTGAAGACCCAGCAGGCCCTCGCGCGCTCCGCGCGAGCTGGAACCACGCGTGGTCTTGAACCCGAAGAGTTCGAGGGTCCGGGCGATCAGCTCGCCGTCGAAGCTCTGGCTCACGATGATGGTGGCCCCGGTGCGGCGGTAATAAAACGTGCAGGGCAATACGCACTGGTGCCAGAAACAGAAAATCTCCGCGCCGGCTCCTTCACCGTAGGGCAACGGCGTCGCGCCCTCTTCCGCTATCGCTTCAAAGCGCCAGCTGCGGCCGACCAGCGACAGCAGCGCCCAGACCGCCCGCGGAACGATGGCGAGAACCAGACGCTGGCGAAAAGTGAATCCTGAGCTCGATCCGGCGGTCACTGGGATGATTTTAGAAGCAGGGAGCGAGGGAGCGGGCGAACCAGGCTGCGAGTCAACACGCCCTTGCGGTCGGCTCAGCGCAGTGTTCAGTGGACAGCGCCGACCGGGCGGGACTTGAAGTCGCGTTGCGCCGATTGCATATAGGCTCTCCATAGGCGGGCAAGCTGCGCCCATTGTGCATCGCTCGGGCTCTCCCGAGTCGATTCGGTCTTGCTCACAAAGTAGAGCGCAGGAACGCCGATCGTGGGTTGTGCCAGCATATAGTTCCACCAATCCCTCAGCGTGGTCGACGATGCGTTGTCGGTGTCGACCAGTGACCATCCCGAGGCATGAGCAATTGCCGCGCGCACGCGCAGAACATCGGCGACATTGCGCGTAGCGTACCAGATGTCGTTCAGGCGGATGAGGTCGGAAGATTCTCGAAAGAGAGCGTTCGGCGTCTGCGTCTCGACCATCGCATCCGGCTTCCATTTGTGCGCTTCGCTCCACAGGATCCATTGAAAGCGACGCACGAACTCGATACCGACGGCCGCACCCGTAAGGGGAAGACCCGGCGCCGCGGGGTCTGCGACCCAGTCTTCCTTGAAGCCGTCAACACCGATTTCGTCGACCAGATGCCTGATACGCGGGCGCATGTAGGCCTCGTACTCCGGCGCACCCACGTTGGCAATCACGCACTTGCCTTGCGCCATCACGCACAAGTCGGTCGGCAACCCGTCGGTCTCGGCCACGGGAACCCAGAGCAGTACATGACGCCCCTTGGCGTGCTGCGCTGCCACAAAACCTTTCAGGTCCGGCCACTTCTTCTCGTCAACTTCAAAGGTTCCATAGTGGCTCTGCCATTTGTCGTCGATGACCACTGTGCCGATCGGCAATCCGCGCTGCTCCAGCGTGGTCAGCCACTTCTCGTAGTTTGCCTGGGTCGCCATCGTGTTCGGCGCTTCGCCAAACGGGATCGACTCCACGGTCTGCTCGGCCCAGCCGCAAAAGATGGGCAGATGATGCCACAGGGCGTCGCGGCTCTTCGATTGCGTTGAGAATCCGCTTTGGTCGAGCCAGTGCGTATAACCGTCCAGGGCATTCATTGGATCTGTGCCGAAGTTCACGGCCAGCACCGGTGAGGCGAACTCGCCCTCCACGCCCACGTAGCCCATGTAGTCAACGTAGAACGACGCCCCGGCATAGCGTGAGCCGGTGTATTCAAAGGCAGGGAATTGATAGCGGCCGGGCTCCGCGCCAAGCCCTAGTCCCGTCCACGATTGCCCCATGTGGAATGCCAGAAACAAAGGCGGCGGCCCAAAGATCCCCGTCATCCGCTCCGGTCTGAAGTCTGCTTCTGAATCGGGATAGCGCCCTATGCTGAACCCAAGGGTCTGCGGCATAGCAATGTTGAATTCGAATTGATTGGCATGGTTGGGGCTGGGCGAGAAGTACCGATCGGCATAGACGGTCGTTGCCCAAAGATAGCCGGGGGTCGAGCCTTTGTCCCAACGATCGGATACGCCGCTCGAAAGAAAATAACAGCGCCCCAGCTTGCCGTCGCCGCTGGCGAATTGCTGGAACTCGATGTGATCTGGCAGCAGCTTCCATGCAAAACGGCGATTGTTCCACAGGTTGCTTGTGGCTGTAACCAGAATTTCCGCGCTGCCCTCTTGGCTTTGGTGGAGTTGCATCTCGATGTGCGAGAGACGCTCCTGCTGCTTATCAGAGTCGAGCTCCGCGACCAGTGGAACGACGAAGACAGGTTCGCCGGCACGCTCAATCTGCATCCGGGGCGGATCGCCATCTGAAAGCTGGATCGTGTAATCCGCCATCTTCAGTCGATGGAGCCTTGCGTTTAGGTCCTGTGCAGCGACGATGACCGGCGCAGTCATCGAAACGCAAAGGAGCGGAGTCAGAAAACAGCTTGGTCTGGAAAGAGACATATCGACGTCGCAATCTGAAGTCGTCTGCCATGGTAGTTGTTCGGTGCCGAAATGCTCAACAGGGTTATTCGGAGTTCCGCTCAAACCATCGCATCGCTTCGCTCGCCGGTCATGAGTAGCGCAGCCAGCGGACGATCTCAGGCAGGGTGGCGCGTTTGCCATACATCAGGATGCCGATGCGATAGAGGCGCGAAGAAATAACCAGCGTCGCCCAGATGCTCAAGACCATCAGGCCGATGGAGACGGCGAATTGCCATGCTGCGGGGATCTCCGACGCCATGCGCAGGAACATGATGATGGGCGCGGTGGGCGGAAAGAGCGATCCGGCGATCGCCCAGTTGGAGTTGGAGTCGTTCATGATGACAACGATCAGGGAAAAGCTGAGCCAGGTGGGGGCGGCGGCCAACGGCGTGAACATCTGCAACTCCTGTTCGGTTTCGCAGGTAGCGGCGAGGCCGGCAAAGAGGGCGCTGTAAAGCAGGAACCCGAGGACAAAGTAAACAGGGAAGAGAATCCCCTCTGCCCAGGAGAAATGAATGGCATATTGACCTGTGAGTATGGCTTCGGCCAGAGGAGTGGCCAGCAGCAGCGCGGCAGCGACCACCCAGATAAGGATCTGGGTGAGTCCGACCGAGCCTGCCCCGATCAGCTTGCCCGCCAGCATGTCGCTGGGCTTGACCGTCGCCAGCATCACCTCGAAGATGCGCGAGGTCTTCTCCTGAATGATCGAGCGTGCGACGTTGAGGCCGTAAATCAGCGTGGTCATGGAGAGCAGAATGGCCATGACGTAGCCCTTCCAGAACGTGGCCTGCGCGTTGCTTTTGACGATGGAGCCGTCTTTCTTCACCTGGAATGTGTCGATCGTGATGCCTTTGACCACGGCGTCGGCATCCGGCGGCCGCATGCCCTCCTGCGTGAGATCTCTGTCAACCAGGCCGTTATTGATTGCGTCATTCAGCTTGGCAGAGGTGATGAAGTCGCCGGAGGAGTTAGAGTAAAGCGCAGCGCTTGGTAGTCCGCCCGCGTGCGTGTCAATCTCCAGGACGCCGTCGACCGTCTTGGTACGAACCTGCCGGATCAGAGCATCGCGCTCGCCGGGCACTGAGGGGTCGACCACATCGATCGTCGGTTTGGCGTCCTTTTCATTGAACATCTGCATACGAACGGCATCGGCAAGGGCGATGTCCTGGCTCGCAATGATGTAGTGCTTGTGCGATCCCAGGCCTTTGCTGGCCAGGTAGAAGATTCCCAGGATCAGCGCGAAGATCACGGGCAGCCCGATCGTCGACATGCGAAAGGCGCGGCCGCGAATCTGTTCCATGTATTCGCGCCGGGCGATGAGCAAGGTGTCACGCATTTGCGCTGCCTCCTACCGTGCGGATGAAGATTTCTTCCAGTGACGGCTCGACCAGCTCAAAGCGATAAATCGTGGCCCTGGCAGAAGCCTCACGCAGCAGCTTCTGCGCGTCGCCGTGCGGCTTCAGGCGGATCTCGGCGTGGCCGGAGAAATTTCTCGCCTCGGCGATCTCGGGGCTGGAAAGGAAAGATGCGTCGCCCTCGAACTCCACGATGATCTGGTTGCGCTCGTAGCGGCTCTTGATCTCGCGCATGCGGCCGCTGAGTACGACTTCGCCGTTGTTGATTAGGCAGATGGCATCGCACAACTTCTCCACCTGGTCCATGCGGTGAGTCGAAAAGAGGATGGCCGCGCCTTTCTCCTTGAGCTCGATCAGCGTGCGCTCCAGAAGCACGGCATTGACCGGATCGAGGCCGCTGAAGGGCTCGTCCATCACGATGAGCTTGGGCTCGTGGAGGATAGAGCCGATGAACTGGATCTTCTGCTGCATGCCCTTTGAGAGCTCTTCGGTTTTCTTATCGAGTGCGTCGGCGATCTCAAGGCGCGTCGCCCAGGCAGTGGCTCGTTTGCGGGCTTCGCCCGCGGCAAGGCCGTGGAGCTCCCCGAAGAAGATGAGCTGTTGGAGCACCTTCATCTTCTTGTAGAGGCCGCGCTCCTCGGGCAGGTAGCCGACGTGGTCGAGGCTCTCGCGCGCGAAAGGCTTTCCGAAGAGACTCACCTGACCGGAGTCAGGCATGGTGATGCCCAGCATCATCCGGATGGAGCTGGTCTTGCCCGCGCCATTCGGACCGAGAAGGCCGAACATCTGGCCGGCGTCGATCGATAGATCCAGGTTGCGCACGGCAACCTTGTTCTCGTAGGCCTTCGTGACACCTGCGAGTTCGACTACTGGCATGCAAGCTCCCGGCGGGGGTGGGCAGGGGATGGCGGTATAAGTAACGTCCACCAGAAGTGTAGCAGGCTGAAGGCACAGAACAGCTATCCAAAACCGGGTTAACGAGGCTGCCAATGGGCGTCCGTACAGACAGCGCACCCACCTCTGCTTTGCGGCCAGTTCAATACATTGTTCGCGCCCGTGGGGCCATGCGCCGTGTATACTTTGCCGGTCTTCCCCCCGAGACGAACTTTCGCTTCAGAGGAGATCGCATGGCAAGTTATCTGGTGCAGTGTTCGTACACACAGGAGGCGCTCCGGGCGCTGATGGCCGCCCCGCAGGACCGGACGCCTGTGGTGGCAAAGGCCGTGAAAGGTCTGGGCGGAAAACTGGTTGGTTCGTGGCTGTCGTTCGGCGACTACGATGTCACCTTGATCATGGACATGCCCGATAACGTAAGCGCCGCGGCTATGGCCCTGGCTGCTGCCGCGGGCGGCTCGTTGAAGTCGATCAAGACGACTCCGCTGATGAGCACTCAGGACGGCATGGCCGCACTGAAAAAGGCGGCTGCGTCGAGCTACAAGCCGGTCGAAGCCAAGTAGCGGAGACCCGGACTACATCAGGCGCTTGCGCAGCATGTCGAGGGCCTGCTGCGAGGCCCACTCGCGAATGCGCTGGCGGTCACCGCGGAAGGTGCGCTCGCTTGCGTCTGTGGTTTGTCCGTCGGTGACGGCAATGTAAACCAGGCCGACGGGCTTTTTCTCGGTACCGCCCGTCGGGCCGGCGATGCCGGTGATTCCCAGGCCGATGGTGGCCCCGGTGCGCTGCCGGATGCCATCGGCAAGGGCCTTGGCCACTTCTGTCGAAACAGCGCCGTACTTCGCGATCATCTCCGCAGGCACGTCGGCCAATTCTGTCTTCAATTTGTCTGAGTAGACCACTGCTCCGCCCACGAACGAGCGCGAGGCCCCGGGAACTGAAGTGATGCGCTGCGCCACCAATCCGCCGGTGCAGCTTTCGGCCACGGCCAGAGTCGCCTGGCGCAGCCCGAGGTAGTAAAGCACGATCTGTTCGAGGGTTTCGTCCTGCGATGCGTAGAGAAAGTCGTCCAGGGCCTCTTCGATACGCTCGGCAAGCTCGTCCACCCGCTCCTGTGCCGCGGCCAGGCTGGGTTTTGCGCAGATCAGCGTCACCTGCAGGTCGCCGGCATGAGCCAGCAGCGTGGTTTCGACGTCGGCGTAGCCGAGATAAATCGGCGCGATGATCTTGTCGGCTTGCGACTCGGGAATCATGGCCGCCTTCAGCGTGCGCGTGGCAATGGCGCGCGGCGGCGCCACTTCGCGCAGGCGTGGCAGGCACTCGGTATCGAACAGCGGCTTGCACTCGTGCGGCGGCCCGGGCAAAAGCGCGATGAGCTTGCGATAGCCCTCGAAGGTGGTGTCAAGCCATTGGCCCGGCGCGCTCCCGTTGGGGTTTTGCAGCAGAACCGCGCCCTCCAGCACATCGGCCTGCTTCAGGTTGTTCTGCGGCATGGTGATGCGCCAGGTAGCTGCGCGCGCGTGCAGCGCGGCAACCTGGTTCGCGTCGCGGCGTAGATGGATCGACAACGCCTCGGCCGCGGCTTCGCGAGTCAGATCGTCTTCAGTGGGCCCAAGCCCGCCCATGATGAGAAGGATGTCGACGCGGCCAAGTGCGGCGCGGATGGCGCTGGCAATGTCTTTGCGGCGATCGCCGGCAATGGTCTTGAATGCGACGACGACTCCGATTTCGTTCAGCCTCTCGGTCAGATACAGAGAGTTGGTGTCCTGGCGGAACGGGGTGAGCATCTCGGAGCCGACGGCGATGATTTCGGATCTCATGAAAAACAGCGATTAGCTCCTGACTTCCAGCTCCCATCATGCGAGCTCAGTTGCGGCCGTTCTTGCCGAACAGGAGCGATGCGACCGGGAGACACAAAAACTTCGGCTGCCGGCCACCGGGCTGGAAGCTGGCAGCTCGTGGCTGGAAGCTAAAGGAGGTTCTGCCCCTCGACTCCCAAATCCACATCATAAACGGCGTCGTTGGTGGCAAGGACAGCGGTGCCTAGCGGCGAGAAGGCGATGCCGACAAGGTTGTTACCCGAGAGCACCAGCGCAGCCTCCCCGTTGGGCTTGACGCGGACGATCCCGTGACGGCCCCGCAGACAGGCGGCGAGGTAGATGTCCCCCTCCCGCGAGATCGCCAGGCCCTGCGGTCGGCCTAGCCCGCGGAACCACGCGCGCGTGTCGCCGTTAGGCTCGATAGCCCAGATGGCTTCGTTCGACGAAAGCGACGGGGCGGTCACAAACAGCGTGCCGCTTGCGTTCACCGCCAGGTGATAGGCGGATACGCTGGCCTCGAGCGTTGCGTGTACGAAGATCTGCCGTTGAGGGTTGATCTTGAAGATCGTGCCGCTGCGGTCGCCGACAAAAAGATTCCCGTCCTTATCGAACGCGCAGCCTGTCGCTACGCCCATGCCCTCTGCGTAAGGCGAGAATTCTCCCGCCGGATCGACGCGATAGACGATCCCCTCAGCGCGCGAAGTCACAAAAAGCTCACCGTCGGGATTGAAGGCAAGGCCGGTGGCATTCAGGATGCCGGTCACGAGCGGCGTACCGCGGCCGTCGGGACTGATGCGCACCACTGAAACCGGCGTCTGCTTGCCGCGCGCCCCCGAGATCGTGGCATAAATCATCCCCGAGCGGCTCACAGCCGGGCTGGTGACGGGATGCAGTCCATCGTTGAGCTGGCGGGCGATACGTACATAAGCGGCGTTGGCCGCGCCGGCGGAGCCGCGCACCTCGATAAGCCCGTGCGATGCGGAGCCCGGCACGCGAAACGCCAGACGCGTGGGCCTGCTCATGAGAATATGGGCCGGTTCACCGTCGACAAGAACCTGGGGAGAGCCAAAGCTGCCGGGGCCAAGGTCCATCCCGACCAGCTCGACCTCGCCAGATGGCAGGGCCGCCGAGGGAGCCACGTCATCGACGCGGGGCGGCAGCGTGGGCGAATCGGATTGTGAAGACGTACGTGCCATTTAGAACCAGATGCGGATCAAAGACGCCACAATCAAAGCATACAAGCCGGCGGCCACATCGTCGAAGACGATGCCCCAGCCCCCGGGCAATCGCTCCAGCCGCCGCACGGGAAACGGCTTGGTGATGTCGAAGAGTCGAAAGAGGACGAGAGCGATCAGGCCGTGCGCCCAGTCGCCCGGGCAGCCAAGCAGCGCGATCCACTGTCCGATGACCTCGTCGATGACCACGAATCCGGGATCGGTGCGGCCTGACTGACGCTCGGCGATGGTCGCCGCAGGTACGCCAAGTGCGATCGTGATGACGATGGCAACGACAAGAGAAATCAGCAGGGAATGGGGCGATCGATGGAAAGCCGCGGCGGCGCCAAGCCAGAGAAGGGCAGCAGCGAGTGATCCCCAGGTGCCGGGGCCGGGCTTGATGTAGCCCACGCCGAAAAAAGTGGCGATCGCCCAGGCCGGGGCAGTGTTCTTATGCGGGTACGGGTTTTCAGAATTTTCGGTAATAGGGGATTCCTTTGCTTTCTTCCCAAAGTTTTGCAAGTTTTGCCATGGGAAGCGAATAGAAGGGCGGGCGGTAGCGGGTGCCATACCTCAGCAGCGCTGCCAGGATCGGAAAGGAGACCGCTTCGGCTGCGGTCACAAGGATCATGAAAGAGTTTGCGATGAAGATCTGGCGAGCAAGCAGAATCATTGCCAGAGGGAAGATGACTGCCATCGCCCACAGCGGGAGGATGAATCGTTTCGAGAATACGGTCGCAAGCACGAAGAGCGGGAATTCGAGCACGAGAAGAAGGTAGGGCGCGAGTAGCCGGGAGGGAGTGTAAACGAACAAACCGCCGAGGATCTCGAAGCATCCGAGGAGGGAAAAGAATAGGCCCCACAGCCCCGCGAAAATAAGCGAGCCGATGCAGAGCCACTTGCCGTTAACCGTCATCGGAATCTCCGCGTCGCCCACCGGAGAGGCCGCCGAGGTCTTCCAGAACTTCAGGGTCGAGGACAGGCGAACTGATCTTGTACGCCCCGCTGGCCCATTTGCCGAGATCAATCAGGCGGCAGCGGTCGCTGCAGAAGGGAAAATCCTCGTCGTTTGGCTGCACGAGCACGCTGCATGTGGGGCAGCGGAAAAGCTTGGAGGATCGTTTCCTGGCCGGCATCGATTTCCCGCGCGCGCGCGACGCGCTCATCCATTATGGTAGCGCGAAAAAGCAGCGGTAGAGGGCCCGTGGCCGGGAGTCCAGGACTCCGACACCCCAATACCCCACCGCGGTGCTATCGCTGAGTCGCTCACGGACCGGCTCGCCCGCTCTACATTCCTTTCAGCAACGATTCCAGTCGCTTCAAGGAATCGGTTCGCCCGTAGACATTGCCGTAGTTGTAGCCGGTGATCGTCGGATCTTCGCCCGCGCGCATAAACCCGTGTCCCGCGCCATCGTAGACAACGGGGTCATATTTCTTCCCTGCGGCCTGCATCGCGGCCTTCGTGTCAGGAATGGTGGCCGAGATGCGCGCGTCGTTCCCGGCGTAGAACCCGTAAACCGGCGCTGTAATGGTCTTCATGCTTTCGGTCGGCGGCGGAGGTCCGTAAAATACAAACGCCGCGTTGAGATCGCTGCGCTGCGTGGCGTACAGAAACGATTTTCCTCCACCCCAGCAGAATCCAACCACGGCGAGTTTGCCGTTGGCCGCGGGCAACTTGAGCGCGTAGTCCGCTGCGGCATTTAGATCGGCCGTGACCGTGGCCGGGTCGAGGCCCGAGACCGCTTTGATCACCGCCTGTTGATCGGCAAAGGCGCTGGTGTTGCCCCCGTTGGGTCCGAACCCGGAGAGCAGGTCAGGCGCGATCACTATATAGCCCATCGCTGCGATGTCGTCGGCCATGGAGCGCGCCCAGTCGCTCAGCCCAAAGATCTCGTGGATCAGCAGAACCACGGGCGCCTTGTGGCTGACCTCGGGGTAGACCACAAAGGCGTCGACGGTGCGATTGCCGTGCGTCACCTTCACCCACTCCTGGTGGCGTGGCGACTTGTTCAGCAATGCTTTCGCCCAATCCTGCGCGAAGGCGCTGGGAATGGCAAACACTGCCAGCAGCGCCGCGCATGAGAGCCACTTGACGACGGGGACGGGAAGCCGGTTTTTCATGCGGGCAAGCATAGCAGAAAAACGGCGAAACAGGCGCCGCAGCAGCTTTGAAACAGTAGCCGGCCGGTGTCGCCTATGCTGAAGTCGTGTCTCTCGATTGGCAATCAGGACCGCTTGCCGAAGGCCTCCGCTGCTACCGGAACCAGGAGTTCTGGCTCGCCCACGAACACTGGGAAAGCGTCTGGCTGCGGCTCGAAGATCCGGAGAAGAATTTTCTGCAGGCCTTGATTCAGACCACCGCCGCCTTCCATCACTTCCAGGAGCGAAATGACCGCGGGACTGCCTCTCTACTGCGCAAGGTCTTGCGCCGGCTGGAGCCTTATCCGGCACACTTCGGTGGCATCAACCTGCAGCAGCTCCGCGAAGATGTCCGCGAGTGGTTGCAAGCCATGGAAAACCAGGCGGCTGAACGTCCAGAGAACTTTCCCCGCATCGGCCCTCCCCGCGTCAGCCTTTCTTGACTGGCGGGCGAAGCCCTGACACCAGCTACGCTTCAGAGGTCTTCCTCAGGCGGCCGATGCCCTCGCCGCCGGCTCTAGCTCTCCCGCCCCACGATACTCGCCACTACATCGTAATCGTGGGCCTCGGTGATCCGGGCGCGGTAGAACCGGCCCCGCTCCAGATCTCCAACCGGCCCGAAATCGTTGATGTAGACCTTGCCGTCGATTTCAGGCGCGTGGAATTGCGTGCGGCCTTCCCACAGCAGCGGGGTCTCCGCGCTTTCACCTTCAGTAAGAAGCGTCACTTCGCGGCCAACCCAATTCTGTTTCGCTTTGCGCGAGATCGATTTCTGCAGCCGCATCAGGCGTTTGCGGCGTGCCTCGATGGTGCGCTTGGGGACTTTCTCGCCTAGCGCGAATGCGCCCGAGCCTTCCTCATCGGAGTAGCTGAAGACACCCAACCAGTCGAACTTCGCCTCTTTGATAAATTCCTCCAGAACCAGAACGTCACCAAGTGACTCTCCGGGAAAGCCAACGATGAAACTGGTGCGCAGAGCGATGCCCGGAACGGCGGTGCGCACCTTCTGCAATGTCTTCAGGAAAATATCGGCGCCTGCGCCCCGCTTCATGCGCTTCAATACATCCGGTGACGCGTGCTGCAGCGGCAGATCGAGATATTTGCAGATCTTGTCATGGCGTGCGATCGTTTCGAGCAGCCTGCCGGTGATGCGATTCGGATAGGCGTAGAGAAAGCGCAGCCAGCGCAGCCCGTCGATTCCCGCCAGCGCATCGAGCAGCGTTGCCAGGCCATCCTTCATGCCCAGGTCCTCGCCGTAGCACGTGGTGTCCTGCCCGATAAGCGTGATCTCTTCGACCCCTCGCGCGACCAGTTGCTCGGCTTCGGCGACCACCGACTCGAACCGGCGCGAGCGGAATTTCCCGCGCAGATTAGGAATCACGCAGAAGCTGCACGGATGATCGCAACCCTCCGCAATCTTGATATAAGCCGAAGCTCGCGGAGTAGAGAGAAGCCGCGGGGTCGACTCGTCGTAAAGATAGGTCGGCAGCAAATGGGCCGCCCCGTCCCAGTCATCCCGGCGGAAGCGGCCGGCGCGCTCGCGGTGGTCTCCCTCGGGCCTGCCCTTCGGGCCGCCCTGGTTTTCGACGAGATCGTGCTTGTGCGTTCCGGCCTGCGATTCGCGGCCCGCGCGCACGCTGGCAGCAGCGGTAAGAATGTTGAACGGGGAAGAAGACGAAGCGGGCGCTGGCGCTACACCTGCGGCCTCGAGAATTGCCTCCAACTCGCCGGTCCCGACAACAGCATCCACCTCCGGAATGTTTTTCCGGATCTCGTCGCGATAGCGTTCAACCAGGCAGCCGGCCACGATCAGCTTTCGTGCTCTGCCCTCGGTCTTGTGCCGCGCCATCTCCAGAATGGTGTCGACCGACTCCTGCTTGGCGGTGTCGATGAACGAGCAGGTGTTGACGACCAGAATCTCGGCCTCTTCAGGACGCGAGGTCAGGCGAGCGCCGGCGCGGTCCAGCAGGCCCATCATCACCTCGGAATCGACGAGGTTCTTGGGGCAGCCAAGAGAGACGAAGCCTACGATCGGGGAAGGTTTGGAAGCAGCGGTCACTTATCTAGTGTAGTGGTAGTGAAAGCCCTGGAAGGTGACGGGGTAAATCGAGGAGGTTCGGTGATCGCGAGGCATTGGCGCGGGTGGACAAAGCCTGAAAATGCAGTGGCATACGAGAAGTTCCTCAAGGAAAAAGTGCTACCCGGGCTGCGCGCCATCGCCGGGTATCGAGGCGGCTATATCTTGCGGAAAGATGGCGGAGGCGAATCCGAGTCGTCGTAATCAACCTGTTCGATTCGCTCGATGCGGTGAAAGCATTTGCCGGTCCCGACTACTCGGTCGCGGTCTTCGAGCCCGAAGCCGGCATCAGCAAGGCCTTAGCTCTCTTTGCGATACAGCAGGTCGCGGATGGCGCGGCGCCGGGCGGCGTTCACTTCAAGTTCCACGCGGCGCTCCGTGGGGTCAAACGGGCGGCGCTCGACCACCTCGACCTCCTCGGGCTCGCTGCATGAGGGGCAGCGATTGGCGAACCCGGGCTTGTCGGGACGAAGCTCGAACTCCTCCTCACAGACAACGCAGGTGCGGATCGGGAACGGCATCGACAAACATAGTAGCGAAAACCGCGTGGAAATCAAGAGGGTACCGGCGCTGCGGAGTGAGAGCTGCAAGCCGGCGAACGGTCCCGGCACGGCTTCATTCTAAGGCGAATGCCTTTGCGTCGAGCCAGACCTTGGTATATTGGCTGGCGGTAATGGATTCGTTCAACGTTCCGATCACGGCAACCGCTCGTCCGACGAGTTTCCTCGCGATTGCTGCTTGAGACTCATTCATAAACAGCTGCATCTCTCGAACGTTGTTGGCTTGGTCCAGGTTTGCGCTTCCCACCGATTCCGCATTTGCGGCCCGATCCACGCAGATCGCGTGCTTGAGCTTGAGAATCAGAATAGTGGTCCGCTGGTCCCTGCCCGGTGTCTCGCCATAGCCGGGAGGCCCGAAAACCCGTCTCTCTCGCAAGGTTCCGTTTAGCTGCACTCCGGGGCTGTCGTACTGGAGACAGCGCTGTTGCTTGGCGGCGTCGCTGTCTTTCTGCTGAGCGTGATTCAACTGCGGGCCACACAGGAAGATGGCTCCGCTTAGCGCTGCTACCGCGTTGAATACAGCACGACGTCTCAAAGCGCTCTCACTTAATTCGCCAGCACCGCCCTGTAGCGCACTTTCCCCTTCTTCACCTTTTCGATCGCATCGTTTGCTTTGGCCATAGGGAACCGTTCGGTCATGGCCTTCACGCCGTGGCGTGCGGCCACGTCGAGCATCTCGCGAATGCGAGCGGGCGGCCCTATCGGGCTGCCGCCGATGGTGCGCAATCCCGAGATGAGGGGAAAAGCATGCACGCTGACTGGCGATGGCGGCACGCCGACAAACCAGAGAGCTCCGTTGGGGCGCAGCGTGGCGAGGAACGTTCCCCAGTCCTGGTCGGCATTGACCGTGGTGAGAATGAAGTCGAGCGCGCCGGCCACTTCTTTCATGGATTTGGTTTCGCGGCTGTGGATGAAGTGGTGAGCGCCGAGAGCGCGAGCCTCTTCTTCCTTGCCGGCCGACGTCGAGAAGGCAAAAACCTCGGCGCCGAAGACACGCGCGAACTGGATGGCAAGATGGCCGAGACCGCCAATGCCCACCACGCCGACACGCGACGACGGATTCACGTTGTTGATGCGCAGCGGATTGTAGACCGTGATGCCACCGCAAAGCAGCGGCGCGGCCTGCTCGCTGGGCAGTGCCTCCGGAATCGGGATCACGAAGCGGGCGTTGGCGCGAACCCGGTCGGCGTAACCGCCGTTGCGGTGTACGCAGGTACCTTCAGAGAACGGGCATAGATTTTCCTGCCCGCGCGTACACCACTCGCATTGGCCGCAGGAGTTCGATTGCCAGCCGAGGCCGACGCGCTGGCCCACTTCCAGGTTGCGCACTTCGGGGCCCACACCAGAAATAGTGCCGATGATTTCGTGGCCCGGAATGAACGGAAACTGGCTGATGCCCCAGTCGTTGGCGATAAGATGCAGATCGCTGTGGCAGATGCCGCAGTGGGAGATAGCGATCTCGACCTCGGTGGCGCCGAGCTTGCCGGGATCGTAACGGTAAGGCAGAAGTTCAGCCCCAGCCGCATGTGCTGCAAGACCTTGAATCTGAGCCATGATTGCTCCGCAGTCCTCGATCATAGGTCAACGGACCGGATGAAGCCCCAAATATTTGGTCCGTGTGAATGAGGTGTGAAAATTGCTGGAATTAGTTTAAACCGCCGCCGGGGTCGATATGCACATTCAGGATCTGGTACCCGGAGAGGACGCCGTCAGCCGGCGCATCGCCAACAAGCTCCGCCGATTCGCCATTCAGCCCCGCATCTTGTGAGTTGCGCATAGGCTCCAGGGCGTTGGCCACCGAAATCGGAAGGCTGGTCAGAGTCTGACCGTTAACCTCGGCCTGCGATTCGGGCGCCAGCAGGCTCACGTAGATGTGGTCGGCCGCGTGCTGGCTCCGAGCCTGGGCAAGCACAGCGGCGAGATCGGCGGGCGGCGCGCCCAGCCCGAAACGCGGCTGCTGCAGTGTGCGGTCCAGTGTGGCGCCATCTGAAACCAGCAGACGAAGGTTGCCCGCAGCCAGCCGTGCCGGCAACTTCACCGCGATGCGCACATTACGCTGGGGCTGCTGCCACGGCCGAAGCGTCGCTTCCACTTCCACCGTGTCGCCGGCGTGGATCATGTTGCTCGAAACCACGCGCGCCTGCTCCAGCGCCACCTGCACATGGCGCGGAACCGCCTCAACATGCAGATCGATCTGCCGCACCGTGCCCTGGCGCGCGCTGTTCAGATAAAGCTGCTGAAACTGAGCCCCGGCCTCAAGTGCAGCCAGCATGGGAGCCGGTGCCAGACCGGCATCGGCAGGAGCCCATTGATCGAGCGGAACGGGCGGAAAGCCGGAAAGATTGAAGTTTCCCGTGACGTGATAGCTCAGTGACGCGCTGCTCTCGTTGGTCTCGAGTAGAGATTGATAGAGAACCACTTGCATGGCCAGCGGAGTGAGCGAAGGCTGATCGAGGATTTCGACGTTGACCTTTCGCTTTCCCTCGGGCGCGTCCACGCTGATGTGCATGGGAATCATCCGGGCCTCGGCGCCGAAGACGCCGCGGATGCCGGATTGCCGATCCTCAGTGAACGACCCGATGGTGGCGCCGGTGTTGATGATCTTGAAGGCGTTCAACGGCGAAGCCAGCGTCGTCAGCACGTCGGCGCTCGTCATCGGCAGCGATACCGGTCCTGCCTGCAGCACCGGGTGGCCGCACGCCATCAGTTGCTTGGGATCGACGTAGGTGACCGTACACGTAGCAGAAACCTCCAGATCGCCGCGAATCAGCAGCATGCTCACAGCTGACCCGGGACCCAGCGTCGTCGGCCGGGCAGACATGGAGGAGTCCCCTGAAGATGAGGCGCCCATTCCGCCGGCGGCAACCGATGCAAGGCTTGTCCCCGCGGTCTGTTTCTGCCAGAAGCCGATCGCCTCCGGGCTGAATCCACTCATCACCAGCGGCGTTTCCATCGGCTGAAAGGTTGTTTGCGCATCCTTCACAGGCAATGCCGATTCGGGTGCGCCCGGCGAAGCCAGGGAAGAAAGAAGCGCAACGGGCGACTTGCTCGCTGCCGGCCCCTCCGCTGCCTCGCGCAGCTCCGAATCTCGTGTCGCCAGATCGCGGACCTCGAGAATCTGCTCGATCGGCGTGACGCCGCCGATGGGATCCTTGCTGAAGACGCCGATGCGGTAAGAGAGCGAGCCCATCAACTTGCCATCCACGTAAACGGGGCTGCCGCTCATTCCTTCAACGACTCCCGTGTACTCGGGTTTGGCGCCGTGAAGCTGGACCAGGATCAGATCCTGGCCGGGGCCGCGAGCGCCCCGCAGCACGCCAAGCACCTCTACCTGCATCGGCTCCGGAGTATCTCCCTGAAAAACCGTCCAGGCGGTTCCGGAAAGGCCGCGGTGAACCTGGCTGAGGGGGAAGATGGCGGCGTTTTGCGGCGGTCCCGCGCGCTCAGCCGCGCCCTGCGCCGGGCAGGCAATTGCCGCCTGCGCCAGGATCAGGGCCAGGGCGCCTGGGACCGATGCCTTGAGGATGGTTCTCACGTCTATTAGAGTACAGCGGGTCCCGGAGGATAGCAGGAAGGTCTCCCGCAGGCGGTCCCCTTCTGAGCGGCCCGCGGCAGAGATCGTCTATCCTTGTTGGCACGCGAGGTTGCTATGGAA
>Ga0335069_10004392_pt1 | contig 20947 bp, 23 predicted proteins | sample Lox_Sample_11_FD_206714 | JGI IMG/M metagenome (GOLD analysis project Ga0335069, IMG submission 206714) | Soil microbial communities from Loxahatchee National Wildlife Refuge, Florida, United States - Lox_Sample_1.1 | ecosystem: Environmental > Terrestrial > Soil > Wetlands | place: USA...
ACAATACGTCACTATATCAGGAAACCTTCCAGGTATAAGCGTATTAACATCCAGCAAAGCCTTGACGGGCACCTTTGTGAACACCATGCTCTCATTCCTGCAATCATCGGGCTTTACCGGTGTTGAGATTGATTTCGAGGACTTTGCTCAGTGGAGTCCACAGCAGTACAGTGCCTACAAGGCTTTCCTTGTGATTCTTGGCAATGCGTTGCATTCTCAGGGGTACAAGCTAATGATCGATGGCCCTGCGATAAGCGATGCAACGTATCAATCCTATTATCCACAATGGAAATGGGAGGATTTTAACAACATACCGCAGGTAGACTTTTTGACCGTGATGGCCTACGACCAGCAGAATGATAACGGAGCAGGGACTCCTGTAGCGCCACTATCATGGATCAGCAATATCTGTCAATGGATGCTGAGCAAGATCAGTGATCGCAGCAGGATCATTGTCGGGGTCAATAGCTATGGGTACCATGCTAAAGTTGGATCATATACTGTAACCAAGGATATCTATCAGCAATCAACGCAACTGCCAGGATTTGGCACTGCAACACGCGATGCCTCTTCAGGGGAGATGATGTGGACAAATGCAGGGATATTCTATGACTACAGTGACTCGACAACGCTTCAAGGCAAGCTCAACGTCGTGCTTCAGAGTGGTATCCAGACCGTGAGCGTGTGGCATTTAGGGGGTAATCAATGGTTTCCTCAACAGATACCACAACCAACTCCGCAGCCATCTCCATTGGCACTCACGGCAGACCAGATCAAGGCCATTTACAGCGTATTAACACCTGATCAGATCAAATCCATTAAAGGAGCTATTGGCTCATAGGAGGAAACAAAAGGCATGGATGCCTCAGACTTCACAACCCAGCCCTATCCAGTGATTAAGCCTCGATTTACCCTGCCTACCCTGTCATCAAGGCAAATGCAACCAGTGACCCAACCAATGCCGGCGTTGCCACAAGCAATGAGAAAGCAAGGAGGTCGTCTCCGCATGGCGCTCCTCGAACTGCTCTACGCTGCCATGGCCCTCTCCCTTGCCTATCACAGCCTTGCAGCGTGGCCTGTGTACCGCGTGGTAGCCTGTGCAATCATTGCAATCCTGTGGAGCAACATTGCGAGCAGGGAAGCTCAAAGAAAACCCATCGACGAACGAGAGACCAAGTTGCTCCAGGCTATCCGCATTGATAGCCCTGCTCTCACCCAGGACACAATGACCTATCTGAGAACCGTTAAAGCAGCAATGAAACACAAGAGATGAAATACAGGAAAATTATCCTTTATCTTGCTCTCTATGCTTTTACCATTGGGATCATCGTATCTTCCATTGTCTTGCATCCGTATCCTCTTGATAACCCGCTGATACACGTTTTGCGTATTATAATTATTTCCTTTGCTAGTATACTTTTAATGCGATATACAATCTATATGACTGTAGCTCCGTTCTATGGCATAGCTGAGAAGAAAAGCTTCACGGGATCTTATAGGCCATTGGTGTCTGTGATGATTCCTGCCTGGAATGAGGAGGTAGGATTGCTCGGAACGGTCAAAACGCTGCTAGGAAGCACCTATAAGCACATGGAGATCATTGTAGTCAATGATGGAAGCACCGATAACTCTGACATGCTCATGCGTCAATTCATTGCAAAATATGATAAGGAAATGCAGGACATACCTGAACATATCCGCATTATCTACCACTATCAGCAAAATAGCGGCAAAGGGTCAGCCTTGAACAAGGCTATAGCGTTGTCTCACGGGGAGATCTTGGTTTCAATCGATGCAGACTGCGTAGTCCATGAGAGAGCAGTGGAAAACTTTGTCAAGGCATTCCGTGATCCTCAGGTTATGGCGGCAGTAGGCAATGTGAGGGTCGGGAATACTGGTACGATCGTTGGAGCGGTGCAAGCCCTTGAATTCTGCTTCTCCTTCTACCTCAAGAAGTGTGACAGTCTATTTAACACAATTTATATCATTGGAGGAGCAGCAGGAGCATTTAGACGAGAGGTCTTTGAGCGAATAGGCGGATACAACTGCAAGAATATCACAGAAGACATTGAGCTATCCGTGCGCGTCCAAGCTCAGGGGTGGAAGATCGTCTACGTACCAGACGCACTGATCATCACAGAGGGAGCATCGACTATCCAAGGACTTATGAAGCAGAGACTTCGATGGAAGCGAGGCAGGTTCCAGACATTCTGGGAACATCGCTATTTATTCTTCTCCCTTGACCCAAGACACAACAAGATCCTCTGTTGGCTTATCCTGCCACTGGCTCTCTTCAGTGAGCTACAATTGGGGCTAGAGCCTTTGTTCCTCCTTGTGCTCTATGCCTTTTCCTTTGCAAGCGGAGATTTCAGTGCGTTTCTCTCAGGGGTTGCCGTTGTAAGCCTTATGTTCATCATTCAAGCATTGGATGACCAGGAACATCGGAAGTTATCGTTTCTGCTTCTGAGTCCCATTGGGTGGTTGCTGTTCTACCTCTGCACGTTCGTTGAGTGCTATGCTCTTCTTAAATCGATATGGATAATAGTATGTAGAAAAGAGACAAAATGGCAGAAATGGGCTAGACAAGGAGTAACCGATCGGTGAGCGCTATTTGCTCCACATGAGCAGTACATAGAGCGCTTGGCTCACATGGCTAGCAAGGAAACATCCCAGTACTGCATAGGGCACAAGGATAGCGAGGAAGATCACAATGGGTTGCCACGCAAGCATTGACTCTTCCTGCTTTCGTGGTCGAAGCTTGCCTTGCTCCCACTCTTCTTGGTCTGCCCAGAGGTAGCCGGGAATACGGAGCTGTTGCGTTGGCTGTTCTGTGGGGTCGTTGCACATGCGTGGGTCCTTCCACTGATGAGCTGTGCTCTGGTCATCCTTGAGTCTCAAGGATAGCACGGAATGCGGGGTGAAAGCAAGTCCGCCATGGATGACTATAAGCTAATTGCGACTAACCATGATTAGTTGCAATTACAATTTGTTATATTATTTAGAACTGATGTACTCGCCACCTCTCAAGAAATTCGGAGAGAGTACCAATGCAGCTAACAACGTTTTCACAGAACCTCTAGGCTCCTTTCTGACATAGCTGTGACCTTCTCTAATCCATCAAAAAGCACACCGTATGCAGGAAATTCAAAGGTATAAGGCATTGCTCTATCAATGCTCCCACACTGCTGATACATTGTGTGCTTTGGATTAATGCATCGCACACGTTGACCGCATTGATACTTGTGCCGTGTATCTGAAACGAATACACGTGCAGGTAGACTTATCATCCCTTGCTCCTCTCTGACTCTTCCAGAGTCAGCCATCGTTTTTTATTGATATCAATGCTTACACCAATTGACTCCTCAATCCGTCTGATCCATTCTTCTAGTCCTGCTACACCTGTGATTGCGCCCACTGCATAAGCAATGTCTCTCTTCGCCATATCCACGACATGCACTGAGTAATAAAGATTGATCGGTGTCCAGTGCCGTTCGATGATCAGTCGGTACCTCTTGGATACAGCCATGATTACTTTGTTGCTTGGTGAAAGAGCCAAGGCCGCGAAGAGGCTTTTGTATATGGGTTTGGTTGCTTCTTTCTTCTGCTCCTTGGACTGTTGTGCAATTGCAACCCATCCTTGTTCGATCACCCAATACGCAATCTGTACGCAGTTCTCAAGTTGCAATACGCTGCAAATATTCTCAATATGCAGTTCAAGTTTTCTTTGTGTAATTTTGAGTTGCTTTGCAATATCCTCGTCGGTCAGACCTTTCGCAATGAAACACGCTATCTCTTTTTGTCGCTTTGTTAGCTTCTTGGCAGGTCTTCGGTATGCTTCGATCTGCTGAGCAGACAGTGTTGTCATAGCAAGTCTATCGGGGAGTCCTAGTTTGCGTCGGACAATCCAGACGCACCTGCTCACGGCATCGCTGGGAATATTCAGGGTTTGAGCAATGTGCTCGTTGTTAGATCCCTGAGCGACTAATTGTAAAACAGTGATTTGGCGGTCACTCAGTTGTGGTTTGTTCACGGCTACACCTTCGCCAACTCACGGAATAATGCATTGTGGTACACTTTGGTTGCAATAAGATCGTCGTGCATCTCAATAACAAAATTCGTGGTTATCCGTGCTTTAACCCTATTTCTGCTCTCCATCCCTGTGTCACCTCCTCGAAACGTTCTACGAGCCCCCTGATGGTCATTGCTTTCACATCATCAACTGTGCCAAGCCAGAGCTTTACCCTCTTGTACTTCAAGGTTATGCCTTCCTGCGTCTCTATGACGTTACAGTGATACTGCACAGCTATTGCGTAGATTGCAGTGACCGCTCCATTGTCTGCACTGGAATACTTGGCTTTGCGGCGGTTTCGTCTTCCTTGACTTGTCATGATGTGGTAAGCTCTTCCTGTACAGCTACTATTCCCTGCTATCAGGGGATAGGCAAGGAGGGCGCTGTGCAACTTGGGTACTTCCGTTTGAAACGGCAAAACCCCTTAAAGTAAGTCAGCGCCTTCTTTGTTAAACGCAATGTCTGGACAATATTCTCCAAGAATAGCATAGAATGGCTGAGAAGGGCAAGGGGCTGCGACTTGGACAGATCAGTACAATGAATTGTATGGATACAAACAACTGGCGTACTTGCAAGCAATGCGGCAACAAAGAAATGTATGGCGTGCTATTCCCTCAAAAAGGCGAATTGTGTCTAATATGCAGCCATGAGACAAGACGAGAGAAGAGGCAACGATATCAGCGGGAATATCAGAGAAGACGGAGAGTTGCACTGAAGGAGCAGAGAGAAGGCTAGGAAGGCAGGGAGGTCCTGCCTTTGAACAATCAAGGACGCTCGTAGGTCACACCGACAATGCGTTGCCAGAAAAAGTTTGTGCCAAGAAACGCCATGCTTGCCACGCGCCACCCTTGAGATTGCATCCTCCTCGCATCCCTCTCGAACTTTCCCGCAGCCGAACTGAACCCGAAAATGGCTGATTTGTAGAACTTCAGTTCTTGTTGTGATTGCATGGGAGACAATGGTTGTGACATGGGTTGCTGCATGACTGGCCCGTACCCCTGTTGCGGATATTGTTGCATGTATAGATCCTTCCTTGTTGTGGACAGAAATATTGCGGCTATCATAGCTCAACAATGCGACAAGCGCAACAAGCAGGCAGTGAAAAGCCATGAAATATGAATTCTACCTGCCAGCCAGAGCTTCTCGATACAGCCGTTCCCTCGTTATCCAGAAGATTGCGGGCGTTTTAAGTGCAGCTTCGAGTCTCTTTGCCATTTCGTGGCTGAGCAGGGTGTGTCTATCAATGAGATCATTGACTGTTTCAAGGGGATAGCCCATGCGAGAAGCAAGGGTAACCCTGGACATCCCAATGTTATCCAGGATCTCCTGCAACGCCTTTCCGGGTGATACAGAGTGGTCAGGATGATATTCATTTACTTGGCGATTTTGAAGAAATGCGGTGAGATCGCTTCTCTTGATCCGAAGAAAACCCTTATCCCCAATCCGATAGGCCTTGAGCTCCCCTGAGTCCATAAGCCCTTGGAGCATAGAGCGTGATATTCTCAACTCAGCTTGAACGGTGCTTATCTTCAGAAGTTCATCCATTGGTAGCTGATTGCCTTTGCTCACTTGTGTGCCCCTTTCCAGTTATCAACATCGGTTATCAACAAATGTGGACAACCTATCTATTACTTTGATTGCAGAAAAACCATGATTGGATAGTCTACCTGGATACAGGGGAATAGTTCATCGTCCTCTTCGACAAACAAGGACAGTTGCTCTGCTTGCGGTGAGCGATCGGAGGAGGGCACTGAATAGCGTTTCAGATTGCGGATTTTCCATTCCGCATCAACAAACAAATCACGCCGATTTCTCCGTCTGAGCCTATCTTGGTCACCCTTAATCTTCCAATTGGCTAGCATTTGCCCTCTTTCGGATTGGTCCTTTTCCCGTTTTTGCGCATTGCTGACTTTGACATTCTTTTGACGGTCTTTCCCATCCCACTTATTATGACAATCCTGACAGAGAGCTTTCATGCGTGCCTTCCCATTGTATGGATCATGTTCTAAATGAGCGGCGGCAAGGAAGACGATGTATTCTTCCCCGTCTTCCCCTATGCGAATTGCTCCCTTTGGGACTTTGCAGATAAAGCAGCATTTAGCACGGTCTACACAAGCCTTACGTCGCTTTTCATTGTTTTCGTGGTATTCTTCTTGCTTCTCAGGCCATGTAACCCATCCACTCATGGCTCTACCCCTCTACGAATACAGCGGGAACAGTGACCATCGGTGTGGCATCAATGAAGTGACTCGACTGAGCTGTACGTATGCTCTTGAGGAGGTTAAGAGCCTGTTCCGCTACATGGACACATTGATCATAGCGGGACCAGTCGTCTGACTCGAAGGCCTCTCGGTCGATGAGGGTAGGGACTTTTGCCATGAAACCAGCAATGTCTTCAAGGAACTTCTCAACAATTTTGCGCCACTCTTGCCTGACTCTTAACTGATCAAGTTCTATCTGGCTCTCAATAAAGCGCCTCTTTGCTTCTTCAGAGAGCCTCTTGTTTTCCTCTGCATATTTACTGTTAGCTTCTCTTGTCTGTTGAAACATTCTCTCATATTTTTCTGCCTCTCTCGCAGTATCAACTAGCCTTCCTTGCATCCGTTCTATTTGTTCTTCAAGCGATACGTTCTCTGCTTTCAATGAAGAAAGCTTGGCTTTGGTTTCGGGGGTATCCTCGTACACCGTGACTTTCTCAGGTTGAGGCACTGGTTTGTTTTCCAGTTCGGTCACCCTTTGTTTCAAAGCTTGGACTTGCACTGTGTACATCTGTTTCGCTGTTTGCTCTCTGTATTCGGCATCTTCTTTGAAAAGGCTGTGCTCTCTCTCCTTGGCTTCTAGCTCTTGCTTTAGTTGTTCGGCTCTTTGTTTCTCAGCAGCCGCTTTTGCTCTCTCCTCTTCAAGAGCTTTCTTGATGTCCTCCTGGGTAGGCTTTATTTCACCTGACTCCAGTTGCTTGACAACGGTTTGACCAGAGTGAGAGGCCAGTGTTTCCCACGTTCTGATGGATAGAGGAAGATCGAAGAGATCTAATCGCGACCCATGGGTCGCGATTGAATTTTGATATAATCGTGCGACGCTGATACAACGTTGAGAAAACCTTGGGTCAATCCCTAATTCTGGTAATACCTGTGTAGTAAAATTCCCATATCGATTTTTGGAATGTTCTTTCTGCAATGCCATGAGGTTAAAGCCGATCTTTACTCGCCCATGGAACCGCTTGACCATAGCATCATCAATTGTCGCTGTTAGCTCAGCATCCTCCTCTACCAGTTTCTTGGTTTCAGCAAAGGTCTCATCCCAGTTGAACGCTGTTTGTGCCGGAGCAGGAGGTTGATCCCAAAGTGTTAGCTCGTTATTCATGACTACTAGCCCTCTTTGATATCAAGAATATTATGAAAAAACATCTCTGTTCCCGTGCTGTTAAAAAATCTGTGGAACCTATCTTGTTCTTGTCTTGCATATTGCTTGAAATCAGCAATGAAATTAAGTCCAAGATGGATTTGGGTTCGGTCTTCTTCTGAAAGAGGATCACGGGACATGAGCGTGTAAGTAGAAGCTACCACAGAAGCAAGTTGCGCCAGCATCCTGCATTCTAACCTACGGGCTAATTGGCCGAGCAGTTCGTCTTCAAATGATTGCGCTTTAAAGAGCACAATACTTTCTTCTCTGCTCTTTAACTTTTTAATCTCATACCTCTCAAATAAGTGATAAAGGTCATGGCAGTTTGCGCATAGCTGAATTGTGCCTACACCTTCATCGCCATGAATACTAAATGAAAGCAAATGATGCTTTTGAGAAAGCGGATGACCACAAGTGATACACGGCGTCAATCTCTCCTTGAGAGTCGGCGCTCTTCTCTGCTTTTTCTTACTCATCCTCATCACCCTCCATTTCTTCCTGCTCCAGAAGCTTTTGGTCTTCTCTTTCGATTGCTCGTAGCTCTGACTTCTCGATAGCCTCTAGGGCATCCTTGCTCACCTTGTCGAGAGCTTCTGTCATTGGCAATTGTTTCTCTTGTATAATCTGCGCTCTTGTTTGCAGAATTGATTGTTTCTTCTCGATAAGCGCAATCTTCCTATCAAGAGTAGCCTGTTTCTCATAGGCCAATTGAGCAATCCTGCCAGGATCTGTAATACTAGGAGCTATGAGTTCCTTATTAATGTCGTTGAGTTTTACAGTTAATACCTTGAGTTCTTCTCTGATATCCTTGAGAACCTCGTCCTCTTCTTTGCGGTCTTCTACTCCCATACCGATTGACTTGAGGGAACGATGACCTCCCATTGCAGAGCCGCTAACCGTTTCCCTTCTCTGCATATACCTCTCCATCCGTTCCCGTACTCTAGGATTGGAAAAAGCAATGATCCCATCCCGTTCGGATTCATCTTTGGCAATAAGGCTCTTTTCTCTGAGAGCAATCTCGACAATTCTTTTCATCCACCCAGCCTGGAGGTCTGACTTGAGTGCTCTTGCCTTCCTGGTGCTCTTATCACTGGTAAGAATCCAACTCACACAATCATCTATCATCCCTTTGAGGTTTCGGCTAATTGAGCACTCTTTCAAGCGTTTTTCTAATCCCAATTCTTTGACAGCGGTTGTTACTAGCTTATAAATTGTTTCGGCTGTTATCTCGTCAGAAACTGGGATGGTTCTCTTGTTCTTGCCTCTACCCACCTCTTGATCTAATTCAACGGATATCTTGAGTGCAATGACATTCTTGATCATTTTCTGTTCAATATTTGTTGTACGACTAATAGCATTCATTGATATGCGTTCTTCGTTAGACTCTTCCTTTGAGTGGAAAAGATCGTTATTTGCATATCGTTTTTCTAAAACTTGTGCCATATCACTCCTCTCAGCTTCACGCTGAACTATCACCGCATGCCAAGCGAATCACTGCTGCTCAGCACGCTTCTTTCTCCTGCTTATAGCTCCGCCAAGCTTCCCAAAATAGGAAGCTTCCTCGCTACTCCATCTATGCCTATTAACTGCGGCTTTACCTCCCATACTGCAAATTTCTTTCAATCGCTTTTCATCCTTCTTTTTAAGAACAGCAAAGCCTAGTTGCTTCTTTTCTTCCATGTGCTTGCATTCCTTTGCAAAATTCACCAACCATCTTGGACTAGCAATGATGTCGAGACTTGTCCAATGAGAAAGCATTGCTAGCTCAACGGAAGGGGTGTCCATAATCATAACAGAGGTCACCGTATTGTGACAAGGGCTATAATAGTGTCAAGACTTCAGATATACTAGAGGCAAAGGGGAGGCACCTTGTTTCACACTGCAACTCTCACACTGACCGACACTGAGATAACATTGCTGCAATATCTGCTCAGCACGTATACAGCGAACGACGCGGTAGACCTCTATGCACTCGTAGCAGATCCGTTGTCAGTCGATGAGTGGACCGAGAAGTACAAGGAGAAATACAATGTAGAGCCGTGGTTCCAGTGGTATCGCGAGGAGAAGTCGTGGCGAGCGCATCAAATAATGAGACCGGAAACCATAGCACATTATCTTAATGACAGGATCGAGGAACAGTTCAATGATCAAATTTGAGAGAGACGAGGTAACTCATGCCTGGACCATTGTCTTCGGCAAAGGCGATACCTTCATTGAGATAATCAACGAATGGAAACAATTCTGGCGTCGGCTCACAGGCAAATCCAAGTACAACTGGTACGCTTTCCACTTCATTCACATCTACTTTGAGAATGACATCATGTGCCCTGGAATTGATATTGAGATAGCTCTGCTAGGCCTAGGGTTGCATTTTAGGCACAACAGAAGCTGGGAAGGCACTGAAGTACAAAGCTACATTGATGAAGCAAAGAAGGCGATGGAGATTGATTCACTGAAACCCGCATAGCAGCCCTTGGCATGTCTGCGAGAGATCATGGCAACCTCTTGACATCTGTGCTACAATGCAGTCAGAGAGATTTCTTAGTAAACATAGATGTCCAGAGAAAAGAGCCTTGTTTCCGTTTTCCTTGGGAACAAGGCTCTTTTGCGTGCTAGAGACTATTAACAATTGGCAGTTCCCCAAAACAAAAAAACCGTCAAACGGCGACGGTACTTTGCTCTTCGTTGACTATTCTACGCTCGTTCAAAGATATTATCATCGTCGGTGCACTCATCGACATCGATGTGTGTGTTGAGCTGTTCTTGACTAAATACCCGTCCTGGATGGTATCCTAACAAGAGGTGTTCACATCGGCAACAACCCTGTACGTATCCTCTTCCATCGATCCCTCTGAATGGGTCATCGCCCGCAAGGAAAATTTTACGAAAATCCTGCTCCTCATGGCAGGCAGGGCAACAGAGGGCAATGTCCCACCGTCCCTCCATGGCAAGATCGATGCACATCGGCATGACGACCCTTGCGGGGACCAAGAGAAATCGTGACTCTGCTCTGGGATCGTGGCAGAGGGCCATGCAACCAGTGAACATCTGCGCATTGGCAAAGTCACGCCTTGTGAGGTCGGAGAAATCGGAGTTCTCAGAATAATTGATGGTGCTCACATGGCACTGGTTGCAGAACAAGAGCCACTCTTCCCTTGATGCATTTGTAATGCTGTACTGATGTCCAGGGAGGCCAAAGTCTGTCAATGACAACATGGACACTTTGAGGTGCTGGCTCTGAACACGGCGTAAAGCACTGGTGCCAAAACGAGAGGATGAACTCGAGGGAACAGGGAGAGACCGGACCGCAGGTAGCTGGCCCGAGTCGGACAGCGCTGGCATGGGGAGACCTCCTCGTTGAGTGATAAAAATTGTTAGAACACATATTATAAATCTTGTGGAACTCGAAAGGCAAGCAAGCGTCTTGTGTAACACAAAAAAACCAAAAAACGCGAGTAACTCGAAGAGCCCTCGCGTTGGAATTCGGTGGGAGGTCAATGTCTTTTCTGTGCCAATGCAATCTCCCGCCCAGCCTCTTCTTTGCTCAGATTTGGCTTCTGAGCTAGCTCTAGTTTGCCAAGGCGCTGCAGTGCACGCCTCTGAGCAACGTTGGCTGTGCTTTCTGTGAATTTGCGTAGCTCTGCATCAGAGAGCGGTTTGAGGCCGGCAGATGGCTTGGGATCAGCATATCCTGCCTCACCGTAGTCCATAACTGGATCATCGAATGGATGATCGTAATCATCACTATTCGATGATCCAATGAAGGACTCTGCTTCCTCATCGTTGCCATTGGCCCCTGCTTCGATTTCTTGAGAGACTTGCAGTGACCATTCGATGGAATAGTTGGAAGCGCGGATTTCATCCTGGACAATGCCTCGATATTCATCGACATGATGAGAAGCAATGAATTCCGGCGTGATCACAGCAGGAAGATCGGATACAATAGGAGACACCACACTTCCCAAGGACTTGTCCTTATTCATCCTCTTGATCTTCTTGCCAGGGCCGAGGAAAAGGGCAATTCCCCAATACGGCGTCTTCGTTGGCTTACCATGCTTTTCCAAGAATCCTTGGTCATTTGCTTTGAGGACACGGTGATGTCCTTCGCGTCCAAGGATTGGTATCAGGTCATTAGCAAAGCCTTTCTTGGCTACAACGATGACTGGCTTTGCTGGATTCTCCTCATCAAAGAATGGCAGAAGCTCTTTGACGAAGGCACGGAATTTGAGCACTTTGGTATTCTTGCCATCCTCTCCCTTATGCCACCCAAAGGCAATGCCAGCACGATTCGTCTTGTTGTTCATCTCTGACTCAGAATAACACCCTTTTGCCAAGACGAAGAAATGCGCCCCCCCATTCTTGCCAATTTGCCAGTACCCGTTCTTTCCACTATTCTGCTCAAGGTAAACTTTGCGGCACCCCGCCTGTTCACAAACCTTATCGAGATATGGATATTTTTCCATCTGGATATGCCACCCTGCCGTGGCCGAGTCTTCGAGTTCGCCGTTTTCACCGACTGCTTCGCAATCACGGGAGCTATACCACTGAACAATGCCCTCCTCAGGGGCTGGTTCAAGGACTTCTGCATCAGTACCAAAATCAATGAAATCAGACATTTTCAAAATTCTCCTTCAAACTGTAATGTTCAACTTTCTGAGCCATAGTATAACACTCATGTCTAAACTTGTCAATTGGGAAAGTGTATCAATTTTAGCTCAGGGAAGGGAAGTTGCCAAAATTGGTGAGGTCGAGAAAGTGTCGAGAGGTGTCAGTTGACAAAGAAAGCGAGGAATGTCCCTCGCTTGCACTGCTTGTCCTAGTCTTGGCTTCGATCCTCAAGGATCTTGTTTGCTTGCTTTGCGGCAGGATCTTCCCTCTTCCGTTTGGGAGGGATGTACCTGGCAGGGAACCACTGCACAGCTCCATCGTACCCCACGGGCTTAATGCGTCGTGTCTTGCTCCCCTTTACTGCATGCACTGAAAGCCCTTCCTCCTTGATGCCGTGACGTGTGACAAGGTCCCCCCATTGAGCCTCAAGGCGACGCAAGGACTTTGATCCCGTGACACGCACAGGCTCTATGTCCTCGTCTGGCATGACAGGGACAGCCTTGAAAATAGGATGATTGCTTAGGGTATCCTTTGAGAAGTAGTACCGGAACGAACTATTCTGTTTGCTGTAGAGAATGCGCTCGTCTGGCTCAATGATTTCACGTTCAATCTGTTTGTAAAACGTGGCAAGAGCAATGCGATCTGTGCGTCCCTGCTCCGCTAATCGATGATTGATCCAAGTGACCGCCTCGCCAGTCTCAAAGAGGCCCTGGACACTTGCTCTGCGAGCATTGATGTCGATGAGTTGAATGATAACTTTCTCAACATCCTCCGGTCGGAAATAACGATATCTGCCAAAGCGACGCGCCGCAGGAAGTTGCTCCGTTTCAACCATTCTATCAAACTCACGCTCTTTCAATGTAATGCCACATTCCTTCATGCGCTCAAGGACTTGGCTTTTGCCAAGCAATGTGCTCAACTCCTGCATGTCGTGCAGACGTTGTCGTGCCGTGCGCTCAACGTCGGATCGCAGGTAAACGCCTTTTGATATAGGCACAATCTTGCCATCTGTGACTAAATTGTAGAAAATGCTCTCCTTCATGCTTGGATCATCGAGGATCTCTCGGAAGATCTTTATTGCGTGCACTGCATTCACTGTCTCTTCTTGTTGAATTTCTAGTGCCATATTTTTTCCTCTCCTTTTCTAGACATTCCGTTGTGAGAACTATATCATATGGCTACTTCAATTTCAACATCAGTCATTTGGGAAAGTTGCTCTTTCTCAATCTCATCCTCTTGACATTTTTCTCTTTGCTCGTCTATGCTAACAAGACCATGCCAAGAAAGGAGATACCATGTCAACCACCGTAATCCCAGGACAACTCATCGTCATGGCGGTGTTGCCGATGAGTCCATCGGTGAATTCATCGGATCACCCTGCTATCCGCAAAATCAAGGCCCGCTCCGTGCTTGAGGGAGATCGTTATATTGCTACGAAATACAAGGATCCTCGCGCCGTGGCCTATGCATACCAAGTAAAATCCCTGCTCAACTACCCTGTGCCCCCGTGGCGCGTGGCAAAATCGCCGCTTGTCAAGGAAATCAGAGAAGATAAAAACATCATTCTCGACTTGGAGATATGGGAGTACTTTAGGACAAAGCGCAAGAACGATATCGACAATCGCGTGAAGATCCTGCAAGATGCACTGGCTGTATCACTGGATATCGATGACTGTCGGATCACAGAGGCAGCGCAGCACAAACGTACACACAAAGATCTCGTTGAGTGCGTAGTGATCAAGCTCACGGTAGCTAAACCCGTAGATATCTGGCAGGAACAAGCGGAGCTAGACGAATTGATTGAAAGTTATCGAATTGAGGAAAAAGTTGCAGAGAGTTCAATTGTTCTCCATTGATCAGCGGAAGATCGATGCTTGGCTCAACGACACTTCAAGGCGTGACTCTGACTTCACTGAGCAGGTATGCCTTGAAATTGCCAGATACACGGCATTCATCGATGACGTTCCCTCTGCACTCAGAATAAATCCCTGCACGATCTTCGAGTTGCCAAGCAATCGGTGGGAGGCCTTCCCATTTTTCTACGAGGGGCGCATTGTAGAGATCACGATTATTGCTGATCAGACCGTGCCACGCGGTGAGATTGTCTGTAAAAGAAGTATGAAAGGACAAAATGATTAAAACAGACATCAAAGAGCGCTATATCGAAGCAATCAAAGATATTCGTAGTACTCTCCTCGGACCACTCCACGTAAACCTTGTGGCCTTCCTTGCTAACGAAGGAGTACCCACGTATCTGCGAAGATGGGCATTGCCAGGCAGCAATTTCATGACAGACATCCGCTCGGACTTCCAACGCATTCTCACCGGACTTGACAAAGCAATCGAAGTCCATCCTGCTGATCCGTGGCTCCGTGTCATGCGCGGACGTGCTCTGACTGCGCTAGGATATTTCATGGCAGCAATCCAGGATCTCGACGCAGCTCTTGGGGCAGACAGTGCAGAGCGATGTTTATTTCTGGCTGAGGCATACTTTGAACAAGCCAAGGGAACCTTCAATGATCCACTTGCTTACTATACAAGTGCAGCGCTCTATGCCACCAAATCCATCCGATTTCATACGAAAGAGCACAATAGCCCACGTCCTTATTTGGTCAGAGCACAATGTGATGCGCACATTTTGAAGCTGTGCGGATATCACCACAAAACAGCGCTATTTCATGACAAGTACCGTGATATCGAAGCAGATCTGCGTGCCGCAAGGGATGTCAGTGGCGAGGCAGAGATAACACGGATTGCCAAGAACATCAGGTCGCTATTGGGTGTCGAAGAGAGCTAATTTTACTTTCTCAATTGACAACTCTTGACAAAATATCACAACTATGTTACTTTGTGGTTGAGGTTTTTTTAGTTTGAAAGAGAAAGGCAAAACAATGATTGACTATGAAGAGCAGGAACTTAGCTCCTATCTCACCCCAGAAGAGCTGCATTATCCCATTGAGGAGCAGCAAATTCTCATTGCGCTCAGATACCTTGCAGACTGCTGTGATGGTGTCCGAGAGAAAGACCACGCGGGGTTTTCCAGGATAGATGCAGAGTTTGGGCGTGACTTGGCAAGGAAAGAGTATCCTCTCACTGCCAAGCAACTCCTTGCAGCATATAAGATCTGCAAGAAGTATTTGCGGACCCAGCTATCCCCTGCTGGCATTATCCTGCCAGAGGATGAGGCGGTGCAAGTGGTGGCTCGTCGCAAGGAGATGCAATGGACAGCAAGGCAGCAGCAATACAATGCGCCTCAAAGCTATGACACAGGTTCCAAAGCCCGCATCATTGGTCTCAAAGACGGTATGCTTGGAGTGATGTTTCCCCCCACAAGCTATGACTTCCAGGACAATCTGAGCAAGATCAAGGAGCTTCAGAGAGAAGTCGAAGGGCTGCGTCTGCTCAATCCCACAATGCCACGTGTGGCATTCATCGAGGATAATCAAGGGGACAAAGTCTTCAAGTACTGGCAATGCCCATTGGAGATGCTAGAGCGCGTTGCTAAGATCTTCCCCGAATTCAAGATGACCCCTGACGTTCAGCGCCTCATCGAAGCAGAGGCTGAGCACAAGGCAGCAGAGCAGCGCAAGATCGAGGAGGCCCAGCGAGCCCACAGAGAACGCGTTGAGAAACTCCTAGGGGCACTGGGGGACCTCGATGCTCCCATTGGGGACCGCGTGCTCTATGCTCATCAGAAAGAGGCTGTGAGAACGATGCTTGAGTGGGGATCTGGAATCATTGCGTACGACCAAGGACTTGGTAAGACCTGCATTGGAAGCATCATAGCATTTGCCTATAAGAAAGCAGAGAATTGCCGTGCTATCATCGCAGGGCCAAAGACCATGCGTAGCACGTGGATTGAGGAAGCAGGACGCATTGGCGTAGCCATTGAATACTATGCACATGACAGCATCCCCGAAGATATTCCTGGAAAGTACATATTAATAGTCGATGAATGCGATTCCTATCAGAACATGCGGGCTCGTCGTACGCAAAAGTTCATTGCTTTGGCTATGAATGCTGTGGCATGTTTCCCTATGAGTGGCACTCCTGCTAGGAATGGCAGGCCCTCCGGCATTTACCCAGCACTCCTTGCAGTGAAGAACCCTGAACTCTATGCAGAACTCTCAGATGGAGCACCCGCCGAAGACAAAATCAAGCAACTTCGTAAGAAATATGAAGCACGATATTGCGCTGCTCACGCAACAGAGCATTCAAACTGGGATATCACAGGTGCAGCGTATCTCGAAGAATTCCACAGAAAATTCGTCGGCACCCCGCGTGGCATTCTACGCAAGCTCATTGATGACTGTATTGATCTCCCTGAGAAGGTTCGCAATCTTGTCCCTGTCGAGCTGAACACGCAAGAGGAACGGGCATTCAGAGAAGCGGTTCAGAAGATGTGGGAAGAGCATGAAGCAAGGGTAGCAGAGAAACTTGAGCTTTTCAAGGAAGAGCGTCTTCCTGCCTTGCTTGACGAGGAAATCAGGGCATGGCTGCGACAACATCTTGGCAAGAAGCGCATTGACAACCTCGAAGAAACACTGAAGCTCGTTCCTACTGAAGATGTCGAGGACTTCAAGTCCAGGATAACAAAGTTACTCCTTGCGGAGGAGCAAGACCGCTTGAAGCAAGCTGATGCACTCGTGGCGATGGGTCAATATCGTCACGCAGGAAGTAGGGCAAAAGCGAGAGCTACCATTGAGATAACCAAGCGCATCTTTGAAGAGGATGCCGAAGAGACTTTGGAAGCTAAGCGTGAAGGCAAAGCACACAAACCAGCAGCTGTAGTTATCTTCTGCGAGTTCAAGGATGTTGCACAGCAAATAGCCGACGCCTTTGATATACCAGTGCTTTCCGGGGATACCCCCGACAAAAAGCGCAAACCCATGGTTGAGGCATTCCAGAATGGAGAGCGTCGTGTTTTTGTCTCGATCTATGGCGCGGGCGGCGTTGGAATTACTCTGCATGCGGCGGCTCACATCATTCTCGTTGGCAGGCCTTGGACACCGGGTGCTGCATTCCAGGCGGAGGCAAGGATCAGACGCATTGGTCAAACAAAAACATGTATCTGCCAATGGTTGCAGATTCCTGCCGGAGTTAATCCAGTTGATGGCAGGATTGACGAGATCTTGCAGAAGAAGCAAAAGAATATCTCGACAATGCTTGACGGGGGCAAGGAAGGCTCTGATCCCAATGCATTAACCTTTGACGACAAGGAAGCGCTCAGTCTCTTCTATGAGGCCACCCATTTCAAGACCGATGTTGATCAATCTAACTAATTTCTCCGTGCTCACCTGAAATGCAGAGTGAGCATGTTATCATATTTTTTATTGATAGAGGCCTCGTATTATGACAGATCCCACGATTGCACGCGCCCGTGCCTACGTTGAAGCCTTAGCCCTCGGCGAAGATCCAGGCCCAATCCCTGCTCTCAATGGATTCTCCGAGCAGGTAAAGCAGCTCCGTGATGCCTTTGATAGTGGCAATGCTAAAGATGGCCCCAAAGGTGGCTCAGAGGCTGTTCAGAGAGCCTTTAAAACCTTGGTCATCGATGACCAGAAATATGAGCTGCTCAGGCCCTCCTCGATGGCTACAAAGCGATCCAGGAGCAAGGGGAGCAAGGGCTTTGCCTTGACCCAAGCAGTGCCACCACTACCTGACTCTGCGAAGCTCCCTGCGGGGCTCTCAAAGGACGCGTGCCTGTGGTTAGAGGAGTACATTGCCCTTTCCAAGAAGTGGTCACCGAGCGGCTATGAGGGCTTCCATGAGGCTGTGGGACTCTGGATCTTGTCAACGATCGCAGCGAGACGCATTGTGATGCCGTTGGGAGCAAAGATGCAGTGCACTCCGCTCTACATTGCACTTGCAGCACGCTCAGGGCTCTACGCCAAATCAGAGACAGCGACCGTTGGCATACAAGTACTCAAGCAGACAGGACTAGGTTACCTGTTACTTGGGGAAGATCACACACCACAAAGCATGATCAAGACCATGACGGGTGCCGTGCCAGACGACTACGGGCGCACTGATGGCACTTCACGGATTACCATGCAGAACGCTCTTTCCTTCTGCGCTCAACGAAGCTGGTTCAAAGATGAGTTCGGTGGATTTATCGGTGGAATGCGGCGCAAATCAGGGCATATGCATGCGTTCATTGACCTCCTACGAAGTCTTGATGGATGTCCTGATGAGTACAGCATCAATACCATTGGGCGAGGGCAAGACAAGGTCATTGCACCCTACCTTGCTCTCCTTGCATGCATGACTCCCTCCGATCTCAGGGAAGCGGGGAAGCAAGGATCTGAAGAGTGGGGAAATGGATTTTGGGCACGTGTGGCTTTCGTTGGGCCTGATAGCTCCTGCAAGATGAACAATGGGCGTATGCCGAATCAAAAGTTCACCGCTCCTTCAGAGATGATTGTGAAGCTTCATAAGTGGCATGAGCGATTGGGGATGCCTGACATCTGTGTCCAGGATGACCCTGACAGGTCTGGAAAGTTCATTGTTGAGCGTGGCTCATTCCCTGAGAACATTGTCGAGTTCGATGAGGGAGTCGAGGATGCCTACTACAACTACTTCTTTGCTCTAAGGGGTCTTGTAGACTCATCGCAGAACACAGATCTCGACGGAAACTATGTGCGTTTCGCTGCGAAAGCTCTCCGTATTGCCATGCTCGTTGCATCGCTTGAGAACGAGGATCTCATCGAGATGCGACATTGGGCGCTAGGGCAAGAAATAGCAGAGCGATGGAGAGCAAACCTGCATAGTATCTTCGGGGAGATCAACGAGCCGCCTCCGTCTTTTGATGAAGGTATCGAGGACCGCATTGTGAGTTTCATCGAACGATGGACTGAGAAGCATGGCATGCCACCGACGCTCAGGGAGATCCGCAACTACAACCGTGGCATTCCATCCGAGAAATTGACGCGCATGGTAGCAAGCATGGTGGCTACAGGGGAACTCAGGGAAATGGCAGGGGATAGGTCCAAGCACTATGCACTGCCTAACGATGACGAGTCAGAGATATCGGGGAATGACAATAAGAAAGGTAGATAGAGTTATGACTTTGCGAGTTGTGAGTTATGGTGGTGGTGTGCAATCCACAAGTTTATTAGTGTTAGCTGCGCAAAACAAGATTGACTACAAAACGTTCTTGTTCTGCAACGTTGGCGATGATAGTGAACATCCAGACACCATTAAATACGTACATGAGGTTGCAATGCCATACGCCAAAGAACATGGCTATGCTAACATTTTGTCAAGTAGTTGGGTTTTTTCAGCCCTTCGGACTGCTTTCTTTCCACCGCCACCTAAAGGAGGCGGTCGCCAGAAAGGGATATTATGCATACCTTAGAGGCAAAGCACGAAGCAAGACCAAAGAGGAGCTGCGGGAGACGCAACAGGAGAACTATGAGGTGATACATATATTGCCAATTATCCATCAATATACAGAGGAGGTAACAGCATGAGCTACATAGACACACTAAAACAACGAACAAAAGAGCAGCTTGTCAACGATCTCTACAACATATGTGTAGGAGACATAGCAAACTACGATCATGACGAGAAGACAATGGACAAACATGGTTATGGCAAAAGAATACCATACATTGGCTGGTTCTGGCGTAATACTGATTTTGTTGACAAAGACATCACAATAGGATATTGTGGTAATTTTGTAGGAATAATGGAAAACAACAAATGGGGCTATGCTGAGCGGCGTATGACGATAGAAGAGGTTGACAAGTTTATTGAGTATTTAGAGAAAGGCTTTTCAGAACGAGGGAAAGATAAAGCTGCTGCTGAAGTGGTCTATAACGAGCTTTGGGACTGGTTTCAGACACTGCGAAACACTGGTGACTGGTGCGCAGATTATAGCTGGGAGTACGAAGCTTGATAACAGCACTCTGTACGTTCATCGCACTTCTCATGCTCATCATGCTCATTGTCATCATCACCACACGACGAGCAATATAAAAAGCTTCATAACGAGCTATTCGAGAGAAACGATAAGGAACAATGAAAGAACTTGAAATTATAACAGTGCAAGGAACACCGCCAGAACTTTGCGACAATTGCAGGAAGATTATTGGAGAGATCACCGTGTACCTGCCAGTGCCGCATTATCCCAGCGATAGCTATAGCCCATACCCTGAAGTGCTTCAGATACCATTAAAGCCTGTAGAGTGTTGCCAGTGTCGAGAGGAGCACACAGCATGAGCAGAGAAACCGATGCATTATGCAAAATAGCCAATGAAAAAGACATTGACATTCTCTATGCCGTCGAGTCAGGCAGCAGAGCGTGGGGCTTTGCATCGCCAGACAGCGACTACGATATTCGCTTTGTCTACCATTATCCAAGCAGGGAATACCTACGCCTGGACCAGCCACAGGATACCATCGAACGCATGGAGGGAGACCTTGATCTCGCTGGCTGGGACATCTTCAAAGCCCTGAGATTGCTCAGAAAGTCCAATCCACCTTTGATGGAATGGCTATTCTCTCCAGTGGTCTACACGGAGCTTGTGCCACACATTGAACAACTACGAGAGATTGCACGACGCAACTACTCATCATCTGCTGTGTTCTATCACTACTCCAGAATGGCACATCGCAATTACCGCCAGTACATTGCTAACAAGATCATCGAAGGTGCCACTGAAGTACCAACAAAGAAATACCTCTATGTCATTAGACCTATCGTCGCACTGCTTTATCTTGAGCAGCATCATGCACTGCCACCAACACACTTTCTGGAGACACTGCGAGATGTCGAGATTGATCATAGTACCCGCAGTGCAATTCTTGAGCTTGTCAACAAGAAGATCGCAGGGCATGAGCTGGGCATGGACAAGCCAATACCAG
>Ga0335069_10004393_pt1 | contig 20944 bp, 20 predicted proteins | sample Lox_Sample_11_FD_206714 | JGI IMG/M metagenome (GOLD analysis project Ga0335069, IMG submission 206714) | Soil microbial communities from Loxahatchee National Wildlife Refuge, Florida, United States - Lox_Sample_1.1 | ecosystem: Environmental > Terrestrial > Soil > Wetlands | place: USA...
TGAAGCGAAGAATGCCTGGTCGCTGATCCCGGGAGATTACACGATCCTGGTGGGCGGCTCGTCAGCGGATCTGCCGCTGAAGGCAACGGTGAGCCTGAAGTAGCTTCGGTGTTGAGGGCGCCTCACACGTGCGCCCTCAACACCTTCGCTGCGCCTAATCTCCGTCGGGCGGAATCTGCTCGAGGAGCCGCTTCCAGGTCTTCTGATTACGGCGGTAGCTGCGCTTCAGGTCTTCGAGAATGCGCTCGAAGTCCGCGTTGGTCCGTAGGTTGTTCCATGCGGGGTTCTTCTGGAACCACGGGTAGTTTTCGTTGCCGAGATAGATCGCGCGCCGCAGCCAGTGCAATGCCTCACTCGAATCGCCCTCGACGGCAAAGTACGTTGCGAGCCGATAAGCCATCTCGCTGTCCGCCTCGGCCGCGGTGAGGGTGTCGTCAGAGAGCAGCGCAGCTGCGCGTGTGCGATCGCCGGCCTGCACGTAGCAGAGGGCGAGGGTAGGGACCGCGATGCGCATCAGTTCGTCGTCACGGATGACGTCTTCGAGAATCTCGATGGCCTTGGGCAGATTGCCCTTCCGCCACTCCTGATAGGCGGCAGAGGTGCGCAGCAACGGGTGGCGCGGCTCGAGCGCCAGGCCCTTTTCGAGTTCATCGCCGGCCAATTCAATCTGGTTCTGGTAGTGGTACACGCGTGCACGGTGGTTGTAGAGAATGGCTGCGTTGGCCGGATTCAACTTGAGCGCCCGGCTGAACTGCTGCAGCGCTTCCAGGTACATGCCGTCGCCGCGCAGAGCAAGACCGGCCACCATGTGCACGTTCCAGTCGTTGGTGGCCGAAGTGAGCAGGTTCGCGATGCCATGGCGCGCCGACTCCTTCTCGCCGCGCGAGAGCAGCATGTAAATCCGATAGAGGTTTGGCTCGGTCGCCGCGGGATCGATACGCAATGCCTCGTCGAGTGCACGCCGAGCATGGATCACATGAATTTGCCCGCCAAAGCCGTGGCGCACGTACTGCAGTTCGGCAATGCCGAGACCGCTCCAGCTGGCAGCGAACTCCGGGTCTTTCGCGGTCACGCTGGTGAACAGCGCATGGGCGCGGTCGAGATCGGCGCGCGCTCCTGTGCGCATCATGAACGTGCTCAGCAGCGCGCGAGCCTGCAGATACTCTTCACTCACCGGGCCGGGCAGCGAGCCATCGCGCCCGGCGGCGCGCGGCGTCTCTGCGGTCGTCAGCTCGATGCGGCCTGCACTCAGTCCGTGCAGCGCGGCAAACACTTCGTTTGAGATTTCCGTTTGTACGGCGATCAGATCGAGCGAGGCCACCTGAATCGCGCCGCCTGAGCGCACGCTCTGCGAAGCGACATCGAGCAGCTGCCAATTCAGATCGAAGCCCAACTCCGAGCGCACAAAGCTGCCGGCAAGCACATACGAGACGAGCAGTCGCTGCCCAACCGAAAGGGGATCCATCTGGGCGATGGGCAGCGTCATGAGAGTGCTTGAGGGGCGGACGATCAGCGAAGGAATGCGCGCCAGCCGCGCCGCGATGGCATCGGCGAGAGCATAGCCATAGAGCGGCGCGACTTCGGTCGCGCCGAGATTTGTGAACGGCAGAACCACCAAAGAATTGTTTTCAGCGCGCTCCTGTGCCGACTCGCGAAAACGCTCGGCCAACATCGACAGGATACCGGTCGCGCGTTTCTCAGCTTCGGCTCCCGTCGTCGGCAGATTTGCCGCAGCATCGCCAGGAATGATGCCGGTTTCGATCTGCAGCGCCTTCATGATCGTCTTCAGCGCTTCGCGCACCTCGGCGGCGGTGTTGTAGCGCACAGCCGGATTTTTCTCGAGGCACGCCGTGATGACACTCTTCAGCTCGGTCGAGATCGTCGGCACAATCTCGCTCAAATCCGGGGGATCGGAGAATTGAATGGCGCGAATCGCCTGAAAGTCTTCTGCATCGGGCCTGGTAAAGGGATGCCGACCGCTGGCGAGCTCGTACAAAATCACGCCCAGCGCCCACACGTCCGATTGCACACTCGACTGGCCGGTGACAAACTGCTCCGGCGCCATATAGCGAATCGTGCCCCCGCGGGCGGTGTAGGTCGCTGCCAGGGAAGCATCCTTGGCCAGGGCCGGCTTGCTCGGGTCGAAGGCTGCGTCCTCCGGCTGCAAGCGCCGGGCGAGGCCGAAATCGAGGATCTTCACCAGGCCGCCTTCAGTGAGCATCACGTTCTGCGGCTTCAGGTCGCGATGAAAGATGCCCAGCGCGTGGGCAGCCTGCAGACCATCGGCAATCTGAATGCCTACCGATAGCAGCAGTTGCGGCCTGGCAGGCCCACGCTCGATGAGCTGATCGAGAGACTGGCCGGGCACGAACTGCATGACGATGTAGCCTTCGTCGCCCGACTCGCCGACTTCGTAGATGGCGCAGACATTGGGGTGCTCGATGGCCGAAGCCAGGCGCGCCTCGCGCAGCATCGTGGAGCGCATCTGTTGCGCCGAAAGCATGCCCGCGCGCAGGATTTTGAGCACAACGGGCCTTTGCAGCAGTGTGTCGGTGGCCAGATACACCACTCCGCTGCCGCCCGCGCCCAGCTTGCGGACAATTTCGTAATGTTCAATCGTTTTGCGCGCCATCGTTCTACTTCAGTGTAACGATGGAGGCGTAAAGAACTGGTTAGAACGCGTGAGGATTCTGTGACAAAACTCAATGCCCGCGCCGGATTTCGCCCTCTTCCACAGGAGGCGGTGGATTCTTGGCGAGCTTCGCCTGACTGCGCCGTCCCAACAGAAACATGGTCATCCCGAACACGAGCAGCACCAGGCCCCACCAAAGATTGGCATTGATGCCGAGGCTTTTGGCATACAGCGCGGCGTCGCCGTTGGTGCGCAGGCCGAAGACGCTGAGGATCAGCCCAGTGAAGGTGAACATCAATCCCATCGGAATCCGCAGATCAAGATTCATTTTTCCCCTCGGTCACGTCCAGTTGCTTCGACCTTGTCTGGCCTTCGCCGGACACCTTTCTGAGCATCGAACAACTACGCGAAGAAGATATTCAGCGCCACCGCGCAGATCAGAATCGCTACTGCCAGCGCCTCGGGCCGCTTCCACCACGGCAGATGGCCGAGGTCCGGCATTTTGGTCAGCGAGCGAACCAGGCCCACCAGTTCTTCATCGGGCCGCGGCTTGGTAAACAGACTGACCGCCACGGCGATGACGAAGTTCGTCGCAAAGGCGTAGATGGCGCCGTAGAAGTTCTGCGCCATGTCGCTGGGATAGGTGTGCAGAACCGTAATCCACCCGCCGTGAATTCCGACATGCGCCTCGATGGGCAGCGTGAGCCCATGATGAATCAAGGCTGCCGCCGTACCGGAGAGCAGGCCGGTGAACGCTCCGTGCCCCGTCGTGCGTTTCCAGAACATGCCCAGGAGGAACGTCGCAAACAACGGCGCATTCACGATGGAAAACACCAGCTGCAGAATGTCGAGAATGTTGTTGAAGCTGATCACGGCAAACGCTGTGCCGATCGAGAACAGGATGCCGCCGACAGTGGCCCATCGTCCTACCGCGAGATAGTGCCGGTCGCTTGCGCCCTTGTGAATGTAGGACTGATAGAGATCGTAGGTGAACACGGTATTGAATGCCGTCACGTTGCCGGCCATGCCGCTCATAAAGCTCGCCAGCAGCGCCGTCAGACCCAAGCCGAGAATGCCAGTGGGGAAGTAGTGCAGCAGCATATTCGGCGTGGCCATGTCGTAATCGAGCAGAGGCTTGCCGCTGGCATCGAGCATGGGCTTGCCTGTGACGGGATTCACCTTGGCCGGCACCAGGCCGCGGCCCTGCTCCGCCTCCGGCGAAACAACTTGAATGTTGTGAATGATCGAGCCGCCGGGTCCCTGCGACACAATTTCGGTGGTGTGCGGCGTTGGGAGGCCGATCGCCAGCAGGCCGGGCAAGATCACCAGGAACGGAAACACCATCTTCGGAATGGCCGCGATGAGCGGCACACGCCGCGCCGAGTCCATGTTGTGCGAGGCCATGGCCGTCTGGATGACGAGGAAGTCGGTGCACCAGTAGCCGGCTCCCAACACGAAACCCAAACCCATGCCCATGCCGATGATGTCGATGCCCATGGGATTGGTGGCGGGATGCATCACGCCGTGCCATTCATGCAGCATGCGCGGATCGATGGCGGCAACGGCCGTCTTCATGCCGTGCCAGCCGCCGATGTTCTTCAGGCCCAACAGCACCAGGGGCAAGAATCCCGCAATGATCAGAAAGAATTGCAGCACTTCGTTGTAAATTGCGCTGGTGAGCCCGCCCAGAAAGATGTAGAGCAGCACGATCACTGCCGAGAGCACAATCGCGAACGTGAAGATGCCGCCCTGCGGCAGTCCGAGTGCGTTGAACAGGCCGTCGAAGACATGGAGCGCCTGGATGAGCCGGGCCATCGCGTACATCGAGATACCCGAGCTGAAGACCGTCATGACAGCAAAGGAGCAAGCGTTGAATGCGCGGGTCTTTTCATCGAAGCGCAGGCGGAGAAACTCGGGCACAGAGCGCGCTTTTGACCCGTAGTAGAAGGGCATCATGAAGATGCCAACGAAGATCATGGCCGGAATGGCGCCGATGCCGTAGAACTGGCAGGTTTCGAAGCCGTATTTGGCGCCCGAAGCGCCCATGCCGATGACTTCCTGCGCGCCCAGGTTGGCGCTGATAAAGGCCAGGCCGCAGACCCAGGCCGGGAGGGCGCGACCTGCCTGAAAGAAGTCCTTGCTCGTCTTCATGTAACGCTTGAGGGCAAAGCCGATGCCCAGCACAAAGACGAAGTACAGCAGCATGATCAGCCAGTCGACCGATGTGAGTCTCAAGACGGCTCCTTGCCTTGCGGCCACACGCGCGTGCGACCGGCCTCGGGCTCACGGTCCTGGCGCGCAGCATGGGAATACGGACTCCACTCTACGGACGCAGGCGGAGGCGCGTCCAGCACTTTTTGTAAATGTTTTCATCGGCTGCGCCGGGCGGGCTTTTGGAGGAAACAAGCAGGTACACTAAGAGTGCATGATTCCTACACTGGCCTGGACCCCGGAAGGCGTCCGCTTCATCGATCAGACCAAGCTTCCCCTCGAAGAAAGTTATGTAGTCGCTGCCAGCTACGAGCAGGTGGCCGATGTCATCGTCACCATGGTTGTTCGTGGCGCTCCGGCCATCGGCGTTTCGGCGGCCTATGGGATTGCTCTTGGGGCGCAGACGACAACTGCGAAGACGGCGCAGGAGTTTGCGGCTGAATTCGAGAAGATTTGCGCGCGCCTGGCCGGGACGCGGCCCACGGCCGTCAATCTCTTCTGGGCCATCGATCGCATGAAGGGACTCTTTTCCGGGCTTCGCGCGGCCCATGCGCCGATCGCCGTGGTCAGGGAGCGGATTCTGGCCGAAGCCCACGCCATGTACGACGAAGACATCGCCGCCTGCAGGGCGATGGGCGCATTTGGTGGCGCTCTGCTGCCGAACGAAGGCGGTGTGCTGACCCACTGCAACGCCGGCGCGCTGGCCACGTGCGGCTACGGAACGGCTCTGGGCGTGATTCGTTCCGCGGTCGAGATGGGCAAGAAGATCCAGGTCTACGCCGATGAGACGCGGCCTTTCCTGCAGGGCGCGCGGCTGACGGCCTGGGAGTTGATGGCCGACGGGATTCCGACAACGGTGATTTGCGACAACATGGCCGCGAGCCTGATGCGCGCGGGCAAGATCAACGCCGTGGTTGTGGGCGCCGACCGCATTGCGGCCAACGGCGACTTCGCCAACAAGATCGGCACCTACAACGTGGCGATCCTTGCCAAGGAGCATGGGATCCCGTTCTACTGTGCCGCGCCCTGGTCCACTATCGACACGGCTACGCCCACCGGCGACGCCATCCCCATCGAGGAGCGGTCGGCGAAGGAAGTTACCCATCACGGAGGCAAGCAGCTCACGCCCAATGGCGTGGGCATCTGCAACCCGGCTTTCGATGTGACGCCGGCCAGATACACCACCGCGATCATCACCGAACGGGGAGTGCTGCGCGCGCCCTACAGCGAGAGCCTGCGCGAGATGGAGCTGGTGGCGCGGTAAGCGCCGAGGGCGATCAGTCCTCGGTCGGTATGTCCTCGAACGTATGCCGCCAGGGCAGCATCTCTCGATGCAACACACGGGAGACGATGATTCCTTCGGGACTCATTCTGTAAAAGAACACGTGCAGGCCCTTTTCAAAACGCATAAGTCCCGGGCGCACCTCGTCGCAAGCACGACCGAGTCGCGGGTTCGAGGCCAGCAGTGCGGTGCATCGCTGCAGATCGCGCAGATAGCGTGCCGTCTGCTTTGAGCCCCATTCCCTCAGTGTGTACGAGCCAATTTCGAGCAAGTCTGCTTCTGCCCGCCTAGAGAAGCGAACATCGCCCACGACTATTTCGACTCCGTGTCAAGCTGCAGCTTTTTGCGAATCCGGCCAAACACATCTCCTTTGGCCACGCCGCTCGCATCGCCCTCGTCGATTGCCGCACGCAGCACCGCCAGCTTCGTCTCGTAGAGCCGTTCTTCGCGTTCAAGTGTGCGCAATGCGGTGCGCACCACTTCGCTCGCATTCTCATAGCGCCCGCTCGCCACGCGCGTCAATACAAAGCGGTCGAGCTCATTGGTCAGGTTGACGTTGCGAGTCGGCATGGGGGCGATCCTCAAAGGATGAGTCCTGGTCCGAGCTTACCGCATATGGCAAACTTTGCCAATTCCAGTGCGCGACATGCTGTTCCTGGCCGCCGACTAGAGTAATAGAGGACAGTGCCGGCTCCCTTCTCCATTTTCCGTATCCGCCAGAAATCGCTCCTGCGCGGCGCTGTGTTGTCCCTGGGTCCATTCATCGGCAGCCTGCTGCTGGCGGGGTTTCCGCACATCGAAAACATCCATGGCTCGGACTGGCAGATCGTGATGCTCTTTCTCGAAGCCTGGGGCATGGTCGAGGTTGCCCGCTGCCTGCAGCGCCGATGGACCTTCTACCACGGTGGGGTGCTCTTGCTGCTTTACACCAACCTCATGATCCTCGCCATGATGGTCTTTCTGGTCGCCTACCCCTGAGCCGGGACAGACGTCTGGCGCCGGTTGAGCAGCAAGCCGAACACAATCAGTGCCAGCGCGATCGCGAAATAGAACAGATGCGGCCAGGCTACGATCCGCAACATGACGCATTCGATCGTCAGCCAGCCGAACAAGACGCATCCCTGAAAGGCGGTCCATAGTCCGGAGAACGGATGACTTCGCCTGACACGGAGATAGATCCACAAGGGCAGCAGACCATTCGAGATCAGCAGGAGGATGCCGGGAATGAGATACGAATGGAACGGTGAATACTGCAGCAAACTCAGGGGCATCACTCCCCACTGGTTTTCGCAGGGGTGGGCGATGAGGTGCACACCGCCCACAATGCCACCTGCGCCCAGGAATGGAAGGAGGATGAGAGTCCCCAGACGAGCGTACTTCATCGCAAACCCCTCGACGACGGTTGCTGGGAAGCCGAAACAAGTCTACTGCAGTTTCAGCTTGCGCTCTGTTGATCGACGTGTAGGATGGCTGTACACACGACCGGCCTGCAGACGCACTGCAGTTCCCGACGTCGTAAACGAATCCCACGCAGCAGCAGGAGGAAAGACATGCTGAAAGGCTTTCGGGACTTTATTCTTCGCGGAAACGTTGTCGATCTGGCTGTCGCCGTCATCATCGGCGCGGCATTCGGGGCCATTGTCACATCACTGGTCAGCGACATCGTCAACCCGCTGATTGCAGCCACCGTGGGCCAACCGGACTTCAGTTCGATCATCCTTACCGTGGGCAAAGGCCAGGTGAAGGTTGGCAACTTCCTTGATCACGTGATTTCGTTCGTGCTGATCGCCTCGGTCGTCTACTTCGCATTTGTTCTCCCGGTGAATGCATTGCTGGCGCGCTTCAAGAAGCCTGTGCCGGATGTTCCGCCGGCCACGAAGGCCTGCCCCGAATGCCTCAGCGACATTCCCGCCGCCGCCAAGCGGTGCGCGCACTGCGCCCAGCCGGTCGCCTAGACATCGTCCCCTCCAGTCAGACCGGTTCCATCCTCCATGCGGCTGCACGCAGGATGGGACCGGTCCTTCTCAGAAGATTCCGATCTGCACAGGACCAAGCTTTTTAGGTGTGGAAGCCGGAAGACCGCTCAACGGCTCGAACTTCTCCTCTTGGGGCTCGTTCTCGGGCAGGAGCAGATAGCGCTGGCCGGCCTGAGCTTCGAACACAATCCCGTTGCTCTCGGCATCGGCCGTCACGCGCTTTCCCGCTGCGTCCTCCACATGGACATGCTGCCCCGGCCACGGGTTCTTCAGGTGGATCTTGTGCGCCGAACCGGGTTCAATCGCAACCGTTGCGACACGCCCATCGCGCGTCTGGACATCGACCCTGGTTCGATCGCGCACAAAGACGCTCCCTGCGAAATCCCATCCCGGCGGAATCGCAGGAGCGATGCGAATCACCCCGTCGTAGTCCTGTACCAGCGCTTCCTGCAAGGCATCGGCTACAACAGCGGCCTGCTCGATATAGAACTCCCGGTCGCGATTCTCCCACTGCGCCATTCCGTTCGCGTAGTGCTGGAACTTTTCCGTGAGCGTCTCCAGCGTTGTACCAACTTCGCTGCCTAACTCAAGACGCGCTGCCTGAATCGGGTCGTACGACCAATCCACAACAGTCGGCGACGGCCGGTGGGCATAGGTCCGGCGCGCCAGTTCAAACAATGGCGAGGAGTCGCCGATCAGCCCATACGGCCACACCGGTTCGAGACCCAGGTTCTCGATGTTGTGCTCCTCCGCATCCGGCCGGTAGGAATCCGCAATCACATCGTCGCCCGAGGCATCGGCAGCCGCTGTGAGCAGCGTGTGCGGCCCGGTGACGGTGGTCCGCGGGAAATCCGGAGTCTTTTCCAGCGCCGAAGTCAATTGCTGGGCGAATTCGTGATCCCGATTCAGAATGCGGGCAGCTTCGATCACCTCCGGATAGAGGGTCTTGATCGCGGCAAGATCCGTTATAGGATCGACAACGTCCCACTGATTCTCGTGGGCATTGGCAGGGCCGGTGTGGAGAAGGCCATCGGGTCCCTCCTTTTCATAGGCCAACAAAAAGCGCGCCGATGAAGCCATGAGCGGATAGTTTTGTTCGAGGAATGCCCGATCCCCGGTGTCGAGAAACTGCTCCCACACCCACATCGAAACCTCCGCCCCGGTCGAAAGGGTGCGCGCGTTGTAATAGGGCTTGGATTCGGCGTCGCAGTCCAAACCGATCGAGACAGGGTTCCAATGGCCTTCGTACTCGATGCCACGGCCGTTGAAGCGCATCGTTTCGGGCACACAGCTGCCCGGCGCACCCCGCATGTGCTTTCTCGTCCAAGCCTCGATGTTGGCGAGGTTATTGCGGTACAGGCTGAAATACGGAGCATTCAGGTCGCTCAGTCCGGCGCCAAGATTTGCCGCGACCTGCATGCGCAGGTTCCAGTGCCAGAATGCGGATGGATCCCAGCGATGGTCGTCCTGACCAGCCGAAATCATATCCGCAACGCCCGCCTGGCTGCCGGGAAACTCGATTCCCTTCTCGCACGCCGCCACATAGAGGTAGAGATTGCGCAGATTCTCCATGTACTCGCCGACGCCGTCACGCGAGTCGATCCGAATCATCGCAGCCTGGCTCCAGAAACTCTCCCAGTGCTTGCGATGCGACGATTCCGCCTGCCCGGTGAGCTCATGGGCAGCAAGGGCCGCCGGCTCGCCTGTCCCGTCGTACCTGGGCGCCGCCACCAGGACGCGAAAGTGTCCCTTGTCGTCGGGGCGGAACGACACCTTCACCGTGAGGGGATCGACAACGGACGCAACAACGTCCCGGCCGAGAGCGGTGATGCAGGCCAGTGAGCCAAATGGCCGTCCCGATGCCTCGGGCCGCTTGTCATCGACCCAGGCCTCGGCGAGCAAGCCCGTCTCTCCTTGCGCTGTGGCCTTGGGCGTGCGCGGCGTCCACAGCCGCAGCAGCGCGGTTTGAGCTTCCTCTGGCTTCGCACCCGTCACATCCACGACCAGCGCATCGCTGTCAGGCTCCACAAAGACAGTGGCACTCATTCCGCCGCCACTCTCGCGGAACTCCCCGTGATACAGATCAAGCCTTCCGGTGTAGTCGCTCGCGCGTGTCAGCACTGCAAGCCCAGGAATCACCAGTTGACCCGCCGACAGACGATCGGGCATGGTGTCGTCACGATTCAGCTGTACGGTCATTCCGTCTGCCGACCATGCAGCGGCTCCCAATCTGCCGTTCCCCAGCGGCATGGCTTCCGCGGCTTCCAGGTTAGGCTTCGCCAGGATCACATCCGATCGGCCCAACACCCCGGCGACGTTGACATGAAACGCGCCATCTCGCCATGCGGTTGTGGGCCCGTTTCCCGCTGCCTGCCCAACACAAATGCCTGGCACCGCGGCCAACGCGATCCCGCAGTACGCCACCCACACCAAAGGCCTTGTCATTTGTCGCACTCCACGCTCGGTGCGATCTTAATCCAGTTCTCTCAGTGGCTGCGCGAACACGTAGAAACCGACAAAGATCATTCCGGCCAGCCCGGCCATCATGGCCAGAGCGTGGCCCGTGTCGATATAGCGCGACAGTTCGCCGGCCAGCAGTGAGCCCAGAGGCGGGAGGCCAAGGAATGCAGTCGCATAGATGCTCATCACGCGGCCGCGCATCTCGTCCGATGACAGGTGTTGAATCGTCACGTTGAAGCACGAGATCATCAGGATTCCGTTGAAGCCCTCGCAGAACGCCAGGCACGCCGACAGCACGAAGATGTGTGAATAGCAGATGCCGATGATGGCGCAGAAGAAGAAGACGCCACAGATGGTCACCAGACGTCCGCGATGGCGTAGCACGCCCAGCGATGCGACAGTCATGGCGCCGAGCACCGCGCCCAATCCCGAACAGGCCATCAACCATCCCAGACCGCTCTCGCCGGCATTCAACTGCACCTTGGCGAAGTAGGGGATGAACGTGAGGAACGGAATGCCGAGCAGGCTGACCGCGACCACCATCCAGACCAGCACCAGCATCTGCCGCTCACTGCGCAGATAGGCGAAGCCGCCCTGCAGGCTCGCCCAGATGCTCTCGTGTTTCGCCGGAGCTTCCTGTGGATACTCGATCTTCGTCAACGCCCACAGTACGGCGAGGAAGCTCACGCCATTGAGGAAGAAGTTCCCGGCCACGCCAAGCACGATCATGGCGTAGCCTCCCAGAGACGGGCCGACGATGCGCGACATATTGAACTGCGCCGAGTTCAGCGCGATCGCATTGGTCAGGTCCTCACGCTTGACGAGCTTCGGCACCATCGCCTGGTAGCTCGGCGCGTTCATCGACATGGCCATGCCGTTCATGAAGGCGATCGCCGCCACCTCCCACACCGTGATCACTTTGAACCACGCCAGTGCAGCCAGCAGAAACGCCAGGAGCATCATGGCGGTTTGCGTGAAGATCAGCAGGCGGCGCTTGTCGGCACGATCGGCAATCACTCCACCGAAGAGCGTGAAGAAGAGGAACGGAATCGACCCGGCAAATCCGACCACACCTAGCCAGAAAGCCGAATTGGTGAGCAGCAAAACGAGCCAGCCCTGGGCCACGTTCTGCATCCAGGTACCGATGTTGGAGAGGAAGTTGCCGCTCCAGAAGAGCCTGAAATTGCGGTTGCGCAGAGCGCGCACTGCCTGGGGCAGTTCTTTTTCGTTGAGCGCAACTGCCTGCAGCACCGCGGGCACAGTCTGCTGCTGCGCGCCGGCGTCGGATGCGGCGTCGGACCTTCGTTCCGCGTTCAGAACGGCCTCCAGCCCCGGATGTCGAAAAGTGCCGGCTCCAGCGCCGCTCGGGGGAAAGTGATGGACTCACTCTAGTGTAAGCTGAGGTGAACACGGCGGCGCCTGTCGTCACCGTCCCTGGGGTCTTACTTCCGGCACACTTCAAGGGCTTTCATGCTCATTCGAAAACTCTCCGCCTCTGTCTTTGTTCTCACATTGCTGTCTGCCCGCCCCCTGCCGAACTCTTTCGCGCAGGCCACCGCGCCCTCAGCCTTTGGCTACACCGATTTCGCGAAAGAAGAGTCGATCGAGTCGAAGTTCCTTGAGGTACCGAACGCCAAGCTCGCCGGGGAAGAGTTGAAGACGCTCACCGCGGAGCCGCATCTGGCAGCAACACCGGAAGACCACAAGACGGCTGAGTATGTTGCGGAGAAATTTCGCGCTGCCGGTCTCGAGACCGAGATCGTTCCCTATCGCGTGCTGCTGAATCAGCCGAAGGTTGTGCGGGTCGAAGCCTTCGACAGCGAAGGCAAAACGTTGATGAGTGGGCCCACGCGCGAGCACGTTGCCAACGATCCCGGACAGGACAATCCGCGCGTCGTGATGCCCTTCAACGGATCCTCGGGATCGGGCGACGTGACGGGCGAGGTGGTCTACGCCAACTACGGTCGCCTCGAGGACTTCGACAAGCTCGCCGCCGAGCACATCGATCTCCACGGCAAGATCGTGATCGCGCGCTATGGCGCGAACTTTCGCGGCGTGAAGGTCTATCTGGCGGAACAGCGCGGCGCCGCCGGAGTGCTCATCTACTCAGACCCACAGGACGATGGCTACTTCAAGGGCGACGCATACCCGATGGGTCCGTGGCGGCCAGACACCGGCGTGCAGCGTGGGTCAGTGCAGTACCTCTTCAAGTATCCCGGAGACCCGGAGACGCCCGGGGTTGCCTCCACACCCGATCTGCCGGACTCGGCGCGCATCAACCCGGACGGCAATCAGCCGCACATCGTCTCCATTCCCATCAGCTACCACGACGCCGCGCCCATTTTGCAGGCACTCAAAGGCTCCGGTGTCCCGCAAGGCTGGCAGGGCGCTCTGCCGTTCCGCTATCACCTCGGCCCCGGCGGGGTGAAGGTGCATCTCGTCTCCGAGCAGGATTACCAGCGGCGCACCATCTGGGATGTCATCGGGAAGATCAAAGGCTCGGAGTACCCCGACGAATGGGTGGTCGCCGGCAACCATCGCGATGCCTGGGTGTATGGCGCAGTCGACCCCAGCAGCGGCACCGCAGAGATGCTGGAAGCAGTGCATGGCGTCGGCGCGCTCCTCAAGGAAGGCTGGCATCCGAAGCGCACCATCCTGTTCTGCAGCTGGGACGCAGAGGAAGAGGGCCTGATCGGCTCGACGGAGTGGGTTGAGCAGCAATCGCAGAACATTGAGCACGCGGTCGCCTACTTCAATACCGACGTTGGCGTTGCCGGCCCGAACTTCAACGCCTCTGCTGTGCCTTCGCTCAAGCAGTTCATCCGCGACGTCACAAAGTCCGTCCCCAGCCCCATCGGCGGCACCGTTTACCAGCAGTGGCGGCTCAATAAGGACAAGGTCAACGAGCACCGCGAGTCGAACGCTCCGCTCCAGCCCGGCGAAGAGGTCCGGGTGGCCGATCTCGGATCGGGGTCGGACTTCACTCCCTTTCTGCAGCATGCCGGCGTGCCGTCCACCGATGTCGGTTCCTCGGGTGACTATGGCGTCTACCACTCCACCTTCGACGACTACGCATGGTTTGTGATGAACGCCGACCCGAAGTTCGTCTATCTCGAAGAGATGGCGCGTGTCTTCGGCTTGGAAACGGTCCGCATGGCCGATGTCGATGTGCTGCCATTCGACTATGTAGCCTACGCGCGCGAGATCAGCTCGTATCTGGATGCGGCCAAGCGCAAAGCGGCGGATGATGGATACGGTTCGCTGGATTTTGGACCGGCTTTGGCCGCCGTGAGCCGGTTCAGTGTGGCAGCTCATAAAGCCCACGCCGCGCAGGAAGCCGCTTCGGGCGACATCCCCAAGCTGAATCAGGCGTTGCGGGCGACCGAAACCGCATTGTTGTCGCCCGATGGCCTGCCGAACCGGCCCTGGTACAAGCACACGATTTATGCACCGGGCGAGTTCACCGGCTACTCGGCAGTCGTGATTCCGGGAGTCAATGAAGCCATCGATGCCAAAGACGAGACACGGGCTGGCCAGCAGCTCGGCGTGCTGACCCAAGCACTTGAACGGGCTGCGCAGACGCTGGAATCGGGGCTCTAAGGGGCTTCGAATTCGGGGACTTGCGCCAAATAGGCGCGGACGGGGCCATGTGATCCAGATCACCTTAGTTACGCCAAAACATTGACCCTGCCCCTTCCCCCTCGTATCGTTAAGTCTGGGTATGAAAAAGTCTTCCAACTCGATCCGCATCGGCATCGCGGTGGCGATCATCGTGGGTACTATCGGCTGGCTGGCCTACTCCGGCTACGGCTCCAGCAAGAGCTACTACGTCACCATCGCCGAGCTGCGTAATATGGGCGACCGCGCCTACAAGGACAATCTGCGCGTGGAAGGCTTCGTCAAGCCGGGTTCGATCGAGCAGTCCGGGACCCATGTCACCTTTGTGCTGAATGAGTTCGAGAGCCACTCGCCCAAGGCCGGTACCGGGCGCTCATTGCTGGTGAACTACAACGGCTCCGAGCCGCCGCCGGATACCTTCAAGGACGATGCGCAGGCTTTGGCCGCAGGGACCTTCGGGCGCGATGGCGTGTTCCATGCCTCGCAGCTTCAGGCCAAGTGCGCCAGCAAGTACGCGCCGGCCCAGCCTGGGCAACAGCCCGCGAGTACGGCGCCTGCGAATCCGCGCGCTGCCGCAACACCGCCTGCCAATCCCGCCGGAAACTAACCCGCATGCCGACACTCGCCCCGGAGGCCGCTGACTCGACACTCCGAGCACGGCCCCTGATTGCGCGCGTCGACCAGGTGTCGAAGCTCTTCGGTTCGTTTGCCGCCCTGCGCCAGGTCTCCGTCGACATGGAGCCCGGGCGTTGCTATGTGCTGATCGGTGAAAACGGCGCCGGGAAATCGACTCTGCTGCGAATTCTCGCCGGGCTGCTGCATCCGACGCACGGAACGGTCAAAGTCTTCGGCGATCTCGATCCGCACGATGCGCGCGCTCGGATCGGCTACATGAGCCATGCGCCGATGCTCTACGACGAGCTGACCGCACAGGAAAACCTGCGGTACTTCGCCAGTCTCTATCCGGACCAGAAGTGCCTGTCGCCCGCGGAAGCGCTGAGCCAGGTGGGGCTCGATCCTAACCTGCCGCGCCTGCTCGGACAGTATTCGCAGGGCATGCGGCAACGGACATCTCTTGCTCGCGTTCTATTGCCGGTACCGGAGTTGCTGTTGCTGGACGAACCTTTTTCAAACATGGACGTTGAAAGCGCGCAGCAGATGGTTGAGTTGTTGTCGGGATTTCGCCAGGGCAATCGGACCATCGTGATCACCACGCACCAGCGCGAGCTTGCCGCGCCGATCGCCGACTATGTGCTGCGCCTCAAAGCCGGACGCGTGGCAGAGTTTTCGCAGGGCTCGCCGAGCCTGCGGCGCGAGGCGCCGTCGCCGGAGGCACGCGCATGAAGACCAATGGCGCCCGCTATCTCGAGTCGCTCAACATCGCGTTTGAAATGCGCGAGTACGAGGTCGATCCGGACGATCTGTCCGCGATCACGGTCGCGAAGAAGATCGGCATGCCCGCGGAACAGGTTTTCAAGACGCTGCTCACCACGGGCGGGCCTCATGAATTCGTCTTTGCCGTAATCCCCGGCGATGCCGAGCTCGACTTCAAGAAGCTGGCGCGGGCGGCGGGTCTGCGCAAGGCCGAGATGGTCTCTCTCAAAGACGTACAGCCTCTGACTGGATACATTCGCGGCGGGGTGACAATCTTCGGAGCGAAGAAGTCGTTCCCGGTTTACGTCGATGAGACCGCGATTCTCTTCGACACGATCAGCGTCTCGGCCGGCACACGCGGGACGCAACTCATTCTGAGTCCCGACGACTATCTGCGCGCCGCGCAGGCTCTCGATGTTCCCGTCGTGACCGCCGACCTGACCAAAGCAGTTGTGCCGGAGGCCTACAGCAAATGACCTCCGCCCTGTGGACTCACCTGATCAAAGACCTGCGCATCGAGTGGCGTTCGAAAGACGCCATCAACTCGATGCTCTTCTTCGCACTGCTGGTGGTGGTGCTCTTCTCGATGTCGTTCGATCCGCAGGGCGCCTTTGCGCGGGACATTGCCGGCGGCGTGCTGTGCGTGGCGACGATGTTTGCCTCGGTCAGTGCGTTGAATCAGGCGTGGGCGCGGGAGATTCGGCATCAGGTGCTCGATGCGCAGCGGATGGCTCCGACTTCAGGCGCAGAGCTGTTCTTGGCTAAGGTGATTGCCAACTTTCTTTTCGTGGCCATTGTGCAGGTCGTCCTGGCGCCGGTGTTTCTGGTGATGTACAACCTCAACGTTCAGGGGCAGGCGTGGAAGCTGGCGCTGGTTTTGCCGTTGGGCACCTGGGCACTGGTTGCGAACGGAACGTTCTTTGCGGCGATGGCCATCCGCAGCCGCAATCGTGAGCTTCTGCTGCCGTTGATCTTGTTCCCGATTTTTCTGCCGGCACTGCTAGCCATGGTGGTCGCCACCAAGGACATCCTGACCGGCGAGAGCGATCCTTCGTTGTGGATCAAGCTGCTGTTGGGCTATGACATCATCTTCACCACGGTCAGCCTGCTGCTGTTCGACGTGATCTTCCATGCGGAGTGATACCACGATGAGGCTGCCGTTTCGAGCCCGTCGTACACTGAGAAAGGTCGCATTCGGGGTTCCCCAATGAAGAAACTTGTCCTCGGCCTCTACGCCATCGCCACCGTCGCGCTCATGATCTGGGGCTTTTATCAGGCCATGTATGTTGCGCCCGACGATGCGTTGCAGGGCTATATCTTCCGCATCATCTATTACCATGTGCCCTCGGCGTCGGTCGCATTTGTCTTTTTCGCGGTCAGCCTGTTCGGCTCCATCGGCTATCTCACGTTTCGCCGTGGCAATCACGATCGCGCCCAGATCGCCGACGCATGGGCTTTGGCCGGAGCCGAAGTCGGTGTCGTCTTCTGCACGGTCGTGTTGCTGACCGGTCCCATCTGGGGCCGCCGCGCGTGGGGCATCTGGTGGACATGGGATGCGCGGCTGACCACGACGCTGGTTCTGTGGCTCATCTACGTCAGCTATCTGCTGCTGCGCCGGTTTGCGGCGGGTCCGCAGATGCAGACCCTCGCCGCCGTCCTCGGGGTGTTTGGCGCGCTCGATGTGCCCATTGTTTACATGTCCAACCGCTGGTGGCGCACCCAGCATCCGGCACCGGTCTTCGGCGGCGATCCCGGGTCAGGCATGAAGGACCCCGCGATGCTGGCGGCCTTTGGCTGGAACATGCTCGCGTGGTTTGCCTGGGGAATCTTTGTTCTGATCCTGCGCTATAACGTCGAGCGCAAACACCAGCAGTATGCCGAGCAGGAAGCGGAAGAAGCGCTGGCCGCCAACCTCTAGCCGTCAGGCTCGTCGGAGACGAGGAAGAAAATGAGTCAAGCCGATATTCTTGATCACCAGTTCGTTACTGCCGCTTACATCATCACGTGGGTTTTGCAACTCGGTTACCTTGCCTGGCTCGGCCTGAAGTGGCGGAGCGAGAAGCGCAACGCCGAGCAGCGCCAGAAACGCGGTTAGCTCGCGCCCGCCCGCACTCGTCCCTCCACCTTTCGGTGGAGAAGGCGCAGGTGCTCAGGCCCACGCCCGAAAAACAGCATTTGCCGTACAATCGATAGTTTGAGAGGCCATGCATGCTCGTCGTCATGAAGGCGCAGGCTACGCCGGAGGAGATTCAGGCCGTCTGCGACCATATTGAACAAATGGGCTTCCGTGCCCATCCACTGCCCGGCGCCCAGCGCACCGCCATCGGCATTACCGGCAACCCCGGCGAAATCGACCGCGGCAACTTCGAAGATCTTTCGGGGGTCGCCGACGTCATCCGCGTCACCAGACCCTACAAACTCGCCAGCCGCGACGTGAAGGAAGAGGACACGGTCGTCCGCTTCTCCGGAACGAATGCGTCGATCGGTGGAAGAGACCTGGCGATGATTGCCGGCCCCTGCTCGATCGAGAGCCCCGAGCAGGCGTTCGCCATTGCCGAGCAGGTTGCCGCCAATGGTGCGCAGTTCTTCCGCGGCGGCGCCTACAAGCCCCGCACCTCGCCCTATGCCTTCCAGGGTCTCGGACTCGACGCCCTCAAGATCATGGCCGAGATCAGAGAAAGATTTGGGTTGCGCATCGTCACCGAGGCCATCGACAACGCGACTCTCGACTTGGTTGCCGAGTGGGCCGATGTCATCCAGATCGGCGCGCGCAACATGCAGAACTTCTCGCTGCTGAAGCACGCCGGCCGCCTGCGCAAGCCTGTGCTGCTGAAGCGCGGCTTGAGCGCCACGCTCGATGAGTTCCTGATGGCCGCCGAGTACATCATGAGCGAGGGCAACTACGAAGTCATCTTGTGCGAGCGCGGTGTGCGCACCTTCGCCGACCACACGCGCAACACGCTCGATCTCAGCATTGTGCCCGCTGTGCAACGGCTCAGCCATCTGCCCATCCTGGTTGACCCCAGCCATGGCACGGGCAAGCGCGACAGCGTGCTGCCCATGGCTCGTGCCGCCATTGCCTGCGGCGCCGACGGCATTCTGGTCGAGGTCCACCATCAGCCTGACAAGGCGCTTTCGGATGGCGCGCAGTCGATCTACCCCACACAGTTCGCGCAGATGATGGCCGAGATCGAGCAGATTGCTCCGGTTGTCCATCGCAGCCTGCCGCGCGGCATTCACGCGGAGACGCATGCCGCCAAGGTTCGCTGACGGGCTGTACTTCCTGATCCGGCGAGTGAGCGTGGTCTCGCTCGCCACAGTTTCCCTTATCGGCTGCCGCCCGCACGACTTCCCTCAGTACCCGGCGAATTACCGCGAGTACGCCTACGTCACCAATGGCGGCAGCAACACCGTATCCATCTACGACGTGGTCAACGTCCGTCTCGATCGCGAGGTCCAGGTCGGCACGAACCCGGTCGCGGTTACTTCTAGCACGACGCGCAACGAAGTGTACGTCGTCAACACGGGCACGCCCGGCGGCCAGGGCTCCATGTCGGTGATCAACGCCGAAAACAACACCGTCGCAGCGACAATCCCTGTCCATCGCCAGCCGGTCGCCATCGCTCTCGATCCCGACGACGCCTTCGCCTATGTTGCCAACTCCGGCTCCAATAGTGTCTCGATCATCGACCTGCATGCTCGACGCGAAGTCGCCGCGATCGGAACCGGCGAAGAGCCCGCTTCGGTTCGTGTCTCACCCGATGGACATACGCTGGCTGTCGCCAACCGCAAGGGCAACTCCGTTAGCCTCGTCGACACCGCCACGCGCCGCGTACGCGGAGTCTTCGAGGGTTGTCCCGGCGCCAACGATGTCGTGATTTTGCCCGACTCCACCAAGGTGTTTGCGTCGTGCTCAGCCGGCCACCAGATTCTCGCCATCGCCATCGCCCATCCCGGCCATCCGGGACAGCAGGACGGCTCGGCGGTGGACCGGGTCGAGGCTCTACTTGATGTCGGCCGCCAGCCGATTCATCTTGCACTGAAGCCCGACGGCGGCGAAATCTTCGTGTCCAACTCACTCAGCGACACCATCTCCGAAGTGATCACGGGAACCGATGATGTGCTCGGGGCCTATCTCATGGGCGCCGACCCCGTGCGCGGGATCGTGTCGGCGGACAATTCCCTGCTCTATGTCGGCAACCGCCGCTCGCAGGAAGTGACGATCTACTCGATCGACGACGGCAAACGCACAGGCGCAGTCCATGTCGGCGATGGCCCCTCGGCGCTCGCCTTCTCTTCGGCCGGACATCTGCTGTTCGTGGTGGATGCCGGATCGGGCGACCTGGCCGTCGTCCGCACACTCAATCACTCGCTCTTTACCATCCTGCCGGCAGGCCGCAATCCAAACGCCATCGCCATCAAGGCGTTCAAGGTGCCTTGAGGATTTCAGGCAGATCAACCGCCTGGCATTCTCGTTTCATCGCGATTTGGCCCAATCATGGCGGTCCATTTTCTAAACTAGAAGGAATCGATCATGGCCTATTTTCTTGGAGTAGATGCCGGCGGCACCAAAGCAGAATTTCTTCTCGGCGACGAATCGCACGAACTGGCCCGCGTACGCACGGGCACGATCAAGCTCATGCGTGCCGATGCCGGCACCGTCGAAGCCAATCTTGACGAGGGCCTGCGCAAGCTGACTTCGATCAGCGGCGTTTCCATGGAGACGATCACGCGCTGCCGCATCGGCACTGCCGGCAATACGGTGGCACTAGTCACCGACTGGCTGCGCGAAGCCTTCGGCAAGCGGGTCGGGGGAGAGCTGGAGATCGTGGGCGACGTCGAGATCGCTGTGGACGCTGCGTTCTACGGCCAGCGCGGCGTGCTCGTGCTCGCCGGGACGGGCTCGAACCTGGCTGGACGCGCCTCCGACGGAACGATTGTGACTGCCGGAGGGTGGGGGCCCGTTCTTGCCGATCAGGGTTCGGCACATTTCATCGGCGTTGAGGGGCTGCGCCGTGGGTTCCTCGCGATCGACCAGCTGCGGACCACGCGACTGCTCGATCTTGCGATGCAGCACTGGGAACTGGACTCGCTCGGCGCACTGATCGAGCATGCCAATGCGCGGCCTGGTCCTGACTACTCGAAGCTCGCCCCCCTGTTTGCGACAGAGGCGGAAGAAGGCGACGTTGTGGCCCGAGAGGTCCTCCTGCAGGGTGGCGCCGATCTGGCCTATCTGGCCAGCCTCGTCATCACGCAGATCGAGAAGATCGAAGCAGCCGCATCGTCTGGTCCCTTCGTGGCTCCGGCTATCGCGATCACCGGCAGCGTGCTGGAACGGGTCCGCATCCTGCGCGAAGCGATGCAGGCCGATCTGCGGCGCAGGTATCCCGG
>Ga0335069_10004394_pt1 | contig 20943 bp, 26 predicted proteins | sample Lox_Sample_11_FD_206714 | JGI IMG/M metagenome (GOLD analysis project Ga0335069, IMG submission 206714) | Soil microbial communities from Loxahatchee National Wildlife Refuge, Florida, United States - Lox_Sample_1.1 | ecosystem: Environmental > Terrestrial > Soil > Wetlands | place: USA...
ATGATTTCCGTCGTGATCGTAGCCGGCGCATGCGGAATCGCCGCCGGTACTCCGCTTGCAATCCTGGGCGGCATCGGCCGCGCCGCTCGTCTCGGCGCAATCATTAAAGGCGGGCTCTATCTGGAAACGCTCGGCACAGTGAACACCGTGGTTCTGGACAAGACCGGCACTGTGACCTTGGGCAGGCCAGAAGTGCAGCGGCTGATTCCTCTCGACGGCGTCCACGAATCAGAACTGCTGGAAGTCGCTGCCTCGGCTGAGCTACGCTCCGAACACCCACTGGGCAAGGCGATTGTCGCGTATGCGGTCGCACGCGAATCTTCGCCTCGCGAACCCGAAAAATTCGAGTACACGCCCGGCCTCGGCATCACCGCGAAAGTCGATGGCGCGACAATACTCGTCGGCAATCGGACTTTGTTGAAACAGAAAGGGGTGGAAGTGCCCGAGACGGCTGGTGATGTTTCCGGTACTGGCACAGAGGTCTTTGTCTCTCGTGCGGGGCAACTTCTGGGCACGATCATCGTAGCCGATACAGTGCGACGTGAGGCCTGCGCCGCGATTTCATCGCTGCGAGCAATGCGCGTCCGACCCATCTTGCTCACCGGTGATGCGCGTCCGGTCGCCGCAATTGCTGCGCGCCAACTTGATATAGCCGAGGTCGAGGCAGACTTGCTTCCGGAGGACAAGCTGGCGCGCGTCAAAACTCTCGTCCGCAACGGTGCCATCGTCGCCATGGTTGGTGATGGAATCAACGACGCTCCCGCTCTGACCGAAGCGAACGTCGGCGTCGCGATGGGCTCCGGTACTGATGTTGCGCGCGAGAGCGCGGACATTGTTCTGCTTGGTAATGACTTGGTGAAGTTCGCCGAGACCTTGGCGATCGCACGCTGGACGCGGCGGATCATCTGGCAGAACTTCGCCGGCACGATTTCAGTGGATATGGTCGGAATCGGTCTCGCCGCCATTGGTCTGCTCAATCCTACACTGGCGGCCTTCATCCATGTCGCCTCAGAGATGGCGTTCATTCTCAACTCCGCCAGACTGTTGCCGGGTTCTGATCGAGCAGGAGGGGCAAAGGCGAAGATCACCTTGCAACCGGTATTGGAAAGAGCACGAAAAGCCGCTTAGGCGGGCGCATGTTGGCGCAGTCCCGACGAAATCAGCATTCCGAACGTTCACGGAGTTGCCAGGCTCGGATTCGTATTTTTGCTTTCTTCGGTTGCGGACTCCTCATCCATGCCTTCCGATGGGGACTATTTCTTCTTTACGCGCCAGACCTTTCCCGCGATGGCGGGATTAGGGGCACTCGCATACAGCTTGGGACTCCGCCATGCCTTCGACGCTGATCACAATTCCGCCATAGACGACACCGCCCGCTTACTTATCCAGAAAGGCAAACAGCCGTTCGGCGTCGGCTTCTTCTTTTCCCTCGGACATTCGACCGTTCCTAGTCATGACCATTGCGGCGGCGGTCGCAGCCACGAGCATGCGTTCCGCGATGCCGGAATTTGAACGCTACGGAACAATCATCGGTGCCAGCATCTCAGGACTCTTTCTTTGGCTCATCGGAATCCTGAACCTCTTGGTTTTAATCGAGATTTGGCGAATCTGGCGGCTCATGCAGCAAGGTACCTACCGGCCCGAGCGGCTAGAGGAGTTGCTCAGCCAACGCGGGCTGGCAAACCAGGTGCTGGCTGGCCGCCTGCAAAGCTTGATCAGTCATAGCTGGCAGTTGTATCCAGTCGGCTTCCTATTCGGCCTAGGTTTCGATACTGCATCGGAAATCGGCCTGCTCGCGCTCGTCGCCGGTGCCGCCACAGAGCGAATTCCGGTTCTAGCAATAACATCGCTGGCCTTGCTGTTTGCTTCAGGAATGTCGTTCATGGACACGGTCGACGGTGTCTTCATGGTCGGAGCCTATAGGTGAGCGTTTTCGAATCCGCTGCGGAAGGTCTACTACAACATAACGATCACCAGCCTATCGGTTGCCGTCGCGCTTACGATCGGCACGGTTGAACTACTGCAGGTACTGGTGGCATCGCTTGGCCTCAATGGACGATTTTTTCACTCTCTCTCGGCGATCAATTTTCAGACCCTTGGATACCTGATCGTTGCGTTCTTCCTGATCGGCTGGGGAGCCTCCGTCGTGCTTTGGAAAGTTCGCCGAATTGAAGAACGCTGGAGGGTCGCCCGATAACTGCGCAGCCCTAAAGGTCTGCAAAGAGGTATCTTATCGTGCGAGACGCGAGCATGCCTATTTGCTTCAGAACCCGCCACCACGACCGAAAAAGAAAGTAATCAACAAAGGCGCGCAACCGATCGCCATCAGAGATTTCGGCAGTCGCGTTGATAGCAGTAGCGCTCTGGCAGGAATGAACCCATCAAAGCCTTTTCACCACAATACTTCCCAGCGCCACCAAATCCGTGAGGTGTTCGAGGGCAATGATCGCCCTTTGGCGGCAGACGAGGTGTTGCAGCTTGCCCAGAAAAAGACGGCCGAACTGGGAATGGCGACGGTTTATCTCGCACTAGCTTGGCTCCTCCTCACGACTGCCGAGGGCCTCGATACCCTCGCGGACGATCATCGGCACGAGCATAAGCGCTGCCAGCGGATCCGCCCATTGCCAGCCGAGTGTAAAGTTTAGCGCCAGGCCGACAAGCGTCATCGCCGAGAGCCAGGCACACGTTATGGTCTCGATTGCATCAGTTCGAAGGGCTCGGCTCTCCAGCTCGCGGGCCGTACGAAACTTGAGCCAAGCCAATGCGGGCATCGCCACGAGCGCCGCCGCCGCTACGACGATGCCGATCAAACTAGGTTGTGGTTCCGCTCTGTACCCGAAAAGCCGCGCGCCCGCGTCGATCACGATATATGCTGCCAGTAGTAGAAGCAGTCCACCTGCCGCTCTCACCGTTCGCCGCTCGATATTGGCCACCTGCTCACCGTCGCCATTGCGAAGCTCACTGATGAGCCGCCATCCTACGAAAACACCGCTTGTGGTCTCGATAAACGAATCCATTCCGAAGGCAACCAGAGCTATCGAACGAGCGGCGACTCCGGTGCAACCCGCGGTTACGCCCTCGGCCAGGTTCCAGAGGACGGTAGCAGCGGACAGCCATACGCCGATTTTTAGATTGCGGATTCGAGGTGACTGTATCTCACGAGCAACGTCCATCACGGCCCCCCAACCATGCCGACAAATCGTTCCAGTCCAAGGTTAAATTTCATGAGCACCCTGTCAGAGCCGCGCGTCAGGCCCAACCCCGGACCAATGTTGTAGTCAATGCCTTTTGGCAGTTCACCCTTGAGCAACGGGAAGATGTAGTGCTGCTGCTGTTTGAGAGGCTGGCTGCCGTCGATAAATCCGATGCCGCCATAGAACTCGACGCCGAGTGAAAGAACACGGAGCCATCTCAGATAGACGCCCGCCGCGTAACCGAATTCGAACCCGCGGTTCTTATTCGGTCCCAGGAAAACCGCCTTCTCGAATTTCGGGTTGAGCACCAGCGAAGCCCGGCCCAGTTCCTTCTCCAGTATGGGACGCAAGTCCAGTTGCAGTTCGTTTGAATCGAACTGTGGCGTCTTTCGCCATTCGAGTTCGGCGTACCAGCCGGATTTGAAAGGCACGATGCCTTCATCCGAGACCTTTCCCCGCAAGCTATATTTCGAGCCGGCGTACCAGTAGCCCTGAGCGCTAGGCTGCGCCAGGTCGAGCATTACGTCGGCCTCGAGCCGGTCCGTCACGCCATAATCCACTTCGAACTGCTGGTACCATGTTCCCTCGCTTGGGAAGGTCCCGCCGGAAGTTCCGTTTCCGGCTTGAGAGTGTCCTTTTGCTACAACCGCGTTACCCGATTCGAACTGGGCCATCCCCCGTGCTTCTGTGGCATAGGGATAAACCTCCAGTTCCCAGGGATCGACCTGCGCCGAGGCGCGTCCTGATACCACTAGCAGGACAAGAGTCAGCACACTCAAACCGCTGACTCGACCATGTTGTCTCGCTCTGGTGAAGAAGATGCTTTCGAACTTCACTGAAGATCTCACACCGACGCTGCAAAGCGTCGTAACAGTCCCTGTCCTTAAATGCGGCCATACACCCAACTGCCGATCTCAAGGCGTGGGCAGACGGGTAAACCGTCGACGTACGGGACTGTTCAAATCAACAAAGAAGAACGATTCCGGGCGGGCGTGCTCTTTTCAGCGGAAGTTCTGAATTCTCAAGACCGACAGCTACAGCCAATTCTGACGATATCGGGACGATTGAAAATGCGGCTGGGAGTGCCGGGGGAGACGAATGCGAATTCGGGTTTGCCAGCGGAAGACTCAAGGCAGTGTCTGTACAATCGTCGCACGAGTGGAGCCCGAGCCCATGCACATGATGGAGAGGCTTTGAGCAGCAAGCGGCGTTGATGGGCTCGATATCCGCCTGGCCGCTAGATTCAACGCAGACGATAAAGCTGGGTACAACCGATGGCCCGAGCAACGTACAGAAGACCAGTAGGCAGCAGAGTGCTGCTCTAAAAGCCGCAAATATTCGTCCTGACCTTAACACTGCCGCGCTCGTCGTCACCCAGTCGCGCCGATATTACCGCATTGAGCGAGTCGCCGCAAAAATCGCGAGCATCCCCGCTGCAGTTGCCAGCACGACCTTTGGTGAATCACTGAGTTTGGCTTCCGGCAAAAGGTCTGACGCTCCTATATAAAGAAAAGAGCCGGCAAAAAACGCCAAAACCGGAGCCACCAGTCCCTCCAAAGTGAGGAACAGAGTGGTCGCGGCACCAAGGACGGGCGCAAGCATATCGATCGCGAGCAGGGCCCATGCCTTTCGTTGTGAATTACCGTGCGCGATTACGACGGTTACCGTGTTCAGTCCGTCGCTTACGTCGTGCGCGATTATACCGATCGCAATCAGCAGGCCCAATTTCGTGCTGGTCTGAAAGCCCGCACCGATGGCAATACCATCGAGAAAGCTGTGCACGCATAAGCCACCTGCAGAAAAGATCCCAAGTTTTTGCTCATTTTTGGCGTGAGCATGGTCCACCGTCCGGTGCAAAGCCGCGTAACGTTCGAGGCGGAAAAACACCGGGAACCCAAGCGCCCCGAGTGGAAAGTGTAGCGCTCCACCGTCGAGCGCCACGACCTCGGGTAGCATGTCGAAGAGGGCAACCGCTATTACCGCTCCTGAACTAAACCCGAGGAGCAGGTGACGGGCGCCGCAAAATCTGAAGGCCGCAATTCCTCCGATACCCGTAGATGTAAGCGCAGCCGAGGCCAGAACTACGGGCATTATCGCCATGAGCTGCGTATTGAGGAGGGTTCGCGCGACACGCACATTGAGCCTCACCACCTCGCTACGCATCCTTATTTCGTTGGTGTTCTCTTTAATGGACCGTTCGATGATTGGCCGGGCACAACTCATCATGATCTGCAGGCGAGTCGAGAGAAGCCTGCAGCGTATGGGGTTCGTTCTCCACGACGTTCAAGTCGACGAGATGGCGCAGACACTGCGGATCACTTTGGACAAACCCAGCGGCTGGCAGTCTGCATCCTCGGCCCAGGTAGCTCGTGCAAACGAGAAGACTATCGATGCCCGTTTACTCTGGGAGGTTTTGCGCGACTTGAACAAGCTCGGAGTGGCAAACCCAGCTATTCAGTTACAGCCGAGAGAACGGAATTACACCCAGGAGCTCGAGCCGCCTGGCGGCGATCGTTCACCGGGTTTTGCGGCCAAGCTCCGCGTTATTGCCGGCGGCCGCGGGCTTTCGAAAGAGCGATGATTGTTGCAAGAACGCAGGTTCCGTATTCTCCGACCATGCCGTCTTCCAAAGCCGCGAAATCAGCCAAGACGTTTCATCGGAACACGCAGCAGCGTCGCGAGATCCGCGAGGTCTTTGAGCAAAACGATCGTCCTTTGGCTGCCGACGAAGTTCTGGATCTGGCGCAAAAACACATCGGCGGACTGGGAATGGCAACAGTATATCGAACCATAAAGGCTCTGACCGATGAGGGCTGGCTCGTCCCCGTAGAGATTCCTGGACAGCCGCCACGGTACGAGACGCGCGGCAAGGCTCATCACCATCACTTTCACTGTCTCAAATGCCAAAGACTTTTTGAACTCGAGGGATGCCTCGATCACCTCGGGAAGATCATTCCATCTGACTTCCGCATAGTCGACCATGTAGTTCTCATTTATGGATACTGTTCCGGATGTGATCGTGTCCGTAAAGCCACTGCCGCTTCGAGACGACGAACCGCGGTTTCGGCATCTTCATGATGTTTGCCGCACTGGAACATTATAGAGCCAACACTTTTCGCTGGGCCCTGCGTTCGATCACGAAAGTTCGTAGCTTCCAGGTGGTCGCCCGGCGTGACGAGCGCGGTTCCATGATCCTTACCTCCAATTGACCTTCGGCGGTTGGGATACCGCTTTCGCCGGCGACGGCGTACTGACCGGCGATGCTCGACCGTGTCCTGCAGATGGGCTCCGCACGGCGAGGCTTCGACACGAGGATCTCGACGGCCTGCCGGTCGAGTTCGTCCAATCGATGAAATACGATTAACTTGCGCCCGGCTCACTCGGCCGTTCCTTTTGGCGGACATTATGAAAGTCGCTCTGACTATCGCGGGTTCGGATTCGTCCGGTGGCGCTGGTATCCAGGCCGACCTCAAGACCTTTACCGCCTTTGGCGTGTATGGGGCGAGCGTGATAACCGCGCTGACCGCCCAGAACACCGTCAGTGTACGCTCGGTGGCGGAGTTGGAGCCCGGATTTGTCGCTGCGCAAATCGATGCCGTCATGGACGACCTGCCAGTTGCCGCGGCGAAGACCGAGATGCTCGCGCGCGAGAGCCTCATCGAAGCCGTGGCTGAGCGTGTACTCGAACGCGTGATCGCCAACCTGGTGGTCGATCCTGTAATCGTCGCGGCGAGCCGGCTGCGGGTGAAGGACTTCCACCAGGACGGCGAGCAGGCGACCTTGACCATCAACGAAAAGGGCAACAAGCACCGCACCATCGGTGTCCATTTCGCCGCCGCGGAGGCCATTTCCGAGTACATCAGGAAGGCCGGGCTCGAGGCGGGCCCCCTCTTCCGCGCCCGGCGCGCGCCTCACAGCCAAGAACTGGGTGAAAAGCCCATGAACGAGGCCAGCATGTATCGCGTCATCGCCCCGGCTATGTGGAAAAGCTGCCGGGGGCGGTCAAGGAAGGCGAGCGGCTCTACAGCACCCATTCATTGCGGGCGACCACCCCACCCTCCTCCTTGATGCCGGTGTCGATATCCACAAGGTGCAGGAGCTCCTGGGTCACCGCCACGTAACCACTACCCAGATTTACGACAAGCGCAGACGGACGACCAAGGAAAGCGCGTCACATGACGTTCCAATCTAGCAGCAACCGTGTTCAGAAACCCCGCCCAAGACGGGAGAAAGGGAAGGGGTCGAGGAGGTGAGCGGAGGTGTCTGCCAGGGCGTTTTGTGATGCAGCATGGCATTGAGAATGACGAGGAACTTGCGCATGCAGGCGGTGAGCGCGGGCTTGGCGAACTCGGCGCGCTGAGGAGCTTGAGGACTGTCACGCCGCCGCCAGTCGGCTTGCGGCGTGACGGCCTCCGATTATGTTGCGGGCGACCGGGCCCAATTCCAGCTCCGCGAGCGGGCCATCTACGCTGTGAGCCGCACCGCTAAGGCTCCGTACGGCAAATCTCCACGACATTATGGTGCGAGCGCCCAAGCCCGTCATCCGTCTCGAATACGAGACGTTTAGTGCATCGTGGTGCGAGCCCTGCCTTTACGTATGGTCGACACGTCGGAAAGGCATGAGTCCAACGATGCGGTGAGTTCGCGCGCGACGATCGTATCCCCCAGCAGCACGATTCGCTGCTGCCGATCGCCGAATCGCGGGTGCCAGGTCGACAGTAGGTCCTCGCTGTGAAGTGGGCAGGTAGGCCATCGACCAGGCACTGTGCTTGCCCACCACGTCCCTGCCAGAAACGTGCGCTGGACCGAACCGGCGCAGGAATAGCCGATGCGTTCGTCCCAGCGGTCGCTCAGCCAAAGTTGACCCTTACCCCGCAGCAGACCGGGATGGGGCGTATCAAGCCAGCGTGTGATCCGATCCGAATCGAACGGTGCTTGCCGACGATAGACGATGTAGGATCCCCCGCGGAAGCCGTTTGGCCAGGGAGGCTCGGAGCGCAGTGCGCGGAGCCAGGGCGGCGTGGTCGGCTCGAATGCGCGTTCCTCGACAGCCAGCAAACGCCCGGGCAGGCTTCCATCGCGGGCAGCGCAGAGTCGCGCCGTGGGGTTCAGGATTCGCACCCATCGCCGAGCGGTCTCGCTGAGCGCATCCGGGCCGAGCAACGCGATCGTCGACGACGCCTCGATCTGCTCGACAAGCAAATCGGCGACGGTGCGTCCGTCGTGAGGAGCCGAAGCCCAGCCGCGATCCACGAGTCGGTCCTTCGACCGGAGATCCACCTCGAGTCGAGTCGTGTCCAATAGCGTGATGACTCCGCCCAAACGAGCTGGGCGTTGCAGCCAATGCGAGAGGAAGTCGTCATCGCGCCAACTCTCGAGGAGCATGCCGGGCTCGACGGCGGCAGGCGCCTCCACGGCGAGTACTTCGCTCTGCGAGAGATCGGGCATCTCCGGTGCCGCAAGGCGCAGCGTCGGAAATCGGTGGCGGATCTCCGACAGCACCTGGTTCGCCGACCCATACGGCAGAGCAGCGATTAGAAACAATGTGGTTCTTGCGGTGTGCATCGGGTAGATCGAAAGGCGGCGAAAGTCCGCTGGGCATACATTTTACTTGGCCTTAGTGATGTTAGGATATCATTATCATCTGTTCGGGTCAACAAGTGACTTGGAGCGACTGGCCTTCAGAGGATTATCCGAACCGAATCCAACCCGCTGATGAAGTTGAGGACAAGGCCTCTCTTGAGCGCGTGCGCAAAGAAGCGCCCGACGCTCTGGATGTGGAAACAGACGAGACGTCAGATTCGGTTTAGACGTGGATAATCTGCTCGGCGCGGAGATAGTTCTGGCCGACGGCCAACCACGGGAAAAGACGAACGCCATGCTGAGGCCGACGGCAAGGGTCGACGCCATTCGGAAAGGTGGGACTACTCCGGTCGATCCCGGACGTTTGCAAGCGAGCCCCTTTTTTCCGATGGGGTTGATTCATCGGCGAGTCGTTTCGTTAGTACGTCAAATCTTGTTGTGGACTTCGACTGGGCACCTCTTTCGTCGCTGAAGCAGTACGCACGTAATCAGTGTGCTCATTCAGCCAAACAAATTCGCCAAATCGCGGACAGTATCCGCACGTTTGGCTTCATCGAACCGGTCTTGATCGACCGCGATGGTAACGTCATCGTGGCACTGCCGCATCGAGGCGGCGCGGCGGCTCGGCATTGAGCGGGTCCCACGCTTCGCTTGACGCCATGACGGAGCCGCAGAAAGGCGCCTACATCATGGCCGACAACGACTTGGCCGAGAATGCCGGCTGGGATGCTGACCTGCTGGAGGTCGAGTTTCAGTACCTGTCTAAGCTCGATCGCGAATTCGACCTGACGGTCACCGGCTTTGAAACTGCGAGAACGACACTCTCCGAGTCGATCGCGCGACGCCGCTGCTGATGCGACCCCAACATCAGCCTCCGAACCTTCGCAACCTGACTTTGTACTCGAGGTCAAGATAGTCCAGATGAACTTCAAATCCTGAGGGATGTCCTTTCGGAACCTGGCCACAAATTGTGGAAGCCTCCTGCGGCGGTGATGCGTTACGGTTGGAAGCAGAACTTGAAGCCATGGCAGCCGGCGCGACCATATTAGATAAGTCGCCTGCGCCCGCCAGTCTGACCTTTCAGCGCCCGGTGTGTTCGCGGACGAGTAATCACTTACCGCGAGGAACCTTTGTCTTCGGCACCGCACAACACCAGCGTGAGCACGTTAGTAGGCGGGCAATGCGATGCTTCCGTCGTCCATGACGACTCATGCCCGCGAGGCTTCGGTTTCCCCTGCGGTCTGATTCCGCTCACCGTGGAACGAATTTGCAAGAGATCTATATTCCGTCCAAGAGTGGGACAAGGAAAATGGTTGGGTGCCGAGCGGATTAACAGGCCCGGGGTCTTCTGATAAAAGCCGGCGCGTCGTGGCGATTGTCGTCTCGACGCTAATGCTGCTGGCTCAGCTAATCGCGGCAGCACATTTTCATTATACAAAGGTAGTCATGGACGTCTCCGACGAAGCCCGGACAGGGGCGAACGGTAGGATCATTGGGGCAGCGATCGCGATTTCGGCGGGGACGTTTTTAGCCGTCGCGACCCCGGATATCCTGCCGCAGATTCGGCGCGAGAACGGTGCGAGGCTAGACGCATTAATTGCGTTGTTTGTCGGCCTGAGTGTTAGCTGGATAGGCCGAATCGTTGCCGGGTGGCTTAGCTGATCGCAATCGTATCGATGCTGCTTTGTTCGTCGCACATACGGGCTTCTCCCGCGTCCGAAAAATCCGTTTTCAACGAAACGACCGGGCAACAACGACGTTGATTGGTATAGCTCTGGCGACACTTCTGTGTACGCAGCATGATGCCAGCATTGCTGCCGCATCTTGCTCGACCACATCATCATTCGTTCGGGTTTGTTTTCGAGGACCGAGATTGTCATTGCTCTTGACCTAGTTTACTTCTTCGTATACATATTTCAGCAACTGTTGAAATGAAGAGCGCTCAGCGATTGGAGAAGCCCCGACAACATTCCGAGACCCATGGCGCTCACAGCCCGCTCGCCGCACCAAACTTCAGCAATCGGAGTTTCGAGCGCGCGGTTCGGCTCTTGAGAGCGATCGGAGACGAAGGCCGGCTGCGGCTGATGGAGATCTTGTCCCGGCAGGAAGCATGCGTCGGCGACATCGCGGAAACAATGGGCGAACGCATTTCGACAATATCGGAACGCCTCAGGCGTCTCCGCGACGCCGGATTGGTCGCGAGCAGGCGCCAAGGAAAGCATCGGTTCTACTCCGTCGTGGACCGCCAAATTGCTGAACTCGTGCTGAATTCTCTGTCTCACGCGGTCGAAGATGAAACGTAGAATCGATCGTGGTTATTCAGGCTTGAAGATCATTCCCAAAGGAGAACGTAAAAATGAGCGATCACACAACACACGAACAGCATTCTCATGCGCATGGTTCAGGTTGTGGACACACCACGGTCCAGCATGAAGGGCACGTCGATTATCTGCACGACGGCCATCTTCACAATGCGCACGCGGGACACGTGGATGAACATGCCCTAAGCGAGAGCGGCTCGAATCCTGCGGCTTGTACCCCGAGCCACGCCTGCGGGGCGCACGATGCGAAGCACACTCACGGCGTCGGCTGCGGTCATGAAGCGATTCCGCACGGCAGCCATACCGACTTTCTCGTGAAAGGTCATCTGCACCACACGCATCAGGGCCACTGCGACGACCATGGCACGGTGACTATCGCCTGAGACCCGACTCGAGGCAGCTCGCGGCGTGGGTGACCGTCAGGTGAGGCGCATTTCCCCACAGCTCGGTAACCGCGCCGCGGAGCCCCGCCACACGCCAAACCCTAATCATGGTTAGATCTGATCTGAGCGGTCCGGCTGGAATATTCTTCGTTTCTCGGGCTTTGCCGAAATTCCGCCAATCGGAAGCGCCTGAGGATAGTCATGCTGCCGCGAGCCGGCTTGCGGCGTGACGGCCTCCGATTATGTTGCGGGCGACCGGGCCCAATTCCAGCTCCGCGAGCGGGCCGGCGACGTAGAGCCCGGGATGCCAGCAGAGGTTTGCATCCACGATCGGATATCCGCAGTCATGACAGGGCAGCGCGAACTGATCAATCGCCTGATCGATCCATTCGCCACCGGGGCGCGAGCGATCGAAACCAGTCGCCAGAATTATGAGGTCTGAGTTCAACAGCGCTACCGGCATTTCGCCGTCGCCACTGATTGTCAGTTGCGCCCGGTTGCCAGCGATCGCGCGCGAGTTAGTGATCTCACCGCAGGTGAAGGAGAGCCTGCCCTCCTCGATCGCACCGAACAGTTGGGTCGCGATCTCGCCCGGGACCGAGCCCCGATTTCTGGCCCGCACAATCATCCGGCGGCGCTCGCCGTGGCTCGCCCGCTCGAACTCCCGCATGCACAGTGCGCCAATCCAGCACGGGTCGGAATCGAACATCTCGATTCGGAGCGAGTGCCGTGTGACCAACGAGACACGGCCGGGCGCGCGCTCGGCGAGTGCGAGAGCGGTCTGTACGGCGGTGATGCCGCCGCCGATCACTGCGGCGTGCTCCCAGTCCGGCAAGCCGTGCAACTCGAAGGTGCGACTGAAAATATGATCTATGCGCGCTCCGACCGCCCGCAAGTCCCGCGCCCATTCAGGCCAATGCGGATGATCGCTCGCGCCGATAGCTAGCACTATCCGTTTCGTGGCAATGCGGCCTTGATCTGTCTCCACCGTAGCGTGCCCACTATCAAAACCGACTCCGGACGCGCGGCCGGCCAACCGCAGTTCGTGTAATCGATGCCTCGCGATAACCTGGGCGGTATGTTCGCGAAACAGCGCTAATGACGGACGGCTGTATGGCTCCATCAGCGCGGCATATGGCTCCTTCATGGTAGCGAAGCAGTACTCGCGAAGGCCCATAGGATCGAGGTCCAGATGATGCACGTCGGGCGAGCGCATGAACCTCATCCCGGTATTCGCGCAGCAATGGTACCAGCGCGCGAGCGGTTCCGGCTCCGGATCAAGCACCCGCAGCCGCTCACGCGGGACCCCGGCCGCCGCCGTCAGATAATGAGAAATGAAAGTGCCTTGCACTCCCCCACCGATAATCAGCCACTCAAGCATCGCCTTTTACCACCTTAACGATATTGAAAGATGATTATCATTATGAGCACGAGAGCGCAAATGATAAACCCGCACGAAACGCTAAATGATTCCGCCCCACCTCCTTGCCGCCCTTCCCGCTAAAGATTCTGCTCAGCAGCCATACTGACTATCTCCCGAAAGGCCGCCCGCATCAGGTTCGTCGACCAATTCTTTCCTTCTCTATTTGCTTGAGCTTGCAGGCTCGTCACCAACGCGTCCGTTGGTTTCAATTGCTGGCTCAGAGCGAGCGGACAGCTCAATCACCCGGCTATGGAATTGGCGCAGGCTCGGCCGGTGCCCGATGCTGATAAAAGCGGTCGGCAGGCGCGCGAGTCGGGAATACAAATGTTCTTCGGAAGCTGCGTCGAGTGCGCTGGTGGCTTCGTCGAGAATCGCAAAGCGGGGACTGTTAAGCAGGAGCCGCGCAAAAGCTAGCCGCTGCTGCTCACCACCCGAGAGTACATCCGCCCAGTTGAGCTCGGCGTCGAGACCGCCGAACTGCCCCGGCAGGTGCGCAAGGTCAGCCTCCCGCAGCACTTCCATGAGCTCTTCGTCGCTGACTTCGGCAGCACGCGGATATTGAATCTGCTGGCGAATCGAGCCGAGGATCAGATACGGCTTTTGCGGCATGAACATGATCTCATTCGCCGGCGGCCGCAGGATTCGCCCGCTGCCGAATCGCCAGAGGCCCGCGATCGCCCGCATGAGCGAGCTTTTGCCGGCACCAGTCGGACCGGTGAGCAAGAGCGCGTCGCCGCTGGCCACGGCAAAGGAGACACGCTGCTGCAGTACGCGCGACCAATCGGGCGTGGCTAGCGTGACGTCTTCGACGGCAATACGCGCATTATCCTCGCCCACTTCGATTTGCTTATGGTGATCGTCGGGCTGGCCGCCAGCAACTTCACAGGACTCTTCGAATGACGCCAGCCGATTCACCACAGACGCGTAATCGGTGAGTGCCTGGAATTGATCGACGACCAGCGACAGCGAGCCCTGCAACACCGAAAACGCATAGGCGGCCTGAGTGAATTCGCCGAGCCCGAAACGTCCAGAAAAGTAAGCGGCGGCCAACACGAAATATGGGACGAGTCCGGCCGCGTTGTCGTAGGCAGCAGTAAAAAGGGTCAAACGACGCTGCCACAGGATGAGCAGCTTGAAATTGTTCACCACCTTGGCAAAGCGGCTGCGCAATCGCTGGGCTTCATCGCTTGCGCCGTCGTACAAGGCGATCGCTTCGGCATTATCGCGGGCGTGGACCAAGGCGAAGCGATAATCGGCTTCAAACCGTTGTTGATTGAAATTGATCACGACCAGGTGCCGTCCGATAACGACCGCCAGCCAAGTGCCGGCCAGCGCGTAACCAATCAAGCATACGGCTAGCCATCGCGAGATTGCCCACAGGATTCCAAAAAAGGTTATCGCGGTAACTATCGCCTGCAGCACCGTCATCGAGTAGTTGAGCGCGCCGCCAGTGAAGCTGTTAACGTCTTCGCTGATCCGCTGGTCGGGATTGTCCACCATATGGTCGCGCATAATGTGGTAAAGGGCATTGCCCCGGACCATTTTCTGCACGAACGATTCTGTCATCCAGTCGCGCCAGTCGATTCCGAGAAGTCCGGTGAAATACGGATAAAAAGCGGCTATTGGCACGAAGGTGAGGATCCACACTACGAACAACATCAACAGATGATGAAAACATGCGGCGTCCTTGGCCTGCAACGCGTTCATGACATCGCGCGATACGTAGCTGAAAACCGCCTGCATCCCTACCGTGCCGAGGCTCAGCAACGTCATGACCGTAATCAATACAAAAGCCTGAACGCGCCTGTCCGATGTCCAATACGGCCGGACCAATCGCCAGAGGCGCTTCCAGAAAACACGATCAAACCGATCTGAGGTGGCAGCGCGGTCACCAGCATTCTGGGGCAAAATATTAGCGTTCATAGTTGATCAACCAAGAGTTCCGTCCTTTGTGAAACCTGAGGCATATTCTGAGGTCCGCTGTTTCAGATGGGTAAAGTCACACAGGGAAGTGATACTGCGTCGAGCGACAGCCGCCGGCCTCACGGCTGCGACCGAAACCGGCGCAGTCCAGCCGCTGGCAAGTGCGCTCAGAATCAATACCTCACTGGCCGGATACTACGGCGAAATTCTCCTGGGATTTCGCGCAATCGAAGAGGCGGTCGAAGCTGCCGGTTGCATCAGCCGCCGATCGTGGGCCGGCGCAAGAATTGGTCAGCCCAGCACGATCAAGCTAAGCAGGCCGGCCGCCGCACAATAGATCGCAAATGGAGTGAGGGTCCTGGTCTGAAAATATTTCGTCAGAATCTTGATGGACACCCATGCGGCTATCGCCGCACAGGCTGCGCCGAGCAGTGCGTTCTGAATCACGCCAACATTACCCGAACGGAAAAGTCCAGGCAGTTTAAGCAATGCGGCCGCGCCGATTATGGGCGTGGCCAAGAGAAACGAGAATCTGAGCGCTTCTTCATGAGAGAAACCGATCAAAAGGCCACCTGCGATCGTCGATCCGGTTCTCGAAAATCCCGGCAACAGCGCTAGAAGTTGTGTTATTCCGACCTTCGCCGATTGCCACCACGACATTTTAGCGGCTATCCGCTGATCTATGCCGCCGGGATCTTCACTCGCCTGGGCTTTTCTTCTCAAGCGCTCGGCAGCGTAGAGTAGACCACCATTAAACACGAGGAACAGTGCGGCCGCGACGGGCGAGATGAAGAGCCGCTGGAGCTGCTTTTGGAAGATCAGCCCGGCTGCACCGGCCGGAACCGTGCCAATGATTAATAGCAAGCCTAATTTCGCATCAGCATTCGCAGGTCCGAGGTCCAACGCCCAAATGAAGCGGAACAGTCCAGACATGATGCGAGCCCAATCGTCGCGATACATAGCGAACAGCACCAGCGCGGTTGCGAAATGCGTTGCCACTACAAACGTCAGAAAATAATCGGCGTTCTGATCAATCTGCCAGCCTAAAAGACCTGGCAGAATCACGCTGTGACCTAAGCTCGAAATTGGAAACAGTTCCGAAACGCCCTGCAGCGCTCCCAGCACAGCCGCTTGAAAATGGGTGAGCATTAAAACTTAACCGCTCGAATGAGGGCCTCTGACTATGGGCCTACTTCAAGTTAGACTGCATGACACCGATCAGTTCTTCGCTGCTTTTATCTGGCCCGGATGTGTAGCACCTTGTTCAAAAGCTTGGTCTTTCTCGGATATTATGAAGCACTCGCGGATGAGTGCTCTCTGCTAGTGGAGACGTTATCTTGTTGGGGGCGGTACGCCGTCGAACCGGCGCCAGCGGAGCCTTGCGTACACGATCACAGCCGGCGCAGTAACCATAGATCAGCACGGCGTGGTCGACCACACGAAACGTGGACGGAATAAGCTTTTCCAGGTGCTCAAGACAACCTTCGAGTTCAAAGAGCCTTTGACACTTCAGGCAGTGAAAATGATGGTGGTGGGCTTTACCGCGCACCTCATAGCGCGGCGGTTGCCCAGGAACTTCGACCGCAATAAGCCATCCTTCATCGAGCAAGCCTTTGATCGTTCGATAGACCGTCGCCATCCCTAATCCGGCGACTCTCTCCTGTGCAAGCTGCAGCACCTCGTCTGCGGCTAAGGGACGATCGTTTTGTTGGAATACCTCACGGATTTCGCGCCGCTGCTGCGTGTTCCGGCGAAACGTTTTCGACGATTTCGCGGCACTCGAAGAGCGCCTATACGATAGAGGACCCGGTTGCCGTTCAACAATCATTACTTCACGAATTTAGCCTAACCGTTCGATTAAAGCTTGGTGTCCCGTCCTGAAAACAGTCGCGGGTCTTCGGCTGCAACAAACTGGCGAGCCTGGCACTCGCCCTGATCACCCTCGCGCAATTGGATGGCCGGATTTGCAACTCCAAGATGGTTCAAATCGCGCAAGACATCCCAGAGCAGTCTTACATCAATAGTATCTTTCGCCACGAAATCCGCCTGAACCAAAGTGCCGGCGCCAGGGGGTGGCCGTTTAATTAGAATAATGCGGAGAGCCGCAACGGTCTCGTCAAATTGGATGTCGCCGAAGGCAAATCCAGCCTTTTGGAGTTCGTCTTCCAGGGGGCGGCAGACGACCGCCAGTTCGGATCGCGCAATCATGGGATGCTCCTCTATCAAATCAAATATCGGAGGTCGGCCGCCCCACAGCAAATAAGCGAACCATAAATCTATCCTTTCCTTTAACCTTGCCCGGTCGTGCCCGATCTGTAATCTTGACAATGACTTATCATTATCCATATAGTCCCGGCAAGCCTAAGACATAGCTCCAACCGTACAAAAACTAGCCCAACGGCTATAAGCCGATCGGCTCTTAGTTAAGGGCTATTGCAATTGTGCGCGGGGCTTTGAGTGTATTCGCCGCAATCCCGGACTAGGGGGTAACGTAGAGTCGCAACCCATTGTTATGCAGGATGAGAATTGTTGAGGATCGCACCGAGATAGGAACACTGCTCGTCCCAAAGACGATGGCTTTCCGAACAAAACGGAGCATCCCTTCACCATGTCGCCGAAATTGAGAAGCTTTTGAAGTGGCTTCGAACCGGCTTCAATACTTTAACGATGCCCGAAACAGGCGAGACATTCGTGATAAAGCTTCGCTGCGCTTTTGGTTCTATCGCATGCCCCTAACGCCTGCGTGGTCAGATGAGAAACGACTTACACTTCGCGATGCTCCTCTATGGGCTCGGCGATAGTTGCCTGGCGTTGAAACCAAAGTGACGTGCCCCTTGATAGTGTTCATGCCGATAATTCTCGCCTCCCTTACACTCTGTTCCACCGGGCTGGGTGGAATGACGGCCTTCAGGTTTCGCGAGAACCTTCACGTGATGCTCGGGTTCAGTTCTGGAGTAGTGATAGCGGTCGCCCTCCTCGACATGCTGCCCGAGGTGGTTAGGCTTGGAGGAGCGTCACACATCGAACTCGCCGCGCTGGGTTTCCTGGTCTTTTTCGCACTGGAACGTTATACCGCCATGCTCCGCTCTGACGGAGGTTCCGGGATGAGCGGGTCCAGCCATCAAGAACTCGGGCTCTTGTACGCAGGTGGATTGTGCGTGCACAGCTTTCTCGATGGCGTAGCCATCGGAGCCGGCTTCCAAACCAGCGCGCAATTGGGTTTCTCAATTGCCGTCGGGATAGTTACACACGATCTCAGCGACGGCCTGAACACTGTCACTGTTGTCCTGGCGCATGGAAATCCGCGGAGGCGGGCTTTGTTCTGGTTGATCATCGATATGCTCGCGCCTGTGGCCGGCGCCGCCGCCACTCTCTTCGTCCAGTTGGACGGAATGCTGTCTTGGATCCTCGCTTTCTTCGCCGGATCCTTTCTCTACATTGGAGCCTCTGACCTCTTGCCGGAGGCCAAGCTGCACGATTCACCATTGGTCGGTTTGGCTACAGTTAGTGGAGTGCTTACGATTTTCCTCACGACTCGTGTGCTGAGCTGATGATCCCGGGGAAACCGTTGCTAGAAAGTCGCGACGGGTTGAAACGCGAGCCGCCCGCCACGGGGACCGGAGGTTGTTACGCTTCGTTGGCGGATAGGGCTCACCGATAAGCTATTCAAACTGAGCGTACGAACGTTGCGTTTCGTTGACAACCTGAACCCGGTGCTGATGCATCTCGGCCCCCTGCAGGTTCGCTGGTACGGGCTGATGTATGCGCTGTCGTTCATCATCGGCTACTACCTGATCTGCTACCTGCACGAAAACGCGGCGCACCGCTGGATAGCAATGGTCTCGAGAAGCTGGTCTTTTATTTAGCCGGCGGGATAGTGTTCGGGGGCCGCTTGGGCTATGTGCTGTTCTACAGCTTGCCCTATTACCTGCATCATCCGGCCGCGACAGTGGCCCTTTGGGATGGAGGAATGTCGTTCCACGGTGGCCTGATCGGGGTGATCATTGCAGGCCTGCTTTTTTCGCGGAAAACCGGAATTCCGTTTTGGAGTCTGACCGAGTTGGTGGTGCCTGTGGCTCCCTTGGGCCTCTTTTTTGGGCGCCTGGGCAATTTCATCAATGGGGAACTGTGGGGACGGCCTTCCAACGTCCCTTGGGCGACGATCTTCCCCCGCGCCCCACTGGTCCATGGGGCGATGGTACCGCGCCATCCGTCGCAGCTTTACGAGGCCATCCTGGAGGGATTGGTGTTGTTTAGCGTCCTGTGGATCATGGCACAAAGGCCGCGGCCGAAGGGTGTGATCTTTGGAACCTTCTTGACACTTTATGGGTTGTATCGCTGTTTCGTGGAATTTTTCCGCCAACCAGATCCGCAATTGGGATATATTGGAGGGGTCATTACGATGGGACAGTTCCTGTCCATACCGATGATGCTGATCGGCATCGCCGTCATTGCCTGGCTCTATGTCGGCATGCCTCAAACCCTGAAGACTTGACAACAGCGAACGTACCGCAAGCGGCTGATGCAGCCGCCGAGCTGGATGTCCGTCGCTCCTGAAGTGTCTGCCTCCAAGACCGATGGCTCGACGACAGGCACGGCACTAGTCGCTCGATCGAGGCGAATGGTAGTGAGCGAGTCGCCATCGCACCGGCCAGCTTTCTGCCCGACCAGCCAAGCACAACTCGCGGCAGCCTCTGCTCGGGTGCCCATCGACTGACATAACAGGGCAAAACAAGCGCAAATCAAGTTAATAGAGCCGGGGCGATACGCTGCCTTGTTGAATCAGAGCGTCCGCTACCGTGTATTTGCCAGACAATCCTGGATACGAAAAGCGCGGAACGGATAGCCGCAATCAGTTCACAACTCGATTCGCCGTTGTGAGCCTTCCAACGTCTTTTCTTGTGGGAGATGGTTCGTAGGCTAGCGGACCTCACCGGTTTCAAGGACTTGGATAACGAACGGTCGCCGGTGCTTGGCGACGCTGTACGCAGCCGCGAGCAGCTTGTGCATGCAGGCGATCATTGCGACCTTTGGTCGTTTACCGACTCGGTGCAGGCGCCAGTAGTAAGCGCGCAGCCAGAACCGGCATCCGTAGAGCGCGCCGGAGTCGAGCGTTGCCGAGCGGGATCGCGACTCGCCCCGAGAACCTGCGTTTCCCGGACTGGCGCAGTCTGGGTACCACGCCTACATAACTGGCAAGGGCGGCCGCGCTTCGGAAGCGAGCAGGATCGCCGGTCTCGCCGATGATGCATGCCGCAGTGAGCGGTCCGATGTCCTTGATAGTGGTGAGAAGCTTCCCGACCTCGTGGGCATCGAGCTTTCGTTCGATGTCGCGCGCGAGATCACGTGCCTGCTGCCGGAGCGCAACGATGTCCTCGCAAGCATATCGAACCTGCAGCTCGTAAGGTTCGTCATGATGGCCGCCGGCACGCGGATGGATCCATAGCCGCTGCCGTTTGGCCTTCGGACCGGTCCATTCGTAGAACCCGTCGGCGGGGATCACGCAGCGGCGCTGCAGAAACGCTTCGCGAAACGTCGCCCGCTGCTCAAGCGTCTCGGCTTTGGCGTTGATGCTTTGGTTGGCGCTGCCTTGGGACCATACGTTGATTGTCAGCGTGCATCCCGGAGCCAGCGTTTACTAAGGCGCGACCCGCGAAATGGTTCACATGGTCGAACCGCTTTAGCAGCCGCAACCAGCGATCTTGGTACCGAACCATCGCCTCGATCCGGCGTTGCCTGGCCAAGCGGTGAATTTTGTTGTCCATGGGTTTGACTTTCTGCTGACTGAAATAGACAGAATGTTTATACGCCGCAAGCGAGAAATTAACGCCAGCGGCTTGTGGGGCGGATAAAAAGCCCAAAGGGCTAAACTCCGGAAGAAAACCCAAGGTTCATTCGGAAACCGATTCGTAGGGCATCAGATGCCCCACAAACGATTTTCCCACCCGCCCTGCCATCTTTACCCGAGCCAGATTCCGCCATTTTTGCTTTGTTTTCCGCTTTGGTGATCGGGTTTGCGCGGGTGCGAAAAGGAAAGGGCAAAACCGTTAAAAGGCGTTCTGGCTGAAATCGGCGCGCCTTACCAGTTTGGACACTACAACAGATCGCGGCGCTTG
>Ga0335069_10004395_pt1 | contig 20942 bp, 18 predicted proteins | sample Lox_Sample_11_FD_206714 | JGI IMG/M metagenome (GOLD analysis project Ga0335069, IMG submission 206714) | Soil microbial communities from Loxahatchee National Wildlife Refuge, Florida, United States - Lox_Sample_1.1 | ecosystem: Environmental > Terrestrial > Soil > Wetlands | place: USA...
TGAAATCCGGAAGCGCAATGTGGGCAAGTGGGAACACGCAAGAGTGCAGGCTCTGCTGGCTGCATGGTTCGGCGCACACGAGAAAGAGTGGGGCATCGTCGGCGGCATAGCACAGCGGGTCCAGATCTCGGAGAACCGCATTCGCGTGCCGGACCTGGTGGTGCTCAACGCAGGTCCGCAGCCGGATGTTCTGACCGCTCCGCCGCTGCTGGTCATCGAGATTCTCTCCGCCGACGACAGCTACTCTGACACCCAGGAACGCGCCGGGGACTACCGCCGCATGGGCGTGGAGACGGTCTGGATCGTCGATCCCAGGACGCGTTCCGGCCGCATGTGCCGCGGCGCAGAGTGGATAGAATCGCCGCGCCTTGAGGTGAAGGGAACGCCGTTATACGTCGAACTGCCCGAGATCTTCAGCCAGATAACCTCGGCCTGAGGACCGCTCGGCAGAGGGGTTCCACAATGTTTCTAGCCGTTCCCGGCCGCGACTCGAGGTGGCTTTTCCTTGATGAAAAAGGTGCTTGGCGTTGTGGCTCCGGGACACAGCGACTGTGAAACCGGTATAGCCTGTCGCATCATCCTCCATGTCTTTCCCAGAACGCAGCCGGCGTAACAATCGGATAGCGGTCAGCGAGCGCCAGCAGGTCCTTGTCTCCCGTGATCAGGTAATCTGCGTTACTGGCGCGAAGTGTTCCCAAGACCATTTGGTCGGCGCTGTCTCGCAGTTTCTCATCCGCATTGGCGACGGGTTCCACAACCTCCACCATAAACATGAAGCTGTCTGCGAGGTCGCGAATCTCCGCCGAGCTCATCTTGAGACGGCGCAACCTGGGGAGCACGCGCACCATTTCATCGAGGATGAATTTCGACAGCACAACTGCAATTCCGCCCTGCCTCCATGCGGCGAGAATGCGACCCGGAATGCTCTGAGGATAGGCTAATCCCGAAACCAGGACATTTGTGTCGATGACCACGCGAAGGCGCGCCATCAGCGCCGCCGCCCGCGCCTTGCCGCCGCATCAATCTCCTTCAGCCCATCTTCCATGGGCACGCCGGAATATGCATCCGCGATTCTCTGGCTCAGTTCGTCAAAGCGCTCCTGCATGCGGCGGATACGCGCAAAGAGTTCCGCGTCGACAAGCGCAGCTACAGGTTTGCCATCCTTGTTGATCACAATAGTGTCGTTCCGATACTGGACCTGGTTCAGCATCTCCCCCAGGTTCTGCCGCAGCTTGACCGCGCTGACATTGGAAACCATGGTGAGCCTCCATTCTTATGATCATTATGATCTATATGATTTAACGTGTCGACCACGTCGACTGTTTTGGTCCCCTCATTTCGCAGGACTAAACTCAGATAGGAAGTCCCTGCTGCAACCGGAGAAACAGCGTTTGCCCTATTACACGCGTGTCCTTTCCAAAGACGAAGAGTTCCCGGCCTTCGACGAACTCGCGGAATTCATCCGCAGCAACCATCCCTATTACCGGCTGGTCGTTGAAGAAGGCTCGGAAGACGAGTGGGAGTCGCTTCTCCTCGCCGGTCGCGACGAAGTGGAGGTCGCTGTTCTCGAGCGCAATCCGGTCTGCGATGGATCGCCTGGCCAGGGCGAGATTGCCGAGTTCCTCGAGGAGACGCAGGATTGCCGGCCGGAAACCGGTGTTCAGTGGCTCCACGAATATCTGGCCGACGTCAAAACCGTCTACGCCTTCCAACACCTCCAGGGTTCGGAGACGGAAGAAGGCGGCAATGCGCTGCACGGGTTGCGCGCGCACCTGTGGGAGCGCGGGGACGCCATTCTGCAAGCCGACCTTGAAGGCTTTACCAACGAAGACGGTTATCACATCGTCTGGCAGTTCTCAGACACGGTCTCCGGCCCGTGGAATATGGCCATCCTCCAGGATGGAACCTGGCTGCACTTCACCATGGATCTTGGCGATCCCGACCATCGCGCTGCGTTCCTTGACGGTGAAGTTCCTCCGGATCTGACCGCAGCTCAGTCGCCGGGACCACTCGCCTAGAACCGCCACCTGCCAAGGCCATCGTTCCGCCTAGGCCGCCGCATCGATTCCCGCGAAGTGCCCCTTGCCCGCCAACTCCAGCAAAGTCCAGTCCGCCGTGACGAGCGTGGCGCCCAGATGCCGCGCGGTGGCCACCAGGATTCTGTCCGCCGTGTCCGGATGCATTTCGAACGGCAGCCGCGTGCTCGCCACGGCAATCTCCGGTTCCAGCGGGATCAACCTTACTCCCGGCGCCGCCAAAGCACCACGAACCCACTTCATCACATCGGAATCAAGAGTCAGCCGTCCCTTGCTCACCAGCAGCGCGATCTCCCATGGGGTAATTGCCGAGACCAACACCCGTCCCTCGTCCCCGGCAATACAAATGAACTCCCTGGCAGCCTGCCCCAATCGGGGCCCTTCGTTGATCGACCATAGCAGCGCATGCGTATCGAGAAGCAGCAGTTCCCTTGCCGGGTCCTCTGCGGCCGTCACTTCATCGCCTCCCACTCCACATCAATCGGGGAAATGATGTCCCCTTCCCACAGCACACTCCCTCTCATCGATCCGACCAGGTTCTCCTTTGCCGGCATCGGAACCACCTGCGCGACCGGCTTGCCGCGCTTGGTGATCACGAGCGTGGTGCGCTTCTCGGCCACCTCGTCGAGCAGCTTGAGGCACTTCGCCTTGAACTCTCCGGCAGCGATTCTGCGCTCCATGGCGCAATTCTCCTATGGTCACTGACCATGGTCATATCCTACGCCACCTGGATTCATGCCTGGCTCTTTTGCGCCCATCTCTCTTGTGACGGCCGCCCTTGTTACGCCGCCCCGGCGGCGCTATAGTCTCCGCTTCGGAAAAGGGATCGTGATGCCGCTGCAGGGGCCGGCAAGCGGCATTCCCTGGAAAGCCGATCCATGAAACATCGGGGCGCCATCCTCCTGGCCGCAGGCATCGCATTGCTTGCGGGGCTGTGGTGGTCCATCTGGCATCTGGTTACCGGACCACTGGCTCACCTTGTTCACTCGCGCGCGCAAACTGGTTTCGCCGTGCTCACCATCACACTGGTGTGCGTATCCCTGGTCACGGGCATCGTCGTGGGCGAGTGGGATGCGCTGAAAGAAGAGCCGCGGAAGCACCGCCGCATCATGTTCCGCCCGCTGCTGCATCATTGACACGGCAGCGGCTTCCCTCCCTGGCGCGCATGCGTTCGGGGTGTGCCCGGCATCACCGGGGCGACCCGAATCTGTCCTCTAGAATTGCCATGAGGATTGCAAACGACCATGTCCCGTAAAGCACTCATTGCCGCCAATTGGAAGATGTACAAGACGCCTGCCGAAGCCAAGGCGTTTGTCGAGGCCTTTTTGCCCCTTGTTGCCAGCCACACCCGCGACGAGATCGCCCTGTTTCCCTCGCCGGTGCTGCTGCCCACGGTGATTGAAGCCGCGCGCGGATCCAACGTCGCCGTCGGCTCGCAGAACATCCACTTTGCCGAGGAAGGCGCGTACACCGGCGAAACCTCCATCGGCCAGCTCAAGGCTGTGGGGGGCACGCATACGCTCATCGGGCACTCCGAGCGCCGCCAGTACTTTGCCGAGACCGACGAGATCGTCAACAAAAAGCTGCACGCCGCGCTCAAGAACAGCATCGTGCCCATTGTCTGCATCGGCGAAGTGCTGGAAGAGCGCGAAGCAGGCAAGACCGAAGCCGTACTGAAGACGCAGGTGACCGGCGCATTCGCCGGCATCACGCCGGAGATGGCGAAGCCTATCGTGATCGCCTACGAGCCGGTGTGGGCCATCGGCACGGGCAAAACCGCCACGCCGGAGATGGCTGCCGACGCGCACCGCATCATCCGCGCGGAAGTGGCCAAGCTGCTGGGCGCGGAGATCGCGGCCAACATGCGCATCCTCTACGGCGGCAGCGTCAAGCCCGACAATGCCACCGCACTCATCGGGCAGGAAGAGATCGACGGCGCGCTGGTGGGCGGCGCCAGCCTCAAGCCGGACTCGTTCACCGCCATCGTCAAGTACTGACGAATCCGGGCGCCCAGGTCTCGATTCCGGGGCCTGGGATGGCCCGGGTCCGCTCGTATTTTCACTGAACCGGCCGGCTTGCTCGCGCGTATCATGTTTCATGCCGGAAAGCACAGTCGAAACGGTTCCCCGGATCGCCATATCCGGGCGCGCCCCGCAGCCCGAATCCCGCCCCCGCGAACTCTACATCGACCGCCTGCGCGCCGTCATGACGGCCTTCGTCCTCCTGCATCACACCGCGATCACGTATGGCGCCATCGGCGGGTGGTTCTGGTATGAGCTCAAGCCTTCGAGCGCCCTCTCGAGCCAGTTACTCATCCAGTTCTGTACCGTCAACCAGGCCTACTTCATGGGCTTCTTTTTCCTGCTGGCCGGCTATTTCACTCCCGCTTCGCTGGAAAGAAAAGGCTACGCCCGTTTCATTGCCGACCGGTTCACGCGCCTTGGCCTGCCCCTCCTCGCATTCATCCTGATCCTCGGGCCGCTCACCGCGGCCATGGCGCACTGGGCCGACACCGGACGCTTCTGGGAAGTGTTTCCCTACCTCCTGCAACACGCCGTCATTATCCCGGGCCCATTGTGGTTTGCTGAAGCGCTGCTCATCTTCTGTCTTGTGTATTGCGCCTGGCGAGCGTTGTTCGGCTCACCGTTAGCCGCAAGCGAGCGCATTCCGCATTCCCTGCCGCGTGGCCGCGCATGGCTGCTGTCCGCACTGCTCACCGGCATCGGTGCGCTCGCCATCCGCCAGTTCGTTCCCACCGGCGTCAACATCGCCGCTTTGCAGCTCGGCTACTTCGCCACCTACATCGCTCTCTTCGCCGCCGGCATCGCGGCATGGCGCTACGAGTGGCTGCGGCAGCTCACCTGGGACAACGCCAGGATCGCCATCTGGGCCGGTGCGATCGCCCTTCCGCTCATGCCGCTCGGCGTGCTGCTTGCCCAGGTCACCGGCACAGACCGCGCCGCCAATTTCGGCGGCGGCCTCTCATGGCACGCCATTCTCTACGCGCTGTGGGAGCCCTTCGTTGCCTGGGGACTGATCGCGGCATGGCTCTTGATCATGCGCAGATACGGCAACGCGCCGTCGGCCTTCTGGACGTGGCTCACGCGCCGCGCGTACGCCGTCTACATCCTTCATCCACCGGTGCTCGTCGGCATCACCGTCCTCCTGCATCCATGGGCCGCGCCCGCGCTTGTGAAGTTCGGCGTGGCCGGCACACTCACTTGCGCAGCATCGTGGCTGGCCGCCGATCCCCTGGTGCGCCTTCCCGGCCTGCGGAGAGTCGTATGACCTCTTTGTCACCGACCCTTACATCGCCCGGGCAGGCATCCATCCACGCCGCGGCGCCGCGCGGGTAGTTGTCTCAATGGCTCAGGGGCCGCAATCGTTTACAAAAAAAAATCGCCTCCGAAGGAACTCGTCGCTTCGGAGGCGCTTGCGTGTCACAAGAAGAATAGCGAACGGGGACCAGTAGCCGGCGCTGGAGGTCGGTAGCGCGCGGCTACTGGTGATCCCTGCACAAAACGAGATCAGCTGCGGCTTCCCCTTTCCACGGCTGGCTCGTGTCGCCCGGCTCTAGAGAGGCCTTTCTTGCTGGCCTCTCGAACCATGTTGACAATTGGAGTTTCTCCTATCTTCAATCGCCGTTCCGTGACGGTCGTCACACCCGTTTGTGAGAATGTTCCACAGCCTCTCCGATCTTGTGACCGCGCGTTCCCGGCACCTTTTCCGGCCCCTTTGGCCGCATTGACAAACCCCGCCGCCCGCTCGAAAATCGGAGATTCAGCCGCTCGAATGAAAGGCCCCGCAGTGACCGCTCTCCTCAAGTCCGATCTCGGAAATATCCCCCTTCTCGGCCGCGGAAAAGTGCGCGATCTCTACGCCGTCGGCGACTCTCTGCTGCTGGTCGCCACCGATCGCATCTCCGCCTTCGATCACGTGCTCGGCACGCCCATCCCCGGGAAAGGCAAGATCCTGACCCAGATCTCGCTGTTCTGGTTCGACCTGCTTTCCGACATCGTTCCCAACCATCTCATCTCCGCCGAGGTCCGCGATTTTCCCGCCGCGCTCCAGCCTTATTACGACCAGCTCGAGGGGCGCTCCATGCTGGTCCGCCGCGCCTCCATGTTTCCCGTCGAATGCGTTGCCCGGGGGTATCTCGCCGGCAGCGGCTGGAAGGAATATCAGACGGCCGGCACGGTCTGCGGCATTCCGCTTCCCACCGGTCTCGAGGACGGCTCCCGCCTTCCCGAGCCCATGTTCACACCCGCCACCAAAAGCCAGGACGGCGCCCACGACGAAAACATCTCCTTCGAGCGCATGGCCTCCATCGTGGGCCCCGCCGATGCCGGGGAACTCCGCCGCCTGACCCTGGCCATTTACGCCAAAGCCGCCGCTCACGCCGAGTCCCGCGGCCTCATCCTCGCTGACACCAAGTTCGAGTTCGGCCGTTGTGGCGATCAGATCCTCCTGGCCGACGAAGTCCTTACCCCCGATTCCTCCCGCTTCTGGGATGGCGCGCACTGGAAGCCCGGCGGCGCGCAGCCGTCCTTCGACAAGCAGTTTGTGCGCGACTACCTGGAGGCCATCCACTGGAACAAGCAGGCTCCCGCGCCCGCGCTGCCGCCGGACGTGGCCGAGCGCACCCAGGCCAAGTACCTGGAGGCTTTCCGCCTGCTCACCGGCCGGCATCTAACCCTCTGATCTCGCCACCGGCGCGGAGTTCCCTGGTATGACCCTCGTGGATTGGATCATTGTCATCCTTCTGGTATGCGCAGTGCTGGGCGGCCTCGTCCAGGGCTTCTTCCGCTCAGTCTGCGGACTCGCCGGCCTCGTGCTCGGACTGGTACTCGCTGCGTGGAATTACTCCCGGATTGCGGTTTTCTTTTTACCTCTTGTAACTATCCCCGCCCTTGCGAATACAATAGCCTTTCTGCTCATCGCACTTATCGTGATGGCCCTCATCGGCCTGATCGGGAACCTGCTCGCCAAGGCCTTCCGGCTCCTGGGACTCGGTTGGCTGGATGGCCTGGCAGGGGCAGTCTTCGGCTTTTTTCAGGGAGTGCTGCTGGTCGTCATCGGAATCCTTGTCGTGGTCGCGTTTTTCCCCCAGGTGCACTGGATTGCCGATGCCCGGCTGCCGCGCATGTTCTTCGGTGCATGCCACGTCAGCGCCAACGTCACCCCCGCGGAACTGGCGGAACGCGTGCGCGCGGGCTTGCACGCCTGGGAGGCGGAGTCGCCGCGCTGGCTGCATCCCGGCCAGGGTTGATGTGGATTTTTTCACCGCTGCGCGGTTGCGGCGGCTATGGCAATCTAACAAAGGCACGAGGTGGACGTTGAGACGAGAACTGGACAGCCTGGTTACGCAGATGCATTCCAGCGGAATTCGCTATGAAGATGCCGTTCGGGAGTTCAAGAGGCAATACCTTCGCGAGGTGCTCATCACCCACCGTGGAAACCAGTGCAAAGCCGCAGAAGAACTCGGCATGCACCGCAATACGCTAAGCCGCGCGATGGCAGAGCTGGGGCTCAGCCTCGCTGAAGTCCGCGCCGGCCTCAAGCGACCGCCGCGCAGCGAGCGTCCTGTCTTCAGCGCGGTCCGCCAGGGCGTTCACCGGGGCTGATCCGGCTGCGGAAAACCGAATTCAGCGAATGCTGCGGTGTTGCCTGGTGCTTTCCGGTCTTTTTTCTCTCCTTACGGAAGGGAGTCAATTCGGTTACCGGCAACCCGGCACAGGGCCGGAGCGCGCCTGCGAGCGCACGGCCTCCCGCATGCGTCAGAATAGAGGCAGGTGCGTCAGCCTGATTGCGAACCCGATCCACCCCGCCGCATACCATGGAGACCCGGATTCAGGAAACCAGATTACAGCCCCATGTCCACGTCGCCCCCGGTTTTGTCTGGGACGCGCAGGATGCCTATCTTTTCGACATTGACGGCACCCTGCTGCGCAGCCGCGACCGCATCCACGTGGACTCATTCGCGCACAGCGTGCAGCGCGTCACCGGCTTTGAAGTCTCGCTGGAAGGCATCGCGCTGCAGGGAAACACCGACACCGGCATCCTGCGCGAAGCCTTCCGCCAGGCCGGCATCCCCGCCGGCGTCTTCGAGTTGCAGACCGCCGCCATTCTGCAGGCCATGTGCGACGCCGTGACCGAGCAGCGCCACGCCATGGACCTGGTCCGCATGCCCGGCGTGGAAGACGCGCTCCGCCATCTTGCCGCCCGCGGCGCGCTTCTCGGCGTAGCTACCGGCAACCTCGAAGCGATCGGCTGGCTCAAGATCGAGCACGCCGGCCTGCGCGAGTGGTTCCGCTTCGGAGGTTTCAGCGATCACTTCCCGGTCCGCTCCGAACTCATCGCCCATGCCGCGGCCAAGGCCCGCGAGCTCGCCGGTCCCGCCGCCCGGGTCTGTGTCGTCGGCGACACGCCGCGGGACATCGAAGCCGCGCACGCCAATTCCCTTCCCGTGATTGCCGTCGCCACCGGCCGCTCCACCGTCGACGAGTTGCTGGCCCACAGCCCCGAGGTGTGCGCATCGAGTCTCGCCGACCTTCTCGGCACTTCGCGGAGCGGCCAGTGATGCCGCAGCGCCCGCTCTCGCACTTCGCCGCGCTGCTGCTGGCGTGCACGGTCGCCGCCTTGCATGCACAGTCCGCGGCACCCGCGCCCGCGCAGCCCAATGCCGCAACCCCGCCGGCCCAGGCAACGGGCGCCGCACCGCAGCCCGCAGCCACACCCGCGAAGAACGCCAAGCTGCCCACCACGGCCGAGCGCCGCCGGGCCGCAAAGCTCTACATGGAGGCCGCCGCGCTTTACGAGAACCAGCAGTTTGAAAAGGCTCTCGACCTCGATCAAAAGGCGGCCGCGCTCGACCCCACCGTCGCCGACTACACACTGGCCATCGAAGTGGCGCGCAGCCATTACGTCACCGCCCTTATCCAGGAAGCCACGCGCGATCAGATCAAGGGCGACGCTGCTGCGGCCCGCGTTGCGCTGGCCCGTGCGCTGGCGCTCGATCCCGGGAATCGCACCGTCATCGACCATGTGCGCGCGCTGGCCGATGCTGCCGTGCGCTCCGAACCCCAGGAGGACACGCTTCTCAAGACCCCGGCCCTCGCCCCCCCGATGCAGATCTTCCCCCGGGCAGAGACCCATTCCTTCCACCTGCACACGACCGCGAGCCAGGTCATCCAGCAGGTCTTCTCCGCCTACGGCATCGATGCCACGGTTGACACCAGCGTGCGCGACCAGCGCGGGCCCAACCAGCGCCTGCGCTTTGATATCGACGACGCCAGCTTCGCCGAGGCCACCCGCGCCCTGGGCATGGCCTGCAACACGTTTTACGTCCCCATCGATGTGCATCGCGTCCTGGTGGCCCGCAACACGGTCGCCAACCAGATGCAGTACGCGCGCAATGCCGTCGACACCGTCTATCTCTCCGGTCTCGCTACCAACGATATGACCGAGATGGGGAACATCGCGCGCAACGTCTTCGAGTTGCGCCAGATCAATGTCGATGCCAGCGCGGGAACGCTCACCCTGCGCGGCCCGGTCGATACGCTGAACGCCTTCAATGCCACCTACCGGGATCTGCTCGAGGGACGCAGCCAGGTGCTCCTCGATGTGCGCCTGATCCAGCTTGCCCACACCAGCGGGCGCACCACCGGAATCCAGCCGCCGCAGACCATCACCGCCTACAACGTTTACTCCGAGGCGAGGTCGATTCTCAACCAGAACGCGGACCTGGTGCAGCAGATCATCGCCGCCGGTCTCGCCGCACCCGGCGACACCCTTACCATCCTCGCCATCCTGATTGCCTCCGGCAAGGTTTCCAGCGCCCTATTCTCCAACGGCTTCCTGGTCTTTGGCGGCGGCCTGACCCAGACGGCTCTCGTCCCCAACAGCGGCTTGACCCTGCATCTGAACCTCAACTCTTCTGACTCGCGCGCCCTCGACGACTACCGCATCCGCCTTGAGGACGGCGAAGAAGGCATGCTCAAGAGCGGGACGCGGTATCCCATCATGACCTCGTCCTTTTCCAACGTAGGCCTGTCAGGGAATATTCCCGGCATTTCCGGCGCCGGGAGCTCGACCGCCCTGGGCGGGCTGCTGTCCAGCGCGAATCTTGGCTCGACCAACATTCCCCAATTCCAGTACGAGGACCTCGGCCTGGTCTTCAAGGCGCGCCCGCGCGTGCTGCGCTCCGGCGACGTGGCCATGCCCCTCGATCTGAAGATCAGCGCGCTGGCCGGGACCGCGATCAACAACGTTCCCGTGCTCGCCAACCGCTCCTACACCGGCGTGGTCACCGTCCCCGCCAACCAGGCCGTGGTTCTCGCGGCCGAGCTCAACAAGACCGAAACCCGCGCCATCAGCGGCTATCCCGGGCTCAGCGAAGTCCCCGGCCTCAACAACATCGGCAGCAAAGACGCGGAGAAGAACACCTCCACTCTACTCATCATCATCATGCCCCAGGTTGTGCGCAGCTCCCACGCTGCCGGCCTCACGCCCATGCAGCGCGTCGACCACGCTCCCGGCAACCGGTAATCCGTTTCGGCAGCCGGTGGGCAGCATCAAGACCGGTGGCCTACCGCCAATTGGATCAGCCGGGGCATCGGGTCTGGAATATCGGACATAAGACAGCTTGTTAGCCCCCTGTCTCGATGCAGGGTGCGGTGCGGCAGACCAGGGCTGTTTCCTGCTGCGCGCGCCCGGCCGTCGTGGCCCGCGGAGGTTCCCGGCGTGCTCCAAGAAGCCCCTGAATGCCAGTGATATACTCACCTCACCCGCCCGGGGTGGAGGCGGATACCCGGCGAACGGCAGCAATCGCTGGTGACAGATCGCGGCATCGTGAGATGGGGCGAGGTCGTCAATGAAATCCGGGCTGTTGCTCCTTGCGATTGGCACCCTCGATTTTCTGCTCGGATCTCCTCCGGTTGTGGCGCTGGACCCATCGTTGGAGGTCAGCCAGTACGCGCATACCGTGTGGACCGTGCAGAGCGGGTCCTTCAAGGGCAACATTTACGCGATGGCCCAGACCCCCGACGGGTATCTCTGGCTGGGCACGGAATTCGGCCTGCTTCGCTTCGATGGCGTTCACAGCATCCCCTGGCAACCACCTGCGGGGCAGCAACTCCCCGACCCCAACATCAACAGCCTGCTCGTCACGCGGGACGGCACGCTCTGGATTGGCACGTTTGCCGGCCTTGTCACATGGAGCAACGGCAAGCTGACGCCGCGCCCGGAGCCGGGGCCACACTTTGCCTCTTCGCTCTTTGAGGACCGTGAGGGAACGGTGTGGGTCGGCACACTGGATGCACCCGCTGGCCGGCTATACGCAATCCGAAGCGGAAGTGCGCAGTGCTACGGGGAAAACGGCGCCTTTGGCAGAGCCGTCTGGTCGTTGTTTGAGGATAAGTCCGGCAATCTATGGGCCGCTGCACAATCCGGGCTTTGGCGAATGAAGCCCGGTCCTCCGAAGCGCTATCCGACATCGACCGAGCTGATTGGTTTAAGTACGGCCGACAACGAACGGCTGTTGATTGCCCTGCACGGCGCAGGACTCATGCAACTCGCCGGTGACAACCTCGAACCGTATCCTGTTCGAAGCGCGAGCAGTGGGAATCGACTGCTGACGGACCGCGATGTCGATTCGAACCGGCTCCTGCGGGACCGCGATGGAAGCCTGTGGATCGGAACCGTCGAGCGAGGGCTCATCCATATCCATAACGGCCGGACCGATGTGTATTCGCGAGCGAATGGCCTCTCGGGCGATGTAGTCCTCAGCCTCTTTGAAGATGAAGAGGGCGATGTATGGGTCGCCACCACGGGCGGGCTCGACCGGTTTCGAGAGCTGCCAGTCGCAACTGTTTCAGTGAAACAAGGGTTGTCCAGCGATGCCACACAGTCTGTGCTGGCCGCCGCGGATGGGAGCATCTGGATTGGCGCTCATGAGGGTCTGACCCGATGGAAAGATGGACAAGCGACCATCTTCGGCAAGGGAAGTGGACTGCCGGATGATGCGCCAGAGTCGCTGTTTCAGGACGATTCCGGGCGAATCCTGGTGTCGACCCGTCACGGATTTTCGTATTTCAAGGATGGCAGGTTTGCTGTTTTGAATGCAGTGCCAAGCGGAGAGGTGCACTTCATTGCCGGGGACCAGGCCGGCAATCTCTGGTTAGCGGAGCACGAGAGACTGTTGCACTTGCTGAACGGGCGTTTGGTGGAACAGATCCCGTGGTCGCAGCTTGGACGTCGCGAGAGCGCCGCGGATCTACTTGCGGATCGTGAGCGAGGGGGAGTGTGGCTTGGATACTGGGCGGACGGGGGGTTGTCGTATTTCAAGGACGGTCAGATCCGCGCTTCCTACACTGCCGCAGATGGGTTGGGCGAGGGGCAGGTGTCCGATCTCCGTTTCGACCGGGAAGGGGCTCTGTGGGCCGCAACCGAGCGGGGCGGCCTTAGCCGGATTAAAGACGGCCGCATCGCAACGCTCACGACCAGGAATGGATTGCCCTGCAATACGATTCACTGGTCGATTGAGGACGACGAACGTTCATCCTGGTTGTACACGCGCTGCGGTCTTGTGCGCATCACGCGGGCCGAAATGGACGCGTGGATCGCCGACCCGAAGCGCAGGGTTGAGACGACGGTTTGGGATGCGGCAGACGGCGTCAGGCTCCGCTCGAGTACGGCTAGCGCCTACGGTCCCCGGATCGCCAGGTCCGCCGATGGCAAACTGTGGTTCGTGACGGGAGAAGGGGTCCAAATCGTCGATCCGCGTCACCTTGCCTTCAACAAACTTCCGCCGCCGGTGCACATCGAGCAGATCACTGCCGACCATGAGGTTCGCTTTCAAAACCTATGGAGCGGGGCATCCTCGAACCTGAGCCTGCCGCCGCTGAGCCACGATCTGGAGATCGATTACACCGCGTTGAGCCTGGTGGCGCCGGATAAGGTGCGTTTCAAATACAAGTTGGAAGGCTACGGTGGCGACTGGCAGGACGCGGGGAATCGCCGCCAGGCGTTCTATACCAATCTTTCACCTGCCGACTACCGCTTCCGCGTGATCGCCGCCAACAACAGCGGGGTGTGGAACGAGGCCGGCGCGTCTCTGGATTTCACCATTGCGCCCGCCACCTACCAGACCAGCTGGTTCCGCATGCTGTGTGTGCTTATGGTCCTGGCCCTGCTCTGGATGTTCTATCAGCTTCGCGTCCGCGCATTCCGCCGCCGCCAGGCCGTCCTGGAGCAGCACCAGTCCGAGATCCGCGCCCTCAACGAGCAGTTGATCAAAGCGCAGGAGGCGGAGCGGATGCGTATCTCCGGCGAACTGCACGACGGCGTTCTGCAGCAGATCACCTCCCTCTCTCTGCGCCTGGGAACGGTGAAATATCAGATCCCGCCTGATTCGGAAGCGAAAGATACGATTAACTGCCTGCAGGGGGAACTGATCCACATCGGGACCGGAATCCGTCATCTTTCGCATGAGCTTCACCCCGCGCTGCTGCAGGAGTCCGGGCTGCCCGCGGCGCTGACCTCCTATTGTCAGGAGTTCAGCAAAGTGCGAGGTCTCCCCGTGTCGTGCGACACCGACGAGACAGTCAACGAGCTGTCTCCCGGGGCAGCACTCTGTCTCTATCGCATTGCCCAGGAAGCGCTCGGCAATGCAGCCAAGCATGCGCACGCGCAAAGGGTTGAGGTTCGGCTTACGCGGTCCGATGGCCGCGTCGCCCTTACCGTATCCGATGATGGCGTGGGGTGCGCGCCGGGCCAGATCGGAAGATCGGGAGGGCTGGGGTTGATCAATATGCGCGAGCGCGTGTTCCAACTGAACGGGACGTTTGAGTTCTCGAGCGAACCCGGACGCGGCGCTACATTGCGGGTGACGGTTCCTTTTCGTCCGGCGACCTAGTTGTTCCTGCAAGACGCTGTGCTGAATTTCAAATGCGCATGAGTGGATGACGGGTTCCGGCCCAATCCACCCGATCTCCGCCGAGGAGGACAGCGTGCCGGGCAGAGCGGAGCGCAAGCTGCTCCGATTAACAACAGGGAGCCGCCCTTGCTCCGCGGGATCTCTCCCCGCCTGCCGATGCGCAAGACCCGCCAACCCGCCCCTCCGAACAGCCATCCATCCCGAGACTGCATCCAACCTTCTCATTCGGGGTTTCGCGCATATATGTTTACATTCAAAGCTATCCGCAGCCTTGGGTGCCTCGCCTTGATTTGTCTGTTGTGCGGCTGTGCATCCATCAACGGCCGCAAGAGCGTTTCCTTCCAGCTCTCCGCGCAACGCGCCGGCACCGGCACCGGCACAATCTCCAGTTCTCCCAGCGGTATCAACTGCGGTTCCACCTGCAGCGCCACCTTCTCCGGGGGAACCTCAGTGACGCTCACTGCCACTCCCGGCGCCAATTCCACATTTGCCGGCTGGTCGGGCGGATGCACCGGAACGTCCACCTCCTGCACTGTCCCAATGGACGCAAACACGACGGTGACCGCGACCTTCAATCCCGCCACGGCACATTCCGTTCATCTCACGGTGCAGACGTCCGGCTCGGGTACCGGCACCGTCAGCAGCAGTCCGGTGGCCATCCAATGTCCGGGAACCTGTACCGCCGGTTTCAACAGCGGCAGCCATGTCACCCTCACTGCCGCTGCCGCCACCGCGTCCGCATTCACCGGATGGTCGGGAGCCTGTACCGGACTGGGCGACTGTAGTCTGACACTCACCGCCGACGCGTCAGTCACCGCGACGTTTAACACATCCTCGTCCACCGGCGGCCTCTCCAGCCTCAACCACATCGTCTATCTCGCCCAGGAAAACCGCTCCTTCGACAACTACTTCGGCGCCCTGCGCGGGTATTGGGCCGACAAGGGGTATCCCGACCAGTCCTTCGATGGCCTGGCGCAGTTCAATCCCACGTCCGGCGCCGCTCCGCTCTACGGACCCGCGCCCGCCATCCCCGGCTGCGACCCCAATTCACCTCCGCCCAGCGACTGCGTCTGGGATGAAAACAATCCCGTCGCTTCGTTCCATCTCCAAACCATGTGCACTGAGAACACCAGCCCATCGTGGGACGAGGCGCACGTGGACTGGAACTACAAGGACCAGCTCGGCCTTTACCCCGCAAAGATGAACGGGTTTGTCCACACTGCCGCTCACGATGCCCGCACCAACCCGCCGTCTCCGTTCCACGACGTGAACGGCATTCGCGCCATGGGCTACTTCGACGGCAACGACCTCAACTACTACTACTTCATGGCATCGAACTTCGCCACCTCCGACCGGTGGTTCCATCCTGCGATGACCCGCACCAATCCCAATCGCGAATATCTCGTTGCAGCCACGTCGCAGGGATACGCCTATCCCAACGGCACTAACTCCCACGACACCGCCCTGCTCACCGCCAAAACCATCTTCGAAGATCTCCAGGATGCGGGCATCCCCTGGAAGATCTACGTCAACCCGCAAGGCAGCAAGTGCGCCGGACCGCCGTACGATCCCGCCTGCCTGATGACATTAACCTATCTGCAGAATTTCACTTATTCCAAAACGGTGCTTGCCAGTTACCCGCAGAACATCGCGCCGATCTCGCAGTACTTCGACGATCTGAAGAACGGCACTCTGCCCCAGGTGGCGCAGATCGAGGCTGCCAGCATGGCGGGCCTCGACGAGCACGGCTCCGACTACGACTCGTCGCCCGAGAACGTTCAGAAGGGCGCCAAATACGTCTCCACGCTCATCAACGGCCTCATGCAGAGTTCATCGTGGAGCGACTCGGCCTTCATCCTCACCTATGACGAATTCGGCGGCCTCTACGATCACGTGCCCGCGACGTCCACCGTCAGCCCCGACGGTATCGCTCCCGTCGACCTCAATCCCGGCGATGTCTGTACCAAGGGCACGGGCCCCCTCTGCGACTTCACCTATACCGGCTACCGCGTGCCGCTCATCGTCGTGTCGCCCTACACGAGAAAGAACTATGTCTCGCACACCGTCGCCGACTACACCGCGATCCTGAAGTTGATCGAGTCCCGTTTCCATCTGCCTGCGCTCACCAATCGCGACGCGGCTCAGATGGACATGTCGGAGTTCTTCGACTTCAACAATCCTCCCTGGATGACGCCGCCCACGCCTCCCACACAGAACACCAGCGGAGCCTGTTATCTCGACCATCTGCCCTGAGTGGAACGATGGATGGCCCCGACGATCACGGGAGACCGCAACGTCAGGGCCATCGATCGAACCGCGTTCCATCCACCATCAAACTTCATTCAACCTGGCTGTGGATATCTCCGGTGCTTGCAGGCCGATGGCGGAGGAAGCAGCAGGATCGTCCGTCGAAACCGGCAGGGTGAAATGAAGAGTCGCGCCCCCTCCATTGCTCGCCATGGCCCACAAGCAGCCGCCATGCGCTTCGACGATCGAACGGCTGATCGCCAGACCCATGCCGGAGCCCTGCGGCTTGGTGGTGAAGAATGCACTGAAGATCTGATCCGCCTGTCCGGCCGGCAATCCTACACCGGTGTCACTCACCGAGATCAGCAAATGGGCGTCCTGGTCCAGTTGCGAAGTGACCGTTAGGATTCCGCCCGTTTCCTTCATCGCCTCGATGGCGTTGAGCATGAGGTTCATGAGCACCTGCTGCAGTTGGACACGGTCCGCCATGGTTCCGGGAAGATCGGCGGCAAGATCCTTGCGTATCGAAACTGCCCACCGGTGGGCCTCGCCTCGCATGAGGACGTCCATTTCATGCACAATCTCATTCACGTCGACCCGTTCGCGCTTCGCGGGAGATTTCCTGTAGAGCGCCCGTAAACGATCGATGATGTCGCCGGCGCGCTTGCCGTCCTCCGCGATCCTGCCTGCCGCGTTGCGCGCTTCGTCGAGGTCGGGCTGGTCGCGCTTGAGCCAGCGCAGACAGGTGGTCGCATTCAGGACCGTGGCGGCGATCGGTTGCTTGATCTCATGGGCCAGCGACGCCGTGAGTTCGCCCAGCGTGTTGACGCGATTCATGTGCGCGAGATCGTATTGCAGTCTCTCCCGCTCCTCTTCCGCATTTTTGCGATCCTGCACGTCGGTCGAGCTGCCATACCATTTGACGATTGCCCCCCGCGAGTCTCTCAGGGGGACGTTGCTGATCAACCACCAACGGTACTCTCCGTTCGCCATGCGCACCCGTGCCTCTGTCTTCAGCGGCTGCCCGGACGCCAGCGCGTTCCTCCACTTTGCCGTGAAGCCGGCCAGATCGTCGGGATGAACAATCGCCTCCCAACTCCATCCCATCCCCTCCTCGATTGGCCTGCCGGTGCTCTCCTTCCAGCGCTCGCTGAGAAAATCGACATCGCCGCCGGGAGAGGCGCTCCAGATCATCGCGGGGACCGTGTTGATCACCAGTCGAAGCTGGTCCTCGCTGCGCTGCAGCGAGGTATAAAGTTCCCGCAGACGGCGAGATGTGTCGTTGAATACATGCGCCAGATCCGCCAGTTCGTCTTCCCCGTCCGCCACAACCTGATGGGTAAAATCGCCGCCCGCCAGCGCCCGCGATCCCTGCATCAGCAGTTGCAGCGGCCCTGTGATGCTCCGCGTAATCGCCAGCCCCAGTCCGATCGCGCTGAGCAATGTAAGAACGGAAATGACGGGTACGGTAAAAAAGGCGCGCCGCTCCGCCTCATTGGTGTCTTCGATCGACCGCGCCTGTTCCCTCCCAACCTCATAGTCGACCTTCTCAACAAGATCCGAACTCAGAGACTCGAGCGGCCTGATCTGGGTTTCGAGGCGCCGTCGAAGTGCGATCCAGTCCCGGGCGAGAACCAGCTGCCTGATTTCCTCCAGTTGCGTCTGCAAGCTAACCTGAATTCCGTCCAGCGTCGCAATCACTGCTGGATCGCGCGAAACTCCCGGCGGCAGTTGTCTGAGGCTGCTCTTGGCCCGTTGCACCTGGTCGTGCACGGCGGACCCAAGGGGTCCAGTCTCCTCCAGCAAGCGACGGCTGTCCTCCGAATCTGCCAGCCACTCCAGCCGGTCGTGAAAAGCAGTCAGCGAGGTGTGAACCCCGAAGACGGCGCTCAGCTTCTCCTGAATCCCATTGAGCTGCACTGCTTCGGCGCGGACCATGTGCAACTGCCAAAGAATGAAAGCGTCGCCGGCCAGCATAGCCAGAACAATCGCACCAAAGCACAGAATCAGCCGCGGGCCGATTCTCAGCCGTCCGACGCGGCAGGTCTTTTGCACGAGATGATCCACCGGGGACCAGAAGTCAGTGATCCGTTGCCCTCCCATGACCTCTATCTCCCCGCTCCCCGGCCATCGGCCGAAACCGTTCCGGGCGCGTTTGTTCCATTCAATGGCGGCCCGGTTCGAAGTCCTGTGATGCGCACCAGTTCCTTCTCCAGCGCGGCAGCCGCTTCAGGCGCCGTTCTCTCGCGCGTCAAAACGGAATGAACGGCCCTGCTGTACGCGATGCTCACCTCGTTGTAGTTCCTGCCGCTCTCATCGGACGGCCGCAACACAATCCCCGTAAGAAGAGCTCGGCTCAAGAGAGGGAAATGCGGATTCGGCGCCAGCACTTCAGGATCCTGATACAAGGCGGGCATGCTGGGCGGATCGGATAGCAAGCGGGCCCTTCTCAAAGACATCTCCCGGCCGGTAAGAAAACGAACCAGTTCAACCGCCTCACGGCGATGGGCGGAATAGCGCGAGACTCCCAGGCCGATTCCTCCCAAGGTTCCCACCGCTCCGCCGGCGCCGCCGGGCAGCAAGGCGACTCCAATCTTATGGGCAATGCGGGAATCGGATGCCTCGCTCGCGTTGTAGGCTGGGGGCCAGTTGCGAAAGAACGCTGCCTCGCCCGCATACCAGGCGTTGGAGGCGTCGAATTCGTTATAGGGGAGTACCGAGGGCGGGGTAATGGTTCCCACCCAATGCGCTGCCCTCTGCCACGCCCGAATGGCCCGGGGATTGTTGACGCTGATTGTCCCGTTCTCCTCAATGATCCGGCCGCCACCCTGGGACGCCTGCCATTCGAGAGCCACGCATGTCAGAGCCTCCGTGGCGATTCCCGGCCATACGAAGCCCCAGAACTCCTTCCTGCCTCTTGCGCGTTCGCCTGCCTGAATGCGCGCAGCCATGGACTCCAATTCATCCCAGGTCCTGGGAGGCCGGCTGTATCCGTATTTCTGCAGAAGATCGCTGCGATAGAAGAGCAGCCCGATATCCGATCCATGCGGAATGGCGATGAGCTTGTCCCCGGCGGTGAAGCTCTTTAAGACGGCAGGGAAGAACTCCGGGATTTCATGGACGAAATATGGCTTGAGATCGATGAAGTCGTCGCTCAGAATGCCGGCCCAGACAACGTCGATTCCGTAGACGTCGGGCCCCGAAGAGCCATTCTTGAGCTGAGCCCGCCAGAATGTTAACTGGTCCTGCGTCGATTCCGGGTGGGGCAGGGATTTGACCAGGATTCCGGTTTTCGCGGTGAACTGCTTGAATTCCTGTTCGTATTCTGCCTGAAATAGCGGATTTACCAGGCGCTGGTCCAGATAGAGGAGCGTAACGGGTTCAGGCACCGGCTGGCGCGCACACCCCTGGGCGAGCAGGACAAGCAGAACCATACAGCGACCCGTCTTTCGCAATGGAGCTCTGCTTCCCTCCCTCATCACTTCTCAACTCCTAGACTCGAAGGACTCTCAGCATCGTCGCAGGGCGGGCTGGAGTTCTCGCAGCATTCCGTACGCCCGTATCTCAAACATACAGGTATTTGAACTTCGACTGAAGTCCTCTGCGGGGTTAGCAGGGGTCAGGGAATCAGGCATCTGCGAACAGGCATTGGAGCAGGGAGGGAGGATACTGGTGCAAGGTGAATCACCTGCGGGTGAATCCCTGTTCCCTGCCCTATCACCGCCAACTCACAGCCAGGTGCCAGCGCAGAGACCGCTTGGCCGTCTTGCGCAGCACGCGCTCATACTCTCGCAGTTCCGAAAGTACCTGCGCCGTCTCCGACCCCAGCGCCGCCGGCGCCCTTTCGAGAAAGTCCATCAGCGCGCACACGGTGATCAGACCCCGGGCGGGATCGAACCACTGCGGATCGGGCAGGGGACGCACCCAGTTGGAATTGCCGCCCCCCTGCTCCAGAAGCAGCGACATCGAGTTTTCGTCGGCCGAGAAAAACTCCAGCAGCGGGCTCACGCCCAGCCGCTCCGCAAGATGCTCCAGGGCATCTTCGTTGCGCGCCAAAGCGTGCCCGTTCACAAAGATATCGAAACCGGGGTCCACTCCTTCGACCACAATGTAGAGACTCGCCGCCATTGGTCCTGCTCTTCCAGCCTCCAGCCCGGATTCTCGAAATGAACACAGCCCCTGACCCCTGAAATCTGAACCCTGGATCCCGGACTTCCGTTAGTCTACCCACCCTCCGGCTGCCCTGCCAGCAAATTCAAGGGGACTGTCATCACAGGAATCACGGGTTTCAGTTGGGGCGAGGGTTACCAAAGGGTGACTCCCGGTCACTCGAAAGTCCGAGTAACCAGCGGATCTATTCCCCGTATAATCGTTGTCTCATCAGCTTATTGAGAGAAATGTGGGCCTGCCTTGAGGCATGTCCCAGGATGGCCAGAGTGGATTGGAGTAAGCTTCCGGATCTGATCGCCGTAGGATTGCTGGCGGTAGCTTTCGCCTCCATCGTCCGTCAGAATCCCACGCCCTCCGCCTCCCAGTGGCTTACCGGCTGGATTCTCATTGTTTTCCATTTCTTTGCCTTTATCTTCTCTCCGCTCCCTGCCCCCATCGGCCCCCTCTCCACCTTCCTGGGAGTGGCGTCGCTGGTGTGGGCCGGGGTTCTGTTCATGCGTGCATCCGTTCCCTACCGGACCGAGACGTCAAGTCTTTCGATGTTCTTCGTCTTA
>Ga0335069_10004397_pt1 | contig 20938 bp, 19 predicted proteins | sample Lox_Sample_11_FD_206714 | JGI IMG/M metagenome (GOLD analysis project Ga0335069, IMG submission 206714) | Soil microbial communities from Loxahatchee National Wildlife Refuge, Florida, United States - Lox_Sample_1.1 | ecosystem: Environmental > Terrestrial > Soil > Wetlands | place: USA...
CGCGAGAAGAACCCCATCGCCCCGAGAACCCGCCCCGCTTCAGCATCCCTGAACATCTGGATGTTCTTGAACACCTGCGGGGCCGGATCCTTTTCATGCCCCGCGATGCGCCCACGGAGCTCCCCGAGCTCGTGCTCAACCTCCGCGTTCACCGCGGCGCGTCTGGACGAGTCCTGCGCGTTCCCCCCGTCGTGACGGTGTTCCGCCTGCTGCGCCTGCACGACGCCGAATGCCATCACAACGGCCAGAGCCGTACCCGCCGCGATACCCCACCTGATCATAGCTCCTCCTCTATAGTGAACTGTTCATGATTGTCCGGGCACGAGCATCCGCTCAAGCCTCTGCCGGACGGACGGCCACTCCTCCGCGAGTATGCTGAAATACACCGAATCCCTCACGCGCCCGTCACGCATCACCATGTGACGGCGGAGCACACCTTCCTCGGATGCTCCCAGGCGCAGTATGGCCTTCCGGGAACGGGTGTTGAGCACGTCGGTCTTGAATTCCACCCTGTTGAGACGGAGCCGTTCAAAGGCATGCGTGAGGAGAAGAAGCTTGGCTTCCGTGTTGAACGCGGTCCGCTGCCACGGGGTTCCGAGCCAGGTCGCGCCGATCTCAATGCGGCGGTGTGCCGGCTCGTAGTTCAGAAACCGCGTGGAACCGACAGCCCGCCCGGTGCTCCTGTCGATTATGGCGAACGGAAGCGTCCTGCCTGCAGATTGCTGCGCGAGCGCCTCGGCAATGTACTGGCTCATGCCGTGCGGGGCAGGGAGGTCGGCGAGGGCCAGGCGCCAGAGGTCATTGACCGCGATCGCCTCCGCGAGCTGTTCACCGTGCGGGGGCCCCAGGGGGTGAAGCTCCACATTATTCCCGCGCAGGAAACACGGGGCAAGCGGCGGCCCTCCGGCGCTCATCTCTTCCCCCGCAGGAGGAGCCCCCTGATCCAGCCGAAGAGGATGACAGCGACGCCCGCCGCGACAGGCAGGACCATGTTCATCCACGCCCCCCACCACGCGACGATGAGGCCCAGGAACCGGATCCCGTCGGAGGGGCGCGTGCGGGGAGAGGCAACGTACCTGCCGAAGGGAGTGTCGGCGAGCCGGCCGAGGTCAACACGCATGATCATATAAAGAGAGACCACGACCGACGGCACGAAGCCCACGAGGAGTGCGGTAACGATCTGGTGGTCCCAGAGGAGCCACCCCGCCAGGATTCCCGTCACCCAATCGGTCGCCAGCTTCACGGGGTGGATCTGGTGGATGACGATGCGCTCCCGGAAGGCCAGAGGGAGGGCGCTGCGGCGTTGATTAGGATTTCCCACCGAAAGTCACGACATTCTTTTGCACATATGGAGGATGCGCATGAGCGACCCGACACGATTTCTCCTTGACGACACCAAGGTACCCAAGGCGTGGTACAACATCAATGCCGACATGCCGGTTCCACCGCAGCCCGTGCTCCATCCGGGGACACTCGAACCCGTTACCCCGGACTTCCTGAGCGTGCTCTTCCCCATGAGCCTGATCGGCCAGGAGGTCAGCACAGAGCGGTGGATTGAGATTCCCGAGCCTGTGCGGGACATCTACCGGCTGTGGCGTCCCACGCCGATGTGCCGGGCCGTCCGTCTCGAGAAAGCGCTGGGCACGCCGGCGCACATCTACTACAAGTACGAAGGTGCGAGCCCCGTCGGATCGCACAAACCGAACACCGCCGTCGCGCAGGCCTTCTACAACAAGGAGGCGGGGACGAAGGCGATGACCACTGAAACGGGCGCCGGGCAGTGGGGTACGGCCCTTGCCATGGCGTGCAACTTCTTCAACATCGATCTCGAAGTCTACATGGTCAAGGTCTCCTACCACCAGAAGCCGTACAGGCGCGTGGTGATGGAGAACTACGGCTCGAAAGTCTACGCGAGCCCGAGCAGGCACACGCATTACGGGCGCACGGTGCTGGCCGGCGACGCCGAATCACAGGGATCGCTCGGCATCGCGATTTCGGAGGCCGTGGAAGCGGCCGCCACGTCGGAAGGGAAGAAGAAGTACGGGATCGGTTCCGTGCTGGGCCACGTGCTCCTGCACCAGACGGTGATCGGGCTGGAAGCGCTTGACCAGATGGAGATGGCGGGGGAATACCCCGATATCGTGATCGGCTGTGCCGGGGGGGGATCGAATTTCGCCGGGTTCGCGTACCCGTTCCTCCACAGGAACCTGCGCGAGGGGAAGACGACGCGTCTCATCGCTGTCGAGCCGGCGTCATGCCCCAGCATGACAAAGGGGAAGTACACGTTCGACTACGGCGACACTGCGGCAATGGCCCCCGTCGTGAAGATGCACACGCTCGGGCACACGTTCATGCCCCCCGGGATCCACGCAGGCGGTCTCCGCTACCACGGAATGGCTCCCAGCGTGAGCGCGCTCGTCAACAACAGGAACATCGAGGCGCGCGCGGTCAACCAGATCGAGACGTTCCGTGCGGCAGTCGAGTTTTCCCGCGCCGAAGGGGTGATTCCCGCCCCCGAGTCGGCGCACGCGATCCGCGTCGCCATCGACGAGGCGATCAGGTGCAGGGAAGAGGGAACAAAGCGCGTGATCGCGTTCAATCTTTCGGGGCACGGCCATTTCGACATGGCGGCGTACGACGCGTTCCACCAGGGGAAGCTGGAAGACTACGAGTACCCGGCGGAGCTGGTCCACGAGGCGATGAAGCACCTGCCGAAGGTGAAGGTGTGATTGCTTCGGGGGCGCCTGCGGTGGCGCTACAGCGCCACCTTCGGCGCCCCCTCGCAATGACCCTTCGGGTCATTTCACAAGCGTGAACCTCCGCGTTTCGGTGTACGAGCCTGCCTGGAGGCGGTAGAAGTAGACTCCCGAGGCGAGGCCGGTGCCGTCGAACCGCACTTCGTGCACCCCTGCATCCTCCATCCCGTCCACGAGCCTCCCCACCACCTGCCCGATAGCGTTGAACACCGTGAGTGACGTTTGCGCGCGCGCGGGGAGCGCAAAGCGGATCGTCGTGCTCGGGTTGAACGGGTTCGGATAGTTCTGATCGAGCTGGTAGCTGGTCACCGCTGCTGAGGCGGGCTCTCCCGCTGCGGGGGCCGAGGCCACATCCTCGTCAGAGGGGCGCGCACCCGGACACTTCACGCTGATGTCGCGGATTCTCCCCTCGGGGCGATAGGCAACCATGCCGAGCTGGCGGATGAAGTCCTTCACCACCGTGTATTCGAAATCGGGCATCACGTCAAGCACGCTCACGTTCATCCCGAGTCCCGGCAGCAGCGGCGCGAGTCCCTCGTCGACCGTCATCGTGTAGGAGGCGGAGAAATTGATCGGTCTCCCGCCGATGCGGACCGACGACAGATCCACACGGCTCCCGACTGGGTTTGCCCCGTTGTAGCGGAACGTCATCCCGGACACCTGGGGCGCATAGTCATCCGTGACCCCCAGGAAGCTCAGGGCCGCTTCGAGTCCCGTGACAATCGAGGCCCCGTCGGTCCGGACTCTGACCAGCTTCAGTCCCAGGCCGGAGCCCTGGTCGTAGCCGTAGGGGAACGACCGGAACACGTCGGCGCCCACGATCGCACCGGCATAGATCTTCTCGTTGATCATGCCTGTCGCGGAAAAGCCCAGCTGCGTCCCCCCTTTCCTGCGGAGCGCATCCGTGACCAGATCCCCTATCGGCGTATCCCTGATCTGGCTCGTAGTATCATACTCCCGCGACAGGTCGGTCAACGCCCAGCCGACGGGTTTGTGATAGACATCGCCGTAGGCCTGGACGATCCCCTGCTTCAACGTGTTGATGACCGCCTGAATCTCCGGGACAGCGGGAACGCGCCCGTCGACCGGAATCATCGTATAGTCGACAAACGTGACTTTCTGGCCTTCGACGTTGAGTCGCAACTTCCCCACATGAAGATAGAACGCGCCTGCCTGGAGAATGAGCGTCACCTTTCCCCCGTTCTTCACGCGCACCGGCTTCTCGAACAGGTAATGGTCATGCGCTCCGACGATCACGTCGATCCCGGTGACTGTCGAGGCAAGCTCGCGGTCATGGAGGTACCCCATGTGGGAGAGGCAGACGACGATCTGCGCACCCTGCTGCCGGAGCCCGTTGACGATCCCCTGACAGTCTACCTGCGCGAGAGACAGGAGCGTGAGCTGTCCGGGATTCATGGTGGGGTTATCCCAGACAGTCATGCCGAATATGCCGATCTTCACGCCCCGGTCAATGAGAACCGACGGTTTGATGAATGGGCTGAGCGCGTCTCCGTCGGCCGTCCCGCTCAGCACAAGATTGGCCGAGAGGAGGGGGAACTGCATCGGCGAGGCGCCGTTCAACGCCATGGCGAGCGTCGACGGCGTAAGGTCGAACTCGTGGTTTCCGACCGCCATCGCGTCGAAGCCGAGCTGGCCCATGATCTGAAATTCGGGGACGCCGAAATACTGGTTGTAGAAGAAATCACCGACAGACGCGTCACCGCCGTGGAGGAGGACGACGTGCTGCTCCGTGGCCCGTATTGATCCGATCACGGTTGCTGCCTTCGCAATCCCTCCGATCGTGCCGTTCAGGCGGAAGTCCTTGGGACCGAACGCATCAAGATGCGAATGCGTGTCGTTGACGTGGACGATCGTGACAACCGTTCCCCCTGCCAGTGACACCGTGACACAGAGAACGACGACCGTCGCGAGCGTGAGTGCCTTTCCTATCAGTCTGCCCATAGCGCACCGACTCCTTTCCCGTTGATCCTGGAATGCTGAGAATGTGGTTTGGACTGCAGAGTACGGGGGGAGTATCGGAAATGAAGAGATTCCGCGTGTCACGTTTTTGTCACGGGGGGGTCAAAAACTTCACGCGGAGATTGCCCCGCCTGCGGCGCCTGCGGCGCCGCAAGCGCCGGGACGCAAAGAGCGCGCTTCGTCGGCGAGAAACGGCTTGCGATGACGGAGGGTCAGCGGCGGATGAGCTTCCGGGCGTAGTTCCTGTCGAGAAGGGCGAGCATGATCACGACAAGGGCGGCGGAAAACGCAATGAGGAACGGACCGGCGTGTGCGAAATCTCCGAGCCATGATGTCACGGCCGAGCCGCAGGCCGCAATCGCTCTCTCAAAGAGCTCGTGGGCGCCCCCAGGGGGGTTCACTGCAGCGCTGCCTCCCGGTGTGATAAATCCGGCTGCAAGGCAGACTCCCAGCCCGAGGAGAACGACGCACAGGAGGACCGCCTGGAATGCGATCCACGGGGCGAACCGGAAGGCGCGGGAGGCCGGCATCACGGGGTCCAGAGCGGACATCACGGATGCGGTGAACCCGGGCGAGACACTCACAAGCGGGAGCGAGCGGAGGGCCCGGTCGAATGTGCCGAGCGCCCGGAACCTGGAGGCGCACAGGGTGCAGCCGGCAATGTGCGCGCGCGCGGCGCGTTCACCGTCGGGAGAAAGGACCCCGTCGAGAAGCATCGAGAGGTCAGCCTGCGTGCAGTGGATGTCGTTCATCTCGATCCCACCTCCTCACCGGTACGCTCAAGGACTCTCCTTCGCAGGAGCTCCCGCCCGCGGAAGATGTTGGTTTTGACCGTTCCGAGGGGGACGCTCAGCACTTCCGCTATCTCGCCGTATCTCAGTTCCTGGACATACAGGAGCGTCAGCGCGGCGCTGTAGGCGGCGGGGAGCCGGGCCATCTCCTGCATGAGTATGCTGCGGACCTCCTCTGTCTCGAGCTGTTCGTGCACACCGGGCTCTTCCGCGGCGGGGAGCGCCTCCTCCGGAGGGAGATCTTCCTGGACCGGTCCGTTGTTCCCCCGGAGGTGCGTCATGCACGCGTTGTACAGGATCCTGTAGAACCAGGTGGAAAAGCGCGCATCCCCTCTGAATCCGCCGATGCCGCGGAACGCCCTCAAAAATGCGTCCTGCACCACTTCTTCCGCTTCCCCCCGCTCCCCCAGCAGCCTCACCGCAAGCGTCATCGCACGGTCCCTGTGCCTGTCGACAAGGATGCTGAACGACCGGACGCTGCCGGAGCGTATCGCTTCCACGATGGGGCTGTCGTTGTCTGTCACCGGGGGCCTGTTCCCTCTCCTGTCTCTGTTTGACTGACCGGGGGGGGAAAATGTTTCACTCATCCTTGTGAAACATCGGACCGCCCCCTGCAGTCAAATGGGGTACAGGGAACAGGATCGTTCACACACAGGAGCCCGTCATGCCGCTCACAGACGCAGTATTCGTTATCTTCATATTCCTCTGCCTGTCGTCCGTCGCAGGGGCCGCGCTATTCACCCGGCACAGGGAACGGATGTCCATGATCGAAAAGGGGCTGAAGGGGGAGGATCTGAGGGCATACTTCGAGAAGAGCGCCCGCCGCTGGAGCCCCCTGAGCTCGCTGAAATGGGGAATCGTGCTCGTGGGAGTCGGGGCGGCCATCCTCCTGGGGCTCTGGCTCGAGGAAGCCTTCGGCGTACGCGGCGGGGTGTTCCCCGCATTGATCGCGCTGTTCGGCGGCGCCTCACTCGTGGTCTTCTACCTTATCGCGAAGAACCGCCTGGGGGAATAGCGGGCGGACCGGCTTCCCGCCGCGCGTTTCACGTGCGCGCGCGGGAAACCCGGCCGCGGGGCGTCCGGCCTCAGGCCGCGGCCAGGAACCCGGCCTCGCGGGCGTACTCCCCCAGACTCTCGGCCAGCATCGACCTCCCCCTGTGGATCCGCGATCGGACTGTCCCGATGGGCACCTGCATGAACTCCGCGATCTCCTCGTATGGATGTCCCTCGATGTCGGAGAGGATCACGGCGGTCTGGAACGCCGGCGGGAGCCGGCGCAGTGCGCTGATCACCTCGTCTCCCAGCGCCCGCTCGTGCGCATCGGAGTCTGACGTGTCCACGCATGCCACACGCACGCCGCGCAGCTGATCACCCTCACTCCCCATCCCCGCCCGGGTCGTCTCATCCGCGAAATCCACCGCCACGGGCTCACGCTGATGCCGCCTGTAGGCATTGATGTAGGAGTTCTTGCAGATCTGGAACAGCCACGCCCTGCAGTTGCTTCCCCGCCGGAACGTGTCGAAGTGGCTGAAGGCCTTGAGCATCGTCTCCTGGACGAGATCCCGCGCACGGTGGGCATCATGGCAGAGATGGTAAGCGAATTTCTCAAGCGCGGCCATGTGGGGGAGCGCTTCCTGTTCGAACATCTGTGTCTGCGTCATACAATCATTCCTGTGTGTGAATGTGACATCCCTCCGTGATCCCGTCAGCGCACGATGACCGTCCCGGTCATCATCGCGTGGACGGTACAGTGGTATGTGTACGTTCCCGGCGTGTTGAACACGGTTCTCCCGCTCTGCCCCGGAGCGATCATCCCCGTGTCCCACGCCCCGTTGTCGCTCGTGGAGGTGTGATTGATGCTGTCGTTATTCTGCCAGGTGATCGTCGTGCCGGCAGTCACGGTGATGCTCGCCGGGCTGAACGCGATGTTTGACATGACGACCGTGTTGGGCTGGCTCGCGGGCGGAGGACCCGATGCCGCGCCGTAGGGACTGGCGGGTCCGTACGCTTTCGAACAGCCCCCGGCGAGCAGTGCGGCTGCCAGGACGAGGAGAGGAAGCGATGAGGCAAATGAGCTCTTCATGTGCGATATCCCCTGTGTATGGTGGTCGATGACGCGTATGCATCCCCTCCTGCACGCCGCATGCCACGCGGCCCCCTCTCCCCGGGGCCGCACTCCGCGCGTGTTTCAGGGGGAGCGAGGCACACTGTGTGGCACAGGCGCCACACCCGCGGTCTCTCCTGTGTGGCACTGGCGCCACACACGGGCAGGTCGCAGCCCCGGGAAGGCCCGAACCGACACGTGATTTTCGGCCCGGATATTGCTCCTCGCCTTCATTGAATGTCAGCCGCAAAATCCGTATCACTCTGAGTCACAACCTGTTCTTCACATGCCGGCCGGACCCCACAAACGCGGGTTGGTACCCGTCCTTTTCCTGTGCCTGGCCTCCGCCACCGCCGCGGAGGCGCAGGAGGGGGCACACCCACCGGGAACGATCCACGGGAAGATCACCGTCACCAGGCGGGAGGAATCCCGCCCCCTTCTCCTCCACGACGACATGTCCGGCATGTACTCGCTCCACGGCGGGGGGATGTCCCACCCGCAGGGGAGCGCCCCGGCCGGCCCGGCACTCCTTTCAGAGAGAGCCGTCGTGTACCTCGAGAGCGAGGAGCTCAACAGGGGAACGTACCCCCTTCCCTCCCGTGCGCCCTCGCTCGACCAGCGCAACCTCCAGTTCCACCCGCAGGTCCTTGCGGTGCTCGCCGGCACCCGCGTCGAATTTCCCAACCGGGACAACCTGTTCCACAACGTGTTTTCCTACTCGCAGCCGAAGGAATTCGATCTCGGGAGGTACCCCCGGGATGACTCACGGTCCGTGACGTTCGACAGGGCCGGCATCGTGCGCGTCTACTGCGACATCCACTCGAGCATGAGCGCCACGATCATCGTGCTGCGGCATCCGTACTTCGCGTCCCCCGACGAGGCAGGGACATACATCATTCCCCGCGTTCCCCCCGGCTCGTACCGCGTCGTCCTCTGGTATGACCGCGACGTGCTGGAGAGGAAATCCGTCGAAGTGCACGAGGGGGAAGACCTGGAGATGAATTTCAATGACTGAGGACGCGGGATGACACGGACAGCGCAGATTGCCGCCTGCTGCATGGCGGCCGCCGCAACCGCGGCGGCACAGGTGGAGCTCAGCGGGCAGACGGCTGCCGACTTCACCAAGAGCGCCTCCACGCAGTCACCCCGCGTGGTGGACAGCGGACGCCCTTCATTCGGGTGGGACACCCGGTTGTTCGTCGAGGCCCAGCCCGCCGAGCACGTCACCGCGATGGCGAACATCCGCGCGACGAACACGGACGCGGTCACGTTCGACTACGTCGCCCTCCGGCTCACGGACATCACTCCCCTCGGGCTGAACATCCAGGCCGGGAAGTTCGACCTCCCCTTCGGCAACCTCGGCGAACGGCGCTTTCCCCGGAAGAATCTCCTGTTCGGGCTCCCGTCACTCTACGAGTACCGGACCGCGCTCCCCGACCACTTCAGCCCGGGAGCGGACTACCGCGTCGTCCCGGAGCGGGAGATCCTCGCGAACGCGGGAAAGGGCGCGGGGATGCGGCTGCTCGACCTGGGAATGTATCACACCGGCGTCATGGTCTTCGGCTCGGCGGGGATGGTCGACTACGCGCTCGCGCTCACGACAGGAACGGTGAGCACGACATCCTACGGCGCCGACAACTACACCAGCGACCTGGGGAAGCTTGCGCGCGTGACGGTCACCCCCCTGACGGGCCTCACGATCGGGGCGGCGTATGACTGGGGAGCCTACATGCAGTCGGGCTACCCGCCCCCCGGGAACCCGGACGTGAATGCGTACCACGAACGCGCGGCGGAGGCCGACCTGGAGTTCAGCCGGGGCCACGCAGTCTTCTACGCGGAGGCGGTGACGGCGACGTTCAGCGTTCCCCTGACGACCGGGGACGGGGACCTGCAGGTGTTCGGCTACTACGCGGAAGGGAAATACACGCTGATCCCCCGGCTATACGCTGCGCTCCGCGTGAGCGGACTGGAATTCGGCAACGCGACGCTCGGGGCGACGGCGGGCCCCTGGGACTACAACCTGATCGAGTGGGAAGGCGGACTCGGGTATTTCATCGACAGGGATGTCCTCCTCAAGGCGGTCAGGCGAGAGACGCGCACCAGGGGAGGGAGCAACCCGAAAGACAACCTGACGGCGCTGCAGCTCGTGGTGGCGTACTGAGGAACCCGGCACGGACATGACATTCCGGAACAAAATACTTCTCTCCATCTACGGCGTCGTGGTGAGCCTGCTGGTGATCACGTTCTTCATCATCAACTACTGGACGCGGGCGCGGTTCGAGGAGACGTTCTCACGGGAGCTGAGCGCGGCATCCTCCGCCGTGCGCGTGCAGGAAAAACTCCAGTCCGCCGAGCTGATCAGGAGCTGCGCCCTCATTGCGGAGTCGCCGCGCCTGCGCGCGGTCGCGGAGCTGGGAGACGAAAACACGGCCGCGCAGCTCCTGAAAGAAATGAACCGCACCACGCTGACGCAGGCGGTGGTGCTGACCAACCGCCGCGGCACCCCCCTGGTGCAGCTTCTCCGGGGACAGCACGAGCGCTGGGACATCCCCTCGTGGCAGACGGTCCAGGGTGCGCTCCGTCTCGTCTCCTCCACCGACATCGCGTCGATCGACGGCCGCATCTACCGGATCGTCTCGGTCCCGGTGGTGATCGAGACCGAGCTGGTGGGGACGCTGACGATAGGCTTCGAGATGACACAGGGGGACATCGCCGCCCTCAAGCATCTGACCAACAGCGACGTGGCGCTCGCATGCCGCGGGACTCCCGTGCTGAGCACAATGGAGGCGGGTGAGACCTCCGCCCTGCTTGCCGCCGCGGGTCCCGCCCCGTCCGGCGCCGTGCCGGGCGATTCCGGGGCGTCCCCGGTGAAGCTCACCGCCGGCTCCGAAACGTACCTGGTGACGACGCTGCGTCCCGGCCGGGGTGACGACACGAACGGGGCCGTGTACCTCATCGTCAAGCCGCTCTCCAGCGAAGTGCGTCAGGCCATGGGCTCGATTCTCGGCACGTTTGCCGTCGTCTCGCTGATCTTCCTGGTGCTCACGACGGTGATCGGGCTCTTCATCTCCCGGGGCATGGCGCGGCCGATCTCCGAGCTGGTGCGGGGCGCCACGGAGATCGCGCGGGGCAACTACGACTACGCCATCGCCGTGCAGGGGGGGGACGAACTGAGCCTGCTGGCACAGCGCTTCATGGCCATGAGCTCGTCGCTGAAGGAGAAGATCAGCGAGCTGGGACGCGTGAACGGCGACCTCGTGGAGAGAAACAGGGACCTCGATGAAACGCTCCGCCAGCTCCGCTCGGCGCAGGAGGATCTCCTCCGGAGCGAGCGCCTGGCCGCCACCGGGAAGATGACCGCCCAGCTTGCCCACGAGGTCAACAACCCCATCCACAACATCCAGAGCTGCCTCAAGACCGCTCTCGGCCGCCTGCCGGAGGGAACGAAAGGGCGTGACCTGATCGACGTGGCGTACGAGGAAGTCAACCGCCTGTCGCGTCTCTCCGCCCAGATGCTCACGCTCTACCGGAGCTCGCTCGTCGAAGAGGAGATGCAGACGGTGAATCTGAACGAGATACTGGCGGAGGTGGTGACGCTCACGCAGGGGGAGATCCAGAACCGGAACATCGAGCTGCGGACGGCCATCGACACCGCGCTCCCGGCCGTGCGCGGCTCCCGCGACAGGCTCACACAGGTCATGCTCAACCTGATTTCCAACGCGCTCGACGCGATGCCGGCCGGCGGCGTGCTGACGCTCCAGGCCTCCGGCGCCGGAGGCTCGGTGAAGCTCACGGTGCAGGACACCGGCGTGGGAATACCGAAGGAGAACATCAACAGGATTTTTGACGCGTTCTTTACGACCAAGGGGAAGGTGAGCGGCGTCGGACTCGGCCTCTCGGTGTGTTACGGCATCGTCAGCCAGCACCGGGGAACGCTGGAGGTCCGCAGCACCGCCGGCGAAGGCTCGGCGTTCACCGTCACGCTTCCCGCAGGAGACTGACCGATGGCACAACAGGCACCCGGACGCATCCTGATCGTCGACGACGACCTGGCGTTCCGCGTGGGGACGCACGCGCTGCTGGAAGACCACGGCTACGCCCCCACCATCGCGGCAAACGGGGAGGAAGCGAAGAGGAAGCTCGAGGAGGAGCAGGTGGACCTGATTCTCTCCGACCTGGTGATGCCCGGAGTGAACGGCATCGAGCTCCTGCAGCATGTGCGGGGCGCGTGTCCGGGAATCCCGGTCATCATGATCACCGGGTTCGCCTCGGTTGCGACCGCGGTGGAGGCCATGCGCCTCGGGGCCCGGGACTATGTCACCAAGCCGTGCGAGAACGACGAGCTGCTGATCAAGATCCGCCGCGCACTGGAAGAGCAGCAAAAAGAGCGTGAGCTGACACGCCTGCGGCGCGAGGTGCAGGGCGTGCACGGGCTCGGGAGCATCGTGGGGCGCAACGGGAGGATGAAGGAAGTCTACACGCTGGTGGAACAGGTCGCCGGCACCGACGTGCCGGCGCTGATCCTGGGAGAGACCGGGACGGGGAAGGAGCTGGTGGCCAAGGCGATCCACTTCAACAGCTCGCGGGCCGGGGGACCCTTCGTCGTGATCAACTGCACGGCGCTCGCCGAGACGCTTCTGGAGAGCGAGCTCTTCGGCCACGAGAAGGGATCATTCACGGGGGCCCACCGGCAGCACACCGGCAAATTCGAGGAGGCCCACGGGGGGACGATATTCCTCGACGAGATCGGCGATATTCCCCTCCACATCCAGACAAAGCTCCTCCGCGTCCTGCAGGAGGGGGAAATACAGCGGGTGGGAGGCAGGACGACGATCAGGGTCGACAGCAGGATCGTGGCCGCGACCAACAGGGACCTCGCGGCCATGATTGCCGCCGGGGAATTCCGCGAAGACCTCTTTTACAGGCTCAACGTCTTCCCGATCCGCATCCCCCCGCTCCGCGAGCGGATGGACGACCTCCCCGACCTGGTGGATCACTTTGTCAGGAAACACTCAGCCCTCGCCGGCAACAGGGTGACGAAGATCTCACCCGCCGTGCTCCCCGCAATGATGAACCACCCGTGGCGGGGCAACGTGCGCGAGCTGGAGAACCTGATCAAGCGGGCGATCATCAAGGCGGCGGGGGACACGATCACGGCGGTGGAGCTCCCCGACGGGGCGGAGCCCGCCGGGCGCCCGCTGCCGTCCGCCGATGCCGCCGTCGGCCTGAACACGTCGTTCCGCGAGTACCTCGGCGCCATCACGCGGCATGCCGAGGAGACGTACCTGCTCCAGATGCTCAGCCTGTACAAGGGCAACGTCAACCAGATTGCGAAGCTGATGGCCCTCGACAGGAAGACCGTCTACAGGAAAATGGGGGAGTACCAGATCGACCCGGGCACGTTCAGGGACTGACGTCCCTTCAGCGCACCGTCAGGAGGGGGTCGCCGAGCGCACGCTCATCGACGGTGATGCCCAGCCCTGCACCGGCCGGGACGGAGAGCCGCCCGGCGGCGCGGCGGGGGGCGTCGGGAGCGACGTGGAGATCGTTGTAGCTGTTGAAGTCGGTGGAAGAAAAGAGGGCCCCGGGGGGCGTGCTGCCGGCCAGGTGCGCGATGGTCGCGGTCGCGATATCCCCTCCCCAGCTATCCTCGATCGTCATGGCGATCCCCGCACCGGCGCAGAGATCGCGGAGCTGTGCGGCCTTCGTGAGTCCGCCGACACGCGAGAGCTTGATATTGACGACGTCCATCGCATCATCGCCGCGGGCGCGGAGAAACTCGGCGATCCCCGTAATGTGCTCGTCGAGCACGAAGGGAAGGCGGGTCCTGCGCCGGACGGAGAGACACTCCTCGTAGCTCGCGCAGGGGGCTTCGAGGTAGACGCGTTTCCCTTCGAGGGCGTTCGCAACGGTGACGGCCTGATGCATGAGCCACCCGGTGTTGGCGTCCGCCACGAGGAGATCCCCCTCGCCCAGAACGGCAAGCACCGCCGTGATACGCCGGACGTCCTCCCCCGGTTCCCCCCCCACCTTGAGCTGGAACTTCCTGTACCCTTCGTCCCTGTATTTCTTCACATCTGCCGCCATCGCCCCGGGAGATCCCTGCGATATGGCACGGTAGAGGGGATACTCCGCGGCAAACACTCCCCCGAGAAGCTTTGCGCAGGAGAGGCCTGTGGCGCGGCCGAGGATGTCCCAGCAGGCAATGTCGAGGGGAGACTTGACGTAGAGGTGGCCCGCAAGCGTCCTGTCCATGACGTCGTTGACGACATGGAGATCCCGCGGATCGAGACCGATGAGCGCGGGGCCCAGCTCCGCGATACCCGGAAGGACGCCCCGCGCGTACGATGCGATGTAGGCGGAGCCGAGCGGGCAGACCTCGCCGTAGCCCGACACTCCCTCGTCCGTGCCGATCCGCACGATCGAGCTGAGGAATGCGCTGACCGATTTGCCTCCCGACCAGGCATAGCGGCTCTCGAGAAGGCGGTAGCTGACCTGAAAGCAATCGATCTGCGTGATTTTCATTGGGTCGTCTTTCTGAGTATCACGTTCCCGTTCACCGTCCTGATCGTCACGCGGTTCTTCCCGCCGCCCTGTGTCCCGGTTCCGCGGATGATCTTCCGCGGCGAGCCGTGATCGCGCTCCCACGAAGGGGACACTTCGCGGGCAATGGGGAAGTCGCTCCTGATGTCGTATTCCCCTTCGTGGCCTTCAGTATACGCAAGCTCGATGTCGATTGCCATAGAGAGGGAAGCCGGAACCGACAGCGTGATGTTCCCCCCCATCGACGTGAGGGCGACCGACCGGTCGCCGGTCGAGGGATCCCCGGTCATCGTCGCTTCGACGGGGCCTCCCATCGTTGTCGCGTCCATAGCGCCGTCGACCGCTTCGAGGCGTATCTCACCCCCCATCGTCTTCGCCCTGACAAATCCCGCTGCAGAGCGAACGCGGATCGCCCCTCCCATCGTGCTGAGGACGGCCCCCTTCGGCGCATCGTCGACCGTAATATCGCCACCCATCGTCGAAATGTCCACTTCTTTTCCCTGCACCGCGCCCGAGCGGCGCGTCACGCCGGAAATCCTCACTTGTCCCCCCATCGACGAAGGCCGCACGTCGCCCGTCACGTCTTCCAGGACCACCTCTCCCCCCATTGTTTTGACGCTTCCGTCGACGTCCGATTTCTTGAGCGTGACGCCCCCTCCCATCGTCAGGAGATCGAGGTTCCCTTTCAGGGCGGTGAGCCGGAGGGCGCCCCCCATCGTCTTGCCGGACATCGTCCCTTCGACGTCCGCAATGCGCACCTCACCCCCCATCGTCTGGAAGCGGATGTCGTACCGGGAGGGGACCCGGATCTCCAGGTTGATCCCGCCGCTCCGGTTCCTCGAGGAGTGCTGGTAGCGGGAACGGAGTGTCACACCCGCCGACGTCGCCTCCATTTCCAGCACGGCGTCGTCCGCGTCGCGTCCCTCCCTGTATCCCTGCACGGCCACCGAATCCGCCGCCCACCCGGCGATCGTGATGCTCCCCCCCGTTTTCAGATCGATCTCGAGCATTTTCCCTTTCGCCGTGGGAAACGTCCGTTCGTAATCGGCCCCTCCCGCCGAAGCGAGAGCCCACGGAAGGAGGAGCACACACGCAGCAATGAGGCGTTTCATCAGGATGTCCTTTCCTGTTATCTGTTCCACCAGTAGCTCATCTTGACCATGAATATGTTGTCGGGGCGTACGCCCATCATCTCTCCGAGCGAGCGGTTGAGCGCGAAATCGCCGGTAAGGTCGGACCGCGCGCGTGTCTGCGTCCAGACGACGTAGATCGTCGAGCCGGGGAGGTACTCCCACCGGAGGACGGCGTTCCCCCGGAATGATTTCAGGTTGAAGTCGGGGTCCGCGAACGAGAAGGGAAGCGCCCCGGGCCCCGGGGGAACGACCGCGTACGTCCCTCCCGCATGCGCGATCGACGAACCCGCCGTCCCGTAATCGACATAGGCATACGAGCGGGGAGCGGCAAGCTCGCGGAAATCCCTGTAGTCCGCCGCGGAGACCAGCGGCTGTACATACAGCTGCAGGCTCAGCTCGGGCGTAAACGTCCAGTTCAGCCTGATCGTCGCAGACACCGTCGTCTGGTTGAGGAGCGCAAACACGTACCGCGTGCCGTATGTCGCGGCCGCCGAAGGATCGGGAAACGATCCGACCCACTGGACGTAGTCCACGTTCCGCTCGATCCCGGGGCCGACGCTGATGGCGATGCTCCGGGACGGCTTGAGATTGAGCATCGCATAGAGATTCCAGCTCGTCTCCCGGTCGCTGTACATGAACGAGGAGATGTCCAGATCCACGTTCTTCCTGACGTCCGTCGTGTACTCCCAGTCCACCTGGTACCCCCGCCAGTTCTTCGTGAGGGGCCCCCCGCGCGTGCGGCGGTTGTTCACGGTGGCCGGGTTGTAGGCGTAGTCCAGGCGGACCTGGCTGTAGTCGGGGAGCTGGATGTTCCAGTACCAGTATCCCCCACGCCAGATGAGGTTCCCGTCGAAGTCCTTCGACTGAAACAGCGCCATCCCCGCCCCCATCTGGTGGTACCAGTCGGTCGGCACCACCCACTGGTACGTTCCCGCGGCGTGCATGTTGATGATGTCCGTCCGCCAGAGAAACCCCAGGTCGGTGTTGTCGAACAGGGGGTTGATGACACCGACGGCCGCATTGACCGAGACATTCCCCCGCTGCTTCGCCAGCACGACGCGTCCGGCGTAACCGGTCAGCGACGTCGCCGTGCTGTCGATGCGGTACGACACGGCATCCGGCCGCTGGAGGTAATGCTGGGAGCTCGACTGCACGGCCGTGATCCTCGCCCTGTCCCCCCGCACCAGAGAGACCGCCCCCCACCCGCCCGCCACCCAGGATTTGTCAGCGTCGAGGAACGTCCAGCCGTCGATTCCCCCCACCGTGGAGAGACTGTTCAGCTCGTCGCGGAGGCGCTCATCGCGGAATATCCGCGAGGTCGTCGTGGAGATAACCCCGAGTCCCTCCCTCCCCCCGTCGAATTCCTTCTGCACCCTGGCCACACCGTAATAGGTCGCAGGCTCCACTTCCAGCGACGAGCGGATGCTCCCGCTCTGCACGTCGGCGTACGTCCGTCCCGTGAGCGCCTGGAGCGCCCCCACGTTCCAGCTGTCGCCCAGCTTGCCCGACAGCTTCGCGGCGCCGATGATGTCCGTGCCCGGCGGGACGTCGGAGTAGTCGACGGCGGGGAGGCTCCCCTCGGGGGCCCTGCCGATCCGGCGCGTGTAGAAGAACTCCGGGTCTCCCCAGTTGAACGACCAGTAGTTGACCACGCCACCCCTGCCGAAGCGGAACGTGGATGCCCCCTCGATGAAGAAGGGACGCTTCTCGTTGAAGTACGTTTCGACGTCGCTCAGGTTCACGACCGCGGGATCGACCTCCACCTGTCCGAAGTCCGGGTTCACCGTGGCATTCAGCGTGAGATTGGTGCCGAGACCGACTTTCACGTCACCTCCCACGCGCGGGACATAGCGTGACCCCGTGTGAAAGGGGTCCCCCGCAGCGTGCTGAGTGTATTCGGCCCGCGTCGTCACATACGGGAGGAGCTCGATATCGCGCGGCGGATGGATGTCGCGGATGCCGTTCAGGGGAAGGAACCGGGAGACAAAGCCGCTCCCGTTTTTCGGCGTGAAGACGGCCCAGTCGGACTCGCTGCGGCGGGCGATCTCGCGGCGGAAATCAATCCCCCAGACCTGCCCGTCCCCCTCCCTGAAACGGAGCTGCGAGAAGGGGATGCGCATCTCCGCCGTCCAGCCTCCGGCGTCCCGCTGCACTTTCCCTTCCCAGACTCCGTCCCAGGAATCGTCCGACCAGTCGTCGTTGTAGAGTATGCCGTCGTAGTATGTCCCGGCGGGGTCCAGCCCGAAGTAGAAACCCGAGCGGCCGTCCCGGTAAGGGTCGAGGTAAAGCTGGAAGAGATCGGCGTTCTGGAGAATGTCCCTCCTCCCCAGCCGGACAACGATCGAATCGGGAGCCGGGTCGAACATCCTTGCCGCGATGTACAGGGCGTCGTCGTCGTAGGCGACGCGGACCTCCGTTTTCATTCCCGGCGTTCCTCCCTCAACCGGGTCGCGCTGGATGAAGAGCGTGAACGGAGGCACCCCGTTCCAGGCCGGCTCGTCCGGAACGCCGTCCACGATGACCGGACCGCTGAGCCGTACCGCCTCGACAGCGGCGCGGGGAGGCTCCGGCGTGCCGGTCCCGGGACCGCCTGCGGCAAGCAGGAGGAGGAGGGCGAGCACGTCAGCGTCCAGATTTCCTGATCTCGATGCTGCCGGAGACGGCGTCGAGCGTGATCTCTTCGCCTCCCCCGTTCAGACGGATCGTGGCGCGTATCTCGTGGTTCCGCTCGTCCTTCTCGTATTTCTCCATCGGGAAGTCAGACCGGATATCGCTCGTGCCGATCTCCCGCCGCCACCAGCCCCGTATGGAGATCCGCGCGTTGATCGTCGCGCGCGCGCTCTGCGGAACGAGGAGACGGATGTCGCCCCCGGCGGTCGCAAGACGGCTCCGCCCGTTCTTCCCCGGCGTCAGCGTCGCGGTGACGTTCCCGCCCGCGGTATTCCCTTCCACGGTGCCCGTCATGTTCTCCAGCTCGAGATCCCCGCCCGCACTCGTCGCGCGCACGGTTCCCGCGGCACCGCGCAGCGACACGTTCCCCCCCGCCGTCGAGAGCGTTGCGCTGCCGGAGACGTTCCCGGCCACGATATCCCCGCCTGACGTCGACGCAACCACCTCCCCCCCGACATTGCCGATCGCAATGTTGCCGCCGGATGTGGAGGCATTGATCCGCTTCCCCACATCCGCCACGGTAATGTCGCCGCCGGAGGTGGCGACGGTGGCCGTCCCGCTCACCTTCCCCATCCGGATGTCTCCCCCCGCCGTGTTGAGGTCAAGGTCCCCGCCGATATCACCGCTCGTGATGTCGCCGCCGGAAGTGGTCATGGCGACCGCCCCCGCGAGGTCCCCGAGGCGGATGTTGCCCCCTCCCGTCGTCCCCTTGATCTTCCCCGTGAGCGGACCGTTGATCTCAAAATCGCCGCTCGAGGATCGGAGCCGCAGGTCGAAGCGCGAGGGGAGGCTCACTTCGAGCGTGAAATCGCCCGATGAGCCGTTCGACTGCTCGATGAGCACGCGATTGCCCGTCTGCGTCATCGAGATCCCGGGGTCCTCGTCTTCGTCCGCGTCCCTGACGCGGACGGCGACCTCGTCCTTCTCCCACGTTGTGATCACGATGTTCCCCGCCTGCAGTGAGACGTCGAGCGTGCCTCCCTTCTCCACGCGGAACGTCTTCGTCAACTCTCCTGCCGGCGCCGCGGCGCACACCGCCGCGAGCGCACACCAGAGGAGCACTCCTGTGTGAGATCTCATTGCCCTGTCGCCTCCTGAATGACCGCGCGCGCCTTCACGCGGATGTAGTTGTTGTCGTCCGTCTGCACCTTCTGTTTCAGGACTTCCAGGATCTCGCTGTCCACGCCGGAGGCGCTCGTGCGGGCGGCGTCCAGCGCGTTGATGGCGGCCACGCGGAGACCCGGGTTGCCGTCCGCCACGAGCGTGTGGAGGAGCGCCTTCTTGACCTCGGCGTCAAAGGGGAACTTCCGGAGCGCGTTAAGCGCTTCCTTGCGGACACCGACGTTGGGATCGGCTTCCAGCGCTTTGATCAGCGCTCCCCGCGCGTCGCTGTCCTGCGACTCCGCGCCTCCGCGCGTGAGCGCGCTCACCGCCTGCAGCCGGACCCCCGGGTTCTCCTCGTTCAGCATCGCGTGTGTCAGCACTCTCTGGATCTTCGGATCGTCGATGCTCCCCCGCATGCGCACCGGGGTGACCGCGTCGAACGTGAACTCAACCTCCCCCGAACCCTTCGCCTGATCGATGAAGTGGACATTTGTAATCCGTGTTTCCTCCTCGCGGGGCTCGGCGCTTCGCACGGCAACGGGGGGCAGGGTCACTTCGCCGCCGCGATCGGCAGGAGGTGCAAGGACAGTTCTCCCGGCCAGTATCCCGCAGGCGAGCGCGAAGGCGCCGGCGAGCGCAAGGCGCCAGGCGGGTCCCCTCTGGACGAACGCAGCGAACGCCTCCCACGGACTGACACGCGCCCGATCCCGCCGCAGCGCAAGGCGCAGCTCCTGCCGCGCCTCGGCCAGGAGCCGGTCGTCGGGTACGACAGCCGAACCAGCTCCCGCGAGCGCCTCGTGGAGGCGTGTGAGCGCAGCATACTCCGCAGCGCACAGCGGGCAGGCGGCCAGGTGGCGCTCCAGCACTGCACGTTCGTCGCCGTCGATCTCCCCTGAGGCGGCAAGGAACACGAGGTCCCGGTAATCATCGTGACTCATAGCGCATCCTTCAATTGTTCACGCATTCTCCGCGTGGCGGTGAAGAGATACCGCTTCACCGTCCCCTCCATGCAGTCCATCATTCCCGCGATCTCGCTCAGCTTGTAGCCTTCGTAGTGCCTGAGCGTGAAGACCATCCGCTGCTTCGGCGAGAGCGTCCCGAGCGCCTGCTCGATGCGGGCGGCAATGTCCGCCCCCGCCGCGACCGCGTCGGGACCCTGCGCGGGATCGGGGATTTCCCCGTGCGGCTCCGCATCGTCCTCGCCGCGCGCGTCGGCCAGCAGCGTCTGGAGCGTCCTTCTCCCGCGGGAGCGGTGCGTCAGGCAGACGTTCACGGTGATCCGGTGCAGCCAGGTGGCAAATTCGCTCCTGAACCGGAATTTCTTCAGGTTCCGGTAGACCCGGATGAAGACTTCCTGGTAGATGTCCTTCGCATCCTCTGCGCTCGTCACATACCGGGCGGCGATCGCCAGCACTTTCCGGTCGTGACGGAACACAAGCTGCTCGAAGGCGAGCATGTCCCCCTCCTGCGCCCTGGTGACCAACTCCACGTCGTCCATCATCGCGTAGGCCTGTTGTGTGTTGTCCCGAGACATAGCGTTAGACCTGGTGTGTCCTGGAAAGGTTGCCGGCGGGGGCGGGCCGGGAGGGCATTTCGGCGTCCATTTTCCGGTGGAATTCAAGGGGGCGAACCCCTATAGTTACTGAAAAGCAGGGATACAAGTTTCATGAAAGGAACGCTCATGGCAGCCCTCCCCCCCACGGCGGAAATGGAACGTGCGTACCAGGCGAGCGACGCATCGTACGACGGAGTATTTTTCCTCGGCGTCAGGACGACGGGTGTGTTCTGCCGCCCCTCCTGCGGCGCGCGCAAGCCGCTTCCCCGGAATGTCGAGTATTTCGCCACCCCAAGGGAAGC